>ERZ1034917.851-NODE-851-length-23524-cov-4.498360_pt1 | contig 23524 bp, 33 predicted proteins | sample MGYA00520605_ERZ1034917 | MGnify/ENA primary metagenome ERZ1034917 (study PRJEB33766, sample SAMN09781784) | gut metagenome | biome: gut microbiome | host: Homo sapiens | place: Madagascar | study: EMG produced TPA metagenomics assembly of the PRJNA485056 data set... | reverse complement strand
GCCAGGCGGCATCTTCCAATCGATAATGATCCTGTGCATTCACATGCTGAATTGTCCCGTCTCCTTTTTCCAGCACACCGACCCAGGCGATGTCACCAACAGCAAAGACCTTATCCAGATCCAGATTGCTGCGCAGCATATTAACGGCATCTACTTCCTCTCCCGCACGTGGGCCATTCAGCAATTTTACCTTCACCAATTGTTCTCCTGCCGAAACCAGAGCGTGAGAAACAATCTGAGAATTATCTATTGCCGTAATCACGCCTTTGCATTTATACCCATCATTATGAACACGCACAGGCAATTCCAAACTGAATAGATTCAACAGAAAACACAAAACGACAAAAAGGGCGATCACGATTAGATCGCCCTTTTTGTTTTTGCACAAATTTGAAATTCTGCAAAAAAACTTATTCATTGACCGGACCGACAATCTGCTTCAAAGTTTTCGCGATATCGGTATTATCAATCAAAGCAGTAAACTCATCCGCTTCTTCGCCATAAGCAGAGGTCAGCACTGGCAAAGCAGTATGAGCATAGCTCGACCAACTGACTGACGCTTTGTTGGCAACCATATGGTTAAGAGCCATTGCCAAGGGATCGTAACCGCCGTAAAGAATACGGGCATCTTCGCTGCCTGCATAGGAACCACGGCCATTGGAACGGTCAAACGCCTGTTCCAGAGTAGCCTGTTCAATATCCGTCAACAACATTGGGTCGTTGGGATCGTCTGAAGTGAAGTTCAAGCCATAAAATTCCGTGATCAACGGTTTTACGTCATCAAAGGTAATCTTATCTTTGCCCTTTTCATCCCGGAGTTTGGTGTACTGAGCATAAAAGGCGTTCAGAGAGCCGACTTGATTCTGCAAAAGTTCGATATGGCTATCGTAAGCAGTGCCGGCGAATCCCAGAGTCAAACCGCCGGTTTCATGGTCACCCGTTACAACAATCAACGTTTCATCCGGATGCTGCTGGGCGAAGTCATACGCAACACGCACGGCATCATCAAAAGCAATGACTTCATGCAGAACGGTACCGGCATCATTGGCATGGCATGCCCAGTCAATTTTTCCGCCTTCAACCATAATGAAGAAGCCGTTCGGATTGTCAAGAAGATCAACTGCTTTCTGTGTGAATTGGGCCAGTGTGATGTCACGGTCATTCATATCCACAGCATAAGGCAGAGAACCGCTATCGACTCGTTCTGCAACACATATAACCGGCTGCGTTTCGCCGGCTTTTAACTCATTGAAAGACTCAATATCGCGAGTGACTTTATAGCCATTTTCGGCGGCATAAGTGTAAACATCGACAGTTTTATCGCCAACGGTATACCCCTGTTCGTCCAGGAAACAGGCACCGCCAAAATAGTCAAACTTGCTGTCTACAAGAGCCTTGGCAATATCTTTATAGCTGGCACGGTTTGCCACATGTGCATAAAATGCGGCAGGGGTAGCATGATCCAGAGATACACTGGTCACAATCCCGACCTTGCGGCCATTTTTCTTGGCAACTTCGGCGACGGACTCAAGAGCATTGCCTTCGGCATCAACGCCAAGGCGCCCCACCAGAGTTTTGCTTCCGCATGCGATTGCGGTGCCGCTGGCCGCAGAATCGGTAATAAACTGATCTGCTGCGCGGGTCGTCGTTACCGCCTGGTTTTCCAGAGTGTTGATCAACAGTTCACGTCCAGGTTCCACGCGGGATAAATACTCCTGGGTAACCATGCGCTGCGGCATGGAAAGACCATCCCCGATAAACAGAAAAACATACTTGACAGAATCGGGTTCACCGGCATTTCCAGTCATCCACGCAGCAAAGACAAAGAGCGCTGCAAGAAGCCGGAACGGAGATTTAATGCGAGAAATCATAATAAAAACTCCTTTATTTTGGGTATGATAAAACTCTCACAAAGGTTGTTATTTTGCGGTAATATATCCCCCGTCCGAAATAAATGCAATAACAACTCATCAAGAATTGCATTTTGAAACCTTTTTCCAACCGTGCATTGACAATATCTTTACGGAGCAATACAGTAATACAAATTTCAAAAAAAGGATTGCCTGGCATTATGAAAATACTTTTCGGCAAATGGCCTGCTCCATTTTGTGGTTTTCTGCTTGCGTTGCTGCTGTTGGCGGCAATAGAACTTTTCGGTTCTCCAGTAGGATTATCCGATACTCTTACTGCAGTAGCAGCTTATTGCACTGAGTCGATTGAACAGAAAGAACTTGCTTCGCCGCCAGAATTCGACTGGCAAAATGGTTTGATCGCCGGAGTGTTTATCGGCGCTCTATGTGCCTCTCTGATGTCGGCAAATTGGAAACTTTCGCTCTTTTTCGAAGACAAACTTCGATTCAACGGCTTGAAAAGCCTCTTTTACGGATTACTGGGAGGCTTTCTGGTTATGGCAGGGTCTCAGCTTGCCGGGGACATCCCGGCGGGACAATACTCGAATGCCCTGCAGCAAAGTATTGGCGCATGGCTCTTTCTCGGCTGCTTCTTACTCACCGCCCTTGCAGGAACTTTCCTGCTGGCAAAACCGAACAGGAAGGAATAACAGAGCATGACGACCACCAATTTTATCGCGATGGGCGCACTTCTTGACGGTATCAATACAAACTATAAAATTGCTATTGCTATTGTCTTCGGGATTGCACTCGGTTTTCTGTTGGTCAAAGCAAAACTCTGCTTTCGCAGCGCAATGCTGCGGGGGCTGTCTTTCCGCGGGCCGGTAGCACTGACATTGCTCTGGGGCCTGTTCTTTGGCACATTATTCTTTATCGGTGGCTCAGCAGCGGGGATGTTCAATGATTCCATCCGCTTTTCCTTTTTCAAAGCCGCCATACTCGGTGGAATCCTTTGTGGTCTGGGAACCGCGCTCTGCGGCTTCACCCCCATTACTGCCATCGCAGGCTTCGCGACTGGGCGACTCTATGTGCTATGGACCCTTATCGGGATGATTACGGCAATTCCAATCATGCACGCCATTTCCGGCCGGGTCGAAGAAACATTAAACCTTACTAATTCTGAAATTCTGGAAGTTGTGCCGATTTCCTGGGAACTTCGTTGGAATAACCCTTTATGGTGGATCCTCGGAGGGACTCTGCTGCTCTGCCTGTTCCTTCACGCTGTGCAAAGCATTGTGCATCGAGCTTCTGAACGCAACGCTGCGACATCGGGAGTCCCGCCGGCCGAGGCACCTCCGGAGCAATGAAAATTCTTTTTCCAACGCTTTCTGCAATCGGGAAATCATTTTTTTCCCGCGCGCGATCTGCACACCTGCGGCTTGGCCGGCGTGGGGAAAACGTTGCGGCAAAATTTCTGGAACTGAAAGGCTACTCTGTTCTCAGCCGAAACGTGCGCAATCACCGGGGAGAAATTGACCTGATTGCGTTAGACGGCGCAACCATCGTCTTTGTCGAGGTAAAGACCCGCCGAGCCTCCAGCCACAGACATCCTTCAACAAACCTTTCCCCGGCACAGAGAAAGCGAAATTCGGCCGCAGCACGTTATCTCTTGAAACACTATTTACACGGCGCTCCAGTTTCCTATCGATTTGATCTGATAGAAATCAAGCTCAGCCGCTTTCGCGTCACTGAGCTTTATCATTGGCAAAATATCCCGTCCCCTGCTTGGGGCAAACGCTATTGACAATACGGTAACTCAGAAAAATGAACGGAATCAGTCTTCAGGCTCCGGCCGCAACACTTCCCGCTCTTCAACAATTTTTTCCAGGAGTGTCATGTAGTCACCAAGCAAAGCTTCCTCTTCAGCAATTCGTTCCACAGTCACGGCAGTAGCAGGACTGGATGGTTGAAAGACGGTACAGCTGTCCGGAACTTGAACCTTGGATAATTCATAGGTGCCGATTTCCTCCGCTTTGCGGATGGAATCAATTTTATCCATTCCCACCAGAGGGCGCAAGACCAGCATATTGGCTGCGTCATTGATCGTCGCCATATTGACAACCGTCTGACTTGCGACTTGACCGAGAGATTCTCCCGTCAACAGAGCCTGGCAACCGGTGCGTCTGGCAATCATCGCCGCAATCCGGAGCATCATCCGCCGGTAAAGAACCGTACGATACCGGGCATTACACTTATCCCGGATCAATTTCTGCAATTCCGCAATGTTGCACAGATGCAGTTTGCCGGGGAATTGAAATTGATTCAGATAAGCGGCAATTCCGCAGATTTTATCAATCGTGCTCTGGGGTGTATAAGGAGTACTGTGGAACGACACAAAATCGACTCCAGAACCGCGCTTCATAGTCAAGTAACAAGCCACAGGGGAATCGATTCCTCCGGAAAGAAGAGCCAACACCCGTTCATTGCTGCCGGTCGGAAGTCCGCCCGGCCCCCGCACCGTCTCATAATATACAAGCGCAAATTCATCGCGCACTTCGACTCCAACAGTCACTTCGGCGGCATCACTTAAATCAACCTTCACCTGATCCAGCCCGAAAAGCTCTCCAATAACGGTAGCCAAAGCAATTTCAATTTCCTGTGAACGCATCGGAAACTGTTTATCACTACGGCGGGCTCGAATGCGAAAACGTACCGGTTCACCATTCTTTGCGGTATGTTTTTTCTGGAAAACTGCCGGGGCAGTGTGTTCCACTGCTGAACGGATCGCCTGAAAATCCTTTTCAACTTTGCAAATTGGCGAAAAACTTTCCAAGCCGAAAACGCGCTGCATCCGTCCGATAATTTCCGGCAATTCCGCCTCCGGAAACTCCTGATGGTTGCGGTGTTCCAACCAGATTCTGCCGCGAACACGGGAAATTTTCAGATCCTCCACAACCGGACCAACCTGATGGCGGAGATTGTCCATCAACTGTTGCTCAAAACGAATCCGGTTGTGCCCTTTGATGGCAATTTCATGATAGCGGCACAAAATTGCATTATACATAAAACACTCCTTAAGCGACTATTACATCGCATCCGGTACATCAATAGTCAATGTTGCCAAACCATCGGCAAGAATTTTTCCTGCGGCATCCGCCATTGCCAGGCGGGCTTTCTGCAGTTCTTCATTTTCTGCACTCAATACCGGGCATTCACGGTAAAAACGATTAAACGCCTTACTGAAATCCAGCAGGTAATCGACCAGAGCAGAGCAGTCACGTCGTTCCGCTGCCGCCTGAATTACTGAGGGGTAAAAATAGGCGCGAACCGCCAGTTCCTTTTCTTCCGGGGCCGACAGCAAACTCCAATTCACCTCATCGGCAGCAAAGTGAATTCCACGTTCCTCTGCCTTGCGGACGATGGATTTGACTCGGGTTACTGCATATTGTACGTAAGGCCCGGTGTCGCCTTCAAATTTGATTGAGGCCTGCGGATCAAACATCATTGTCGTCTTGGCATTAAATTTCAGCAACATGAATTTCAACGCGCCCATGCCAATAATTTCCGCGCGTGCTGCAAGTGTTGCATCATCAACGGCACCATCGCTGTTGCGGGCAGCACAACTTTCGCGAGCGAGAGAAACCATTTCATCAAAGAGATCGTCGGCATCGACAACCGTTCCTTCCCGGCTTTTCATTTTGCCGCTGGGCAGGTTTACCATCCCGTATGACAAATGAAAGAGCGAATCCGCCCAGGAATAACCGAGTTTTTTCAGAATCGCAAACAGCATCTGAAAGTGAAGATTCTGTTCATCACCGACTACCCAGATCTGGCTGTCAGCGTTGTAATCCTCCGCTTTGCGAATCGTTGTACCGATATCCTGCGTAATGTAAACGCTGGTGCCATCAGAACGGAGAACGACTTTCTTCCCCAGTTTTCCCAGGTCAGCAAAAACCGCGCCATCTTCCCGGCGGGCAAATACTCCACGTTCCAACCCCTGCCGCACAATGTCTTTGCCAAGTAAATACGTTTCACTTTCCAGATATGTATGATCGAAATGGATGCCCATGCGCTGATAGGTTTGTTCGAAGCCGGCAAAAACCCAACTGTTCATCATTTTCCAGAGCGCTCGAACCTCAGGGTCGTTGTTCTCCCAATCCTGAAGCATCTTCTGGGTGGCTCTGCCCAGTTCGGTTTCCAGGAACAGAGACTCATCATCACGGTCCGCAAATTCCGGATGCTCTGCCCGTAACGCCTTGAGCTCATTTCCCAGCGCTTTGTTGTATTCGACATAGTACTTTCCGACGAGATGGTCACCTTTCATTCCAGTAGATTCCGGCGTTTCGCCATTGCCGAACCGCTGATAAGCAATCATTGATTTGCAGATATGGATCCCACGGTCATTCACCAGATTGACTTGGAAAACCGTATGGCCGGCACGTTTCAACAGGGAAGACAAACTCATTCCCAACGTATTATTCCGGACATGCCCCAAATGCTGCGGTTTATTGGTATTCGGGGCGGAGTATTCGACAAGGATTCTCTTCGCATCCTTCTCCTCGACGCGAGCGGCATCAAAGAGTTTTTGCAAATTACAAAGCGTATCCGCATACAACGACTCCGGGTTCAACGTCACATTGACAAAAGCTTTCACCACCTGTGCTTTTGCCACGCCGGGATCGGCAGTCAAAAGCTCTGCCACTTTCTCCGCAACTTTGTCCGGAGCCATCCGGAAATTTTTGGCAAACCGGAAACAGTTAATCGTTAAATCGCCGTCCATCCCTTCCGGGCAGCGTTCCGGCTGGATCGTCCAATCTGCGGGAAGAACGCAATCCGAAAAAGCCGACCGCATTGCGGCAGTCAAATTCTCAATGAATGTAAATTTCAACATATCGTTTCCTGTCGAAGTTTTGATTTCATAAAATAAAAAGAGGAAACAGCCATGCTGTGCCGTTTCCCCAATACTTACTTACAGTGTCGTACGGACAACATTGGTTGTCTTGTCCGGAGCCTCCGGGACAATCACATAAGCCCCATAACATGCCGGAATCAGACAGGTACGTCCACGTTCCAGAACAGTCCCCTCTCCGGCAGCAATGGCTTCCGGAGAATGACCGATCGTCACTGCTCCATCAATTGCTGACAGCAGATGAAAACTTGCCGTATTGGCCGTATCGTCCAGCCAGGTGTCGCGCAACAATAAGCTGTCTACGGCAAAAAAGCGGCAGCGGTTCACTACCGGGAACTTACGATTATGCGGTGCACTTCCTACCACACCGGAAATCCGCGGACACGTCCGATTGATAAAATCAATCGATTTCAAAGCTTCTTCGACATGCAATTCCCGGCTTTTTCCGTTGCTGTCCCGGCGTCCCCAATCACTGACGCGATAAGTAGTATCGCTATTCTGCTGAATTTCCAGAAGCAGGTTTCCTTCTCCGATCGCATGGATGGTTCCCGTCGGAATAAAGTAGGCATCCCCCGGCTGAGAGAGATAAACCTGAAGCAGATTTTCCACTTCGGAAGAATCCAGTTGACTGATCAGTTGCTGCCGGGTTCCCCGCGGACTTAACCCCGCCATAATTTTTGCACCGCGCCGGGCAGATATGATATACCACATTTCCGTCTTCGGCTCTGCACCATTGCCGAGCATGGCACAGGCCTTTTCGTCGGGATGAACCTGCAAAGAAAGACGCTGTCCTGCATCAATCAACTTGATCAGGAGGGGAAAACGGCCGCCTGTCCATTTATTTCCCAGCAAAGAACGGCCATAAAATTCAACCAGTTCATGAATCGTGTACCCGGCCAGAGGACCGGCATCGACAACGCTCTGCGCATCTTCCCGGTCAACCAATTCCCACGCTTCCCCGATCGGTTTTTCACCGGCAGGAACTTCTCTGCCTAATACTTCTGCAAGCTGGGAGCCACCCCAGATTCGTTCAAAATAAAGTGGGGAAAAGGTTAACGGATACAAATTACTCTGTTCCACATAAGCCATAATCAAGAGATCTCCTTTTCCGTTATTCAACAATCTGTTTCTACAGGAGACAGGCGTTTTGCCAGCTCACGAAGACACTGGGGAGGACGGATTGCTTTCCGCTCCGGATTCACGCAGGCGAGCACAACGTCACCTTCAACCAAAAGTTTGTCACCGCAATAAATCTTTGTCTCAATGCGGATCCGCACGCCTTTAACCTCCGTAATTGCAGATTTAAAAGTCAAAAGGTCGTCATAGCGGGCAGAACCGCGATAATAGACATGAGCTTCCACAACCGGCAGGATCACTCCTTCTTCTTCCAACACCCGATAAGGCAATCCGGCGTCACGAAGCATTTCCGTCCGACTCCGTTCAAAATATTCCAGATAATTGGCGTAGTAGACCACACCCATTTGGTCCGTATCCGCATATGGGACACGGTACTGCGTTTCATGATAAGCCATTCGTCTCCACCTTTTCCGTAAGCAAATTGACAACCTCTTCAATCGTCATTTCAGTTGTGTCCACCAGAATCGCATCGTCTGCCTGCCGCAATGGGGCAATCGGACGATGGGAATCAATATAATCGCGCTGCGCAATATCAGCAGCAACGGATTGGAGCGTCGCACCATCGAAGGTTTCACCGCTCTGAGCCAACCGCCGCCGTGCACGGGTTTCCGGCGACGCGGTAACAAAAAATTTATGAGCTGCATCCGGGAAAATTGCCGTTCCGATATCGCGGCCTTCCATGACCACCCTTCCCCTGGCAGCAAAATCACGCTGGCATTTTTTCAAATATTCGCGAACAATCGGCAATGCAGCCACCGGACTGACAAAAGCAGCAACCTGGGGAGAACGCAGGGCAGTTCCCGGATCTCTGCCATTCAGAAAGAGAGCAAAACTACCATCTGTTCCCGCTTTATATTCCAGCTTGACTTGCGGCAAAAGCCGGGAAAATAACGCTTCAGTACACTCTTCCGCACAGGTTACACCATTTTGAATTGCGAAAAGAGTTAGAGCCCGATACATATTTCCGGTATTCACATAGGGAATACCGAGCCGTTTCGACAATAAAGCGGCCACCGTACTTTTGCCGGAGGCCGCAGGACCGTCTATTGCTATAACATCGACAGACATAGATATGCCTTGCGTCGCACGCGCTTTAATGCGCGTGCCGACCAACGAGGCGTCCACTTTTCAAGAAGCCGTCGTAATTACGCATTGTCAAGTGCGACTCAAGCTGGCTCATGGTATCAAGCACAACCCCGACCATAATCAGCAAACTGGTTCCCCCAAAGAAACTCGCCACCATCATATCGATTCCAAAGAAAGGCGTGATCAGTTGCGGGAAAATTGCTAAAAACAACAGGAAAATTGCGCCGCCGAAAGTCACCTGAGTCATTGTTTTATCCAGAAATTCAGCGGTAGCTGCACCGGGACGAATCCCGGGAATATAAGCGCCATCACGCTTGAGGTTTTCAGAAATTCGAATCGGATTGAACTGGTTTGCAACCCAGAAGTAAGAAAATCCGAGAATCAACAAACTGTAAATAATCAGATATCCGGGGCTGTCATAACGCAACCATGATCCAATGGTAATGCAGATATCCGTCATCGTTTCGGAACGTTTTTCAAAAAATGCTGCCAGGAATTGGCAGACCGGGCCTGGAATCATCATCAGCGCACCAGCGAAAATGATCGGCATAACGTTGGCGAAGTTGACTTTAAGCGGCATATACGTGCTGCCGCCGAGCACCTGACTTCCGGCAGCCTTGCGAACCATCTGAATCGGTACGCGGCGATAGCCCTGAGTCAAGAGAATCGTCAAAGCGGTGACGACAAAGAAAATCACAATCAAAATCAGCAATTGAACCGGCTTAAACGGTGCGCCGGAAGTTGTTTCACCGGAAATTGCCATTTTGCCGAGCTGTATTACCGCCTGCGGCAAACGGGAAATGATGTTAATGGTAATGATAATGGAAACCCCATTGCCGATACCGCGTTCAGTAACCTGTTCCCCTAACCACATGAAAACCATCGTTGTAGCGGTAAGAACGATCGTGGTCATAACCATGAACAGCGTCTGATTGCCGACAAAGAGGGGTGTATTCGGCGGAGGCATCCCCAGTTTATCCGGGAACACCATCGCCGAAGCGGCCATAAAGCCCTGTACAATACAGACCAGAATGGTCAAATAGCGGGTGTATTGATTAATTTTTCCACGCCCGGCTTCTCCGTCGCGGGAAGTTTTCTCCAACGACGGAATAACCGGAACCAGAAGCTGCATAATGATCGATGCGGTAATGTAAGGCATAATCCCCAAAGTGGCAATTGCGAACGCTTCAACAGCGCCCCCGGAGAAGAGATTGATCATTCCCATCACCCCTCCTCCTGTTTCGGAGGAAGATACCACCTTGTCAAGATATTCCGTCAACGCAGCCGGATTCACGCCCGGGCACGGGATCATCGCGGCAATACGCACTAAAACAATGATACCGGCGGTAAATAAAAGACGGCTCCGGAGTTCTTTTACCTTAAAGGCATTTACAAATGCAGCAAACATTCAATTCCCCGCTTTTCTGTTAGATGACTTCACATTTTCCGCCGCACTTCTCGATAATTTCACGAGCAGTGGCGGAGAACTTGTTCGCCTTGACCGTCAAAGCCTTGCTCAACTCGCCATTCGCGAGAACCTTGAGCGGGCGATCGGCCTTGCCGAGCAGCCCTTTGGAGCGGAGGATTTCGAGATCGACGACTTCATTGGCTTCAAAGTTTTCCTCAAGCGTGCTGAGGTTCACGATATTATAAAATACGTGATCCGGGCTGTTGAAGCCGCGTTTCGGCAGACGACGGAACAACGGAGTCTGACCGCCTTCAAAGAACGGGCGGATCGTAGAACCGGTACGGGACTTCTGCCCCTTCTCACCACGGCCACAAGTCCGACCCCAGCCGGAAGCATCGCCGCGGCCGACGCGTTTGCGGGCCTTACGGGAACCCGGCGTCGGAGACATCTCATGCAATTTCATTTTGACACCTTCTTCGCATTACAGCGTTTCAACGTTGCGTTTGGCCATCACTTCATCACGGGAAGCGAGGGTCTCGATCGCCTTGAACGTGGCCTTGGCAACATTCACGGCATTACTGGCACCCAGGCTCTTTGCAAGCACGTCTTTGACACCAGCAAGTTCGAGGATGGCGCGGACGGCGCCACCGGCAATCAAACCGGTACCGGCACTGGCAGGCTTCAACAGAACCTTGGCTCCACCGAATTTTACTTCGGCAGCATGCGGCAACGTCGCGCCGCGAAGCGGAATCGTGACCAGATTACGACGGGCAGCTTCACCACCTTTACGGATGGCATCAGAAACTTCATTTGCTTTGCCATAGCCATAACCAACGCGGCCTTTGCCATCGCCGACCACAACCAGTGCACCAAAACTGAAGTTACGGCCGCCTTTGACGACCTTGCTGCAACGATTGATGCTGATCACATTTTCGCTGAATTCAGACTGAAAGACCTCTTCGGTCTTGACATTATCACGTTTTGCCATTCTGATACGCTCCTTAGAACTCAAGTCCGTTAGCACGGGCAGCCTCGGCAATAGCCTTCACGCGGCCGTGATATTTGAAACCGGAACGGTCAAACACCACAGCAGTAATGTTTGCCGCTTTTGCTTTTTCCGCAGCCATTTTGCCGAGGAGCGCAGCACCGTCCATATTCGGACGCGCCTGAGCAGCCTTGAAAGCTGCATCAAGAGTACTGGTGCTTGCAAGGGTAACACCGGCAACGTCATCAATGAACTGGCAGTAGATATGATTGGCGGTTATGCTGACACAGAAACGCGGACGTTCCGCAGTGCCGGAAACCACCTTGCGGATCCGCATATGACGACGGATCCGACGGATTTTATTTGAAGAAACAGCCATAATTTCCTACCTCCGGTCTTATCCGACCGATTTGCCTTCCTTAAGCGTGATACGTTCATCGACATAGCGCACGCCTTTGCCCTTATAGGGTTCCGGTTTGCGGAAGCGACGAATCGTAGCAGCAGTTTCACCGACGAGTTGCTTATCAGCACCTTCGACAAGAATTTTTACCCCATCGGTAACAGTAACCTTCACCCCGGTCGGAACCGTATATTCAATCGGATGAGAAAAACCGAGGTTGAGCGTGAGCTTCTGGCCACTGATTGCAGCCTTGTAACCAACGCCAACAATCTGCAATTCTTTTTTGAACCCTTCGGTAACGCCAATGACCATATTGTTGATCAAACTGCGGGTCAACCCCTGCATCGCGCTGGAAGTACGGGTGTCTTCCGCTTGAAGAACATGAATGAAACCATCTTTGACTTCAACAGCCACCTTGGGCGGAAGCATCAGAGACAGCTTCGACTTGCCTTCGACAACGACCTCGCCGCCATTCACAGCGACTTTAACCGAAGCCGGTACAGCAATCTGTTTTTTACCAATTCGAGACATGTTATCGTATCCCTAAACTTCGTTAATTACCACACATAGCAGAGGATTTCGCCGCCGACGTTCTCCTGAGCAGCAACCCGGCCGCAAAGGATCCCCTTCGGAGTGGACAAAATCACAGTACCAAGGCCATTGCGGACCTTCGGAATATTCGCAGCACCGCAATATGCCCGACAAGAGGGCTTGCTGACGCGCTCAATGCCTTCGATAACCGGCTTGTTGTTATAGTACTTCATGTCAATAACAATAGTCTTCTTTGCACCGTCGGCAACAATATTGTAGTTGGCGATATAGCCTTCCTGCTTCAAAACTTCAGCGATAGCGGCCTTTTCCTTGGATCCCGGAATGGAAACCTTGGACAATCCGGCAGCGCCGGCGTTGCGAAGGCGGGTAAGCATATCTGCAATCGGATCTTGCATACTCATAATATTCAACTCTCCCTGAATTACCAGCTTGCCTTTGTGACGCCCGGAATTTTGCCACTGGAGGCAAGTTCACGGAAACAGATACGGCAGAGCTGGAATTTGCCGATATACGCCCGCGGACGGCCACAAGCCTTGCAGCGTGTGTATTCACGCACCTTGAACTTGTTCCCGCGTTCGCATTTCACAATCAAACTTTTCTTCGCCATGATTTACCGTCCTTCCTTTTCGAGAGCAAACGGAACTTCCATCATCTTGAGAAGTTCGAACGCTTCCGCATCGGTTTTTGCAGTAGTAACCATCGTAATATTGACACCGATCGGGTACTTGAGCTTATCAGGATCGACTTCCGTAAAAACGGAGATATCGCTGATACCGACGTTGTAGTTGCCGCGATGGTCAAAACCGGTAGCGGGAATCCCGCGGAAGTCGCGGACACGCGGCATGGCGTTGTGGACAAAACGATCCAGGAATTCATACATGCGGGAGCCGCGCAGAGTCACCATGACACCGATCGGCATACCGACACGCAACTTGAAGTTGGATACGTTTTTACGGGCTTTGCAGATCACCGGCTGCTGGCCAGTCATCGCGCCGAGATGCTTCTGCGCTTCACTGAATGCGTCACGCTCCGCAGTATAGGACATACCGGTGCTGATCACGATCTTTTCCAACTTCGGGATCTGCATGACATTCTTGTAGCCCATCTTGGCCTGTAATGCCGGACGCACCTCGTCCTTGTATTTTTTCATCATATCAGGCATTTTACTTCACTCCGTTGGCAGCACGCCGCTCGGCTTTCTTCGCCTTGAGAGCGGCTTTCTTTTCCATCTTGGCCTTCCTGGCTTCCTCAGTCAGGGCGACATTGGAAACATGGACGCTGACAGTGCGTTCGATCATGCCGGGGCCGTTTTCACTGCGACGGTTCTTCTTTACCGTACGCATACCGATGGATTTGCGTTCTTCAGCGGTCAGATCCGCAAAAGAAAGCGCAACACGGTCGTTCTTGGTGATGACTGCGATAATCGTGGCATTTTTGCCTTTCCATTTACCGGAATTTACGACGACCGCATCACCCTTCTGGACGTGATAGTTCTTCATAATTACAACACCTCCGGAGCCAGGGAAATGATCTTCATGAAGTCCTTATCGCGCAATTCACGCGCAACCGGTCCGAAGATACGGGTCCCAACCGGGTTCTTTTGATTGTCGATGATGACAGCCGCGTTCTTGTCAAAACACAAGTAAGAGCCATCCGGGCGGCGAATTTTCGCAGTGGTACGAACCACAACAGCCTTTACAACCTGCCCCTTCTTGACGCTGCCGTCCGGAATAGCTTCCTTCACGGTCGCGGTAATAATATCACCGATGTGGGCAATGGTCTTAGCCTGTCCCAGAACAGTGATCGCGACGATGGATTTCGCTCCGGAATTGTCAGCGACTTCCAATTTTGTCTGCATTTGAATCATAGTGCTAAATCTCCCGGCACGTTATTCCGCGTGCTCGATGATTTCGAGCAGACGCCAGCATTTGTTCTTGCTCAGCGGACGGGTTTCAACAATACGGACTGTATCACCCTTCTTCGCAGCGTTCTGTTCATCGTGCGCGGTGAATTTCTTTCTGACTTTCACAACTTTCTTGTACAACGGATGCGGAGTACGGCGACTGACTTCTACGACAATCGTCTTGTCCTGTACATCGCTGACAACAACGCCAACGCGTTCTTTGCGGATGCCGCGTTCTTTGGTATTTTCAACTGCACTCATTGCAATAGTCCTGTCTTTTATTAACCGTTAACCTGAGCGGAACGTGCAGCAAGTTCGGTCTTGATGCGAGCAATGTCGCGACGAACTTCCCGAACGCGCGCGGTCTTTTCCAACTGACCGGTACGGCTCTGCAAACGCAACGTATACTGTTCACGCTTAAGTTCTTCGACCTTGGTGCGCAACTCCGCATCCGACATTTCGCGAATTTTATCGTTCTTCATAACTTTCACACCTCTTACTGCTCACGTGCGAGGAACTTGCAACGGATCGCAAGTTTATTTGCCGCACGGGCCATGGCTTCGCGGGCCACAACTTCGCTGCATCCGGAAACTTCAAAGAGGACACGGCCCGGCTTCACCGGAGCTTCCCAGCCCTCAACGTTACCCTTTCCTTTACCCATACGTACTTCCAACGGTTTTTTCGTGAAAGGCTTATAGGGGAAAATACGGATCCAGACTTTACCGCGACGTTTCAGGTGACGATTGATCGCAATACGTGCCGCTTCGATCTGGTTATTCGTGAGGAATCCACGGCTAACCGCCTGAAGAGCAAAATCACCGAAATCAATCTTGTTATTCTTAGTCGAAAGACCAGCGTTACTTCCGCGCTGAACCTTTCTGTACTTTACTCTTTTTGGCATTAATGGCATAATCTTGATCCTCCGTTGCCTCTTTATGGCAAATCCAAACTTTCACACCAATCTTACCGGCAGTAGTATTCGCTTCGGTAAAACCATAGTCGATATTGGCCTTGAGCGTGTGCAACGGCACGCGGCCTTCCTTGTACTGTTCTGTGCGGGCAAGTTCCGCACCGCCGAGACGGCCGGCGCAGTTGATCTTGATCCCGTCCACACCTTTTTCCATCGCAACCTGGATGGCACGCTTCATAAGGCGGCGGAAGCCGACACGGCGTTCCAATTGACGGGCAATGTCTTCTGCAACCAGCTGCGCATTGACTTCAGGGCATTTGATTTCGGCAACGTCGATAAAGATGTCCTTGGACTCAGTCAGCGGAGCCAACTTGGCACGCAACTCTTCAAGTTCCGCACCTTTCTTGCCGATCACCATACCCGGGCGGGCGGTGTAGATCGTAATACGGATACGGGAGGAGGAACGCTCAATTTTAATGCGGGCAATTGCCGCTTGTGTATAGTCAATATGCGCGTCGCTGTTCTTGTATTCCTTGATGAACTTGCGAATGGCCAGGTCTTCATGCAACCACTTGCCAAACGTAGCACCGTTCGCAAACCAGCGGGAATCCCAATCTTTGGTCAACGCCGTTCTCAATCCAATCGGATTAACTTTTTGTCCCACGATTCAATCCCTCTTTAGATTTCGCTCAAAACGATTTCAAAATGGCTAGTTCTTTTGCGGATGCGACCGGCGGATCCACGCGCCTTCGGACGGAAACGTTTGATAATGGGGCCGGGGCCGACAAGGGCGGACTTCACAAGCAGCTGCTTGCGATCCAGCTCCAGATTGTTTTCCGCATTCGCAACCGCCGAACGCAACGTCTGCGCCAGCAGCCGGGCTGCCTTGCGCGGACTCAGATCGACAATCGCCAACGCTTCAACGACAGATTTTCCCTGAATCAGCCGTGAAACCTGACGTGCCTTTTCCGGAGAAATCCGCACGTTTTTCGTTAAAGCTCTAACTTCCATAACAGTTTTCTCTACTATTCACTCGTTTTGCTTGTTTACATCGGCGCCTACTTCCATTCCGACGGTCAGGTCGCTGAATTCGCCTTCTACAACCACGGCAAGTGATACACTCGGCCGTGTCAGAACGATTTTCAGCACTGCTGCATTCTTCCCGGTTACCCGCAAGGTTAATCCGTTAACCGCACCGTGGATCCAACCTATTGGCAATGCAACCACCTGAAGATCCGGATTCACTGCCAGAATACGCGTTTTATCAACGCTATTTTCCAATGTTTCCGTACCCAGATACGCGCCAAACTCGCGTGACTCTTTCAGGAGTTCATCCTTTCTCAACCGCAATTCCACTTCACGGTCCTTCCCGATCGGGACTTCTCCAAGAACAGAGTCGACTTCATTGCAGAATTCCGCCGTATGCAATGACAATTGCATACCACTTTCGGACATTTCTTTCATACCGCGCACCAATCGGGCTTCCCTATCGCTCAATGCCAATACCTTCCCGGTAGACATCATCGTTGCGATACCCAATTGCAGCTGACTATAGTCCGCATTCTGCTGCTGTGATTTATCAACAATTTCAACTAACTCCTGCCGTAGCAGGCTATTTTCCGATAAGAGCCGCTGATTATCCAGAGTCAACTGCTCTTTCGCCGCCTTCAGAGTTTCGATTTCCCCGCGCATTTTAGCAATCGCACCAAGAGAATCTGGATTCTTGACCTTGATGCTGACTCGCACGCTATCCTGCTCGCCTGAAACTCCATTTTCTTCGTTTGCAATCATCGCACCTGCAAACAAAAAATATAAAACAAACGCAATCAACCATGTCCTTCGACACGTCGAACCGTTTCGGCCGATCGCGGCGAACCCATAGCTGATTTTTGGATACGGCTGATGCCGTTCGTTCATTTCCAACTCTTTACGGTTTAAATTTTTACTATAATTCTCACCTGTATAATCCAAGAGATGATAATATAGCATCTTTTTCCGTTTTTTCATACGACAAAAAATTTTTTTTACGAGTTTTTTTCAAGTGTCCGGATGATACACTTTTCCTGGCATCTTCCTGACCCTCAAACTCATTGCCTGAGGTGTTATTCCCAAGAGCATAGCTGCTTTACTCTGATTTCCTCGACAACGTTTCAGGGCTTCAACGACGAGGCTGTCCGAAGATTTTTTCAGCGTCGGCAATTTTCGCAACGAAGCGAAAAGGCCTTCAACTGACTCCGGGCCCATCTCAATACCCTCTGCAAGTTCTGTTTTACGGATATGGTCATACATACTGTCACAAAACAACAAACGTCCGGGCGAACGCACTACCGCATCTGCAACCATGCCTTCCAACTCCCGGATATTCCCGGGAAATGAGTAGCCAGTCAATACTTCCACAAGATCGTCACTGTAAGCCAGACGATGGCGCCCCAGTTCTGTGCAGTTCCGGTCGATGAAATAATTTAAGAGAATCGGAATGTCTTCTTTCCGTTCCCGCAACGGCGGAATCGAAACATGATGCGGCGAAATGCGATAATAAAGATCCCGGCGGAACCGGTTGTCGCGCTGTAACGTCAACAAGTTCCGATGCGTTGCCAGAAGAATGCGTGTATTGGAGGTGCGCACCTGATCGCTGCCCAATGGAGAAAATTCACGTTCCTGGAGCAATCGGAGTAATTTAATCTGACTGGCCATTGATAAATCGCCGATTTCGTCGATAAAAAGAGTCCCTCCATCTGCCTGCTCAATTAATCCGGCGCGGCTGGTCACAGCTCCAGTAAACGCTCCTTTCACATGGCCGAACAGGGTATCTGCAAAAAGAGTATCATCCAACCCCGCAATATTTACAGAAACAAAAGGCCCTTTGACATCGGACAATTGATGCAGTGCGCGAGCAAATAATTCTTTGCCAGAACCGGTTTCTCCGGTAATTAAAACGGTATAGAGTGTCGGTGCAACTGCGACGCAATAACGGAAAATTTCCTGCATTTTTTCCGATCGGGTGACCACATGGCGAAATGCAGCAGGAGCATACCCCTCATTATTCCATAACGCATGACGGAATCGTTCATTTTCTCTATGAATTTTCTGAATCTTCAAACAATCCTGAATCTTCTGAAGATACTCCTCTTGAGAGACCGGCTTGGCGAGAAAATCCACAATTCCCAGCCGCATGCAGGAGATACCAAACGCAAGGTCGGCACGTCCGGAGATAGCCAGCACTGGAGCAGCGCCTTGAAGATTCTGAAAATGTTTCAGAAATTCCACCCCGCGCCCATCTTCCATTGCCGGATCCAACAACAGCATTTCAATTGTCATTGACTCAATGATTTTCAATGCCCGGTCGATAGTATCCAGCAATATCACTGATGTAATCCCGGCATGATTCAACACAGTTTCGTACTGATGCAACAAGGCCAGATCCGGCTCCAGGACCAACACCGGATTCGTTGTCATGATGTTCATGGGCCGTCACCCCTGTTCCATGGCTTTTCTGTGGGCAAAATGAGGAGAATCTCCCCACTGCCCGTATCCCAGCGTTTCCCCAATCGCCTCGACTGCCCGTTCTAATGAAGCGCGGCTGGCATCAGAATTTTCGTCAATGCCTGGCTTTCCCTCATACAACTGGTATCCCGAACGATATTTTACTCGGGTAACATTAGGCATAACCACATTTCCTCCAGCCAGTAATCCACGCTCTCTGCCATCTGTTGCCAGTGCCTGCAACGCCGTCGTTGATGCAATATTCACATCGCGTAATAACAGTCTGGTCAATGCAATCATCGTCAATCCCATTCTGAGCCGTTCCAGTTTTGTATACCGGTAAGACTCCGGATCGCGTCCCATTGGAGTATCATGGTGTGGGATATACGGGCCCATACCGATCATGTCAACTGAAAGTTCTTTGTAAAAAAAGAGATCGGAAACCATATCTTCAGTCGCCTGATATGGCAATGCGCTCATTGCTCCGGTTCCCACCTGATAACCGGCGGCACGAATATACTCAAGCGCCTTACGTCTGGATGCCCAACTTTGCTCCATCGGGTGAATTTTCCGGAAAAGTTCCGGGTTACTCGACTCGATACGCAAAAGATACCGATGCGCACCCGCCTCAAACCACTGCTGATAAACTTCTTGACTCTGCTCTCCTAACGACAGCGTTATTCCAAGCTCCGGATAACTTTGTTTAATTGCCTTCAGTACTTCAGTAATGTAATCAGTAAACTCTTTATCATTCCGTTCGCCACCCTGTAATACAATTGATCCGTACCGGAATGAAGCAGCAACTCCAGCACTTTCAACAATTTCATCGATAGATAATGCATACCGTCTGGTTTTTGCGTTACTTTTGCGAATCCCGCAATACAGGCAATCACGCAAACAATAATTACTGATTTCTATCAAGCCGCGCAATTGTACAACAGGCCCTACTTCACGGCATTTTACTTTGTAAGCTGCTCGATATAAATGTTCCAAAAGTTCCGGATCTTTCACCCGCAGCCAACGGCAACATTGTTCCCGGGTCAGTTCAGCTTCGCCCCTCTCAATTGGCTTCAGACTTTCCAACAGTCCAACAGTCATTGCAATTCTCCTTTCTCACGCCAGTCGAGAATGCGGTTCAAAAGTTCAATGCTTTCCACCATTCGCCCGATACCGTCTGCACCACAAGCGATATGTCCAGCAACAGGACCGACCACTACGACACCACGATGTTTCAATCGTTCTATATTTTCCTGCACAACTGGCTGCGCCCACATTTTCGGATTCATCGCTGGCGCCAGCAAAACCGGCCCGGCGTGGGTCAATGCAAAAGTGGAAAGTGCATCATCGGCAATTCCATTCGCCATTTTTCCGATAAAATCAGCCGTAGCGGGAGCAACCACCAGTAGCTCCACCCGGTCAGCCAATGCCACATGCTCCGGTCGCCAGTCGGGGATTTCAAATAATGAAGTCACCACAGGCTGACGCGACAACGTCTGAAAGGTCAATGGAGTAACGAATTTACATGCAGCCTGGGTCATCAGGACATTGACTTCAAAGCCCATTTTCGTCAGTGCACTACACAATTCCGCTGCCTTATAGGCAGCAATGCCTCCTGTTACACCAAGAGCAATCACTCGTTTAGCATCTTGTAAAGTCATTGTCCATCACCAATACGCCGCGTCGTCTGCTGCGCCTGCTTCAAGATTACTTCAAACTGTTCTACAGCTTTATCAAGCTCATCATTGACAACAAGATAATCATATTCCGGCCATGCGCTGAGCTCTTCCTCTGCCTTGCCCAGGCGCAGGGCGATCTGTTCTGCACTATCAGTTGCCCGACTACGCAACCGGCGTTCCAACTCCTTCATGCTTGGCGGAACGATAAAGACAAACTCACAACAGCGCCGCAGGAGCGGATCCGTTTCTGTTGCCTTGCGAATTTTGCGGGCACCCTGGATGTCAATATCGAGACAAACTTCCCTGCCCGCACGAGCTCGATCGAGTATTTCACTCTTTAGTGTTCCATAATAATTATTGAAAACACAGGCATATTCCACAAAAGCATTTTCTGCAATTTTTTTCTCAAATTCTTCCCTGCTCAAAAAATAATATTCCACGCCATTTTTTTCCGTTCCCCGAGGTGGTCGAGTTGTACAGGAAATTGAAAATTCCAAATTAACTCTCCGTTCCCGCAATGCCTTCAACACGGTAGATTTTCCTACTCCACTCGGGCCGGAAACCACCAGAATTGTACCAAGTTTTTCGGCTCTCCAGGATTCTTTCATAACTCACTCCTTAACTTCAATCATCGTGCCGGCACATTTTGTCTCCCACCCGGGGAAATTCCATTCCAACGGGAACGTTTTGCACTGGCGGGGTTTTGCTGCCTGAATCATGCAACGAGGCGGGTTTTCTTCCAAAAAGATACAACTTCCATCGGGCTGTTCAATCAATGATAATCCCCGGCGATCCTCTGTCAACCGGCAATATCGCTCAATAAAATCCAAAACTTCGATTCCCAACAGATCGGCGATCGCATCACATTCGGACTCTGTCACTCGTACGTATCCCGGCCAACGGCAACAATTTCCGCAGCGGCTGCAGTGAAATATTCTTTTTGACATACTTCAAGTTCCAAGAAGGCAAAACGGCAGGAAGTGAAGGGAGTTCACTCCTGCCGCAGCAAACACCGGGGCTAATGCCTCCGGAGGAAAACATTTATCTACTGTATTGATAATCAGTTGATATCGTCAGAAGAGTAATCATCTCCCTTTAAGTCAATCATGAAAACGCCGGTAACGAAGTCGGCGATTTCAGCCGGATGCAGATAAAGGTCACCTTCAATGCCCAGACCAAGGGAACCGCCGAGGCGCCAGAAATCGCGTGCACCGGTGTAGAAATCGTAAATTTTCTGATTGGGATCCGGAACCCCGGCAAAGCTCTGCTGATAGGGAACGACCCAGAGAGAAGTTTTTGCGCGTTCGGAATTTTCTGCGCCGACCGTTATCAAATTCCAGTTCCAACCGTTCTCGATTCCATAACCATACTGGCGATTGTATGCTTTGTACAATTTTCCTGCTACCCCGATACCGCCACCGCCATGGACATATTCCGTAGCCATCAATTCGCAACGGACAGTCGGTCCAGCGCCAACATTCACAGTAAAGATATCAAGCGCATCCATCAGGCGGTTCGGGATATACCATACCAGTTTGTCAACAACCTGGTTGGCTGCCGACGCCGTGAATGATCCACATGCAAACGCCATGACCAACAGCAAAAACCACTTTTTCATAACCGATTACCTCTTTTTTCAGTAAATTAATTTCCTAAGCATACCCGAAGCAACCCCTGTGGACTATATCCCGAAAACTCCGGTTTGTACTTACAATAAAACGCATTTGCTGATATGCAAGTCAAAGTTACACGTTTTTTTGGCAACTTATCCATTTTTTTCGATATCAAAACTCTTTTTTTCAAGGAAACCGTTTTTTTTCGTTGAAAAGCGCCCATAATCCGTATATATTCAGAAAAAGCCAGGGATTCCGACGGTATGTTTTTTTCATACTGCAGGATCCTGTATTTTACTGATTAATAATGTCCCTTATCAAAACGGAGTTTTAAAGCAACATGAAAAAACTGCTTCTTTTTGCTGCCGCCATTCTTCTTTCCGGACTCTTTTCCGGATGTGCATTAACCCCGGTTGCACCGCCGCGCGGAGTTTTTTACACCCACCAGCGCGCCCCGCTCTTCCCATCAACGCAAATCGGAACCAGTGTCGGTACTGCCAGTGCTCATAATGTCCTCTTTCTGGTTGGCTGGGGCGACTGTTCGCTGGCTACTGCGGCAGCTCAAGGTGGAATTACTTCTATCAAAAATACAGAATATGAATTTCTGAACCTCTTCTTCTTCTATCAGCGTTTTACCACGGTTGTCTATGGAGACAATGCTACCGGAATGCCGTTGCGCGCAGATGCCGGACGTCGTTGAGTTGAGATGAATCTATTTCTTCAAATTTGACAGAGGTTTTCAACATGAAACAGTTCCTTCTGCTGCTGGCAATCGCCACAACCATTCTGGGTTTGGGGTCCGGTTGCAGTACCAATCTCGGGTACGGGCTTTCGCCTGCTCTCGCATTGGACATCAGCCGGGGCACCTATTACATCAACCCGAAACTTCAGCAGAATTTTGACTACAACCTTCTGGATGCGCCAGAACGCGTCCGGGCATTCAAAATTTCCTGTCCATTTACGTATGGGCTTCTTTCTTTTGGGTGGGGAAATCTTGATATGCAGCGGGCAATGCTCAACTCGCGTATGGAAGATGTCATGTATGCTGACTACGATCGTTTTGTTTTCTTAGGGCTTGTGGAATCATACGTTATTTCCTTCTACGGCCCGCGGAAGCCACAACCTTTCCTGTAATATTTCAATAAAAAAGCCGGTGTCTCAACAACACCGGCTTTTTTTAACCGCGAAGTGCATAATTTTTTCCCGGCAGCTGAGTCACTGTCATCATCATCTCCAGTTTCATCAGAATCCCTAATAACGTTCCTGATTCAATTCCTGTTGAAATGGCAAGAGCATCGAAATTCTGTGGTCCGCCCTTCTCAAGAGCATCAAGTACGGCCTCTTCTTCGACTGAATACGGAGAATGCAGATGATATTCGGCTGCAGGTTCATGAAAAAGTTCCGGCTGCGTCGGACGAAGATAATCAAAATCAGAACGAACGTCTTCGAATGACGTTACCAACTTGCAACCGTCCTGAATCAATTTATGGCATCCTGCTGCTTGGGCATTGTCGATGTGACCGGGAACCGCATAAACTGATTTTCCCTGTTCCAACGCCAGATTTGCCGTAATAAGCGCTCCGGATTTCACACCAGCCTCAACAACCAGTAC
>ERZ1034917.849-NODE-849-length-23545-cov-8.033716_pt1 | contig 23545 bp, 17 predicted proteins | sample MGYA00520605_ERZ1034917 | MGnify/ENA primary metagenome ERZ1034917 (study PRJEB33766, sample SAMN09781784) | gut metagenome | biome: gut microbiome | host: Homo sapiens | place: Madagascar | study: EMG produced TPA metagenomics assembly of the PRJNA485056 data set... | reverse complement strand
GTCCCCAATGATACTGATGTAGATAAGGGATCTGACAGCATATTTAAAGAAAAAACAGGGGTGAGTGACGGTACAGCACTGGAATTTAGTGTTTATCCCAATCACATCGAATTGATTGATAAAGACTATGTACCGCCATTAACAAAAAGTGACGGGACACAACTGCTGAAGCAGGAACAGGCAAATGCGCTGAACGGCTACCTGCACATGCGGTTTTATCAGCAGAGTGGTACAGATAACAGCCCGCAGCACACTGCAACAGATGAAAATACCAAACAAGTGACGCAGAAATACGTTGCTTACGCCTATACGACGGCGTACCCCAAGGACGCTTACATGGGGTTGTACATCAAAGACTTGCACTTTTATGCTCGCAGTTATCAAAAACCCAAAAATGGAAGTAAATATGCGCGTGTCACCGCAATTACGGTAGTGCTGACGATAGCTAAAAAGGATGCAGACGGTCAGAGTGTGACTCTTTGTACGCAAAAAGCAATTATTGCACTGCCGGGCGAACCTGTGTATATTGAGAAACCCGGCACCTGGGACGGCAAGGCGTCGTCGGAGTCGTGAGCGGTGCCCTCCGGGACGATTTTTGAAAAGTTTATTACAATCCCGGCGGAGGTACTGGACAAATTCAAGTGGACTCGTTATACTTTAAAACATGAATACCTGTGTGCCGGACAAAAATGCAGGAACGTCATGGGCATCAGAGCAGAGAGGATGACTAGGATGGCAACAATTGAAATCAAGATGCTGGGCGGCTTTGAGATCCGTGTGAACGGCAAGCCCGTGCTGGCACAGCTGGCGCAGTCCCGCAAGGCAACGGCGCTGGTGCAGTATCTCGTTTTGCGGCGCGGGGAGCGCGTCTCCCACAAGGTACTGACCGATACCCTGTGGGCAGGGGAGCGGTCCACCAACCCGGACATGGCCCTGCGCGCCATCTTGCATCGCTTCCGCCTTATGATCGACGCGGAGGGTCTGGATGAGATGGAAGGCTGCATCGTGACCAGCCGCGGCTACTACCAGTGGAACCCCCATCTGGACTGCAGCGTGGATGTGTTTGAGGTCAACGACCTGTCGGAGCTGGCCCGCAAGGAGAGCGACGCCGAGAAGCGCAGCCGCATTTATGAACAGATCGTCAACCTGTATGACGGGCGCCTGCTGCCGCAGTCTGCGTCCGAGCCGTGGGTCGAAAGCGTCAGCGTGCGCCTGCACGGGCAGTACCGCACAGCCATTTTAAACCTACTGGAGCTCTGTAAAAAATGGGGCGAGAGCACCCGCATCGTTACGCTGTGTACCCGTGCGCTGGAGCTGGACCCCTACGAGGAGCGCCTTTATCTGGAAAAGATCGTCGCGCTGGAGACGCTGGGCCGCCACGAGGAGGCGGAGGATCTGGCACGCCGCGGCAGCGCCATGGGCTGCCTGCATCATGCCATTGAGCCGGGCCGCGCAGGCTCTGCCTACCGCCAGATGCGCCAGGCAGACCGCAATATGGAGAGTGAGGTCTCCAAGCTGATCTCTGCCCTGCCGGATACCGAGAACACGGGGGCCTGTATCTGCGACTTTGAGACGTTCAAGGAGATTTACCGCGTACAGCGCGGCGTGCAGGTCCGCTACGGTCTGCAGGTATTCCTGGCAATCCTGACCGTGGCTCCCAGCCAGAACACCGATGCTGCCGAGACCGCTCTGATGGTGGAGCAGCTGGGCGATCTGATCCGCACGAATCTGCGCCAGTGCGATGTGGCCGCCCGCTACACCGATATGCAGTATGTTGTTATGCTGAGCGGCAGCACCGCCGAGAGCGGCACCGGCCCGCTGGAGCGCATCAAGGCCGCGTTCTACCGCATCCCTGCCCATGGCCGCTACCTGTTGAGCTATAGCCTCTATGTTCCCGAGGCCAAGGCCGACAGCGGGCGCGCCCGCCGCCGCAAAAAGACGGCGAAGAAGGAAAAATAAGTGAGCCGTTAAGCCGTACAGTGAAAGCTGTGCGGCTTTTTTGCTGCACGGACCGGCAAAGAAACGATTGGTAGGGGCGGGCATTGCCCGCCCGTGCCCGTTTGCCCTGTGATAAATTTCCCCGAAAAGACGATGCTGCGCCAAGTTGGCGGGCGAGCAATGCTCGCCCCTACACTCGCTGTATGTCGAGGAACGATTTTTTACACTTTCCACAATCTTTTGCCTAAAAATTTTTACAAAAAATCCGAAAAAACTGTTTAAATTTCCACAACAATGTGGTAAAGTAGTATCAAACAGGCGGGAGTGTTCAAAAATCACTGCGCCGCAATGAAATTCTACGCCGTAGGGCTGCCGGAAGCAGCCCCGGCGCGAAAAGAGGTTTGACGATCCATGGGCTACGCAAGCAAAGACATCCGCAACATTCTGGTGGCCGGCCACGCCGGCTGCGGCAAAACGACGCTGACCGAGGCACTGCTGTACATGAGCGGCGCTTCCGAGCGTATGGGCCGTGTCGAGGACGGCACCACCGCCAGCGACTTTGACCCCGAGGAGATCCGCCGCAAGGCATCGCTCAACTCGAGCGTTGTCCCCGTCGAGTACGAGGGCATCAAGTACAACCTGATCGACGCACCGGGTCTGTTTGATTTTGAGACCGGCGCTGCCGAGGGCATCATGGCCGCCGAGAGCGTGCTGATCTGTGTGTCCGGGCGTTCCGGCGTGACCGTCGGTGCCGAGAAGGCGTACCAGCTGGCGCTGAAAAACAACAAGGCGCGGATGATCTTTGTCACCAAGGCTGATTTGGAAAACGCCGACTACTTTAAGATCCTGGAGCAGATGAAAATTAAGTTCGGCCCCAGTGTCTGCCCCTGCGTCGTGCCCGTCCGTCTGGACGACGGCACCGTCGCCTACATCAACCTGTTCAGCCAGAAGGCCTTCAAATACGAAGGCGGCAAGCAGGTCCAGATCGACCTGCCCGACATCGGCCACCGCTTTGAGGGCCTGATCCAGGCCATGAGCGAGGCCATCGCCGAGACCGACGAGGCTTTGATGGAGAAGTTCTTCGAGGGTGAGGCTTTCACCACAGAGGAGATCGTCCAGGGCATGGCCTCCGGCGTGCGCAGCGGCCAGATCACGCCCGTGTTCTGCGGTTCTGCCGTCAACGCGCAGGCGCTGGATATGCTGCTCTACAACATGAACGTGCTGCTGCCCGGCGCGGACACCGCGTCCGCCGTGGGCGAGTCTGGCGGCGAGCCGGTGGAGATCACCGCCGACCCCGCCGCCCCGCTGTGCGCCTACGTCTTTAAGACTGTGGCCGACCCGTTTGTCGGCAAGCTGAGCTTTATTAAGGTGCTGTCCGGCAGGCTGACCGCGACGAGCAACGCCGTCAACGCCCGCACCGGCCAGCCGGAGCGTCTGGGCAAGACGCTGACCGTCTGCGGCAAAAAGCAGACCGACACGCCCGAAATCGCCGCCGGTGACATCGGCGCAGTTGCCAAGCTGGCCACCGCCAAGACCGGCGATACCCTGTGTGACCCCGCCCGCGTCGTGGCGCTGCCCGCACCTGTGTACCCCATCAGCAGCTACCGCATGGCCGTCAAGGTCGCCAAGAAGGGTGACGAGGGTAAGGTCGGCAGCGCGCTGGCCCGCCTGATCGAGGAGGACCCCGCCATCCGGTTCGTGGTCGACCCCGAGACGAAGCAGCAGATCATCAGCGGTCTGGGCACCCAGCATCTGGAGGTCGCGCTGGCCAAGCTGAAGAATAAGTTCGGCGTCGAGATCACGCTCGAGAATCCGCGCGTGCCGTACCGTGAGTCCATTCGCAAGAGCTGCAAGGCGCAGGGCCGCCACAAGAAGCAGACCGGCGGCCACGGCCAGTTCGGCGACGTCTGGATCCAGTTCGAGCCCATCGAGGGCGAGGGCATCGAGTTTGCCGAGAACGTGTTCGGCGGCAGCGTGCCGAAGAACTTCTTCCCGGCAGTCGAGAAGGGCGTCCGTCAGGCCGCCGAGCACGGCGTGCTGGCCGGTTACCCGATGGTCGGCATGAAGGCCACGCTGCTGGACGGCAGCTACCACCCTGTTGATTCCAGCGAGATGGCGTTCATTATGGCCGCCAAACTCGCGTATAAGGCCGCCATCCCCGAGGCCGGCCCCGTCCTGCTTGAGCCCATCGGCGCATTGAAAGCCCACGTCCCCGCCGACAATACCGGCGATATTATGGGCGAGGTCACGAAACGCCGCGGCCGCGTGCTGGGCATGAACCCCGATGACGACGGCCTGCAGGTCGTCGAGGCCGAGGTCCCCGTGGCCGAGATGCAGGACTTCACCACCTTCCTGCGCCAGCTGACCCAGGGCCGCGGCTACTTCACGTTCGAGTTCGTCCGGTATGAGACCCTGCCGCAGATGCTCGAGAACAAGGTCATCGAGCAGGCAAAGGCATTGGGCAACTTTGCGGATGAGGATTAAACGAGAGATGTTCTTTCTTTGCAAAGAAAGAACCAAAGAAATTCTAAACAAGTAAAATAAAAGCACCTGCTGACCGGTATGCGTGTGACCGGTCAGCAGGTGCTTTTTGGTTGAGATATTGAAAGCTTCTTTGCTTACTTTCTTCTCGAAGAAAGTAAGAGATAAGGGAGCCTGCGGAAACTGCCAAAGCCCCTCAGGCCCCGCAATGCGGGGAGCCTTTTTTGCGGGCTCCGCCCGAGAAAAGCCTCCCCTCACAGGGGAGGTGGCCGAGCGCAGCGATGGCCGGAGGGGCTTCTTGCCGTTACCCACTAGCACCGGCCTTCCGGGAAGCGGCGGGCCGGGCATGCCCGGCCCCTACAGCGCAGCAAAATGAAAGGCAAGGCCCCCATCACGTGATCTTCAACGCCCGCTGCACGCGGTACACAATGTACTTGAACAGCCCGGCGATCAGACTGAACTCCACCCAGACATAATTGGGCAGGTTCCGCCACTTGAATTTCGGCTTGTTTATCTTCGGCAGCGCCGTCCACGCCTCGCGGAAGCCCTTCGCGTAATCCCCGCCGAAGCCGCGCAGCCGGAACATAAGCACTTTGAGCAGATACCCCAGCAGCATCGGGATAAAATTCAAAACCAACATCAAAAGCGGCTGGTTCTTGTAGGGCAGCAGAATGCTGTTGCGCCCGCTCTGGATGCTCTTAAACGGGTTGTAGCGCACCGCGCCGGTGGTTGCGCCGCAGATGTGGCGGCAGCGGGCCGTGGGGCAGTAGACGTTCCTGTAGCCGAAATTGTTCGCACGCCAGCTCAAATCGACGTCCTCGTAATACGCGAAAAACAGCTCGTCAAACACGCCGATCTCGTCCAGAATCGACTTGCGGTAAAGCGCCGCGCCGCCGCACGCGCTGAACACACGGCAGGGCTTTGTATAGCGGCTGGCCTTTAAGCCGTCGCCGCGCTTGCAGGCAAAGCCCAGGATCGTCACGTAGTCGCCCGCGTCGTCGGCCAGCTCCGGCTCATAGTAGCGCAGCATCAGGCTGCTGACCGCAAAAATTTTCGGGTCGGCGTCGGCGGTTTTGATCAGCTCCGCCAGCCAATCCGGCTCCGCAAAGGCGTCGTTGTTGAACAGCGCCATGTATTCGCCTTTGGCAATCGCAATGCCCTGGTTCACCGCATGGGAAAAGCCGGTGTTCCCGGCGTTTTCAATTAAAGTGTAGCGGTCCCGCCCGCAGTAGCTGCGGGCGATGTCCAGGCTCTCGTCGGTGGAGCCGTTGTCAATGACGATCAGCTCAAAATCCTGCTCGGTCTGCGCCCAGACGGACTCGATGGAATCCCGCAGCCAGCCCGCGCCGTTCAGGTTCGGGATGATGACAGATGCTTTCATGGCGCCTCCTCAACGGTAATAGTAGTAGGCCAGCTGGCTGTGCAGCGCGGCGGTAAACACCATCGCGGCCACAGCCACAAACAGGATGACCAGCCCCGCCACGACCAGCGCACGGATCAGGTACGCCCGGGCCAGCCGCCTGCGGGCAGGGTCCTGCGTGCCGCCAAAGCTCCACACCACCGCCAGCACGAACCCGGCGATGGGGATGGCGAACAGCAGCATGGCCGCCGTCGTCGCGCCCTGGCTCATGGCGTCGATGCGGTCCTCCTCCAGGTCCTGCTCGTACAGCGGCTCGCCGGTCTCAACGGTACCCTCCGGGGACTGACGCATGGACTCCAACAGAGCCTCGCCCATCGGGATATGCGGCAGCGGTGCGCCGCACTTGGGGCACCGCTCGTCGTACGGGGCAGTCAGCAGACCGCAGTTTTTGCAAAAATGTGCCATAAAAACCTCGTTTATTCGTCGAATGCCAGACCGCGATCCAGCTGGGTGTTCAGGATGATCTGGGTGTTGGTGGAGCCCATCTTCTGCATCTTGGTCAGCAGGTGCTCCAGCGCGTCAATGTCGGTGCAGCTTACCTTAATTATAAAGTTGTAGCTGCCTGTCACGCGGAAGCACTGCAAGACCTGCGGCTCCTGCTCGATCATGGTCAGAAAGCTCGCGCGGGTCGCTGCGTCCACCAGTACCGAGATCAGCGCTTCGACCCGGGCGGGCGCGTCGGGGTGGCGCAGCACGACAGTGTACCCGCCGATGACGCCCTCCTGCTCCAGGCGGTGGATGCGGCTGGATACGGCGGGACTGGTCAGGCTGACCCGCTGGGCGATGTCTTTAACGGGCATACGCGCATTTTCCGCCAGCAGTTGTAGGATTTTGTGGTCCAAATCGTCCATGGATTGACTCCTTGTCGTTGTTTTGTGTAATGCGCACAAAAAAATAAAGTGAAGTATACAATCACTGTTATCTTTAACAAAATTGGAAAAGTATGCTTTTTTGTGCGCTTGCTAAATAAAATTAAGTGGGAATGACTTTATTATAATCTTTTGAAAACCAAAATGCAAGTCTGACATTTGACATTTTAAGAAAACTTGCTATAATAATATTTGTAATCAATCAAGACATTCACTGACCTTTATATACTTTCCCACCCCTCTATGCACAGAGCCCCGCAGGTACCCCCTGCGGGGTTTTGTGTTTGTGTTGGCAGGACACAACGCGGGAAAGTGTGCAAGAATTGGGGGGCTTTTTGCCTTCCCCCGCGGGGGAAGGTGGCCCGCAGGGCCGGATGAGGGGCGTGTGCACGGCAGCAGCCTGTAAACGGGCAGCATCTGCAAGGTCGACCCTCATCAGTCAGTGGTCGGGGCCACTGACAGCTTCCCCCCTCCGGGGGGAAGCCATGCGCGCGAAAGGCTGCATTTTTACATTTTAAACCCCGCCCCGTTTGACGGCGTCCGGACTGCCGTGGTATAATATAATTTCCGACACATAACGTGCATTTTTAACGGAGGAATCAATATGCTCATCCCTGTGCTGCTTTTTATTGTCGGTCTGTTGTTCCTGATCAAGGGCGGCGACTGGTTTGTTGACGGCGCGTCCGCACTGGCCCGCCGCTTCCACCTGCCGGAGCTGCTCATCGGCGCGACGGTGGTCTCCATCGGCACGACGCTGCCGGAGGTCATGGTCTCCACGATGTCCGCGCTGTCCGGCCATGGCGAGATCGCCTACGGCAACGCCATCGGCTCGGTCATCTGCAACGCGGCACTGATCGCGGCCATCACGATTGCGGTGCGCCCCGGCAGGGTAGACCCCAAAACGCTGAAAACCCCCGTCGCCTTCTTCTTCGCGGCGGCGGCCATCTACTGCATTGCGGCCTATGTTTTCGGCAGATTCACCCGCGTCATGGGCATCATCATGCTGGCAACGTTTGTGGCGTACATGGCCGTCAACGTGCTGCAGATGAAAAACACCCCCGCCGGTGAGCAAGAGGCGTCCGAGGAGGAGGAAATGCCCCTCTCCAAGACGCTGATCCTGCTTGTGCTGGGCGCGGTGCTGATCGCCGTCGGCGCAAACCTGCTCGTGGACAACGGCACCCTGATCGCGCAGGCCCTCGGCGTGCCCGAGAGCGTCATCGCCCTGACGTTTGTCGCGCTCGGTACCTCGCTGCCCGAGCTGGTCACGGCCATCACCTCGCTGGTCAAGGGCCACAGCGACCTGTCGCTGGGCAACGTCGTCGGTGCGAATGTCTTTAACCTTGTGCTGGTCAGCGGCATGTCGATCACGCTGGCACCCTTCACCATCCCGCAGAGCGCCACGCTGTTCGGCATCAATTCCAGCCTTGTGCTGGATCTGCCGGTCATGCTGGCCGTCATGCTGATCCTGACGGTCCCCGCCCTCGTCAGGGGCAAGCTGAACCGCGCCCAGGGCATCCTGCTCCTGGCGATCTACGCCGCCTTCTGCGCGGTGCAGTTTACGCTGTAAAGAAAAAGGCTTCATCGCCCATGTGGACGTCCCCGCCGATGTGCGCCGCGCCTTTGCACAGCTCCAAACCGTCTACGGCAAGGAGACCCGCGCCGCTAACCAAAAGACAGAATAGAATTTCCATGCCCGGCATACACTTCCGCGAGGTGGTGTGTATGCTGGGCATTTTTGGTTTGTTTTTGCAGGCGGCGGCAGGGCATATTCTGTATCTGGCGCTGCACCTCGAAAGCGGGTCCTTCCCGCGTCCGCTCCCGCCGGACAGGGAGCGCGCGGCCTTTGCCGATCTGCAAAAGGGCGGGGCAGCCGCCGCACAGGCGCGGGATACGCTGATCCGCCACAATCTGCGGCTCGTCGCGCATATCTGCAAAAAATACTATGCCGGGAACAGCGCACAGGACGACATGATCTCCATCGGCACGATTGGGCTTATCAAGGCGGTGGATACCTTCGACCCCGCCAAGGGCAAGCGCTTTGCCAGCTATGCGAGCAGATGTATTGAGAATGAGCTCCGCATGGACCTGCGGCGGGGGCGGCGGACGGGAGTGACACTGTCGCTGCAGGAGCCGCTCGAGGCGGACGGGCAGCTGACGCTGGCGGACACCCTGCCCGATGAAGCCGACATGGAGGCCGGCTGCGAGAGCCGCGCCGACGCCGCCCGGCTGCGTGCGCTGGTGGACGCTCTGCCCGCCCGGGAACGCGCTATTATGCGGCAGCGGTATGGATTTGACGGTGCGCCCAAGACCCAGCAGCAGACGGCGCAGGCGCTGCACATTAGCCGCAGTTATGTATAGCGCCGCCACTAATGTAAACGATGCCCGGAGGGCCGAAAGGCTCCCTGGGCATCAGTGTTTTGATTATTAACTTTAGCGGCCACTCATCAAATTATTAGTTACGATCTGCATCTTCTACGATTGATTTGATTATCTCTAACGTAGGCCTAAAGCCTTCGAAAGAGAACATATCAAAACCAGGATCGTTATCGATAATATGCTGAACAAAATAATCTTACCGCATCCGACAATGCGGGACGGTTAATCTGCGTGTATCCGCATCCTTTTGAAACCATCTTATCAAATCAAGGGGGAAGTGTAATTTTTTTCAGGAATGGGTTTGGGAGGTTCCTCTCCCCCTAACAACCCCCTCTCAGCTGGCTGAAGTGACAAATAGCCAGCTAAAAACAAATAATCGTATCCTTGGCACCTTACCTATATTGTAGGCAAGGTGCTTTTTTCATACAGAAACGGAGGTCACCCCCATGGGAAAATACCAAAAGAACATCGAAGCTGCCCGCCGAATTACCGTGATGCAGTATTTGGAAACCTATCACCCCGGCGAACTTGTGCGCAAAACGGATCGCGAGTACTGCACCCGGACGCACGATAGCCTGATCATCACACCTGCCAATGGATTCTTCCACTGGTTTTCGCGTCATGTAGGCGGCAACAACGCCATTGATTATCTGACCAAGGTGGAGGGCATGGACTTTGTATCAGCGGTTCGTCTGCTGAACGAGATGGCACCGGTCACTGTTTCTTTTCAACCGGCTAAGGCAGCGCCTGTAAAGCCGCACGCGCCTCGTCCATTTACACTTCCTACCCCGGATCGAAATGCCGAAGCCGTTGCCGCTTACCTGATGCACCGTGGCATCAGCCCTAAGGTCCTGCGCTACTGCGTGGGCAGCGGTATTCTGTACCAGACTACACGCGGCAGCTATCGCAACTGCGTTTTCGTGGGCAAGGATGAGCATGGCGTGGCGCGCTGCGCGTTCCAGAGAGGCTGTCAGGGCACTTTCCGTGGCGATGTTTCCGGCAGTCAAAAGCAATACGGCTTTTTGATTTCCGCCGAAGACCCGGAGTGCGATACCGTGGAGATTTATGAAGCGCCTATTGATGCCATGTCCGGTGCGACCATTCGGCAATATAAGCACGATAGGCCCTGGCGCAGCGTGCATTATCTGGCGCTGGGTGGGCTGAACCACCAGCCTATTGACTATTTCCTTGTACATCATCCTGCCGTAAAAACGGCAGTACTCTGCTTTGACCGCGATGAGCCAGGGCAGAACTTCGCGGGAACCGTCGCAAAAAAACTCACAGAAAAAAATCTCGTGGTGGTAGATATGCCCCCTGCCGTGGGTAAGGACTATAACGAATATCTGGTAGCAGCCAAAAAGCTGATCTCTATGGAAAGATGAGGTTGAACATGAAAACAATAGCTGTTGCAAATCAAAAGGGCGGCGTGGGCAAAACGACCACTGCCGTGAATCTTGGCACCTCGCTGGCCGCTATGGGCTACAAAGTGTTGTTGGTGGACGCCGACCCGCAGGGCGACTTGAGCAGTTACCTTGGCTACACCGGAGCTGCCAACAGCGCCACAATCAGCGACCTGATGGAATCTGTTATTTCAGACGAACCGGCACCGGAAGTGGTGATGCACCATGAAGAACAAGTGGATTTTATCCCCTCGGACATTGGGCTGTCAGATATGGAAGTTCGGCTGGTCAATGTAATGGCACATGAGCGCATTATGGCACAGGCACTGGAGCCGTTCAAGGACAAATACGATTACTGCCTGATCGACTGTATGCCCTCGCTGGGTATCCTTACGGTGGCTTCGCTTGTGGCTGCTGACCGGGTGCTGATCCCTGTACAGGCACAGCATTTTGCCTTGAAAGGCGTGGTGTCGCTGATCAAATCCATCAATCAGATCACGCGCCGCATCAAGCCGGAGCTTGAAATTGACGGCATTGTTCTGACCATGGTGGACCGGCGCACCAATCTGAGCAAAGATGTCTGTGCCGCTTTGCGGAATTCCTACGGATACGCACTAAAAATCTACCGCACAGAAATTCCCATTAGCACACGCACCGCGGAGAGTGCCTCCAGCGCCCACAGCGTGCTGAGCTACGATGCAAGCGGTGCTGCAAGCGTCGCCTATAAAACCTTGGCAAAGGAGGTCGTGGACAATGAGAGAGTACGGCAGCAACATCATACTCCCCTCACTCGATAATCTCTTTTCCAGCGAGCAGGAACGGCAGGATGCCAAGTTGGAGAAAATCCAGATTCTACCGCTGTCTGAGCTGCACCCCTTTGAGGGGCATCCGTTTCAGGTGCGCGATGATGAAGAAATGGACAAGATGGTGGACAGCGTCAAGGAATATGGCGTGATGACGCCCGCCATCGTTCGCCCGCGCCGGGACGGTGGATATGAAATTGTAGCCGGGCACCGCCGCTGCCACGCCAGCCAGCGCGCCGGAGTGGACACTATGCCCTGCATTGTGCGGGATATGGACGATGACACCGCCATTATTTTGATGGTGGATTCCAACTGCCAGCGGGAGCATATTCTGCCCAGCGAAAAGGCCAAAGCGTACCAGATGAAGTTGGAGGCAATAAAAAGGCAAGGTCGGCGCAGTGATTTAACTTCGTCCCAAGTTGGGACGAAGTTAAGAGCTGATGAATGTGTAGCCCAAGGCTCTGGGGAAAGTAGAAATCAGGTTCAACGCTATATAAGATTGAATAACCTCACCCCTGACTTGATGCAGCTTGTGGATGACGGCAGACTCAAGACCACCCCCGCGGTGGAGCTGAGCTACCTGACGCCGGAGGAACAGGAAGAATTTCTCTCTTATATGGAGGAAGAAGGATGCACGCCATCCTTATCCCAAGCGCAAAAGCTCAAAGCCGCCAGCAAGGAAAGCGTCCTGACAAAAGACAAGATTCACGGGATCATGTCTGCCCGTTCCCCCAGCGTAAAGCCACGCGAGCCGCAGCTCACGATTGCCGTTTCCAAGGTCGAGCGCTATTTCCCCAAGGGATTTTCCTCCGAACAGATGGAAAGCACCATCTTGAAACTTCTGGAAAACTACTACCGCAAGCGGCAGGATTACGAACGATGAGGTGGCGGTATGACAAGAGTTTTGATTATAGAACCGGGCTACTGCCCCTATCAGGCTGCCTTTGACAGCCCGCAGGCGGCAATTTCCGAGGTAATCGAAGGCGACAGTTTGCTGCTGAAACCGTTCGGCACATCGAAAATCGGCGTTGTGTGCAGTAAAAACCAAAGCCGGCTGAAATACAACAGACAACTGGAGGATGGCTGCACCATACGCGGGCGGTTTCTGGTTTGTGGACTCAGTGAGTCCAAAATGTTGGGGCTTTCAAAAGAACAGGCGGAGCGCTACAATCGGCTGCTGTTCTTTCCGCAGGTGGAGGATATGCTGTCCGGTGATTTGCCGGTTGCCAAGGTTCGCCCGCCGGATGAGCGCTTTGGAAGTAAAATCTCTTTTTGGGAAAGGTTGAGCCGTTAATTATAAAGGAGAATCACCGAGATGAACAAACACGATACGGTCATTGGCTATATCGAATATCTTGACTGCAACGGATGCGTTCGGGAGCGCATTCCGTATGTCGATGCAGAGGAATTCAAAACCAGAATTTATGCTTCTTTGTATTGCGGTGAACCCATTATTCCGGTTGTGTTTCCGAAGAATCTGAGCCAGCCTCTTACCTTTGAAAAGGGCACCATTTTTCCGCGGGGGCTGCGAAGTGAAAAGCATGAGCTGCTGCCGTATGAAATCTACCAGACCAACAACCGGGAGATTGCGTTTTTACGGTATGACTACACCAAAGACCATATAAATGCTGCATCCTATAAGCTGGTGTACCGTGGGCAGATGGAATGCTGGCAGACACTGGACAGCCTTTACTGCCTGCACAATCAGGAAAACCGCCCCAACGGCAGAAAGATGCGCTCTTTGTCTGTCAGCGATATTATTGTAACGCATGAGGGCGGTGAGGCACACGCCTATTATGTGGAGCCGATTGGCTATAAACAGGTGGATGACCTGCTGCCGGAGCTGGAACAAGCCAAGAAACGCAGCGTTGCACGCGAAGAACGATAACAAAACCAGCTCAGCAAAGGAGCTATACCCACAGAAGAGAAACGCTTATGCAAAAGGACAAGGCCGAGCTTGAGGTCATGCGAATGACCAAGGAATACATTCAGTACTATATCAGATTGCAATGATTCCCTTACACTATACTGCTTTCCCTTAAAATGGCGTCGTTTTTAAGGGAAAATACCCCATATACTATCGTCAGCTCTGCACAGCCATGTGCAGGGCTTTTTTATTACCGCAAAGGAGATGAAACCGATTGGCGAATTACCAAAATATTTTGCGGCAGGCACATCAGGCGATTGCCGATGTAGCAGACAATGCCGACAGCTGGCGGGCGTTTTTGCGCTCAGCCGCGTATACAACGCATTACGCTTTCCCGAATCAGGCGCTTATTTACAGCCAGCGCCCCGGCGCCACCATGCTGGCGGACATCGACACTTGGAACCGTGCTGCCGGGCGCTGGGTCAACCGCGGTGCGCACGGCGTAGCGTCCCTTGGCACCGGTAATATGGCGGGCAATGTGCGGTATCTGTTTGACATCAAGGACACCCACCCTGCCGGCAAAGCCTCCAAACCATTGGGCTGGCAAATCACCGATGCCAACCGCTATCCGACCCTGCAAGCCTTGCAGGAAAAGCACAGTGCCGAGAGCCTGCCAGAGATTTTCGGCTTACAGGCAGCCTTGTTTGTGGCGCAGCACGGCAAACAGCTGGACGCCGATTTGCAAAATGCCGTGATCGGCAGCACGCTGGAATGGGCAAAACCGCAGGAGCAAACGGCGATTTTTGCCAACCTCATCACGCAGAGTGCCGTCTATATGGCGGCAGTGCGCTGCGGTTTGGGCGACAGCGCCGTGCCGCAGGACGCCTTTGCGGACATTGACCGCTTTGATACCGAATCCGCCGTTTTGGCGCTTGGCAATGCCGTCAACCGCGCGGGACGGCAGATGTTTGCCGAAATCGGCGCTGTCGTCAAGAGCATCGACAGTGTTGCAAAGACCCAGCCGAATCAGTATGATGAGAATGTAAGCAAGACGAACCAACAGGAGGTGCAGGATCATGGATATGACGAATCTGAACGGGTATCTGGTGCCCAAGATGGCAATGAAGGAAACGCACAGACCGCCGGTCGGGAGAATCGGTTTGCAGCGGGAGAAGTTCCTGCAAGAGAACCACTCCCTGCTGTACGACAAGATGCTGCTGGACGGGACACTGTACAGCGACCTGAAACAGACCGAGCAGCGCTATTGGGAGCAGGTGGAGCAGACCATCACGAAGCTGCTGGTCAGCAACCCGGCACCGGACAAGAACAACGACCCGTTGGGCTGGACGGCGCACATGAACAATCTGCAAGCGCAGGCAGCGGAACTGGCGATGCCCATCGTGACGAGCCTGTAAATACCGAACCCCAAACAGCGGAGAGCGAACCATCGCCCTCCGCTGTTTCCGTTTCCGATGAGATTGAACTGCCGGAAAGCGTGGGGCACGGCAACCTTGCCGAGGAAACTGCCGCCGCAATGGGGCTGCCCTCCCCTGAACAGCAGCAGGAAACCATCCGCCAATTACAGCCCCGCGCAAGCTGGCAGCCGCCCATCAAGGATGACGGCACCCATATCGACGAGCAGGACATTGTCGATGTTCTTGTCATAGGCAGCGGTTTTTGTGAGGGGCGTTTTCGCATACAGGAATTTTTCTCTGCCACAGTATTGCCTACAGTAAAGGAGCAAGCCGACTGGCTGAAAAAAGAATACGGTATCGGCGGGCGCACTTGGGATTTCCGAGATGGCGAAAGAGGGTTTCTGGATTATGATGCCAAGGGGCTGAGAATCAAGCGCTATGCATCCGATAACGATCCGGATTATTTTCGCTTGCTGCCGTGGAATGAGGTTGCCCGCCGTTTGCACCTGCTGGTACACAACGACCAATATCTGGATGAAAACAACAAGCAGGGATATGAAAAATGGGAAGCGGAACAGCAAGCCAAACGCGACGCCCGTCAAGCCGAGATAGACTATGCGGAGAAAACCATCGCGGACTTTTGTGAACGAGAAGGGCTGGGCGAACCGGATTTTTCGAACCTTACGCACATCGACCTTGCCTATTCCACCACCGGGGACGGTGAACACGAAATTCAGGTGTACGCCAACTTTTTGCGCAATGAAATTGTGTATCTGGTTGACGGCTCTTTTGTGGACAGTGCGCGCTTCGACAACACAAGGGCGCTTGCCAAGGAAGGCATTGAGGACGTTGAGTTTTCGCAGTTTATTGACGATGCGGAAGCAGCGTATGAAGCATATCAGGAACGCTACAAGCCCAAGCCCGTGGAAAAACGCCCGCTGGCGGCCGGGGATACCGTCTATCTGGAAAACGACCACCCCTTTACGGTGGAGGAGATCGGCATCTTCGATGTGCATCTGCGCGACGAGGATTTCCCGCTGATCGGGCGCGCCGTCAACCGCGCGGAGTTTGCAAGGCTGCTGGCGGCAAATCCAAAAAACCAAGCTCTGGCGGCACCCGACACGGTGGTTGAGGGGCAGGTCATTGAGAAAACAGACACACCGGACGAACCTGTGAAGGGTGAAGTCTTAGAACCTGCCGAAGTATCATCTGGTGGTTTTGGCGAGCAGGTCTTGCAGGCTGCGGAACTCATTGCCCTCAAAGAAGCCTATTTGCCAAACAACTATATCCCGCCGCAGAACCCTGCACCCCCGCGCACACCGCGCGAAAAGTTTGCCGCCAACATCACCGCAATTCGCACTTTGAAATCCATTGAAAAGCGTATGACGGACGGCGGTCCTCACGCAAACGGCGAGGAGCAGGAAATTCTTGCCCAATACTCCGGCTGGGGCGGTTTGTCCGACGCCTTTGAACCCAACAAGGACAGCTGGCACAGCGAATATACCGAGCTGAAAAGCCTGCTGACAGAGGAAGAATACGCTGCTGCCCGCAGCAGCACCCTGACCGCCTTTTACACTCCGCCCGAAGTCATTGACGCAATGTACACCGCCCTGCGCAAAATGGGCGTGGGGGCCGGAACAATTCTGGAACCCAGTATGGGTGTGGGCGCATTTTTCGGGCAAAGCCACAGCTATTTGTATGAGCCGACCACCAGATTGTTTGGTGTGGAGCTGGACAGCCTGACCGGCAGAATCGCCCGCCAGCTGTACCAGAAAGCCAACATCCAAATTACCGGCTTTGAGAAAGCCGACCTGCCCGACAGCTTTTTCGATGTGGTCATCGGCAATGTGCCGTTTGGGGATTACAGCGTGGTTGACCCGCAGTATAACCGGCTGCACTTCAAGATTCACGATTATTTTATAGCCAAGTCCATCGACAAGCTGCGCACGGGCGGTATCATCGCCTTGATCACCACCAGCGGTACGCTGGACAAAAAGAGCGAGGAAGTGCGCAGGTACATCAATGCCCGATGCGACTTTATCGGTGCCGTGCGTCTGCCGGATTCCACCTTTAAGTCAGCCGGAACCAAGGCTATGGCGGATATTATCTTCCTGCAAAAGCGTGACCGCATTCTGGAGCAGGACGCGGGCTGGCTGCACACCACCCAGACCGAGGACGGGCTTGCCCTCAACCGCTATTTTGCCGAACATCCCGAAATGGTCTGCGGTACACTGAAAACTGTCAGCGGTCCGTATGGTCCTACCCTGACCTGCGAAGCCTTTGCCGATAAGCCCCTTCCCGATATGCTGCAAGAGGCCATGTCTCACCTGCACGCTGAATTTCACTTTCAGGACATCGAACTGCAGGAATCCGGCGCTGTGGATGCCAGCATCCCCGCCGAACCCAATGTGCGCAATTTCAGCTTTTGTATCCGTAACGGCAAATTCTATTACCGCGAGAACGCCATTATGCGTGAGGTTTCCCTTGGCGCCACCTCCGCAGCGCGTATGCGCTTGCTGATTGAATTGCGGGACACCACGCGGGAACTGATTCAAGCCCAGCTGGAAGATATGCCGGATGAAGTCATCACGGAGCTGCAAGCCAAACTCAACCGCCAGTACGACCACTACCACAGTAAGTTTGGGCTCATCAACAGCCGTGGCGCGTCGCTGGATATGCGGGATGACAGCGGATATTTTCTGCTGTGTTCGTTGGAAAACCTCGACAGCGAGGGCAACTTCATCGGCAAGTCGGATATGTTCACCAAGCGCACCATCCGCGCCGCCCGCCCTGCCGAGCGTGTAGAAACCGCAAGCGAGGCGCTGGCGCTGAGTGTCGGTGAGCGCGCGGGCATCGACTTTGGGTATATGCAGCAGCTGACCGGCAAGGACAAGGAAACGCTGATACAGGATTTGCAAGGCGTTATATTTGCTGACCCCTTGGAAAAGAATTCTGATGGCGAACCGCGCTACTATACCGCTGATGAATATCTTTCCGGCGATGTGCGTCACAAATTGCAAGTAGCCAAGCTGGCGGCACAGAACAACCCCGCTTTTGCTGTGAATGTGCAGGCATTGGAAACCGTGCAGCCGAAAGACTTGGAGGCCAGCGAAATTGCCGTGCGTCTGGGTGCTACTTGGCTGGCTCCTGAACTTATCAAGCAGTTTGCCGATGAGCTGGTGGACGCGCCCTACTATGTGCGGGACCGCGTGAAGGTGCTGTACATCCCACTGACCGGCGTTTGGAATGTGACCAACAAGAGCTATACGGACGGCAACATTAAAGCGACCGTGACCTACGGCACACAGCGCGCCAACTTCTACCACATCCTGGAGGAAAGCCTGAACCTGCGGGATGTGCGCATCTTTGATACCAAAGAGGATATGCAGGGCAATAAGATTCGCGTTCTGAACGCCGCTGCCACGCAGGAAGCCCAGATGAAACAGCAGCAGATCGAGGACGCTTTCAAGGACTGGATCTGGAAAGACGCGACACGCCGCCAGATGCTGGTAAAGGAATACAACGAACGATTCAACTCCCTGCGCCCCCGTGAATACGACGGCAGCCATATCCTGTTCCACGGTATGTCGCCCGAAATCACGCTGCGCCCCCACCAGAAAAATGCCATTGCGCACATTCTGTACGGCGGCAACACGCTGCTGGCGCACGTGGTAGGCGCGGGGAAAACCTACGAAATGGTCGCTGCAGCGATGGAAAAGAAACGTCTTGGGCTTTGCTCCAAGACCCTGATCTGTGTACCCAACCACCTGACCGAGCAGCTTGCCGGAGAGGCTTTGCAGCTGTACCCCAACGCAAATATCCTTGTGGCCCGCAGGACAGATTTTGAAAAAGCCAACCGCAAACGGTTCTGCGCCAAAATTGCAACCGGCAATTATGACATCATCGTGATCGGGCATAGCCAGTTTGAACGCATCCCGCTGTCACAAGATCGGCAGGTCGAATACCTGCAAAGCCAGATCCATGATGTGATCAACCAAGTGGCGCAGCTGAAAGAAGAACGCGCCGAGAACTTCACCGTCAAACAGATGGAGCGTATGCGCAAACAGCTGGAGAAAAAGCTGGATAAGCTCAACGACCAGTCCCGCAAGGATGATGTGGTGACCTTTGAACAGCTTGGCGTGGACAGCCTGATGGTGGACGAAGCCCACGCATTCAAGAACCTTGCGGTGCTTTCCAAAATGCGCAATGTAGCCGGTATCAGCCAAACCGAGAGCCAGCGAGCCAGCGATTTGTATATGAAGTGTCGGTATCTCGACGAAATCACCGGCAGCCGCGGCGTGGTGTTTGCCACCGGTACGCCCATCAGCAACTCTATGGCAGAGCTGTTTACCATGCAACGGTATCTGCAGCGGGAAACCTTGGAGCAGCACGGGCTTTCCTCCTTTGATGCGTGGGCATCCACCTTTGGGGAAACCGTGACAGCCGTGGAACTTGCGCCGGAGGGGACAGGCTACCGCACAAAAACAAGATTCTCCAAATTCTATAATCTGCCGGAATTGATGAGTATGTTCAAGCAGGTGGCGGATGTGCAGACGGCGGATATGCTCAACCTGCCGGTGCCTAAACTGGTGGGCGGCAAGCCCATCAATGTGGCACTGCCGCCAAGCCCCCAGCAAAAACAGATGGTGGCTGACCTTGCCGACCGCGCCGAGGAAATTCGCGCCGGAAATGTAGACCCCACCGAGGACAATATGCTCAAGGTGACCAACGACGGCAGAAAGCTGGCGCTGGATCAGCGGTTGATTGACCCCAATCTGCCCGAAAACCCCAACGATAAAGTCCACGCCTGCGCCGAGAATGTGTACCGCATCTGGCTCGACACCAAGGAAAAACGCCTGACACAGCTGGTGTTCTGCGACTTATCCACCCCGAAACCGGACGGCTTTAATGTGTACGATGATTTGCGCAATCTGCTGATTTCCAAGGGCATCCCCGAAAACGAGGTGCAGTTCATCCACAGCGCCAACACCGAGGTGAAAAAAGCCGAGCTGTTTGCCAAGGTGCGCAGCGGTGACGTGCGCGTACTGATGGGAAGCACCGGCAAGATGGGTGCAGGCACCAATGTGCAACGCTTACTTGTGGCAACGCATCATCTGGACTGCGGGTGGAAGCCCTCTGACATTGAGCAGCGCAATGGTCGTATGGTTCGCCAAGGCAACACCAATGCCGAGGTGTATGAGTATCGATATGTCACGGAAGCCTCGTTTGACAGCTATATGTGGCAGCTTTTGGAAACCAAACAAAAGTTCATCGGGCAGGTCATGACCAGCAAAAGCCCTGCCCGCAGTGCGGATGATTTGGACGATGCAGCGCTGTCTTATGCCGAGGTCAAAGCCCTGGCAGCGGGCAATCCGATGATCAAGGAGAAAATGGATCTTGATATTCAGGTGGCACGGCTCAAGACCCTGAAAACTGCCTACAACAACGAGCATTACCGGCTGGAAGATGCCATTACGCAGGGATTCCCCGCAGAAATGCGCAAGACTGCCCAACAGCTGGAAAACGCCAAAGCGGACACAGCGCTGCTACAGCAGAACACCAAGCGCGATGCGGACGGCAAAGATGTGTTCGCTATCACCTTGATGGACACAGTTTACACCAAGCGCGAGGACGCAGGCAAAGCCCTGCTGGGGTTGCTGGGTATGGCGATGAACCGCACCGAGCCGGTTTCCATCGGGCGGTACAAGGGCTTTGATTTACAGATTGCCTATTTTGCGATGGACAAAATGTATCTGGCGTATCTTGTGGGCAGCGGTATTAACCCGGTGCAGCTGGGTGCGGATGCCGTCGGCAACACGGTACGCTTGGACAACTGCCTGCACAACCTGCCGCAGAGCGTAGCCGACCTTGATTCCAAATTGGTGCAGCTGCAAAAACAGCTGGAAAACGCCAAGGAACAGCTTGCGCAGCCCTTTGCACAGGCGGACGAGCTGGCTGAAAAAAGCAAGCGCCTTGCCGAGTTGGAGGCGCTTTTGAACCTGAACGAAAAGGAACTTGTGCTGGATACCGTGCCGGACGAAGATCAACAGTGTCGTTCGGACAATCGACAGCGTGGACAAGAAAGGTAGAAGGCTTTAAGATGAAGGAAAGAAGAAGCAACCGGGTCAGAGATGGCCCCCCGCAAGGAGTTATCAAGATGAAAAAATGGATCGTAATGCTTGCGATGCTGTCCTTATTGACAGCCTGCGCACAGACACCGGAACCGGAATCCGCTGAATTGACGGAGCTGTCGGCAGCGACATCCGAAAGCGCAGAAGCCGAAGAAACACCTGCACCGATTTCAGCTGCCGAGCCGACAGCGACACCCATCGCTACGCCGGAACCGACTGCAACACCCGCGCCGACACCTTCGGCAACACCTGCCGCTACCCCCGCGCCGACTCCTGTCCCCACGCCGGAACCCACAGCAGCGCCGACGGCAGAACCTGCCCCGGCGCAGGTCAGTATGAGCTATGGTGCTGTGCCCTTTGATTTGGCGGCAGGCACCGAACAGTGGTGGAGCATTGATAGTTCCGATTCTGCTTATTGGGCGGTGCAGGAAAACATCAACGCTATGCGCGCTGCCGATGGTCTGGCTCCATTAACGATGGACAGCGGACTTAGCGCCGCAGCCGATGCTCGATGCGAGAGTTTTGTGGCGGGCGGTCTCTTTGACCACAGCGGTATGACCACCCGCAGCGAAATCTGCGCCGCCGGTCCGCTGGGGTCTGCAAGCGCCGTTTGCACCGGCTGGCAAGGCAGCCCTGCCCACTACGCCAACATTATGGAACCCAGCTTCACCAGCATGGGTGTGGGCTGCTGGTTTAGCCAAACGGCAGAGGGGCAATATACCTACTGGGTCGTGACCTTTAACTAGTTTCCACGAAAATCTCCCACAAGCCCGTTTACAGCTGTGCTTTATTATGTTATAATTAAAGCACGGTAGTAACTTTTTGAAAGGCGGTGTGTGGAGTGAATGCTACGATAGCTGTATTGAAAACGATAGCTGATGCGAACGGCGGCATTGTTACTACAGAAGAAGCATTGCGAGCAGGCACAAACCGTGTCACATTAAAACGATACGCAGACAAAGGTGTTCTGACGCGCATTGCCCGCGGACAATATACAATGACCGGATTTGTTCCAGACGAGTTTACGCTTTTGCAAAGCGGAAGCGAGAATCTTGTCTACTCTTACGGCAGTGCCATGTACTTTTGGGGACTGTCAGACCGAACGCCACACATTTTTGAATTCAGTGTGCCGCAAGGATATAACACCAGTCGCATCAAAGAACGCGATCCCAATATTCGGTTTCACTATGTTAAAGGAAGTCTTCACGGTATAGGCAAAACCACTTGCAGATCTCCACAAGGCGGAAATGTTATCCTGTATGACCGCGAACGCTGCATTTGCGACTTGGTGCGCGACAGAAATGCAATCGACAAACAACTGTTTACACATGGACTGAAGATCTACTTTGCGTCAAAACCAAATCCCAGAAAACTTCTAAAGTATGGAAAACAGTTTGGGGTTGACGATAAATTGCGTACCTACATGGAGGTGCTGATGTGAGATCACCAGAACAATTAAAAGGCTGGGCGCGCAATGTTGCTGCCGAAAAGCATCTGCGCGCTCAGGAAATTTTGCAGATGTTTATGTTTGAACGTCTGCTGGAACGACTGGCGGCTTCGCCGTATCAGAAAAATTTCATTCTCAAGGGAGGACTTCTGATTTCCTCAATGGTTGGGCTTGAGGGTCGAACTACGATGGATATGGACACCACCGTGCGCGGTATCCAAATGGAAGAAGATGAAATCGTTTCTGCCCTCAAAACCATTTTGGCAGTTGATGTTGGTGACGGTATCCGCTTTGAATATCGTTCCATTGCACCGATCCGTGAAATTGATGCATACAACAACTTCCGCGCCCATATTGATGTTCTGTATGGGAAAATCAACACACCCATGAAAATCGACATCACCACCGGCGACAAAATCACCCCTGCTGCGGTACAATATGAGTTTCCCTGCTTTGATTCCGAAAAGAAAATTCCTATCATGGCTTATACGATAGAAACGATACTTGCTGAAAAGTATGAAACCATTATCCGCCGCGGTGCAACCACCACAAGAGCGCGCGATTTTTATGACCTTTACACGCTGTATCGCACCAGAAAGTCAGAAATTCGCCCGCAAGTCTTAAAGGATGCTGTTCTGCATACGGCTGAAAAGCGAGAATCTCTGGAAGATCTCGCCGATTGGAAAGAAATTTTGGATGACCTAAGGGATGATTCGTCTATGCAGCAGTTATGGAACAGCTACGGCATGAGCAATTCCTATGCAGCAGCTATTACATTTGGGCAGACCTTGGAAACTGTCAAGGAAATCTCTGAACTGATTGAATCTCTGTAACTGAATATCTTACTTAAGCGCTCACATTTGTGGGCGCTTTTTTTGTTGGAGGAATTCTATGGACATTGAAGCTTTACTTAGAAAAGCCGAACAAGACGGCTGCATGGTCGTGCTGAACGACATTGCCCCCAATCGAGAACGCAGCGAGTTGGTATTTCGTGTGCCGGAAAGTGTATACGGCATCCCCGTTACTGCGCTCGATATAGACGAAGGAACAAAAAGCACGCTGCAAAAGCAAAAACTCACCGTTTTGGAGGATCTGCTACACCGCCTTGCGGTGGGGAAAAATGCGGCAAAACAGTTGCATATCGCGCAGAATGCCGCCGAGCAGGTCGTGAATGTGGTGATCGAAACTGCTTACCGCAGCCTTTCCGAGCCTGAAAAGCGGAATTTCTGGGAAAGGATTCTGCACGATACGGACGGTGATGCACTGTGAAAAATGATCCGCTTGTTGCTAAACTGAACAACAAAATGCAGCAAGAGCAAAATGAATACCGCGCGTGGCTGCTTGCACAGCCGCCAGAAGAAATTCTACACCACGCCTACGAGTACAGCGTCCGTGAGG
>ERZ1034917.848-NODE-848-length-23559-cov-13.717112_pt1 | contig 23559 bp, 27 predicted proteins | sample MGYA00520605_ERZ1034917 | MGnify/ENA primary metagenome ERZ1034917 (study PRJEB33766, sample SAMN09781784) | gut metagenome | biome: gut microbiome | host: Homo sapiens | place: Madagascar | study: EMG produced TPA metagenomics assembly of the PRJNA485056 data... | reverse complement strand
TAATTTTTTTCATATTAAACACCTCTTATGTCTTGAATTAGGACAAATAAAGTGTAAAATTATTATTAGTAAATTTTGTCCTATCAGTAGGACAACAAGGAGGAAAAATATGAAAGTAGCAATAATAGGTTCAAGAAGTTTAACAAACGTGGAAATATCGAAATATATCCCCGAAAATGTAACGGAGATAATATCAGGAGGAGCGAAAGGTATCGACACCTTAGCGGAAGAATGGGCAGATAAAAACGGTATACCGAAAACGATTATCAAGCCAGAGTATGAGAAATATAAACGTGGCGCACCGTTAAAAAGAAATGAAAAAATCGTTGAAAGTGCAGACATAATAATTGCCCTCTGGGACGGAAAATCCAGATGGACGAAATTTACGATAGATTATGCAAAAAAGCTAAACAAGGAAGTGAAAATTTACATTGCAGACAAACAGTGTAAATATGTATTGATTTTGTGTAAATAATGTGATACAATATGAATATACTAATACTGAGGAGGTAATCAAAATGGCAAAAACAGAAACCTTACACATGAGAATTGACGCAGATTTAAAGAGTAATGCAGAGTACCTTTTAAACCAATTGGGGATGTCAACAGCCGAAGCTGTTAGTATATTTTTAAGACAGGTTATTTTAAACAGAGGACTTCCCTTTGATGTAAAACTGCCAAAGTATAACGAAGAAACCGAAGAGGCTATGAGAGAAGCAAGAAAAATCAGTAAAAATGGAAAAGGGTTTAATGATATAGATTCTCTTTTTGAGGAGCTTGACAAATAATGCTGGAAATTAAATTTACGTCTAAATTTAAAAAAGACTATAAATTAATAAAAAAGCGTGGTATGAATATTAATCTTTTAAAAGAAATAGTCAATAAATTAGCAAATAATATTCCTTTGGAGGAAAAGTACAAAGACCACGAACTAATGGGGAATTACAAAGGATTTAGAGAGTGTCACATACAACCCGATTGGTTACTCATTTATCTTATTGAAGATAATAAATTAACATTAACTCTTTCCAGAACAGGGACGCATTCAGATTTATTTTAAAAAATTTAAAGATTAGCTATGTACAATTATGTGCATGGCTTTTTCTTTTCAGAGGAGTGAAAAAGTGAATATATTTAAGAGAAAGCGAGCGGAACCGACAGTATCGCCGATAGTAGATGACGTCTTATTAAAATCTTTACTTTACGGAGAAGAAATAGACAGAGAAAAAGCACTAAACATTCCAGCGGTAGCAAGGTGTGTAAATTTAATATCAGAAACCGTAAGTATGATACCGATAAAACTTTATAAAGAAGAAGTGATAAACGGAAAGTCAAAAACAGTCGAAGTTACAAGCGATAACCGCCCCGATTTGCTAAATGACGACACTAAAGACACGTTAAACGGCATACAATTTAAAAGAGCAATCGTAAGAGATTATCTTTTAGACGGAAAAGCGTACGCATATATAAATAAAAAGCGAAACAGCGTGCAGTCTTTACACTATGTGGAAGCACAGAAAGTGCAGGTAAATAAAAATTTTGACCCAATATTTAAAGATTATGACTTAATCGTACATGGGCAAACGTACAAACCTTTTGAATTTATAAAAATTACACGAGCAAGCACAGACGGAATAAACGGAGCAGGAATAATCAAGGAAAATCAAGAATTATTAAAAATAGCGTATCAGACGTTAAAATTTGAACAGAATTTAGTCACAACGGGCGGTAATAAGCGAGGATTTGTAAAGTCAAAAAACACGCTCACAAAAGAAGCAATTAAAGCTCTAAAAGACGCATGGCACAAGATGTATTCAGACCCAAGCGAAAATAACGTGGTAATATTAAATAACGGTTTAGAATTTCAGGAAGCAAGCAGCACATCAGTTGAAATGCAGCTAAACGAAAGCAAAATAGCGACAAACAACTCAATCCTAGATATTTTAGGAGTGCCGCAAGATTTTAATTATGAAACATTTATAAAAACAGCAGTAATGCCCGTAATAACGGCGATAGAATGCGCATTAAACAAAGACTTACTTCTCGAAAAAGAGAAAAAGTCTTTTTATTTTGCGTTCGATACGAAAGAAATTACAAAAGGCGATATTAAGACACGTTTTGAAGCATATAAGACTGCACTTGACGCAAATATTATGCAGATAGATGAAATTCGCTATATGGAGGATTTAGAGCCGTTAGGATTAAATTTCATAAAACTTGGTTTACAAGACGTTTTATTTAATCCCGAGACAAAGGAAGTCTACACGCCAAACACAGGACAGACCGCTACAATTAAAGAAAATATAGGAGGTGACGGATAATGCAAGTAGAAGTGAGAAATGACAGTGTACTTTTAGACGGATATGTAAACGCAGTAGCGCGCGATTCAAAGCCAACGTTAGACGAAAACGGAGAAAAGTTTATAGAGCAGATAACGCCAAAAGCATTTGAGAGAGCAATCGGAAGAAACGAGGACATTTTATGTTTATTAAACCATGAGCCAAATAGGAAATTAGGAAGCACAAAGGACGGAAATATAAAACTTTTTGAGGATAATATCGGACTTAGGGCGATATGCGAAATCACAGACAGCGAAGTGATAGAAAAGGCAAAAGAGCAGCGGCTCAGAGGTTGGAGTTTTGGTTTTGAGGCTATCAAAGAATATGAAGAAACCATAAGCGATAACTTAAAACGTAGGTTTATTGACGAAATGAATTTACTCGAAGTGTCTATAATAGATGATAAAAAAGTGCCGTGCTATGTAGGAACGAGCATTGAAACAAGAGCCGAAAAACTAATAAAAACAGAGTTTAGAGGGCGAGAAGCTCCGTCCGTTTTTATAACCAATCAGAGTTTAAACACGCCACAAGAAATAGATTATTCAGTTTATGAAAATATTTTAAAACAAGTACAGAATAAAAGAATTTAAAGGAGATTGAAATTTATGAAACTAAAGTATTTAACCGAGCAAAGGGCAGAGAATCAAAGCAAAATGCAAGAAATGTTAAATGGAGCAAAGGATGAAAAAAGAGCCATGACGGAGGAAGAAATTAAGAAATTTAAGGAACTTAAAAAGATGATTGACGAAATAGACGAGACAATAAAAGCTGAAGAAATCGCGAGAAAAGAGGAACTTGATGAAATCCAAAAAGAAGAAACAGATAAACAGTCGGAAAGCGCAGAAACCACGGAGCAAAGAGCTTTTGCAAACTTTATAAGAGGAATTAAAGCTGAAAAAAGGGCAAACAATCTTGACTTAGGGAACAACGGAGCAATTGTACCGCAGACAATAGCGAATAAAATTATTGAAAAAGTTAAGGAAATATGCCCGATTTATAGTCTTTCAGAAATTTACAACGTCAAAGGCGATTTAGTAATTCCCTATTACAGTGAAAATGCAGGCGAGGATATAACTTGTGCATATGCTACCGAATTTACAGACCTAACAAGTACCGCAGGAAAATTTACAAGTATAAATTTATCGAGCTATTTAGCAGGAGCACTAACTAAAATTTCAAAATCCCTTATAAATAAGAGCGATTTTGATTTGACAAATTTTGTGATTAATAAAATGAGCGCAGCAATCGCAGAATTTATTGAAAAAGAGCTTTTAAGCGGTACAGGTACAAACGCGTGTCAAGGAGTTTTAACAGGTGCGACAAATATTGTTGAAAGCTCGACAAGCGGAAAAGTAAGCGCAGATGATTTAATAGATTTACAAGAAAGCGTAATCGATAACTACCAGAAAAACGCGGTATTTATAATGAATAGAAGCACTCGAAAAGCAATCAGAAAATTAAAGGACGGAGATGGAAATTATCTTTTAAATCGCGATATTACATCTGCGTGGGGTTACTCATTACTCGGGAAACCAGTTTATACAAGCGAAAATATGCCAGAAATCGGAGTAAATAAAAAAGCAATAATTTACGGCGATATGACAGGCTTATCGGTAAAATTAGCAAAAGACGTTGAATTTCAAGTTTTGCAGGAATTATACGCCGCACAACACGCGCTCGGAGTTGTCGGCTGGGTAGAAATCGACGGAAAAGTTACAGACCAGCAAAAACTTGCCGTATTAAAAATTAAGTCTTAGGGGTGAAAATTTATGTATAATTCAAAAAATTATCAAGCACAAGGCGGAGATGAGTGGATAATCGGCGGAAAGCTTACAGTAAAAGAGGGTGCGGAGATTGAGGGTTTTTCTTCTTTTTCTCCAGCAGAAAACCAAACAGACAGCACCGCTGAAGATATTAGTGAACTTATAACAGATTTTAATTCTCTTTTACAAAAATTAAGAACAGCGGGGCTTATGAAAGAAGAATAATATTTTTAAATTTTAAGATTAGAAAGGGTGCGTGAATATTATTAAAAATTTTATTAAATCTATGTGCGCGAACTACAAGCGGGTGTTATCCGCATGAAAATAAGCGAAATAACAACGGATAGTCTCATAAATTATTTGAGGTTATCTCCCGAGAAGATAGATGAAAAAGAGACAGCCGAAATAAAAACTTTTTTAGAAACCGCCAAAGAATTTATATATTCGTACACGGGACTACAGCTCGAAAAAGCCGACAATTACGAAGATTTTACTATTGCTGTGTATGTTTTAGTGCAGGATATGTATGATAACAGGTGCTTTTATGTTGACAAAAATAATTTAAATAAAGTTGTGGAAACTATACTAAATATGCACCGAGAAAATTTAATTTAGGCGGTGATTTTGTGTATGTAAATGCAGGAAACTTTAATAAAAAAATAGAGGTAATAGAATTTAAAGAGACCAAAGACAAAGACGGTTTTCCCATAAAAAATGAAGTTTTAGTATTAAAAACATGGGCGCAGATTACAAATATCAGCGGAACGGAATTAATTAAAAGTAATTCGGATTTTGCGCAGATAAAGACGAGATTTTTAGTTCGCACACCGAAAAAAACTATCAAAAAAGATATGTTTATCAAGTTTAGAAATAATTTTTATAATATAACTTATGTTAACAATTACTGTTTTAAAGACCAGTACACCGAGATAATAGCGGAGTTGGTGGTGAAATAATGGCAGATTTTAGCGCGTCTGTAAATTTAGAAGATATTATCCCAGAAGCCCTGCAAGATGAAAATTTGGCAAAAGAAATGGTAAAATCAGGGCAACAAGTTTTACAAAACGCAATAAAAAATAATGCACAAAAATATAAGAAAACGGGTTCAATGGCAAATTCAGTAAAGGCAAAAGCCCCGACATTAACCAGAAGCGGAGGAGTTGTCGGGGGTGTGACGTTTACGGGAAAAGACAAAAACGGCATGAACAACGCACAAAAGGCTTTATGGCTGGATTATGGAACAAAGCATATAAATGGTACGGCATTTGTAAGGTCGGCGGTAAAATCGAGTGAGAGCGCAATTTTGCAGGCTATGGAGCAAATTTTTAATCAGAAAGCAAAGGAGTGATTTTAAATTAATATCAATCCGATAGTTGAGGAAATTTTAAAAAATTTTGAGGTGAACGGGACAAAAATCCCCATTTGCTTTTTACAGTTTACGGGGCAATCAGAGACATATTTAACCTATTATACATGGTACGAAAAGCCCGATAATTTTTCAGATGACGAGCATAAAAACGAAATTTCATATTTGACTGTTGATGTGTTTTCAAAGAAAAATTTTAAGGACATAGTTAAAAAGCTAAAAAAGATTATGAAGCAAAGTGGCTTTATATGGGAGGATACAGCCCCCGAACAATACGAAAGCAACACGGGATATTATCATGTACCCGTGAATTTTTATTATTTAGGAGATGTTGAATAATGGCAGGAATAGGCTTAAAAAGTTTTAAATACTCAAAACTAAATGAGGACGGCAAAACGTACGGAGAAGTAAAAACGCTTGCAGGAGCGATTGAATGCAAAGTGTCAATTGAACTTGCGGAAGCGACTTTGTATGCGGACGACAGCATAAAAGAGCAGGTATCGGTTTTTAAAAGCGGCACAATCACAGCAGGAATTGATGATGATAATGACAAAGTTTTTGCTGAACTTTTAGGGCAAACAATAGACGAGGAGAGCGGACTTGTAACGTCAAATTCGAGTGATACGCCAATTTATGTGGGATTTGGACATATAGTCCCGAAAATGGTTGGGGGGAAAAGAAAATACAAGGTTGAGTGGTTCCCAAAAGTTAAATTTAAACCATTTATGACAGATGCCAAAACTAAAGGTGACAACTTGGAATTTACCACACCCTCCGTTGAAGCAACAGTCTTTGAGGATAGCGATGGCAACTGGGAAAAGCATAATATTTTTGATACGGAAGATGAAGCAGTAACAGGACTAAATGCACTTTTTGTCCAGCCTCAAACAGCTTAGGAGGAAGTTTTAAATGCTTGATACAATAAAATATTTAGAAACAGAAAGTGAAAAATATCCCTTAGCTTTTACGCTAAATGTCATGGAAATAATACAGGAAAAATACGGCAGTATTGAGACTTGGAGTGAACTCATACAGAAGCAAGGCGAACCAGATATAAAAGCATTAAAATTTTTCATCACGGAGGCAATTAACGAGGGACTAGATATTGAATCAGAAAAAACAGGGGAAAAGAGGGAAGTAATCACACCCAGAAAAGCGGGAAGAATTTTAACTGAAATCGGATTAAAACAAGCAACAAATACAGTAGCAAGTGTAATAACCGAAAGCGTACGAGCGGATAAAACCTCAAAAAACGAATAACGCCCGCAGGAGATAGAAGTGTGGGCGGTAAAAATACAAATTTATGTTTAGAGAATGAGCGCGAAATGGGTCAAGCGTCATGCTTGGATTTTTCATGGCTTTTATTTGTAGGCGTGAAAATGCTCGGTTTTACGGAAAAAGCAGTCGGGCGTATGACACTAAAAAAATGGAATTTGTTATTTGAACATTTTAAAAAATATCACAATTTTAAGACGAAAGGTGGGCTTTTCAAAGAGGAAAAGGAAGTAATCCAAGATGACGAGTGGATTAAGGGTTAGTTGTGGTTAAAACCATTGTGTGCAGCATATAATATATTGACGTACGCAAAAACGTATGTTATAATATAAACAGGGTGATTTATATGTATAACACTAATGTAACTAATGCAAGGGCGAATTTATATAATTTAATAAATATGGCTATTGACAATAACGAAGTAATTAATATTAATACAAAAAACGGAAATGCAGTACTCATTAGCGCAGAAGATTATAATTCTTTAATAGAGACACTTTATCTGTCATCAGACCCAGAGTATAAAAAGTCTTTAATTAATGGAAAAAATACTCCCTTAGAAGACTGTGTAGATGAGGAAGAGGTTGAATGGTAGGATTCAAAGTAAAGTTTACAAAACAAGCGGTAAAAGATTTAGAATACTTAAAAGCCGCAAATCTCTCTAAAAAAGCAAAAAAATTAGTTGATATAATGAAAGAAAACCCGTATCAAAATCCCCCTCCTTATGTGAAGTTAATTGGGGACTTAGACGGTATGTATTCAAGGAGAATAAATATTCAACATAGATTGGTTTATGAGGTTGATAACGAAGAAAAGATTATAAAAATTATTAGAATGTGGAAACATTATGAATAATTAGAAAAAGCGCTCAGGAGTGGGCGTTTTTTTGTTGTGCAAAAAGGCGGTGAAAACGTGGGAGTAACAACATTTGGAGGAAAAATAAAGTTAGAGGGCGAGCGTGAATATAGGCAGGCAATCTCGCAGATAAATTCAGATTTAAAAGTGTTTTCTTCAGAAATTGGAAAGTTAACGGCGGAGTTTGGCAAAAATGATACGTCTACAAAGGGTTTAACGGAGCGGAATAAGATTTTAACCGAACAAATTGAAAAACAAAAAGAAAAAATAGCGACTTTAAAAGGTGCGGTCGAGGATTCGGCGGAGCAGTATGGCGAACATGACAAAAAGACAAATAACTGGAAAACGACTTTAAACAAAGCCGAAGCAGAGCTAACCAAAATGGAAAAAGAACTTGACGGCAATAACAAACAGCTTGGCGAAAACGGAGAAAATTTAGATGACGGGAGTAAATCTCTTGATGAATTTTCTAAAAGTGAGGACGAAGCAGGACAAAAAGCCCTTAAGTTCGGAGACTTGGTTAAGGCAAATTTAGTAAGCGAAGTGATAATAAGCGGGATAAAGAAGCTTGGCGAGGGGATAACGAAAGTCAAAGAATATTTGACGGATTCGGTAACAGCGGCAGCAAGCTATGCGGACAATATTTTAACTATGTCTACACAAACAGGTATCAGTACGCAGACTTTACAAGAATACAGTGCAGTAGCGGAACTTGTAGACGTAAGTGTTGATACCATGACAGGTTCAATGGCGAAAAATATAAAATCCATGACGAGTGCTGCAAGCGGAACGGGAACGGCGGCGGAAGCATATAAAAAGCTGGGCGTATCTGTTACGGATTCGAGCGGAAATTTAAAAGATAGCGAACAAGTTTATTGGGATACAATAGACGCTTTAGGGAAAATTCCGAATGAAACTGAGCGCGACAGCATAGCTATGCAAACTTTAGGTAAATCCGCACAAGATTTAAACCCATTAATAGCGCAAGGAAGTGCAGGAGTAGAAGAACTTACATCAAAATATGCCAGATTTGGAACGGTTCTATCAGAAGAAGCCCTCAACTCTTTAGGGGCACTTGATGATAGTATGCAAATTTGGAAAATCACGACAGAAGCAACGGGAAATTTACTCGGAACACTTCTAGCTCCTGCAATGACAGATATCATAACTAATGCTAACGATATGTCAGGCGAATTAAATTCTTTAATAGATTCAGCTTTCAAAGGAGGAGATATGGAAGCAGCGGTGATGAACTTTGCCGACACAGTTAGAGAAGCTGTAACGAATATATCTGGGGCTATTCCCCAGATAATCGAAGTTGGAAAGAATCTTATTTCAGTGCTTTTAGAGGGTTTAACCGCTGCTCTACCTTATATTTTAGAAGCCGCGGGACAAATAATTCCTGAAATAATCACGGGGATAACATCAGTTTTACCACAGCTAACAAACGCAGCAATTACTATAATTATGGCGCTTTCCACCGCACTAATTAATTCTTTGACACAAATTATTCAAGCGGGAGTGGAAGTCATCACACCACTTGTCAGTGGAATATCACAGTCTTTACCTATTTTAATTCCTGCAATCGTGTCCGCCGTGATATTAATTGCGCAGTCTTTAATTGACAACATAGACTTAATAATACAAGCAGGAATTGATTTGTTTATGGGACTGGTACAATCAATCCCGCAGATTATAGCCGTTTTAGTACCGAAAATTCCAGAGATAGTAAACAGTATAGTAAATGCTTTAGTAAATAATGTTCCTTTACTTTTAGACGGAGCAATAACACTTTTCATGGCGATAGTGTCGGCAATCCCCGAGATTATCGTTATTTTAGTACAAAACGTGCCTCAGATTGTAACGGCGATAATTAATGGGCTTTCAAAACTTCCAGAACTAATCGGAGGAATTTTAGGAACAGTTTTAAATAGATTCACCGAGTGGGGAGGAAACGTCATAAAAACAGGAAAAGAAAAAATGACAGAATTTTTAAATAGAGTAATTGACATAATAAAAACTTTGCAGAGCCGCATATGGGAATGGTTACAAAATACATTTAATAAAATAACGGATTTTTTCAAAAGCATAGTAGAGATGGCAAGAATAAAGTCAACGGAGTTTTTAAATAATGTAATAAATATCCTTAAAAAAGTGCCTCAAAACGTCTGGAATGCGATAATTAACGCAGTATAGCAGGTTACAAATTGGGGTGTACAAATGGCGAATAAGGGGCGTGAAGCCGCAAGCAATTTATTTAATGCAGTGGTAAATAAAATAAGGGAAATTCCAAGTCAAGTTTTTAGTATTGGGAGCAATATTGTTAAAGGTGTTTGGAGCGGTATTTCAAATTCCATAGGCTGGATAAGAGACAAAGTCGCGGGATTTGCAAGAGGGATTTTGGACGGCATGAAAGCAGCACTCGGGATACATTCACCGTCAAAACTATTTAAAGATGAAGTAGGAAAAAATCTAGCTTTGGGCATTGGTAAGGGATTTGCCGATGAAATGAAAATAATTCAAAAAGAAATGGAAAATGCAATCCCTACAGATTTTAAAACGGATATAAAAACTAATATAAACACAGTAGAAATACCGCTTGCAAGTTATCAAAACGAAGCTAAAACAAGCGGATTTAATATTTATATAGAAAATTTTGTAAATAACAGAAGTCAAGATGTTCAAGCTTTCGCGCAGGAACTAGAATTTTATTCGCGTAGAAACGCTTTAAGTTTAGGATAAAAAGGGGTGATAAACATAGAAAAATACTGTATTTTTAAAGGAGTAAATTCGCTTGATTTAGGGCTTTATATGGAGTTTTTACCCGAAAGAATAAGCCCTAGACGCAGAGATGAAGCTATTGTAATATCGGGAAGACACGGCAGTTTAACTGCAACGGACGGAACTTTTGAAACATATATTTTACAATCCGAGTTTATATTAAAAAATTTATCTAAAACAGACGAAATTTGTTCTCATTTTAAAGGTGAGGGCGACTTAATTTTTAGCGATACTCTAAACAGAAAATTTAGAGCAAGAGTGAGTAACAAAATAGAGTTTTCAAGGATAATCAGGGACTTAAAGCGGTTTGTAGTTGAATTTGAGGTTCAGCCGTTTATGTATGAAGCCGCCTCCTCTACCCTAACTCTCACCGAGCCGACAACTATTTTAAATATAGGAAATTTTGAAAGTGAGCCGATTACTACAATTTACGGACAAGGAGATATTACCTTAACTATCAACAATTCAAACATAATTTTAAACGGAGTAGAAAGAAAAATCACGCCAAACAGCGAAGCATTAAACGCTTATAATGATAGTTTATTGCTTAATAACAAAATATCGGGCGATTTTCCTGTTTTGAGTATAGGGGAAAACATTATTTCATGGACGGGAAGCGTAACAAAATTAGAGATAATGCCGAATTGGAGGTGGCTGTGATGATTAGTCTATATAATAAAAATGAAACAGATTTTAGCCACAACGGTAAGAGTATTTTAAAGCCTATTAAGGCAGTAATTACTGAGGAACTAAACGGAGACTATTCGCTTGAAATCACAATGCCAAGAGGCGAAGAATTAATTGAAATAGAGGAAATAATCAAAGTACCAACACCTAAAACGCCACAATTATTCAGAGTTTTTGAAACTGATGTTGATATTTTAGGGAATCCTATATATTATGCAAGGCACATTTTTTATGATTTACTGGATTATTTTATCGAAGATACTAGACCAACAGGGAGTGGAGTGCACGCTATAAGCGAAATTTTAAAAGATACGCCATTTATGGGAAATTCAGATATTACAGAGCAAAATACAGCTTATTATCAAATGATAAGCCCCGTAAAAGCTATACTCGGCGCGGACAACGCATTTGTAAATGTTTGGGGCGGAGAACTTGAACGAGATAATTTTAATGTATTTATGAGGAGCAGAATAGGCGCAGACAGAGGGATTACAATCAGATACAAAAAGAATTTAACGGGGTTAAGGCTTCAGACGGATTTAAGTGGGACTTTTACAAAAATAATGCCGACGGGTTTACAGGAAAACGGGCAAACGCTTTTGTATTTACCCGAAAAATATGTAGAATCGTCTTTGATTAATAGTTATACACACATAAAAACGACCCGAATACATTACAGCGACATAAAGATATCGGAAGAAATGACACAGGAAGAAGCATTAAACGCCCTTAGAAATTCGGCAAATTTAGAGTTTACAAACGGACTTGATAAACCATTAATAACGGCAAGTGTGGAGTTTATACCTCTCCAAAACACCGAAGAATATAAAAATTTCACGGCTTTAGAACAAGTTTTTTTAGGTGATACGGTAAACATCTATCATGAACCAATGAACATAAATTTAAGCGCAAGGGTTGTTTCTTATGAATATAACTGCTTATCGAGAAAGTATATAAAAGTCACGATAGGAAACGCTGCCCCGAAGTTTGGAGGCACTCAAAATCAATATGCGCAGAGCCAAAAAAACGAAGCGATAACGTTTTTAAGCCAAGCTATAGCAAATGCGACCCAGCTTATAACGGGAAATAAAGGTGGACATATAGTTTTAAATCCAGCGGAAAAACCGCAGGAAATTTTAATTATGGATACTCCAGATATAAGCACAGCACAAAAGGTGTGGCGGTGGAATTTGTCGGGCTTAGGTTACAGTAGTACGGGCGTAAATGGCGAATATTCTTTAGCAATGACACAGGACGGAGCGATTGTAGCCGATTTTATAAGGGCAGGAACGCTAAACGGGGCATTATTGCAGGCTGGAACAGTCGAAGCAGGCAGCATTTCCCAAGATTATAATCAAAGCGTGACAGATGAAATCAAGGGAAAAACGGACGAAGTAACGCAGAATTTCCACGTCGCAGACGGCGAACTTTTAAGCCAAATAAGCCAAAGTTATACCAGCAAGACAGACTTTGAAAATTATCAAGAAACCGTCAGCACGCAATTTAGCCAGACCGCCAGTGATTGGACTTTTCAATTTACAAATTTTGTTCAAGAGTTTAATAATTTCAGCGGTGAGACGCAGGAAAATTTTAATGAAATAGTTAAATACATTTGTTTTGTGGATGGAAATATAATTCTTGGCATGATTAATAACAGCTCATCACTCAAAATTTCAAACGGGAGAATTTCATTTATGGAAGGAGATTCCGAAGTTGCCTATCTCTCAAACGGAAAACTTTACATAACGGATGGAGAGTTTTTAAACAGTTTACAACTTGGTAATTTTACTTTTGAACCTAGAATCAACGGGAATTTATCATTTTATAAAAATAAAAAGTAGGTGAAATATGGGTACAAGTAGTACATTTTCAACTAGCAATTCACACGTTAAATATAATATAAAAATAAATCAAAACTGGCAGAGTGTAGAGGGAAACTATTTAAATATATCCGTGTGGGTGGACTTTTGGCGTGACAATTCATACACAACTTATGGAAGCGGAACTTGTTATTGCAAAATTAACGGCACAACATACTCGGCGAGCATTTCACCCAGTCAAAAAATTACAAACAGTGGAATCACTCTTTTTTCGCAAACGCTAAATATTGAACACAATTCAGACGGCAGTAAAAATTTATCGGTAAGCAGTTGGATAAGCATGGACACGCCGCTAACGTCAAATGAGCAGGGATTCAGCGAAAACCTTACAACTATTCCAAGAGCGACAACGCCAAGTATTTCGCCGTCTGAGGTTACAATGGGAAATAGTATAACGATTTCAATGCCGAGGGCTTCAAGCAGCTTTACTCACACTTTAACGTATGGATACGGCAATTTAAACGGCATAATTGGCACTAATCTTGGAACGTCACAGACGTGGCAAGTGCCGCTAAGTTTTGCAAATCAAATTCCAAATGCCACGAGTGGCTGGGGTACAATTACTTGCCAAACGTATAGCGGAAACACATTAATTGGCACAAAGAGCGTGAATTTTACGGCAAATGTTCCGTCAAGTGTTGTTCCAACGATAAGCAGCGTAACGCTTTCTGAAAACACGTCAGGGATAGCTTCAAAATTCGGCTGTTATGTGCAAGGAAAAAGCACGATAAAAGGCATTATTTCAGCGAGTGGGGCGTATTCAAGCACGATAAAAAAATATGAAATCAAGATTAACGGTCAGGCTTTTAGTCAATCAAATTTCACAACAAATCCACTAACAGGGAGTGGCACTTGTACAGTTAAGATAACGGATTCAAGAAACAGGACAGCGAATCAAAGTCTTTCGTACGCAGTAACGAGTTATGCAAATCCGACTATCAATAATTTTACAGTTGTAAGATGTAATCAAGACGGCACAGAAAGTGACGAGGGAGCATATGCAAAATGCACCCTTAAATCCACTATTTCAAGTGTAAATAATAAGAATGACAAAAATTTTCAATTATTTTATAAAAAGCTTACTGATAGCAATTATACTACAATAAATTTGTCAAACAACAGTTATTCTTATGATAATACACAAATCATCGTAGCCGATATAAATAGCGAATATGAGTTCATTTTCAATGTAACAGATTATTTTAGTACAGTACAAAAATCACTAAATTTAGGTAAAGCATTCACGCTCGTTGACTACAACGCAAGCGGTCGGAGCGTAGCTTTTGGGAGAGTATCAACAGCAACATCAAGCCAGAAAAAATTACAAATTAAACTTGATACCGAAATCGAGGGAACATTAAAAATAAATAATAAAACAGTTTTTGATTTAATTTATCCAGTAGGTTCTATATATATGTCCGTAAACAGCACAAATCCAAAAGACTTATTTGGCGGAACTTGGTCACAATGGGGCTCGGGACGTGTACCAGTATGCGTCAATGTTTCTGATTCAAGTTTTGATACAGCCGAAAAAACAGGAGGTAGTTTGTCACATCGGCATGAGTTTAGAATTGGTATGCACTGGTGGTATGGCGGAGCTTGTGGAGAGGGTTCATATAGTGAAACAGGTGCGTATCGCTTTTCCGATAACCAATATGACGGTTGGGCGAGAGAATTAGATGGACAATCTTTACGCGTAAACAGTGCAATTTACAACAATTCTTCTACAACAACCGCAAATCCAAACGGAAAATGGTCTAGGGGCGATACGTCAGAATCAAGCAATTTACAACCTTATATAACGTGTTACATGTGGAAAAGAACAGGTTAAATTTTAAAGGTATATATTAAAAACTAGATTTACCCAAATATCTGTATTTAAAGTAGACTATCTCATATGCTGGAAACATTTTGACAAATATTTTGATTTTAAGAGGGAGCACCTATATCTATGATATTTTTAAAACTTTCACAAATATAAAATAAAAACTTTCCATGAATAAAAATTCACAGAAAGAATATTATAATAATGTGTTGACAATAGACAACACAAAGTATATAATAAAAGTAGTAGGAGCAAAACCGTTTGAAAAGCGGTCAGCCTCCAAAAGAATCTACTAATAAAAGCCGATACTGTGGTGAGTGGCGGCTTTTATATTTTTGTGTTTTTATCTATATAATTAACAGCACTAAATAGCACTATAAAATACATTATAAGAGGACTTATAAAAATGATAAAATCCAACATAATATCTACCTCCTCTAGGAGGCAGATTAACCGCCATTCATAGGCTAAACTCCTACTACTAATGTATCATTATAAATTATAGAACAAGCAATTACAACATAATTCTACAAAGAAAAATAAGTTTATAAAGGCTCGCTAAATTTGATTAGCCAGCCTTTTTTATTTTATATAAATACAAGAAATAAATATTTTTTATTTTTAGCATTGACTTTTGTCGACAAAAAGGATAGAATAATTTTGTCAGACAAAAGGAGGGTAGAATTGACAAAGCCTAAAATAGGCAGACCTACTGATGACCCTAAACCTTTCAAAATAGATGTAAGATTAAGTGAACGTGATATAAATATACTTGATGATTATTGCAAAAGGACGGGAAAGACTCGACCAGAAAGTGTCAGGGAAGCGATTAGAGGTCTCAAAGAAAAATAAAAAGAGAGTAGGCGTGTTGTCAGACACTTATTCACCTACTCCGTATACACCCACAGCCCAAAAGAGCTAGAGCATAAATATTATATCATGTGCTTAATGAACTTTCAAGTTGGCTGAGGGAAATAATTTGAAAGGAATTTAATTTATGAGCAAAGATTTTAACAAAAAAACGGAAATTGAAGAGCTGGCATGCAAGATATTGGAAAGCATTATAAATACATTCAGCCAGCCTAAATATTTATCACAGAGACACAAAGAAAATTCAGAATATTATGACGAATTTGAAAAAGAGTTTGAGAAAGGACTAAGTTATGAGCAAAAAAAAGATTTAGATTCACTAATATCAATAAAAAATGCAGTAGAATCAACACAATTTGACTATACATTGCTTTTGGGGATGCAAATAAAATCTGCCATAGAAGAAATAATAAAAAATCCTCTTAAAGTCTTAAATTTATACGACAACGAGGGAATCCCTGCTAAAGATATTTATAAATCTATTAAGCGAAGAAGTGAGGGTGTCAATAATGGGTAATTTCAAGGAAAATATAAATTTATTTTTAACAGAATCAATGAATAACTGTTTTATAAAATTAAAATAAATTGATAAAAATTATCAAGATATAAACGCTGCGAGAATAAAAGCCTCTCAAAAATTTGAGGACTTTTTAGATACGTTAAATTCAAAAGACAGGCAATTTTTAGAGAACTACAAAAGCGAGGGATATTTAGCGGACAGCATAGAAAGAGAATGGCTTTATTTACAAGGTTACAAGGACTGTATAAAGTTATTAAAAATGATTGAAGCAATTTAAAAGCCGAAATAGATAAAAAAATTAAATAAAATTCTACATGAGGAGTGAGCTAAAATCACTCCCCTTTCTTTATTTTGTTTGCTAATTTACCACCTATTTTACTTTATTCACCAATATTTGAGAATAAATTACAGACAAAATTCTCTAAAGCAAAAATGAGATTTAATTATATGATTTACACATAAATAATATTCATTTATAGATTAATTTAATTTTTATTTACCAGTCTAATTTTTTAATTAAATATTTAAAGTTGATAAAAGGTGTAAATCGCTTTTAGACTTAGGAGACGATTGGGGCAAGAAAGGAGAAAATTTATTAGAAAAATTAGTTGTTAATATTTAAAGCTTTTAATTGTTAGGAGCAAGAAGCGAGAAAATACACAATTAAGTGTAAATTCTCGCTCTTTTTTGCTTTTACAAAAGGGGGCAGCGCATGAGAAAAAAGTGTTTTTTCTATTACATTCGTTATCCTTAATAGCTCGGTTGTTTTTAAAAAATTAAAAATAATCGGGAGGGAAAGAGTGTGAAAAAGCACTTTTATCATGTAAAAGATAAAATAGCATACTTTAAGAAGGTAGTAAAAAATATGGACTTAGACGATATAAAAAGAGAGAAGAAGCATACTGATAATAATATTCATTATGAGGAATTTTTAGATGAAAATAGCATGGATATTTTTCAAATTATGACTGAAAACAAATACAAAGGCTTCACTTAGTTGGATTGATTTAATTCAAAACGAAAAATTACATAGAGCCATTGAAAAACTATCAGAGGAGGAAAAATATTTTATCACGCTCTTATTCTATGAAAACAGAACGCAGAAGGAACTTGCAGATTTTTATAACGTCAAGCAGCCAGCGATACACCACAGAATAAATAAAATTACAAGAAAAATAAAATTTTATTTATTGAAAAGATAGAACATAAGTTGAATTTTCTATTCGACAATATTTGTTTATAAATTCATCCCCAAAATCTGTCTGTAAGGGTGAGAGGAGATTTATTCTAATCAATGTACTTTGAAAATTGAATACATACATTCTCAGCCACGTTGTCTGCTGTGTTTCAAGTGAAACAAGCGTTTTATACGGTGCGCCAAGACCTAAATGATATATTAAAATTTACACTTCTATTATATACAAATTTAGCGAGCGATATTCCACCAATATATAAAATCGTCTGTGGTGGGCGATTCGCAACAACAGCAGTGGTGATAATGATACTCCTACATAGTCGAGGTTAAGTCCCAGAGTGTAGCCCAAGGAAAGGACGTGCAATTCGTGTGTTGATACTTAACCAGTGTCAGGTTGAGGATGTCGAAAAAATTTATTTATAAGGAGTTTTTATATTGAATTTGGACTATGAACACGTTATCAATAAAAAAATAAATGGATGTGACATATCAATTTATTTTCAAAAGAGCACCATCCAAAAATTAAAGAGATAGTATTAAATACTTTAATAGATAATTATGAAAAAAGAGTACAAGATTGCATAGAAAGTTCATTAGTGCTGGCTTTACAAAGTAGCAGCGTTAAGGTATAATTAAATGGAACGTACCTTGACAATTAAATATTAAAATTAAATGTAGTCTTGTATATTAAAATATACGGGAGGACATAACATACCATGCAAAATACTTGTTGTTATAATGATATAGACGTAGTTAATGAATTAAGCATTACTACTAAAAGAGTTTATTGTTTATATAGAGTATCAACGAAAGGGCAAGTAATAAAAGACGATATTCCAATGCAGAGAATAGAATGTGAGAAATTTGCAAAAGCGCAGGGCTGGACTATTGTAAAAGAATTTTCGGAAAAAGGTGTATCAGGCTTTAAAGTATCCGAAAAGCAGCGGGACGCGGTACAAGATATAAAAGCGGCAGCACTTAGGAAAGAATTTGACGTGTTACTTGTTTTTATGTTTGATAGAGTTGGCAGACGTGATGATGAAACGCCTTTTGTTGTAGAATGGTTTGTAAAACAAGGGATACAAGTTTGGAGTACGCAAGAGGGGGAGCAACGTTTCGACACTCATGTTGATAAACTTATGAACTATATAAGATTTTGGCAAGCAAGCGGAGAGAGTATAAAAACGTCGGTTAGAATTAAGACCAGAATGGAACAATTAACACAAGCAGGAGTATATAGAGGTGGAACAGTACCGTATGGGTATAAATTAGAAAAACGTGGTAGAGTAAATAAAAAAGGCTTAGATTTATACGATTTAGCGGTGGAGCCTCTTGAGGCGGAATATGTAAAATTAATGTTTGATAAGACTGTAAAAGACGGTATGGGTTCCTACCAAATAGCCCGCTTTTTAAATGAAAAAGGGCTAAGAACTCATAATGGAAGTAAATTTCAAAGCAATACAGTAAATCGAATACTTAAAAATAAAATATATTGTGGGTACTTATCTTCTGGAAATATAACATCTGGTTTTATTGAGGAACTAAAGATAATTGACGAAAATGTATTTGACGCAGTACAGAACATAGTCACACAAAGGCTTGTTAAAAATAACGATAAACGAACAATAGCGCTTAACAATAAAGGTAAAACTTTATTATCAGGGGACATATTTTGCGCACATTGCGGCGGAAGATTAGTTGTAACGCGATACCAAGATAGATATATAAGGAAAGACGGAAGTGAGTATAAAATAGATGAATTAAAATATACTTGCTACCATAAGACAAGGAAATTAAGCGATTGTGACGGACAGACTTCATACAGAGCCGAGAAAATAGACAACGCAGTTTTAGCGGTACTTGAAGATTTATTTAAGAAAATAAAAGAAATACCGCAATCAAAAGCACTTGAAAGACGGTATAAATTGCAAGTATCAGGGTGTAATGAAAGATATAAAAAAGCGAATGCCGAAGTAGAAAAGTTAGGCAATCAACTAAGAACATTAAAACTTGAAATCGGTAAGGCTCTAGTAGGGGAAAGCACATTTACAGCGGAACAACTAAGCGAAGCAATCAAAGTTACGCAAAATAAATTAAGTGAAGCAACCTTAGAAATGGAAAAAGTAAAATCACAGTTAGATAACAAAAAAGAAGCTATGGGGAAACTAGGTTACCATTATGAAAGTTTTTTAAGTTGGGCAAATGAATTTGAAAATTCACCGCTCGAGCAAAGAAAAATGATAGCGTGTCAGCTTATAAGACAAGTTTTAGTTAGCGCAGGATATAACATAAAGATTGAGTTTGATATGAACTACCAGCAGTTTTGCGAGGGATTATAACAATTATAAAATTGAAAGCTACAACAAGTGTTTTTTACGGTATGAAACTATAACGCTCGGTAGAGCATGCAGCTGTTAACCGCAGGGTCGTTGGTTCGAGTCCAACACGGGGAGCCAGATAAATCCTCACTTAGTGGAGATTTTTTAATATATAAAAACGTGTTGGAACAAGGAAAAGCGATATAAAAAAAGGAATTTCAGAAAAAACAAGCGTGTTAAATGGTGACCGCAAAAGATATAAGGGTGCGTTCAAATAAAATACAATACAAGACTATATTATTTAAAAGCGTTGATATTTATATATCAGCGTTTTTTGTATGTAGAAAACCACGCGATAGTCGCGTGGTTCAGTGATAGCTTAAGCGATGTAAGAAGGACGTAAAAACTCCTTTTGATGTAGAATATAATAGCGGTCTGGAAACTGCTAAAGGAAACATCAAAAGGAGGACATTCAAAATGAATGATACACATAGTTTATCACATACAAAGTGGAACTGCAAATACCAAATAGTATTTGCACCAAAATATAGAAGGAAAGTATTTTATGTAGATAAGAGATTAGAAATAGGAGCAATACTGAGAGAACTATGCAAATGGAAAGGAGTAAACATAATAGAAGCAGAGGTATGCCCTGACCATGTACATATGCTTTTAGAGATACCGCCAAAGATGAGTATATCAAGTTTTATGGGATTTCTCAAAGGAAAAAGCAGCTTGATGATATATGAAAAGTGGGGAAATCTTAAATTCAAATATAGAAACCGAGAGTTTTGGTGCAGAGGGTACTATGTAGATACAGCAGGGAAAAATGCGGTTAAAATAAAGGAGTATATCAAAAATCAATTAAAAGAAGATGAATTAGGAGAACAATTAACATTTAACAATACCGACCTATTTATGGGTAGCAAGTAACAATCTTTTCGCAAGTATCAGACCGTATCAGCCTCCTTTAGAGGCGGCTAGTAGTACAGGGCTTTGCCCGTTAAAGAAATACCCCCAGCCTAGCTGGGGGATGCTTATTTAAAATTAAACTATAAATTTTTTCTTCTTTTTGTAAAAGGTTATTCCCAGCATTGCTAATGCGGTTGTTGCAAATAAAGAAGCCCATACGAAAACGCTGCTGTTATCTCCAGTTTTAGGATTTTCAAAAATTCCTTCTTTTTTGATTTCAAAATTCGTGTTAACTTCTCCGTCCTTATAAACGAAAGTAATTTTATGTTTGCCTACGGAAAGAGTTTTGAGATATTCGTTTTTCAAAGTTACAATCGTAGAACCTGAATCGGCTGTATAGTTTTCTTTATCAACCCACTCATCGTCGACTTTAATACCAACAAATTTTGAGAAATCTCCGTTTACACGGAAAGTCAGTATTTCGTCGGTGCCGTTTACCCAAGAACTATTTGCGCCTTCAATTAATTTGTAGTCAGATACTGTACCGGATGCCTGCGGTGTCATCGACATATCGGTAATTACCCACATGGTACCGTCTGAACCGTCGCTCGCATCGCCTTCGTAGCGCTTATAATTCACAAATTCGCCGTTGATTTTCAGCTTGGTGTTGGGTCCGAATACATAGCGATCGCCATAAATAGTCGTCACATACACACCGTAATGATAGGTTTTTCCGGCTTCAAAAGTGGTGATTTTGTTTTCATAAAAATTCCCGAAGTCTGTAGACATCGCGCCGGTTTTGCTGTCCAGTTCCCACCATTCACACCGGTATGCGTAGTTTGCACCATCGGGCACCTTTCCGGTGAATACTGGCTTATCGCCGTCCTTAAAACTTACAGTGACATCGTTGATTACTACCACATCGATAGCGGTCGGCGTACCCGTGGGTGTCCAATGTGCTTTCAGGGTAATATCCTTGGTGACATTTTCGGTAAAGGTATATTCTTTTTCCTCCAGATACCATCCGGTAAAATCATAGCCGGATTTCTTCGGGTCGGAGGGCTTAACTGCTGGAGCATTCCGTAGCTTCTGCTCGAGCACAGCACTGCCGCCGTCAGAGTCAAAGCTCACGGTGAATTCATCAAATGAGTAAGGAAATATGCCACAGTCTTCAAAGTTGCCTCCCGTTATAGTGACCACAGCCTTATCGTTTTTGCCGTACACCGCAATGCCACTTCCACCTAAATCTACTTTGCAGCTTTTTATAGTGCCGCCAGTCATAGTAAAGCGACCATCTTCGTAAATATTCACCGCTCCTCCGTTGTTGCCAGCAGAGCAATTCTGAATGAGACCACCGTTCAACTCAAAATTGCCGCGCTGCTTGATAAATACCGCTCCACCGTCATCGTCGGCTCTGCAATCACTGATAGTGCCGCTATTCATAATGAAAGTACAACCGCTACCTATATCTACTGAACCACCGTCATCGTTGGCTTTGCAATTCATGATGGTGCCGCCGTTCATAACGAACTTACCATACTTGAGCGGCGTTTCCGTTACACCTGTGTTGGCTACATCCACTGCACCGCCGTCGCCATTGGCATCCGTGCAGTTCACGATACTGCCGCTTTCCAAGGTCAGTGTGCCTCCCTTGATATTAAATCCGCAATTCTTGTTCTGCCCGTCGATTTTTCCGCCGGTGCCGCTGTCCTTCAACGTCATATTTCCGTTGCTGCGTACCAGAAATATATCCTCATCCGTCGAGCGGCAGCTCAGTGTATATCCGTTAAGATCAAGAGTTACAGTGCGCTCCACATCGAGACCTGTTGAAAGTTCGATGTTTTCCCCCAGCTTAATCTCTGTACAGCTCGCATCTTTTAATGCCTCCTCCAGTTTCGTTGCATCGCTGACTGTTGAATCCGCTGCAAAAGACGGGATAGGTACAAACGAAATTATCAGGCAGAGCGTAAAAAACATTGACATAAGTTTCCTTGCAAATTTGGTTTTCATAACTTCCTCTCCTTTTTATTTATGTATTTTGTGTATTTCACTTATAAGTAATTATATATACAAAATAAAAATATGTAAGTGAATTCAAAAAACATTTAAGTATTAACTTGCCTTTGGAACAATTTGTCAATCCAAAAGTATTATTTATAAATAAGATAGAGAAACTTAAATCTAATTAATTTGGGGAGGAAACCATGTTTATAAATGGTATTCCTATTTTTTTATATCCAAAATGATTCGCTTATTTAGTGGTTGAATAGGTATCAAGCGTGATGAATTCTTTTAGAGATTGAATAAAAAGTTATTTGATAGCGTTCACGTTTGTATGTTTAAAGTAGTGAAAACTATGGGACTATGGTTGATTTTTATGAACTGCCAAGTACGAAACACATAGATATTTGTTGCTTGAAAATTTCCTATATTCACAATTATGAATAGTTAATTAGAATGTGCGATATTAAAATTATTATATGTTGACAAAAATCAAACGAACGATATAATAAATGTTGTAAACCTGATGCTATTAAAGCTGAGCAAACTAGCTTTTTGATTGGTTAGTGTTAAGCGTTTGAATTTCATTTTTTAGCTAAGAGCAAGTGCATAGTAGAATATTAAACTGAAATTTAGGGGAGGTATACAGATGGAAAATGTAAAACAAGATGTTTATCGTTATTTAAAGGCTTCGTTTGATTACTTTAGCGATACTACTTTTTATTTTGAAGATAAAAAAATAAAATTTAAGCGTCCTCCTGGGACGAGTTCTATGGAGTATTTCGTCGGAAAACTTAAAGAGGTTTACACTAAAAATAAAGATATCAACATTAAGGATTTATACCAAGAAAACGCAAACTATCCGGTGCGGGTTGTGTGTGAGAACTTTTTGAAGATGTACGATGAAACAGGCAACAGCCAAGCTGAATTTGAAAAACTCAAGAAGGAAATTAATCATTCTTTGAAGCAAAT
>ERZ1034917.847-NODE-847-length-23560-cov-13.093852_pt1 | contig 23560 bp, 31 predicted proteins | sample MGYA00520605_ERZ1034917 | MGnify/ENA primary metagenome ERZ1034917 (study PRJEB33766, sample SAMN09781784) | gut metagenome | biome: gut microbiome | host: Homo sapiens | place: Madagascar | study: EMG produced TPA metagenomics assembly of the PRJNA485056 data... | reverse complement strand
GAGTATCTTGCTCTCGACGGAGCATTTTTCGGCGAGACGTTCGGTGGATCCAGGTGGTTGAACCAGAGTTTCTACCAAAGCGATATTTGGCGAGACGCTCGCACCCGAGTGATCGCGAGAGATCTTGGATGTGACCTCGGTCTTGAGGGGTATGAGATTCATGACGGCATTGTTGTGCATCATATTAACCCTCTGACCCCACGCCAGTGTGAGAATTTCGACCCATGCATGTGGGACACCAACAATCTCATATGCGTGAGCCGAGATACTCATAATGCAATCCATTACGGTACCAAGGCATTGGCTCTCGACGATTTCAATCCGAGATCACCCGGCGATACAAAACTATGGTAGGAGGCTAAATGTCGATTCTACACGACACAAAGACCTACCTCGGGCTGATGGAGGACGACACGTCGTTTGATAGCGAAATCAAGGATGCCATCGACAACGCTTTGGCAACCGCGACCCAGCTAAACCACGAAGTGGAAGCTATCCAATCTTCCGAGGCAGATTACCCCGCCACAACTCTTGGTCGGTTCTTACGCCAATATGTGAACTACTCGGTTCGCCTGACGTTTGATCCTCCGCAGACCTCGTTTGCCGTCAAGGCTGTCGAGGCTCTGAAGCAAGAGGCAGAGTGGCGGCTGACCATTCAATGATGGGAGAAAATCATGAGCGAAGATTATCTGTCTCATTACGGTGTCCTCGGTATGAAGTGGGGCGTCCGTAAAAAGACTGAATCATCCTCTGGCGGCAGACTCCGTTCTGTTGAAGAGAAGCGTAAGATCGGCGAATCGATCAACGCCGAGGTCTTCAAGAAGGACCGCGCCAAGGCTGAGAAGGCTGCCGAGAAGGAACGCAAGAAGCAGGAGTCTGCTGCGAAGAAGGCAGCTAAGGCTGCTCTATCCGCGGCTAAGAAGGCAGCTTCCGGAGCCAAGAAGGCAGCCAAGGCCGCTTCTCAGAAACACGCCGCCAACAAGGCTGAACGAGCCAAGAAGGCTGCTGAGAACGCTCGGAAGAAGCTTGAGAACCAGAAACTCAAGGACGCTCGCAAGGCTGAAGCTGATCGCAAGAAGAAGCAGAAGGAAGCCGAGCGCGCCGAGAAGAAGCGAATTGCTGACGAGAAGAAGGCCGCTAAGGAAGCCGAGAAGAAGCAGAAGGAACTCGAGAAGCAGAAGGTTCCCAAGGGCGGTATTCCAGCCGACCTGCGGAAGGAAGCTCCTCGACGTCTATCCTCCACGGATCTGATCGAGCAGAACAAGCGACTCAATCTTGAGAAGCAGAATTACGAGCTGAAGGAAAAGCTCAAGGAGTACGAGAATCAAAATAGGAGTGCTTTGTCCAAGATGGCTGATACCTTTATAGACGAGGCTCGAACAAACCTGACTAAGTATGCAGCTCGGACAGCAACCGACATGCTTACTGCGGCTCTCGACTCTAAGCTCAAGGGTACCGAGTATGAGGGTATCGCCGAGATGGCGAAGAAATCTCTTAATCTCGATGCGATCCTCAAGAACGCAAATCCGAAGAAGTAGTAGGTATGGCACTATCAAACACGGCCACACCTAAGTACTACGCTCAGTTTCGTGAAAAGGTCCTAGCCGGTGAAATCCCAGTCTCACACACGATTGAGATGGAAATGAACCGGATCGACGACCTGATCGCAAACCCAAGGTATTACTACGACGACGCTGCTATCGACGGATTTATCGCGTTTTGTGAAAACGAGATGACCCTTGTTGACGGCAGCGATCTGAAACTGCTGGATTCGTTCAAGTTATGGGCTGAATCGCTGTTGTCGTGGTTTTACTTCGAGAAAGTGACCAAATTCATCCCAGATGAGACTGGACACAACGGTAGGTATGTTCAGGTCGATGTCAAGCGACGTTTGGTAAACAAGCAGTACCTTATCGTCGCTCGTGGTGCAGCCAAGTCGATGTACATGGCCTTCATCCACGCGTACTTCCTCACGATCGACCCGACTACGACACACCAAATCGCAACGGCTCCAACAATGCCGCAGGCTGAGGAGACGCTGTCGCCGTTCAAGACTGCCATCACGCGCAGTCGGGGACCTCTGTTCAAGTTCCTGTCGGCCGGCACAGTCCACGCTACGGTCGGAGCAAAGGCCAATCGATCTCTGCTCACGCCAACCAAGAAGGGCATCGAGAACTTCTCGACGAACTCCCTTCTCGAGGTACGACCGATGAACGTGGACAAGCTTCAGGGTCTTCGCTCGAAAATAAACACCATCGACGAATGGCTCTCTGGTGATGTCCGGCAGAACGTCATCTCAGCGCTTGAGCAAGGTGCATCCAAACTCAACGACTGGGTCATCGTTGCGGTCTCGTCCGAAGGTACTGTCCGTAACGGCGTTGGCGATTCCATCAAAATGGAATTACTTTCGATCCTTAAAGGCGAGTACTACGATCCACATACGTCCATTTGGTATTACCGATTGGACGACGTAGGCGAGGTTGCAGATCCCAACATGTGGGTCAAGGCCCAGCCAAACATTGGGAAGACTGTGTCTTACGACACATACCAACGAGATGTGAATCGCGCTGAGAATGTCCCCTCCGCAAGGAACGACATTCTGGCAAAACGATTCGGCATCCCGTGTGAGGGATACACCTACTTCTTCAAGTACGAAGAAACGATCCCCCACAACCCACGAGAGTTCTGGCAAATGCCATGCGCGATGGGGGCGGATCTTTCCCAGGGTGATGACTTCTGTGCGTTTACATTCTTGTTCCCGTTACCGACAGGTGACTTCGGGGTCAAGACGCGGGCGTACATCACTACCCGCACATTCGACAAGTTACCAGCTGCCGGACGTGCGAAGTACGAGTCATTCATCCGAGAGGGTTCTCTCCAGGTCATGGACGGGACAATCCTGGATATGATTGAAGTATACACTGATCTCGACGAATACATCTTGAGATCTGAGTATGATGTTCGAGCATTCGGGTACGACCCGTACAACGCCAGAGAATTTGTTGAGAGATGGGCAACCGACAATGGGCCGTATGGCATCCACAAAGTCATTCAGGGCGCTCGAACCGAGTCAGTTCCACTAGGTGAACTCAAGAGTCTAGCCGAAGACCGAAGGCTCATCTTCGATCAAGAGCTATTCTCATGGGCAATGGGCAACACCATTACCCTCGAGGACACTAACGGGAACCGAAAGATCTTGAAGAAACGAATGGATCTCAAGATCGACTCAGTCGCAGCACTCATGGATGCTTGGGTTGCTTACAAGAACCAGCTAGACGACTTCAGCTAATGGAGAGGAGGTTACATGGGTATAATGTCCCGACTAACTCGGGCATGGAACGTGTTTATACACGACCACCCTGAGCGATATGCACGGAGCAACTATAGTGAATACCGACCAAGCTATCGATCAATTGGAACGACGAATCTGGTCCAGACGCTATACAATAAGATCGCGCTCGACGTGTCAAACACTCCGATCCGGCATGTCAAGGTAGATCAAAATGGTAGATACGACAGCGAGAAGGATTCGAATCTGAACGAGTGTTTGTCTCTTATGGCGAACATCGATCAGACTTCTAATGCGCTGATCTACGAATTGGTTTACACTATGCTGGAAACTGGGAGCGCGGTTCTTGTTCCGGTCGATACCGACACTGCTCTGAACGAGGAAGGCTCGTTCGATGTCCTTTCTCTCCGAGTTGGACGAATCGAAAGTTGGTATACAGATTCAGTTGACGTCAACCTGTACAACGATCGCACCGGTAATCGAGAAACAATCCGTATCTCGAAGAATTCGGCGGCAATCATATACAGTCCGTTGTATGATGTCACTGCTGCGAACAACTCGCTTGCAAACAGATTGGCACGTAAGCTCGATGCTTTGGACGCAATCGACAATTCGGCACTGGGTAAGAAACTGGATCTCATCATTCAGCTCCCATACTCGGTGCGAGGCGAACTGCGACAGCAGCAGGCTGAAACACGACGGGAAGCCATCGAACAGCAGCTGCGAAATTCGGAGATCGGCGTCGCGTACGTTGATGGTGCCGAGAAGATCACACAACTCAACCGTCCGGTTGAGAACAATCTTCTCGACCAGGTGAAGTACCTTTCCGAGCAGCTATACAACGCTCTCGGCTTCACTGAATCAGTCTTCAACGGAACCGCTGACGCGGAAACCAATCTGTCGTATTACAACCGGACAGTCAAGCCGATCCTTGATACGATCACTAAGTCGGCCACGATGGTTTTCTTGACCAAGACTGCAAGGTCTCAGGGACAGAGGATCATTTATGTCCGCGATCCCTTCGCGGCTACCTCGTTGGACTCGATTGCGTCCATGGCGCAGACATTCATCACAAACCAAGTGATGACTCCGAATGAAATCCGAAGCATTATCGGGTTGCCGCAATCGACTGATCCCAAGGCGGATCAGCTGGCGAACCCATACACGAGTTCCGCGAATGCGGATCAACGGTCTAACGACCAGGAGGTTCAAAATGACAGCACCTGATGAAATCGCAGATTTCGATGGGTGGGCAACTGTTGCCGGTGTCAAGTGCTCTGACGGGCGGGTCATCGCTCACCGGGCATTTGAGCAGAATGATGGGGCTGTTGTGCCTCTCGTCTGGCAGCACGGTCACGATAACGTGACTAATGTTCTCGGCCACGCCCAGCTCGAGAAGAAGCCCGAGGGTGTTTACGCCTACGGGTTCTTCAACGGATCGCAGCAGGCGGAGCACGCCCGTGAGCTAATTGAGCACGGTGACGTTACCGCCATGTCGATCTTCGCTAACCACCTGAAACAGGACGGTAACGTGGTCAAGCATGGCAACATTGTCGAGGTCTCCCTAGTCCTTAAGGGTGCAAACCCGAAGGCGACGATCGAGAACGTGTCCATGGCTCACGGCGACGGCGAAGGCTATGCCGCGATCATCAAAATGGGTGATGGAGACGTTACCCATGAAGACTTCGAAGGGTCTGAGGATTCCGAAGACTCCGAAGATAAGTCTCCGGATGGAGACAAGACCATCGGTGAGATTCTTTCGACTCTCTCCGAGGAACAGATGGAGGCGGTCAACTACCTGATCGCAGCCGCTATTGATGGGGAGTCTGAAGACTCCGAAGACACCGACGAAGAAAACAACGAAGGAGACGATATGAAGCACAACGTCTTTGAGGGGTCTAAAGAACCCCAGAACACGCTCTCTCACTCGGATTTTGCTGAGCTCGTTGAGACGGCTAAGCGAAACAATTCGACTCTTCTGGAAGAGCTGCGCCACGCCGATTACGGAATTGAAAATATTGGGTATCTCTTCCCTGATGCCAAGAGCATCACGGACGAGCCGATGTTCCTGGACCGAGACCAGAGCTGGGTGTCGGTCGTCATGAACGGCACGAAGCACTCTCCATTTGCTCGCATCAAGTCTATCTTCGCAGATGTCCGCGATGATAAAGCAAGGGCTAAAGGCTATGCCAAGAAGGCCCAAAAGAAGACGGACGAAGTCATCAAGCTCTTGATGCGAGTCACGTCTCCGACGACGATCTACAAGAAGCAGCGCCTGGATAGGGATGACATTGTCGACATTACAGACTTCAATGTCGTCAGCTGGCTCAAGTCTGAGATGAAGGGTAAGCTCTCGGAGGAAATCGCCCGGGCCATCCTCATTGGGGATGGTCGTCAGGTAACCGACCCAGACCACGTCGACGAAGAGGCCATCAGGCCCATTCTCAAAGAGAATGACCTCTACAGCTTCCACGTGTCTCTCGAGGCTAACACTACCGATGAAACGCTCGTCGACGACATCGTCCTTGCGAGCGCCAACCTGGAGGGCTCCGGATCGCCGACCCTGTTCATCTCGAAGAAGCGCCTCGTCAAGATGCTGCTTCTCAAGGACAAGAACGGGCGCCGCCTCTACGAAACCGAGGCGGCTCTTGCCGGTGCGCTCGGCGTCACGAAGATCGTGACGGTCCCTCAGTTCGATGGACTGGAACACGAGCTCAAGGGTGCGCCCCACGAGCTTCTGGGCATTGTCGTGGATCTCCGCGACTACACCATTGGATCCAATGCCGGCGCGGAGTTGGGCATGGCCGAGACATTTGATCTCGACTTCAACCAGTACAAGTACCTCGCCGAAACGCGCCTGTCTGGATCTCTGACTGCGCCCTATTCGGCGCTGACGATTTCTCGCAAGAAGGCCTGATTCGATGTCTCGCTTCAGCGGTAAGCTGGGGTTCGTGATGACGACTGAGACGGAGGAAGGTGTTTGGCTGGAGAACATTGTTGAACTTCGGGCGAAGGGGACTATTCGTAGTCTCTATGTTCGGAACGACAATTCGTCTTCGGCCAACACCAACCTCCGTCTCACGAACGAGATTTCCATCCTGGTGGACACCAAGATCAAAACCTACCTCGAGACTCTGAAGTATGTTGTATGGAAGGGTTCAAAATGGGAGGTACAGTCTATCGGGGTGAATTATCCTCGGCTTACGATCAACCTAGGCGGTCTGTATGCGCACGTATAGAGATCTTCTTCACCTACTTCAGCAAGCGGTTCAGCACAACCGGGTCTACTTCCAACCTCCAGAGAATCTGAAGATCGGATACCCGGCAATTGTCTTCCACTTGTCGAAGATAGAATTTGACCATGCCTCCGACGCACCCTACAAGGGCGCAAAGGAGTACTCGGTCACTCTCATCACCAAGGATCCAGAGCCAGACGTGATCAACGAAATCCTCAAGATCCCGTATTCGTCTTTGGATACGACGTACATTTCGGACGGAATGAACCATTTCGTCTTCACAGTTTACCTTTAAGGAGAGTATCCTATGGCACAGATCAAGTGGGACGAAGAGGGTTCCCATTTCTATCACACTGGCGTTTCGAAGGGCGTTCTTTTCCCCTTTGACAATGCTCAGAACCGCTACGGCGCGGGCGTCGCATGGAACGGTCTTAAGACCGTCACTGAGACCCCCGAGGGCGACGAGTCTTCGGACATCTACGCAGACAACCTCAAGTACCTGACCCTGATGTCGGCCCCGTCGTTCAAGTTCACGATTGAGGCTTACACCTACCCTGATGAGTTCGCCGTCTGTGATGGTACTGCTCAGCTGGTTAAGGGTGTCAACCTCGGTCAGCAGCCTCGTACGCGTTTCGCGTTCTCGTACTGCACGAAGCTCGGCAATGACACGAAGGGCGACGCTTTCGGCGAGCTCCTTCACATCATCTATGGAGCCACCGCGGCTCCCTCTGAGCGCGCGTACAACACGGTCTCGGATTCGCCGGAAGCCATCTCCTTCTCTTGGGAATGCTCCACGATTCCGGTCCAGGTCGACGGTTTCCAGCCGGTCTCCGTCGTCACGATCGACTCTTCCAAGCTTGATGGGGCGAAGTACAAGAAGCTCACGGACAAGCTGTACGGCGCCTCCAATGCTGGCGCTGCCACGGCTGTCCCCACGCTCGTCCTGCCCAATGAGATTCGTACCCTCCTGACGTGATCTCGTTAAAGCTTGAACTCCCGGGGGAGGAACGGTTTGACGAACGAACCAACACGTTCGTTACGATGGAGCCGTGTACGCTAACCCTTACACACTCACTGTCTGCGGTGGCTGAGTGGGAATCGGTCTACAAGAGATCGTTTCTGGAAAACCCACCTCAGACTGGCGAAGAGTTGGTGTACTACATCCGTTGTATGTCGGACCAATCACTCCCCCGGGATTTCATTCGACGACTCGATCAGTCTGTTCAAGTCAAAATAGCAGACTATTTGTCTGACAACGCAACTGCAACGGTTCTCATGAACCCGCCTTCAAACGGAGGCCCGCGAGATACCATGACCAGTGAACTCATTTATTGGTATATGACTCAATTGGGCATCCCATTCGAATGCGACAAATGGAACCTGAATCGACTATTAACGTTGATTCGTCTCGCCGCAGCCAAGCAAAACAACGGCAAGCCGGACGCCCGGGCTTCCGCAGCCCAACGTTCGGCTTTGAATAAGGCTCGTAGAGCCAGAACAGGAAGTAGAGGATGATTGATATTCCCGCTGACGCTCAGCGTCCTGCTGGACCTGATCCGCACGAGGATAACGATCGCGCGATTTTTGAGGGGGCACAGTCTTGAGTAAGATTGACGACGTTCTGAATCACGCGGCTTATCGCATCGGGTATTACGCACCTGACGATCCGGAGCCGGGCTCTGAGGCCGGACGCTGGTTGGCCAATAAGATGGGTCAGCCTTGGCTGGCTGGTCCTTCAGAGTCTGTCTGGTGGTGTATGGCGTTCGTCTCCATGTGCTTTGACATGGCTGGCGAAATCGACGCCATCGGTGGATTCTCCTACAACACCGACGTCACCAAGAACCGCATGGAGAAGGTCTCCATCGAGGACGCACAGCGCGGAGATGTTGTGCTCTTCGATTGGGATTCCGACGGTCTGACTGACCACGTTGGTATTGTCGAGGCTAACCTCGGCGACGGCTGGCTCCAGACCATCGAGGGCAACACCTCTCCGTCTAACGCAGGTTCCCAGAGCGCTGGTAACGGTGTCTATCGCCGTCAGCGCAGCTGGGGCATCGACTGCGTGCTCCGTCCGAAGTGGTCTGATGAAGAGACCGAGGACAATTCCGAGGGCACGAACTCGATGACAGACGCTTGGTGGGGTCGCGCGACCACATACGCTCTCCAGGCTTCTCTCAACACGCCCGCAGATGGCATCATCTCCAACCAGGACCTCGATGCCGAAGAGGATGTCACTCGAGCTGGTACTGGCTGGGAGTTTACTGAAGATCCCGACGAGGGTTCCCAGGTTATCCAGGCGCTTCAGGAGAAACTCGGCGTCGAGGCAGATGGCTTCATCGGCCCTGACACCATCGCAGCTCTCCAGCAGCATCTCAAGAACCGCGGCCATGACCTCGAGGTCGACGGTGTCGCAGGTTACCGTACTGTCGAGTGCCTTCAGTACGAGCTGAATAACGGCACGCTCTGGTCCTGAAAGAAAGGAGGGCCGTCATGATCGAGATGAAGTTCGAAGGCGATGTCAACCTGTCAAAATGGTTGTCACAAGTCAAGAACAAGAACCTTCGTGACGTACTAGCAACCGCTGGTAGTCGCGGCGTGGCGGCCCTCCGGGCCAATACCCCAGTTGGTACTGGAAAGACTGCCCGTTCATGGGCGTACAAGGTAAAACAAACCAAGCGAGGCGTTAAGATCGTTTGGTATAACACTAACATCGTGTCCAAGGTTCCTATTGCGATCATCTTGCAGTACGGACACGGGACACGCCAGGGCGGTTATGTCCAGGGTAAAGACTATATCAACCCTGCGATGAAGCCCATATTTGACGAAATCGACCGAATGGTTGGGAGGGCCATCAATGGGTAAGAGTATTGAGAATAAGGTCGTCTCTCTTGAACTGGATGACTCCAAGTTCACCAGTAGGGTTGACGGAGTACTTCGTAATGTGGATCGCCTGAAGTCCGGTATGAACTTCAAGCAGTCGACGGACGGTCTCGACAATGTCGGAAAGGCTGCCCAGGACGCATCAAAGCGTATGGGTAGTATTGCCGATGGCGTCAAGAACGTCAACACATCCATCGTCAACAACTCCACGACTGCCGCCGCCGCCACAGCTAATGTTGGTGCCGCGGCAAAGATTTCGTCGACTAATTTTTCCATGCTCGCGGGTGCTGCTTCCGTGGCCATGGGTAACATCGCGTCCAAAGCCTTGATGGCTGGTGGATCGGTGCTTTCCTCGTTCACGTTCGGACCTATCTTGGATGGTTTCCGCGAATACGAGAACCAGCTTAACGCTGTTCAGACTATTCAGGCAAACACATTCAGCAAGGGCGAGACCACTGCGACGATCAACGCAGCTCTCGACGAACTGAACGCTTACGCGGACCGGACCATCTACTCGTTCACCGAGATGACACGCAATATCGGTATGTTCACATCTGCGGGTGTCGGGCTGAAGGATTCGGTCGCCGCGATTAAGGGTCTGTCGAACGTCGCAGCAATGTCTGGCTCAACTTCTGAGCAAGCCGCAACGGCAATGTATCAGCTGTCACAGGCGCTTTCGACAGGCTCTGTAAAACTTCAAGACTGGAACTCAATCGTCAACGCCGGTATGGGCGGCGAGCAGTTCCAGGAAGCACTTAAGCGTACCGCGAGGACGTACGGTGTCGAAGTCGACAAGATGATCGACAAGGCAGGTTCGTTCCGAAACTCGCTTAAGGACGGATGGCTTACATCCGAGATCATGATCGAGACTCTGACCCAGTACACGGGTGACTTGTCCCGAGAACAGCTGCTCAGCGCCGGTTACACGGAGCAGCAGGCTGACGAAATCATGAAACTCGCTGAGACCGCCAACGATGCTGCGACGAAGGTTAAGACTTTCTCACAGCTGATCGACACCACGGCCGAAGCATTGGGCTCAGGATGGGCTTCTATCTTCCGAACGATCTTCGGCGACTTCGAGCGAGCCCGTACTATGTGGACCGCAGTGTCCGACGTGGTGAACGGAGGCATCAGCACGTTCTTCGATGCCATCCAGGGTATTCTAGACCGCTGGGATGAACTTGGTGGCTGGGAGGAATGGTGGTACGGTCTCGGAGAAATCTGGACCGCGATCGCCAAGCCTCTTAAGGCCATTGGCGAAGGCTTCTTCAGTGCATTCCAGGGCGATGCCGGCAAGGCTCTGTACGACTTCTCGTACTACTTCCGTCACTCGATCTCGCAATGGCTGATGATGTCTGACGACTTCGCCAACAACCTCGGCAAGGTCTTCAAAATGGCAGGCGAATTGCTCTCGCCAGTCCTTGAGGTCCTCATCGGGTTTGCGGCAGCGATCGTCCAGATCGGCGTGGCAGCCTTCAAGATCGGTGTGATCCTGGCTGGCATCTTCATCAAGCCGATGATCTTGATCGCAGCGAAGGTCGGGGATATTGTCTCCGTCTTCAGTGATTGGTTTGGACAGATGCTTGGCGGAACCGACGTCCTTGGAGGCCTTGCTAAGGTCCTCGACTGGATTGTCAACAAGTTCCAGAAGCTTGCGGACTGGATGTACGCTGTTGCAGACGTCACAATCACTCCGATCTTCGACGGGCTCAAGGTCGTCATCGAGGCAGTTCTCAAACCGCTCGGCGAATTCATCGAGACGATCAAGAAGGCTACTTACAACGTCTTCAAGCCGTTCGGCGACGCGATTTCGAACGTTGTCGGATCGATCTTCGGTTTCGCCGCTGGAACTGGCGGTCCGATGGAGAAGATCAAGTCTGCTTTCGGAGGATTCGGGTCTGGATTCCTCGAAAACATGACCAAGCTCGCCGACGCTATCGGGCCCAAGTGGTCCGAGAAGGTCAAGGCTTTCTCCGACTCGATTCTTCCGATCAGCGAGACTATCGGCAAGCATCTTGGAGGTGCTGTCGAGAGCGCTGGTAAGGGAATTAAGAAGTTCTGGGACGACGCTTCCCCGCGAATGGCCGAAACCTGGTCTGAAGCAACCAAGCGAATGAAAGATTCGGTCTCCGGCGTCGGTAAGGCTTTTGGCCGAGCCGGCGATACAATCTCCAAGACATTTGCGCCTCAGGTGCAGGCTGTTAAAGAGTTTGGCAAAGCTCTGGGTGACATCTTCACTAACATCGGTGACCATCTCGACAACAACACCTTCCTGTCGTCCATCGGCGACAGCTTCAAGAACATGATGAAGTCGTTCGGCCCCTTCGGACAGCTGATTAACGGCATCATTGATCTGTTCGGAAAGCTGGGCGATCTGACCGGAAAGATATTTGGCGGGTTCGGAGACGATGCGAACGACGCGGCCGGTGGCCTGTCGACCTTCGGCAAGGCAGCCTCGGATGCGTTCGACACTCTCGGGGCGGTAGGTGGATTTATCTACACCGCGGCGACGGGTATTGTCGAGTTCTGCTCGTCTGTCGTTGAGGCAATCGCGAACCTGATCACTTGGCTCACAAAGGGTATCGACAGTATCAAGAAGTTCGGCGCTGAGTCGCAGGCGTTCAACGATTTCAAGAAGAATGTTGGCAACGCATTCGATAATGCTGGGAAGATGATCCAGACTTTCTGGTCTGGGCTCGGGTCCAGCCTGAAGGATCTGTCCATCTCAGATCTCCTTTCGGGCATTCTGCTCGGTGGCGGTCTGGGTATGGGATTCAAGACCCTCCAGACACTCCTTACCCAGTTCACGAAAACCACCGACTCGTTCAGCGGCATGTTCGACAAGTTCGGCAAGATCGGCGACTCGATTTCCGGTGTCTTCAACTCTCTGACCGATGCTCTGAAGTCTATGCAGGAAGTCATCAAGGCTAAGGCTCTTCGTGAGATTGCTATCTCTGTCGGTATCCTGGCTGGTTCGCTGTTCCTCCTTGCGATGATCCCGGCGCCTCGACTCATTCAGGGCGCTGTTGCGATCGGCGTTCTCACGAAGATCCTGCTCGTTGCTCTGACTCAGATCTCTGAGCTGAAGATCAACAAGATGCAGATCGCAGGTGTCATCGGAGCCGTGATGGCGTTGTCTATCGCGGTCCTGCTGATGTCAGTCTCTGTCGCGATTCTCGGATCGTTGAAGCTTAGCACAGTCGCTCAGGGTATCGGCGCTGTTATGGTGCTGGTACTCGGCATGACGACGGCTGCTAAGCTCCTGTCCAAGGATAGCAAGACGATGATCCAGGGCGTGGGGACTATGATCCTCATGGCGGCAGCAATCAACATGCTCACAATCCCGATCATCGCGCTCGGACTGCTTCCACTCAAGGTAATTGCGCAGGGCGTTATTGCCGTCGGTGTCCTTATGGGAATTCTGGCAGGCTTCGTTCTTCTGATGAACAAGGCCGCCGCTGATCTCGGCAAAATGGCAGCCATTTCGCTCATGCTGGTTACATTCGCATTCTCGATCAACATGCTCGTGGGGGCGGTCGCCATCATGGGTTACATGGACATCGTGAGTTTGGTGCAGGGACTCGTAGGTTTGTCTGCGGTTATCCTGCTCCTCGTCTCGATTGCCCACCTTATGCCACCGACAGCTATTGCCGGTGCAGGCGCACTGCTGCTGACTGCTCTCGCTATCAACGTCGCGGTCGGGGCAATTGTTCTGATCGCCGGCCACAGCTGGGGAGAGATTCTCAGCTCTATTGGCAAGCTACTTCTGGTCGTTGGAGCAATTGTCGCGGTCTCATTCGCGGCGCAAGGGGCTATCGTCGGCATTGCCGCGATTGCAGTTCTCTCTTTCGCTCTACAGATGTTCTTCAACGCCCTGTCCACAGGTGCGGGGTTGAGCTGGGAGTCGCTGTCGAATGGTCTGTGGGCTCTTGGTATTGGTCTGGGTGTTCTCATCGCGGCGGGGTATCTCGCTATCGGCGCAGCCCCGGGTCTTATTGCCCTGGCTGTGGCTATCGGTGTGCTGGGCCTTGTGGTCATCGGTATCGTGGGGGCTATCACCCTCCTGGTCATGGTGCTCACGTCATTCATCAGTATCGTCGCTCTAGCCGGCCCAACTATCGGGGCGGGCATTGTGGCGATCGCTTCAGGTATTGCAGCAGCTGCAGCCATTCTGGCGGCGGCAGCTCCGGCTGTCCAGGCGGCATTGATCGGCATGTTCACGGCCATGGAGAACGCAGCACCCGCAATGGGCAACGCGATCGCATCCATGGTCCGAGCAATGACACCGGCTGTGAATGAACTGATTATCCTGGCTGGAGTCGCCATCAGGCAGTTCATCAGTCAGATTGCTCAAATCATGAAGCAGAAGATGCCTGAGCTTATCCAGACTTGGACTCTGCTCGTGACGGGTATTCTTCAGACCATTCGTAACGCCTGGCCTGAGATTCTCAATACCGTCATCGATCTGCTATTCCAGCTAGTGATGGCCATCGTCGAGAACATTCCGAAGTTCAGTGCAGCTTACCAGGCTCTGTTGAAGGAATGGATCGAGGCCGCTAAGGTTTGTATCCCGCTGATGGTCGAGGCGCTGCTAACTCTGTTGCAAGCGCTGATCGACGGTATCACAGCCAAGATCCCAGATCTGGCTGCATCGGGTGCGAACATGATTGCAGCGATGATTAACGGCATGGCCTCTCAGGCTGTGATTATTGTCAACGCGGCATGGGATGCTGTTATCACGTTCATCAATGGATTTGCAGATGCGATTGATCAGAAGGGACCGGAGCTTCAAGCCGCGGTCAACAAGCTGATCAAGGCCATCATCAACTTCATCAAGAACGGTTTGACCGGCATGGCCAATACCTTCGCGCCACACGCAAGTTCCATCGGACGTAACATCATCTACGGTGTTGTCAACGGTGTGTCTGGCGCTGCGGGAGCCCTTTACAATAAGTTGCGTGGAGTAGCCTCGAGTGCGCTTAGCTCGTTTAAGAGTACTCTTGGTATCCACTCACCTTCGCGAGTATTCGCGACTGCGGCTGGGTTCATCGTGGCAGGCATTGTGCAGGGTATCGATAAGAACCAGAGTGATGCTGTGGATGCGATGTCTGGTCTTGGCGATGACATGGTTAACGCAATGGCCAACCTGGATGCCGATTGGAATCCGGTTATCAAACCGACCGTTGACCTCTCTGAGGTGAATGGTCTGCAAGATCTCACGATGAACGATCTGAATGCAAATGTTGTCGCATCTTCGGTTCAAAATGGCAGCCAAACTGCCCAGGAGATCCGAGCACTCCGCGACGAACTCCGCAACAAGCAGACCACAACGGTCTTCAACCAGTACAACGAATCACCAAAGGCGCTCGATCTCAACGACCTGTATCGTCAAACTGAGCGTCAACTTGAACGAATGAAGAGGATGTAAACACTATGGCGTACTCCGTGCTCAAACTACTCCCCGAGAGTGGCCGGGGCCTCGTAACCGATTTGAATCGGGAAGATTCGGGGTGGGTCGCTCAGATCCTTAACGGATCGTTTGGCGGCAATAAGGAGTACAACTTCACAGGGAATGTTGTGACAACGGTTACGGATAAACCTATTGACATCAATGTGCGTTTAACTCCAACAGTCCCCATCCCCGCGAGACCACCCAGATACTTTTTGGATGTTCTGGCCAGTGCTTCTGACCTAACGGTTCAGATCACAGACGACAGCATCAAAGCTCCATCGATTACGTATACGCGTAACGAGACAACGACCTACACCAAACCCACCGTAACATTTGACCGGAAAGTCATTTGGAAACAGAGCTGCGTTGTCCGCGAGATTAAATACGATTACAGTGCCCACCCGGCTGTAATTGATTTCACGATCACAACCAAGAATCCAGTTTTGTACGGACCCGAGTTCTCGGTGTATTTGGGTTTGGGTAACCAAAATTGGGGACAGGCACTTAATGACGTTCAATCGATTCTCGATAAACTGACCGTCAATATTGGATACCTTGATATCATAAGGTTGCGAATGGGCCTTACTCCAGTGGGGAGCCGTAGTTACCAGATTTTTAACCGTGGACTGACACAGTTCCATGCATATGTGAATGGATCATCAACCACCGAAAACGGTTTCTTCGAAATGACTAAATCTGACACTGGTGGTCGACTATTCAATATCACTGGAGGGTATCAACCGCTATCATCGACATGCTACGCCAGTGAATCATACCCGACCTTTACACCGGCTGACATATCCGCGTTCTTGAGGAATTTCACAATACCACCCACCAAGTTCGCTGTTCCGAACATGGGTAGCGCGTATATTGCTATGGATTTGGTTATGACTAGAAAGGGTTTGTGATATGCCAAACATGGTTCAGGTTCTTGAAGATCGTGCTATGTGTACATTTAGATCGCATCCTGTGTTTGACATGCTCATCAAAGAGGGTCTATACACTGCATCAATCACGTTTAGGTGTAAGGGTCTATTCCCGTGGCCTCCCGGTGTGTTGGTATGCTGCATGGGGAGTACTCCGACCCCATTTATCGTTGAAGAGATCGTATACGAGTCTGACGGCGTCACTGAAGTTCGAGGTACTTCAGTCTGGGAGGCCTTGAAGCGAAAAAATAAAGGTGGCTGGTTTTACGCGTATCGAGATAATCCAAAGTGGCCGAGCGATATCAACCCAGTTACTGTTTTGGACGGTACTATCGATACTATTAACAAAGATCCGAATCGATGGTTCCCTTTCTGGCTTATGCGTAACTCACGCGGCGAAAATCCTGAGTATCGCGTAGACTTCGATCTATCAACTAGCGTGTATGACGATGTTTATGCAGCTGCTTTGTATAACCAGTTGTACTTCAAATCGTTTGTGTTGCCAACAAAGGACATCCCCTCGAACATCACAGTTTGGTTGGAAATCGCGTCCCTGAATAATACGTCAAAAAACCCAGTCGATCTTGGTCCGCTGGATTCCATTCGCTCTCGAGTGACTCGGAGGCTCCCTCAACATCCAACACACTGGTATATCGGGCGAACGAAAGATTACGGGTACTGGCGTATGGCATCGCGAGGACGAATTCGTACCTGGTACGAGAACCGAGCGTACATGCAAGACACTACCGACTGGAAAGGCGCCTACCGTTACGAAGCTGGCATCGCAGCGGACCTAAGTCGAGATTGGGGCCAGACAACCGAGGAAATTCGATGCGAGCCACTCAAGTCTGTGGAAGTTGATATCGACGAAATCAACTTGGGCATATTCCAACAACTCGAAATCGGTAACCCGGTCAAGTGTTCAATCATGGGTATTCTCATATCCGGTTACGTCATCGAACGAACTATCAGCGGTGGTGACAAGACAAACTATTCGATCAAGATTCAACCTGATCGATTCTACGAAAATGGAACGGAGGTAACCGATAAATGGATCTAACAAAGATCGCTGAGCTGGCGAACCCAGCAGTAACAGCGCTACTCGGCGGCTCCGGGATTTGGGCGTGGGCAAAGACAAGAGTTGATCGCAATGACTCTGAAGACAAGCTATTGCTACAGGTCGCCAAGAATCAGCTCGTGTCGCAAGGCCGTCAATATCTAAAGCGCGGATACATCACTATGGAGGAGTACGAGGAATACGAAGCCGAGTACCATGTGTATTCGGAGCTAGGCGGCAACGGCCTCGCCCGACGCATATTTGAACAGGTAGACGATCTACCTATGATGCCAAATGGCATTGACGGAAGGAAGAACTGATGAACAATCAGACATACGATATTCTCAAGCGCGTAGCGCTTATCATCATCCCGGCACTGGCCACGTTTGTTAATGCGGTCGGGATGGTGTGGGGCCTCCCATACACGAATGAGGCAACCGCCACGATCACCGCGCTTGGTGTCTTCCTCGGGGCTGCACTCGGCGTCAGCGCCAAGAACTACGAGCCCGAGACTCACGGCAACCTTGTCGTGACCAAGCACGATGAGGTCTACGCCGATTTCGCGGCCGAGCCGGCCAACCTCAAGGATCGTGACACCATCGTCCTGAAGGTCACGAAGCCTGAGGTGTAAGAAAAACGTTCGGCATAGTGAGTACTACCCACTCTACACGAAAGGACTCACCATGTCTAACGTCGAACGCCTCTACGAACCTGAGGACCTCGAGAACGAGGTGCTTAACTGGCTCGGTGGAGAGGACCCGTCGACCAGTGAGTACACCACCGCCGTTGGTAACCTCGAACGACTGCACAAGCTCGTTAAGGACTCTGACCTTAAAGAGAAGCTTATGCCTTCGTCCGAAACCATTGCCAACGGTGTGGTGTACTTGCTCGGTCTTATGGCGGTCCTCAACTACGAGCAGACACACGTTCTTGCCTCAAAGGCATTTTCGATGCTGAAGTTCCGTAAGTAGAACTGCTCGAAAGTCTATAACCCTAAAATCTAGGATTATAGACTTTTTTTATATTTTACGCGGCTATTAATGAGAACTATCAACCCTCTTTGAAAGGAACCGCCATGTACTACATTATCCTGTTCGTTTCCATCCTCATCCCCCTTTCCCTCGCTATTCACTACGCATTCATGCTACGCAATTGCAAGATCCACCTCAACCAGGTCTTCCACTCATACCGCGCTGCCTGTGCGAATCTCAACGAGGGAAAGAGCTACGAAGAATCAATGGAAAAGCTCATGGACGATCTAGACGTCGTCTTCTATCACTGACTCTCGCACCCCTATAGCCCTTAACACGGGTTATAGGCTTTAACTTTAACGAACTAACACAAACTTTACGCTACTAATAATGAGAACTATCAACCCTCTTTGAAAGGAACCATCATGTTCTACGACATCTTCGTCACCGCTGTCGCTGTCGCCCTCACACTATTTGTGTGGTTCACGATCGGTTTCGCACTGACCAAAGCTGGCGTTATCAAAGGACTTTCTAAGTTCACGATCAACAATGCGCCTACTTGGCTTTACGTAACCCTTTACACCGTGCTCACACTGACTGTGTTGTTCCCCAGCGCACTGTACATTATTGTCGCGAACGCGCTCGTTTCCCAAAACATTGACATTCGCTGACTCTCACCCTATAACCCCTAACACGGGTTATAGGCTTTAACCGACATGAATTAACACAAACTTTACGCGACTAATAATGAGAAATATCAACCCTCTCTGAAAGGAACCATCATGTTCAACACCATCGCCATGATCTTCTTCGCCGTTTTCGGACTCATCATGTCTGTTATCGGAATGTGCTCCGCTCACAAGGCTGACCAGTACAAGACCCGTCTCGATAAGATCGAGAAGTCCACCTGGAACGTCTACAGCGACCTTTCCGCCAACAAGACCTATAAGGAAACGCTGGACGATCTCGTTGGAAACATCAACTCCGCTCTCCACGACTGATCTCTCAAAAGTTCTATAACCCCCACACGGGTTATAGGCTTTCACATATTTTACGCGGCGAATAATGAGAAATATCAACCCTCTTTGAAAGGACCACTCTCATGTCGAAGTACACCTACTCCTTCGTTGCTGCCGCTACTCTTGCGATCGCCGCACCTGTGTTCTACAACCTCGGCAGGAAAGATCGGACCGCTTTTTACAAGAAGCTGTTCGGCTACTCCTGCTCCGGTAAGAACGAGATGCTCCGCGCTCTCTGCAAGGAGCTCCTGCGCAAGGACCTCGACCTTCGCTTCCCCATCCCTGACATTGAAGAAAACTGAACCTCAACCCTATAGCCTGTAACACAGGTTATAGGCTTTGACCTCAAAATAGGAGCCATTCATGCTTGCTGTTGTTGTGACGCTTACACTCATAGCCACACCATTTGTCGTACTGTTCGCTCTATGGGTACTGGCACTCATCGCTGAGTACTTGGAGAACCCTGTGATCGAGCTCGTCGAAGAGTATCGCAAAAAGTACTCGAATACTAATGAGAACTAACCCTCAAGAAAGGAAACTCACCATGTCCAACTCGAACGAACTCGAAGAGACCACCACCAAGACCCCTCTCTCGGACCGCATTAAGTCGGTCGCCGAAAAGAGCCTCCCGGTTGCTAAGGTTGCTGCCCTTAGCTCCGTCGCAATCTTCTTCGGCGCAATGACCATTGCTGGTCTGCGTGCGTCCTCGGACTCTTCCGACGACGAGTGACCTCATCCCTCTGAGAACTCTCAACCCTATAACCCCTAACACGGGTTATAGGCTTTGATACATTTTACGCGGTTCCTAATGAGAAATATCAACCTTCTCCGAAAGGAACTCCCATGTCCACTCGCTACATTGCTCTTGGCCTCACCGCTATCGTCGCCGCACTCGCTGGCCACGTGTTCGGATTCAAGTCTGCAACTGAGTACTACAAGACTCTGTTCAAGACCTCCCGCACGTCCAACGATCCCGCCGAAGCGGCTAAGGCCGAAAAGACTCTGTGCCGCCTGCTGCACCTCAAGGTACAGTACCCCGACGAGAACTGATCTCAACCCTATACACCATACACGGTGTATAGGTCTTTGAAAGGAAGCAACTATGACCGAACGACGTATCCTCAACATCAAAGATGTGGATCTCTCTGTCCCTGACGGAGGACTCATCTCCGTTTCGTTAGCTCACTCTGCGCCTGTTCGCCCGAACCAGATCGAGACGGCTGCACTCGGTGTGCTCATCGGTAAGTACCTCGATGGCGTCTGCGTTAAGCCGAGTATCGACTCTCCGACATATTATGAAGACATTGTCTTCACGAACGGTGCCGGTGAACGCGTTCTTATCTCCAGGGACGAGGCTGACCAGCCTGACGCCCAGTACGTGATCGTCCCGTTCCGATTCATCATGACCAGCCGCCGCCGGGCATTCGCCAAGAACATCGTCATCGTCGATGATCTAGAGCGGCGTGAACCGACCATTATTGTCGACTCGCTGGCCGTCGGCTCCGACCCAAACTTTGTTCCCATTGCGGCAAGCTCCATCCTTGGGCTTGACCTCACCAAGTACATCTACGCACTCTGATCAAGAAAGAAGCACAACCATGTCCATCAAGAACACCATCAAGCTCGCCATCAACTGGGTTAAGACCCACCCCCAGATCCTCATCACCGGTCTCGGCATCGCGGCCTCTGTTGCGACCGCCGTCACCTCCGGTAAGGCTCACGCTAAGGCCATCGCCGATGACAACGGCGCATCTGACAACCTGCTTGACTTCGCCAAGCGCAACTGGATGACCTACGTCCCCGCTGCTGTGTCGCTGGGTGTCACGATCTTCGCTATTGTCTCCCTGCACAACGTCACCTACAAGAAGTACCAGGCCCTTGCTGCCGCCTACTCTGTCTCGCAGATGAACCTGACCGAGCTTCGTCAGAACCTCGCGAAGAGCGTCAAGGTCATCAAGGAGGGTGGCAAGCCCGCTGACAAGAAGGCCGCTCAGAAGGAGCTCCCCGAGGGCTCGATGGTCATTTTCGGTGACGAAGAGGTCCTCTGCAAGGACGCCATCACCGGACGCACCTTCCGTTCGACCGCGGAGAAGATCCGTGGCTACTGCAACAACATCTCTGAGGACCTGCTGAACTTCGGTCCCTGCCCTCTGAACGACTTCTACTCGCAGATCCACGTCGGTGAGACGAGCATTGGCGACGAGCTTGGCTGGGATGGCGGCGTTACCGTCAAGCCCGAGTTCCGTCCGGTGCTCCTGCCCTCTGGTTCGCCCGCGATCGAGGTCGCTCTGACCCCCGCTCCTCAGCCGAACTGGTTCAAGATCGGTTGAAGAGCTGTGGCCAAGGAGAATAAGGTCACTTTCACAGACGAGCCAATTGAGTATTCTGACCCTCCAGAATACTGGCCAAACACATTTTACGGGCCCTCTAATGAGAACTAACCCTCAAGAAAGGACCCCTCCCATGTACACCTTTGGCATCATGCTTGGCTTCTTTGGCGTTTGCTGCGCCCTCGATCCCAACCGTGCTCGCAAGAAGGCATACAAGAACTCCCAGAAATGAGACCATCCCTCACCCCATAACCCCTAACACGGGTTATGGGCTTTGTCCAACATCCTTCTCTGCATTTGAAAGGCAGTCGCTACAATGGAAACCTTCGTCTCTATCATCATGCTCATCATCATCCTCTTCTTCATCTCCTTCATGATGATCATCAACGCGATCACCAAGATCCTCGGCGGAGGTACTGGCAAGATCGCTGCCACCGGCTTTGTCGGCTTCCTCCTTCTCAAGGCCTTCGGCCCGAAGCTTGAGAAGTACATCGAGGAGTACCGCAACCGCAACAACCAGAACAAGTGATCACCCAAGACTAGCGAGAAGAAACTCGCTAACACCGGGCATCAGCACTCATTGCTGGAGCCTTTACAATCCTGCTGGTGCTGTTTGGTGCCGGCGTCCACTCTGTCTTTAGAAAGGAAGACAACTGACATGCAGTCTGTCAAGGTCAAGTACACCAACTTCTTCGGCGAAGAGACCGAGGAGACCCTCCACTTCCACCTCTCCAAGGGCGAGCTCATGAACATGGAGCTTCGCCGCACTCCGCTCTCGGCCAAGATCGCCCTCATCAACGGCGGCGAGGCCTCCCCCATGGATGCGTACAAGCTCCTCTGTGAGTTTGTCGCCAAGGCATATGGCGAGCGCTCGGAGGATGGCAAGCGCTTCTTCAAGGACGACCGTGCGACGAAGGCGTTCATGTCTTCGCCGGCGTTCGACGCCCTTCTGGACAAGCTCAGCAACGATCCCAAGTTCTCGAACGGCTTCCTCGCAGGCCTCTTCCCGGATGACATCATGGGTAAGGCCAAGAAGCTGATCGAGGAGCACCCGGACGCTTCTCTCGAAGAACTCCGCAAGATGGCTGAGGCTAACTGATGCCGGACATCGTCCCCATCGAGCCTACTCGGCCCACTGAGGTCTCCCTCCCTGGCAACACCGATAAAGCCAAGGAGGGGGCCTCCCCCGAGAAGAAGGTTATCGCCAAGGCTAAGGTCCAGAAGAAGTCTGCCATCAAGGAAGCTCTTCGGACCTTCTTCGTTCAGGATCTCCCGGAGATTGCTGAACATCTTGTAGTTGATGTCGCCATCCCAGCTGCTAAGAACGCCATAACCGATATGGTGACTCAGGGCATTCAGCAGTTGCTGTACGGCGAGGTCGACCCCAGGCGTCGTCCGACGTCTGGTTACACATCATATTCTAGCGCTTCTCGATCTGATCGAGGGCGAGCATACTACGAATCGCGCCGACCTGCTCCTCGCGAACAGCGCCAGTCCGAGCCGACTAACGTTGAGGACCTTGTGTTCGACACTCGTGGCGATGCCGTCGACGTGATCGAGTACGTTGCCGAAACGATCGAGCAGTACGGTCAGATCACAGTCGCTGATCTGATGTCGTCTGTTGGCATCAATCCCCGATACACTGACGAACGCTGGGGATGGACGTCTACCGACGCCTTCGAGCTTCGTCAAATCCGTGAAGGTTGGCTCGTCTCTGCCGACCGCCCCGAACCCATCAAGTAAACTCTCTGCTCAGAAAGGAGCATATTCAAATGTCTATCACAACCGCTTTCCACACTGGCGTCGCTCGCATCTCGAAGCACGCCCCCACCATTCTCTCTGTCGCCGCATCTGCCGGTGTCGTCGCGACCGGATATTTGGCCTGGCAGGCCGGTACCCGATTCGAGGACGTCGAAGGACGTGACTGGGAGCGCCGCAAGGAGTGCCAGCGAAACGCTGACAACATCCCCGATGAAGACGTGCCGAAGTACGAGCGGATGCTGCGCATCAAGTTCATCCTCGATACGGCGTACACCTGCGCACCTGCAGCGATTGTCGGTGCAGCCACTATCACGATGATCTACTTCTCGAACAGCATCTCGAAGAAGCGTCTTGCTGCTGTTGGTGCTGCGTACACCGCTCTGCAGACAGCCTTCGACGGATACAAGAAGACCATGGTCGACACCCTCGGCAAGGAGACTGTCGAGAAGATGGTCGCCCCGAAGCTGCCGAATGTCGGCAAGTCCGCTGAGGAGATCTTGTCTTCGGACAACAAGTCGGATGCGGCTAACGTTGTCGACGCAGTCCTGGCGTCCGTGCGTGATCTCTCGCCCTACGCGCGAATCATCTCCGAAGAGTCCTCAAACTGCTGGGATGACAACGAGGATTACACCTCGGAGA
>ERZ1034917.845-NODE-845-length-23571-cov-3.996981_pt1 | contig 23571 bp, 10 predicted proteins | sample MGYA00520605_ERZ1034917 | MGnify/ENA primary metagenome ERZ1034917 (study PRJEB33766, sample SAMN09781784) | gut metagenome | biome: gut microbiome | host: Homo sapiens | place: Madagascar | study: EMG produced TPA metagenomics assembly of the PRJNA485056 data set... | reverse complement strand
GTGAATTTGCCTTCTGCGGCAGCAGCGTTACGGACGGCAAGCCGAGCCTTGACGGACTTCCTGCGTCCTACTCGGGGGAGGATGACGTGAAAACTCTGCAAATGGAATTTATTGATAAAAAGACGGGACTTAAGGCGGTCTTAAGCTACAGTGTGTTTTACGAATATGACGTTATTGCAAGAAGCATCCGATACGAAAATACGGGTCGGCTTACAGTGTCGCTTGTTTCGGCACAGTCGGCGACCGTGGACTTTTACGGTCGTGACTACAGTGTGCTGAATCTGCACGGCGACTGGCTGCGTGAGCGCTATCCCGAGTGGAGAAGGGTTGGGTGCGATACGGTTGCGATAGAGTCGCGGCGCGGCATGAGCAGCCATATGAACAATCCGTTTACAATGCTTGCAAAGGGAGAGCCGAGCGAGGAATACGGCGACGTATTCGGATTTATGCTTGTGTACAGCGGAAACTTTAATATAAGCGCGGAGGGGAACTCATGCGGCGGAACACGGGTAAATATAGGCATAAATCCGTTTAATTTCAACTGGGAGCTTAAAGCGGGCGAGAGCTTTCAGACGCCGGAGGCGCTGCTCGGTTTTTCGGATTGCGGAACAGGCGGCGCAAGCAGACTTTTTCATAGGCTGATAAGGGAAAGAGTTTGCAGGGGCAGATTCCGCGACGAGCTGCGACCTATGGTTATAAACAACTGGGAGGGGACGGGTCCCGACTTTGACGAGGAAAAGCTGCTTGCGATAGCGGAAAACGGAAAAAAGCTCGGCTTGGAGATGTTTGTGCTTGACGACGGTTGGTTCGGAAACAGACGAAACGGCGGCTCGCTCGGCGACTGGTATGTAAACGAGGAACTGCTGCCGGGCGGACTGAAAAGCCTTTCGGAAAAGATAAATGCAATGGGCATGAAATTCGGAATATGGGTCGAGCCGGAAATGATTTCGCCGGACAGCGACCTGTACCGCGCCCACCCGGATTGGTGCATACACTCGGAGGGCAGACGGCGTACGCTGAACAGGGAGCAGCTTGTTCTTGACCTTTCAAAAAAGGAAATCAGGGATTATGTTGTTGACGCGGTGTGCAGCGTGTTGGACTCGGGAAATATTTCGTATGTAAAATGGGACTGCAACAGAAATATAGGCGAAACGGAAAACCGGATGCAGTCGCACAAATTCGTTCTCGGTCTGTATGAAATACTGGACAGAATCACCTCAAAATATCCGAATATCTTGTTTGAAAGCTGTTCAAGCGGCGGCGGCAGATTTGACGCGGGTATGCTGTATTATATGCCGCAGACGTGGACAAGCGACAACACGGAGCCTATATCGCGCATAAGAATTCAGTACGGAACATCGTTTGCATATCCGGCGATTACAATGACGGCGCACGTCGGACGGACGGAGGTCGGCATGGAGAAATACAATCCGATTCTTAATACCGCCGCAACGGTCGCGATGAGCGGGAATTTCGGCTACGAAATGGATTTAAGCCTTTTGTCGGCGGCGGAGATAAAGCAGGCGAGGGAATATGTTGAGCTTTACAAAAAAATCAGAGCCACAGTCCAGTTCGGCAATCTTTACAGACTTGAAAGTCCGTTTAAGGGCGATTTTGCCTCGTGTATGTATACGGACGATAGGCGAGCAGTTTTGTTTGTGTATCAGCTGTGCAAGCAGTCAAACGGCGAGGAAAGACGCATTTTGCTGCGGGGACTTCAAAAGGACGCGGTGTATGTGTGCCGCGGCAGGAAGTACAGCGGCGAGGAGCTGATGCAGCTCGGAATCCGAATACCGCTTAACGAATATATGTTTTTCAGCGACTGCTATATTTTTGAAAAAACAGTCAAATAAAAAAGAATTTCCGCATTTTATGCAGATAATGTAAAATGCGGAAATTTTTATATTTGTTATTTACTTTTTTCATATTGCTTTGACGCGGGGTATGGTGTATAATGCTAAAGGGGTAGTAACTCTTAAAAAGGAATTTTCGGAATGGGCGCAAAAAACCGATGTACAACATACTTCTTGTTGACGATAGCGATATTGAAAGAAACGGACTGAGAAAGCTTTTGGAACGCTCGGAGTATCCTGTTCGGGTCTCGGAGGCGTGCGACGGCGAGGACGCGTGGGAAAAGATAAGGGCGGACGCGCCGGATATAATATTTACCGATGTGAAAATGCCCATCATGAACGGGATAGAGCTGCTCGGACTTGTGAAGGAGTATGACGCGGACATACAGACGATAATTTTCAGCGCATACAGCGATTTTGAGTATACCAAAATGGCGATTGAAAACAAGGCGGATAACTACATATTAAAGCCGATAGACACGGACGAATTTAAAAGGGTACTTGCCAACGCGGTCGAACGCGTGGACGAAATTGCGGCGAGCCGCCGTCAGGAGGACGAGGTTATCAGAAACACGGTCAGATTTGACCCCGATTTGTATGTCGAGGACGAGGCGGGCATAATGAGCCTTATACTGGAGGCAATATCGGAGAAAAACCTTGATATTCTTAACGGACTTATTGACGAGCTTTTTGCAAAGCTGCACGAAAACAAGGCAATGTCAATGCTTTACGTCAAACAGCTTTCGCTGCGGATAATAAAGAAGATTTACGAGGTATATGACGGCAGCGGCAAGAAAAGCGGCGTATTCAAGAATATGGACGAGCTGATTGCAATGTCGAGCGCGGAGGAAATAGAGGTATATTTAAAAAAGACGGTTGCCTACCTTGTCGGGCGGCTATCCGACGGCGAGGGCAAAAAACGGCTCAGCAAGGCTATGGAAATAGGTCTTTCGCGGTTGCGCCAAAGGTATGCGGAGAATATCTCGCTTGATTCTATTGCGGAGGATGCAGGACTTTCGGGAAAGTATTTCAGTCGGATTTTCAAGCGTGAAATGGGCATAGACTTTTCGAAATACCTGACGGATTACAGAATGAAAAAAGCGGCGCAAAAGCTGCTTGAAACGGACAGGAGCATTGCGGAGATATGCCGCGAGGTCGGAATCCCCGACAGTGCGTATTTTGGCAGCGTGTTCAAAAAATACTACGGCATGACGCCCGGACAGTGGCGGAAAAACCGCGAGGGGGTGAAGACGGACGATGCGGACGGAGCGAAAAGGGGCATGGATAAAAAATAGTCTGCGCGGCGGGATAAGCATACGCAAGCGGATACTTTTTTCATACATAATTATTATGGCGGCGGCGCTGACCGCGCTGGGCGTGTATGCGTGCCTGCAGACCGAAAAACGCATAAAAAGCAACATGAACGACAGCATGGAAATTGTCCTTCAAAACAAGTGCGGCAACATAGTTGACGAGGTGGAAAAATGCAATGTCATGCTGATGAATATTGTAAGAAACCGAAGCGTCTATAACGCTTTGCGCGAGGGCTACGACACGGAAACGGGCAGCGGGATATGGGGCGGACTTTCCGATGTGATAGAGCCGACTATTGAAAGTTTTTTGAACGGCAGCAGGAGCGTTGACGCAATCACTGTCTACGCGGAATACGAAGGTCCCGAGGTCGGAACGCTGCTTTTGAAGGAAAGCAGGGTCATGGGCGAGGAATGGCACAAAAGGACGTGCGAAAAGTACGGCATAAAATGGTTTTGCGAAAACGGCGAGGTGTTTGCGGCGTGCGAGTACCGCAACATATGGACGCATAACGCCGCGGATAACAGCGACCGCTGCGGTGTAGTCAAAATCTCGGTTAATCAGCGGATTTTTTGCATAAATTCAAAGGATAAGGAAAATAACTATCTGTTCAGGGTTATAGCGGACAACGGAGGGGAGGTATATTCCGACTTCGCGGGCGAGGGTATAGAGAAACGGAGCGGCAAAACTGTGATACTGGGCGGAAAGCGCTACCTTGGCTCAAGCATGGAGATAAAGGGAACTCCGTGGACGCTCGAAGCGTTTGTGCCGTACGGCAGCATATATGCCGGCATAGGCGAAATATGGTCGGCAACGGCGGTTATAATGCTTGTGTGCCTTGTGCTGGTTACGGCTCTGGGCGGGTGGCTTTCGTATGAGATGACCGACAGCATCCGCGAGCTCAGCCGCTCTATGGACGAGATAGGAAAGGGCAACTTTGACACGGAGATAACAGTGACGTCAAATGACGAAATCGGCGCTATCGCGGCGCATATGCGAAAAATGCTTGTCCTGCTTAACGAAACAGTGGACAACCTGTATAAAACGAAAATCGAAAAGCAAAAATATGAGCTTGATATACTCAGAACGCAGATAAATCCGCACTTCCTTTATAATATCCTGTCCGCAATCAAATGGACGGCAATGGACGAGGATGCGGAAAGGACGGAAAAACTGGTGAGTATGTTGTCCACGTTTTACAGAACGGGCCTTAACGACGGCGAGGAAACAATCTGTTTTGAGGACGAGCTGAAAAATGCAAGGGCGTATACCGACATGGAGCAGATAATAAGAAACGGAAGGTTTGACGTGGAATACGTTATTGACGAAAAGGTATATGGTCACAACTGCATAACATTTATCCTTCAGCCGATTATAGAGAATGCGATTTTTCACGGCATAAAGCCTATGCGCAGCGGAAGGGGAAAAGTTACCGTCACTGCGCGGGTCGGCGAGTGTATCGAGGTCTGTGTGTCGGATAACGGAGTCGGAATGAGCGAGGAAAAGCGCCGCAGTATAGCCGCGGGCGAGGGCGGCGGCTACGGACTGGCGAATATAAGCAGGCGAATAAGGCTGATTTGCGGCGAGGAATACGGACTGACGGTCGAAAGCGGCGAGAACGGCACAACGGTTACGGTAAGGCTGCCTAAGGATATTCCCGCCCCAAAACAGAGTCGAAAGGAAGATTAGCCAAAACTGAAAGTTAAATATTTTTCGGTTAGGTTGATATATTTATATAATTTGCGGAAATTTTCATATTGAAACAAAAATGGGCAATATGCTATATTTGATATGTAGGATATTGCCTTTTTATGTGAATTTTAATAAAAGGCAGCGCTGACAAAATCGATAAAATCAAGGCAGAAGGAGCGTGAGAGTTTTGAGCGTTGCAGCGGCAAAACAAACAGTCGGTAATCCGAAAAGGGAAAAGGGGTGGCTTTGGAAAACCTTTAAAAAACAGAAATATCTCCAAATGATGGTAATACCAGGAATAATATTTTTTATCATATTCAGCTACATACCGATGTACGGTGTGCTTATAGCCTTTAAGGACTATAACTTTGCGGACGGAATACTCGGCAGTCCGTGGGTCGGACTTAAACACTTCAGGGACTTTTTCTCGGAGCCGGAGCTTTTCATGATGTTCCGAAACACGATAGGGATAAGCGTTCTGAAAACGCTTTTCGGGTTTCCCGGTCCGATTATTTTTGCGATACTTTTAAACGAGATTGCATCAAACGGATATAAAAGAACAATACAGACAATTTCATATCTTCCGCACTTTGTATCATTGGTCGTTGTTATAGGAATGGTAATCCGTTTTTCCTCGGCGAACGGCGGACTGTTCAATGATATTCTTGTGGGACTTCATATTATTGACGAGCCGATCAGCTTTCTTGCACAGCCGAAATACTTTTGGGGAATACTTATCGGAATAAACGTCTGGAAGGGCATAGGCTGGGGGTCGATAGTGTACTGCTCGGCAATAAGCGGCATAGATCAGGCTCTTTACGAGGCGGCAACGATTGACGGCGCGGGGCGATTCCGCCGTATATGGCACGTGACACTGCCGGGAATCATGCCTATGGTTACAATTTATCTGATACTGACAATGGCGAGTATTCTCACAGGCTCCGGCTTTGACGATATATTCCTTTTAAGAAACGATATGCTTTACAAGGTTTCGCAGACGGTAAGCATATACAGCTACGAAATGGGTCTTGTAAAGGGCAGCTATTCGTATTCAACGGCAATAGGACTTTTTACGTCGGTTATAAACCTGACGCTGCTTATAATATCAAATACGGTTTCGAGAAAAGTTTCGGAAAACAGCCTGTGGTAATGGGAGGGAATTGATAAAATGCTTAAAAGAAAGAATAAACTTAAAAAATCGGTCGGCGAACAGATTTTTGACATATGGAACATATTGGGCTTTGCGCTGCTGTGCTTTATATTCGTCTATCCGTTTATAAACATTCTTGCGGTTTCGCTCAACGACCCTATAGACGCGATGCGCGGCGGTATATATTTCCTTCCGCGTAAGTTCTCGGTCGAAAACTATAAAAAAGTGCTGACCGACCCGATGATATACACCGGCTACGGCGTGACAATCGCAAGAACGGTAATCGGCGCGCTGACTCACGTTATCTGCACATCGATGTTTGCGTACGGACTTTCCAAAAAGGATTTGTTATTCAGACCGTTTTATACGGTACTGTGCATGATTCCGATGTACTTCGGCGGCGGACTGATTCCGTCCTACCTTCTTATGAGAAGGCTGCACCTGATAAATACCTTTTGGATATACATAATCCCCGGTCTTTACGGTATGTGGAACGCAATGATTTTCAAAACTTTTTATCAGGGTATACCGTCATCACTGGAGGAGGCGGCAAAAATTGACGGTTGCAACGACTTTGGGGCGTTTTTCAGAATTATATTTCCGCTTGCAAAGCCGTGCGTTGCGGCAATCCTGCTTTTCTGCGGCGTAAACCACTGGAACTCATGGTTTGACGGATATATCTACATAAAAAACGAACATCTGCTCCCGCTGCAGACAATACTCATGAGAGTTATAAACCAAAGCGCGGCGGCACAGTCGCTTGAACAGGCGGAGAACATGATGATAAAGACCGCGGACGGCGCAAGGTCAACGGTCACACCCGAATCGATACGCTACGCGACAATGGTTGTATCAATCGGACCTATCGTTCTTATCTACCCGTTCCTGCAAAAGTATTTTGAAAAGGGCGTAATGATTGGCTCGGTAAAAGAGTAAACTATAAAATTTATATAAAAGGAGAGGAAAGAAAAATGAAAAAGAGATTTACGGTTACAAGAGTTTGTGCCATAGCGACGGCGGCAGCGCTGTTTGTCGGCTGCACGGCGGGCTGCGGCAAGAAAAAGGACGAGGTCGGCAAGGTGACCGACATCGAGTGGTTTATCAATATGCAGCAGTGGGACACAAGCGGCGACCTTTGGAACACTGCGGAGGTGCTGCAGGAGATTGTCAACAAGACAGGCGTAAAGCCGGACGTTACCGTGCCGACAGGCTCGGGTGCGGAAAAGGTAAACCTTATGCTGGCAACAGGCGAGATGCCCGACCTTCTTACATTTGACTCAACAGATACTCAGATTAACCAGATGATAAAGGCAAAGGCGATGTACCCGCTTCAGGAGCTTATCGACAAGTATAATCCCGACATGAACAAGTGGCTGCCGGATTGGGTAAAGACCTTCGGAGCCGCGCCGCTTGACGGCGTTCAGTACGGACTGCCCAGCTTTCTGCGTGCCGAGTGGCAGGTAAAGGAGCGCGATGACGTGTCAACCGTGGCATTTTTGGTGCGCAGCGATGTATATGAAGAACTTGGAAGTCCCGACATGACAACTCCGGACGGCTTTTATAACGCGCTCGTGGCATTCAAGGAGAAATATCCCGAAATCAACGGCAAAAAGACGATTCCGCTCTGCCTGTGGAACGGTATGTACGGAGCGGGATATCTTGCGCGTTCGTTTGGAGTAAAGAGCTTTTATATAGATGAAAAAGGCAATTATCTGCCCGATTACATGGACCCCAAATATGAGGAATTTGTAAAGTATATGGCAAAGCTCAACCGTGCGGGACTTATTGACCGTGAGGCATACATAAAGAAACAGGATCAGGTAACAGAGGATTTGTCACAGGGACTTTCGTTTGCGGCGTGCTGGAACTTTGACGCGTTCTATGATATTAACAAGGCTTTGGGACAGCAGTATAACGGCGCAAGATATAAGGTTATTGACCCGATGAACGCGACAGACAATCCTGTTACGCTGAAGGATTTGACACTCCGCGGCTGGACTACCACGGTTGTTCCAAAGGAGGCAAAGCACCCGGAGGAGGCATTCAAATTCATGAGCTACCTGTTCAGCAGAGAAGGTCACACACTGCTTATGTTCGGTCACGAGGGTGAGGACTGGACGCGTATAGACGACCACACGATTCAGAGAACGGACGATTACGCAAACCGTGCAAAGGCGGAGGATTTTAAAAAGAAAACCGGTATAGGCTCATACGGACTTTTCTATTATGCGTGGGATAAGTGCCTGCCGGCTCCCGGAGTTAAGCAGGATGTAATGGAGACAGAGGACAGACCCAAGGCAAATCAGTACGGCGGAACGGACAACCTTTGGATTTCGCTTATGTGTCCGGTACAGCCGGATACCGATGAAGCGTCAATCGAGAACAAGGCGAATAAGATTGTATCTCAGGCAAAAGCGTCGTTTATGCTTGAAAAGGACGAGGCAAAGGCGCTCAGCACATATCATAAGATGATAGATGACGTGAATGCGCTCGGCTATGACAAGGTTGTCAAGTATAAAACCGAGCAGTACAACATTGCAAAGCAGAGATATGACGAATATCTGAAAAAGAATAAATAATTTGGAGCGAAAATCCGAATCCGACCGAAAACGGCGCGGATTCGGAATATTTCGGACGTGGCGGTTGTCAGTCATTCCGCGCGGAATGACTGACCCGCACACAAACCGTACGGTGCGGCAAATGGCGAACGCCGCGCAAAACAAGAAAACGGAGGAGAATTATGAGATTACGTCTTGTGAGTATATTTTTATGCCTGAGTATGTTCCTCTCCGCGGCTCCCGCATATGCGGCAGATGGCGGCAGCGGCAAAAAGGCCGCCGCGGAATACGGCATAATCAAAGACGAGTTTGAGGATTTAAGCAGGATAAAAGCGCATACGGGCGCAGTCGCAGCGGTCACTCTCGAAGGTGCGGAGTATGACGGCGATACAAGCGGACTTTCTATGGGCGGCGCGGCAAAGGGTACGGAAATACTGTACGAGGCGCCGTTTGAGATAGGCTCGTACACGCTGTGGCTGAAGGGCGACACAGGAGAGTATACGCCCGATTTTAAAATATATCTGTCAAGTGACGGAAAAAACTTTACATGGGACAAAAACGCGGAGCACCGAAACGAGGGTAAACTGAGAATATACACAAACCCCGAGGTGTTTGAAGAAAACCGTTTTTTAAAGATAGTATATAACGGCGAGAAAGCGCCACAGGATTTGTACCTTCTGAAAACCGAAATCCGCGAGGAAGGCTTTGTGCAGTTCAGCGGCAGAAGAATACCCAGAACCGAGCCGTCGGAGTTTGACTATAGCTCGATTCCGTCACTGCGCGAGGCATACAAGGACTATTTTCAGATAGGAGCGGCGCTTGAATACCACGACATCGTAGCAGAGCCGAATCTGCTTGCAACGCAGTATGCGGTCATCGGCTCGGAGGGGCAGACCCACTTTAACGGACTTCAGCAGAGCGAGGGCAACTTCTCATGGTACTGGGCGGACCGTATTTTCGACTGGGGCGCGGAACAGGGCATGATGGGCAGACTGCACGCGCTGATGTACTATATAAATCTGCCCGCTTGGGTAAAGGTGCAGCCGGGCGGCGGCACGGTAACAAAGGAGCTGTTTTTAAAACGCTACGAACGTCATGTAAAAACCGTGGTTTCCCACTATAAGGGCAGGGTAAAATACTACGACGTGGTGAACGAGCTTATAGACGCGGGTCAGTACCGTCCGTATATGTTTGAGTACAAAATATTCGGCGGCAACGAGGATGAGTTTGAGGACTTTATAGCAAACCTGTTCCTTTGGGCATACGAAGCCGACCCTGACGCAAAGCTGGTATTTTTGGACGGCGGTCTGCTTGCAAAGCAAAAAAGAAACAGGCACTGGTTTGAGCTGTTCGGACCGAACATACTTCCGCGAATCCTTGAAAAGGGTGTTCCAAAGGAGAACATCATTCTCGGCGAGCAGGGTCACTGGGGCATAAACGATTTTGTGACCGAGGAGCAGTCGGGAGGTACGGGAAATTCGCTTGAAGGAATTTTGAATGATGTACGCGAGCTGGGACTTCATGTTGTGTTTACAGAGATGGACATGGGTGTTACGTCGGATATGTACATCTCCGACCAGACGGGTCAGAAAACAAACCTTTCAAGAGCGGAAAACCAAGAGCTTGCGGCAAAAAAGTGGGGACTTATATTTGACGTTCTGCGCGAGAATGCGGACATAGTAGACCTTGTGACATTTTGGGGCGCGACCGACAATACAAATGTCAGAACGCAGACAACGGGTACCTGCGGCACGTTCTTTGACTATAACTTCGAGCCGTATCCAGCGTTTTACAGGGTGCTTGACTTTGGCAAAAAGCTGCCGAGGTGGACAACGGACGACATAACAGAGATTAACTACGGCAACGGCTGGACAAGGCGCGGCGCACAGGCGGCGTACGGAACTCCGGTAATCGACGGCAAGGTTGACGATGTGTGGAAAAAGACCGAGAAGATAGAGCTTGACCGCCAGACGGTCGGCAGTGCGGACAAGGGCGCAACGGGAACTCTGCGCGTTCTTTGGGACGAGGAAAACATATACGGATTGTTTGAGGTAAATGATGAGGATATAAACACAGATAACCCGAATACATGGTTTAAGGACTGCGTGGAGCTATATATCGGCGAGAACAATTCGCAAACGGGTGCGTATTCGAGCGGCGACTGTCAGATAAGAGTTACGGCAAACGGACTTAAGGCGGGCAAAGGCTACGGCGACTGGACGACTGACTGGTACGACAGCGCGGCGGTAAGCGACAAAAAGGGTTTTACCATTGAGATAGCGTATCATATGCACACGCGGAAGAACGCGGTCGGCGACACAATAGGACTTGACGCGCAGATTGTCGACCACGAGGACGGTAACGGCACAAGACGCAGCATACGCAAGTTTTGCGACACACTGAAACAGACCTCCGAAACGCCGCAGTGCTGGGGTACCTGTCAGTTTGTCGAAAAGGTCGGCAGCACGGTGAACAAGAACAGCAAAGGCACGGGGGCGTCAGGCAATGCGGAGAAAAAGCGGACGCTGAAAAACGGCGAGGTTGAATTTTCGGTCGGAGTGACCGCGGCGGACGGCACGGAGTATGTGTCGCTTAAAGAGCTTGCGGCGCAGCTCGGCGGTACGGTAAGGTATGACCGTGTAACGGACACGGTAAGCCTTACGGTCGGTACAAAAACCGCAGGACTTTGTATCGGCTCGCAAACAGCAGAGATCGGCGGCACGGCGGTCGGAATGGGACACGCGGGGAAGGTTGCCGACGGCAGGACGGCAGTGCCGCTGAAGGAGCTGCTGAAGGCTATGGATATGAATTTCAGCATTGAATAAAATCGGAGGAGGAAGTAAGAAGTGAAAAAGACATTAGCCATTATTCTCGGAATCACGGTAGGAATGTCATCTGTCGGCGGTTTTGCGGAAAATACGGAAATTACCGAATTAACCGAATTACCTACATTGACCGAAACGGCGGGAGAAATCACAGAAACAGAGGAAACGGTGGCGGACAAGGCTGCCGAAAAGGCGGAGCCGACCGCGGAAATTCCCGAGTCGGAAATCACGGAATATGATATGAATGAGGAAAACGGCATTGCGCTGTTTGAGGCGGCAACGGTACTCGGCAATACGGTCGGCGAAAACATAACCGATGAATTTAAGGGTACGGATTATCTTTATTCGGCAACCAATGTCGAGACGGCAGGCTCCGACAAATACCCGATGAATGTTGAGGGATTCGGCGATACGTCCACTCTGTGGCTCAAAACGGTAAGACAGGCGGCGGACATTGTTTACCGTGCGGAAAACGGAAAAATGTTCACGAATGTTTATCTTGAGGTATCGGGCAACGTCAATAAGGGCAGCTACATATGGCCGAAGATTGAATACTCGGCGGACGGAAACGCATGGAATACGCTTGTTGACAGCTTTCAGGGGTGGGACCCGACTCAAAACGGATGGAAACGTACGGATAATGCAAGCTCGGGTAACGGTTGGCAAAAGGTAGGTGTGGTAGAGAAGGCGCTGCCCGAAAACGCGGTATACATCAGAGTTTCTCTTGAGCCGGACAGCGCAAAACCTTCAAAGGACAGCTTTTTGTTTAGAAAGGTCAAATTAGAGGTCGAAAAGGTTGGTACGGTTTCGGAGAAAAACTATACCGAGAAATTTGAAAACCTCAATTTTACCGACAAATGCGACGGAATTTCGGCAGAAAACGGAACATTCAAGGCTGCAAGTGAATCGAGCCTTGTGTACAAGGCAGCAAACGGCAGAGCAATAAAGAATATCTCGGTTTCGGCGGCGGGAATATCGGACTACGGCGCGGTACGCGTGTATGCGGCAGACCGTAAGGGAATCAAAAAGGATATAACCTCGGAAATGACTGTGACGGAGAGCGGCGGCACGTATACCTTCGCGGGCAGCCTTCCGTCATGGGCGAAAAGCGTTGAACTGCACAATACCGAGGAGCTGAGCTATACGGCTATTTCAATCTCAACGGCGGCGGCGGAAGGCTTTGACTGGCTCTACGCCGCGAGCAGTGCGACCTTTACGGAGGACGCGGAAAAGCTCCGTGCGGAGGTGACGGTCGCAAACGAGGCGCAGACGGCACAAAGCGCGGGCGCGTACCTTGTAATCTATGACGGCGGAACGCCGAAAAAAATCGTTAGGGACACAAAGAGTATAGCGGCGGGCGGCTCCGAAAGCCTGTGTGCGGAGGTTGAAAAATCGTATCTCACGGACAGCGCATACGCGATTTTGTATGTGATAACCGATTTGAAAACGGGCGCTATGATTTGTGACGAATCGGTTTACAAACCCGAAAACCGCGGCTCGGAGGTCGCGGTTGACGCGGAGGAAACGACGGGCTACGCACCGAGCGGATATGTGTCCGATATAAAGAACTCGGCAATCTCAGTCTTTGGCAAAATGCCGAACGAAGAAAGGGCGAAAAAGGTGCTGCTTACGGTGCTCAATCCCGGTTACACGGCGGAGAACGCGGACAGCGCCGAGACTGACGCGGCGGTAAACACGATGCTTGCGGCAACGGCGGATGAAAACGGAGCCTACAGCGCGGCGCTGAGACTGCGTGACGCAAAAACCGATACCTACAGGATTCTGGCAAGCACAAAGGCGCACGCGGGCAGCGAATATACCGATATAAAATACACGCGCGCGGAGGATATGGGTCAGATTTGGTCGGATATAGCCGCGGCAATGAAGAACGGCAAAGGAGACGAGCTTGAAGGACTGCTCGAAAAGCAAATATGGATAATGCTCGGCGTACGCTCCGCGGAGCTTGGCGGAATCGACGCGGCAGGGGTGTGCCGACTGATTGACGGTTCGCCGATAAGCGGCGTTGAGCCGACACCCGACAGCATAAAATACGCAATCGAGGGCAAAGCGCTTATAAAAATGCTCTCGGAAGGCAAAGCAGCGGAGCTGATAAAAAAGGCGGCGGCGGACAGCGTTGCGGCAGACGTAATAAGCGGCGGCAATGCGGACGCGGTTCCGTATAAGGTGTTCGGCGGCAGCTCGGACGCGGTTATAGCGGCGGTTGCGGCTGCGCTTGACGGAAAAAGTTATTCGGACGTCAAAGCCTTTCATGACAGCTTTGCCACAACGGTTTTAAGCGTTTCAATCGTCAAGGCGCAGAATAACCTCGGCGTAAGAAAGGCTATGCAGGATTATTCAAGCCTGTTCACAACCGATTATTCACAAAAATATGCGGCGCTCGGCAACACAAAACGCGCTAAGGCAGAAAGCGCGCTCCAGGAGTCGGTAAGCAAAAATCCGCTTAAAAGCGTGAATGACGCGGCGGAGCGGTTTTTGAAGTGTATTAAGGCGCAGTCGGACAGCGGCTCGTCGGGCGGAGGAACGTCCGGCGGCTCGGGCGGAAGCTCCGGCGGCAGCGGCGGCGGGGTGCGTACCTCGGTTTCTGCATCGGCTGATTTGGTACAGAGTACCGCGGGGAACACTGCGGCGGCAGGAACAGAGCCGTTTATCGACATAAGCGATGTACCGTGGGCAAGAGAGAGCATAATTGCTCTTGAAAAGCGCGGCATTGTTGCGGGACGTGAGAAAATGCGCTTTGAGCCGAACGCAAACATAACCCGCGAGGAGTTTGTAAAAATACTGGTTGCGGCGCTTGACATAAGTGCGGACGACACGTCAAAGAGCTTTGACGATGTGGCGGACGGCGACTGGTTTGAGGAAAGCGTAAGAACGGCATACGGCGCGGGAATTGTGAACGGAATTACGGAGCAGTTCTTCGGCGTGGGTGAGAACATCACGCGTCAGGAAATGGCGGCAATGGTATACAGAGCGGCTGAAAAATGCGGCGCGAAGCTTTCTGCGGCAGAGCCGCGTTTTACGGACAACGGCGAAATCGCGGAGTATGCGTACACGGCGGCGGCTGCGCTGTACGGCAGCGGAATAATGAACGGCGGCACGGACGGCAACTTTGCGCCGAACGCGTTCGCGACCCGCGCCGAGGCGGCGAAGGTCGTTTATCTGACAATGAGCTTATGTAATAAACAGGAGGGATAGACTGTGAAAAAAACTTCTTTAACAGCGCTGCTGCTTGCGTTTTGTCTTATTATAACAGGCAACATAGGCACGGCGGGCGCGGCAGATACAACGGACGGAAATGCGGGCGCGGCGGTTGACAGCGTGACGGCGGAAAGGGCAAAAACACTTGAGGCGCTCGGTATACTTCCCGAATCCGCGGACAGCTTTGCGCAAAAAACGGAGATAACCCGCGCGGAATTTGCTTATATCGCGGCACGGGCGGCAGGCTGCTCCGATATGTCGGGCGGCGACGATTCGGCTTATTTCCTTGACGTTGCGGACGATTCAAAGTATAAAAATGCAATCGGAAGTGCGGTAAAGCTTGGACTTATGCGCGGCACGGACGAATACACATTCGAGCCGGACAGGGCGGTGGCATATACCGAGGCGATTAAGGTTACGCTTTGTCTTCTCGGCTACGAATGGATGGCGGAGGCAAGCGGTGGCTATCCGAGCGGATACATAAAAACGGCGGCACAGGTCGGACTCAGCCGAGGCGTGCAAAACGCGGACGGCATGGACGGTGCGGCGGTCGTAAAGCTGCTTTATAACGCGCTGGATACCGAAATGCTTATACCGACCGGCTTTGGCAAGGATATATCGTACGAATCGTACGAGGGCAGAACATTACTGACCGAAAAGCTGAAGCTGGAAAAGGTTAAGGGAATAGTAACCGCAATTCCGAAAACCGAGCTTTACGGCGAGGCGAGCCTGAACGATGACGAAATAATGATAGAGGAAACCCGCGTGAGCTACGAGAACTACTCGGAGAATTTGCTCGGAATGAGCGTCACGGCATACTGTGACGCGGACAGCAAGGACGAGCCGCGCAGCGCGGTATATATCGAGGTTTCCGACAAAAACAAGCTCCTTGAAATTGACGGCGGCAACGCGTCATACTCGGATGGAGTTTTCACATACTATGACGAAAACGACAGCCAAAAGCGCGCGTCGGCTGCGGCGGGCGCGGCGGTAATATTCAACGGCAAGGCGCTTGACGACCCCGACTTTGACATGAAAAAGACGGCTCCCGATGAGGGACGTGTAACGCTTATCGACAACAACGATGACGGAAAATATGAAGTAATAAAGGTACGCAGTCATTACAACATCCGCGTTCAGTCCACAGATACAAGAAACAATATCATCTATGACAAGGACGGCGGCAGTATAAAAACGTCGGACATCACAAAATGGTATTTTTACGATAAGGACGGCAAGAAATCTGCACTCAAAAGCATAAGAGAGGACGCGGTGCTTGCGGTTGAAAAGAGCGGCGACACGGTGACGTTCCTTGAAGGAAAAGGCACAATCGGCGGCACGGTTGACAGAGTTTCGGCAAAGAAGATAACCGTGGACGGTGTGGAATACAAGCTGTCAAAAAGCCTGAAGGATTCCGAAAAGCCGAGCGTGGGCGAAAGCGGTACATTCTATCTTGATGTTTACGGCAAAATCGCGTTCTTTGACAAAAACAGACAGGGAACGCTGACAGGCGTTATTCTTGGCGCAAAGCTGACAGAGGAAATGGAAACCTCGGTTAAAATCAAGCTCTTTAACATCATGAGCGAGATTGGAATGTACGAGGTCGCGGACAAAATAACTCTTGACGGCGAAAGCGTAAAACTGACCGACAAGACCGAAAACGGCGAAAACAGGATAATGAAACGGCTTGCGGACGGCGCGGCAAACGAATATGCGGAGCTTACCAAAAGCGTGAAGTACGGTCAGGTGATACGCTATAAGCTCAATTCCAAGAACGAAATAAAGGAGATAGACACAACTGTAAAAACCGCGAAGGAGGACAACAACTCTCTGCAAATCGTAACCAATGCGCAAAGTTCGTTTTTCAAGCGTGACGGTATGAACTTCGGCGGGCATACGCTGATTGACGGCGATACAATCGTGTTTCAAATCAGCCTTCCGATGCAGAATCCTGAGGATGATGTAAAGCTGACGTCAAGCTCGGCATTTTCCGACAACATAACCGAAACGGTCGAGGGTCTGTCGTTCACGGACGAGAAAATCATATCGGATGTCATAATGGTCTACAAGGCGTACGGCTCGGGCGAAATATCGACAAACAACCTTGAAATGCTGGTTGACGAGTGCGGCAGCGCGCTCTCCGGCGAGGATGTGTTAAGCACCGTTTCGGGATATTACAACGGCTCGTATGTGACATATCCGATAAAGGACAGTGCAAGCATAGACTCAGAGCTGAACACGGGCGACCTGATACGCTTTGACTCCAACGCAAAATCGGAGATAATAAAAATCACGCACGTTTACCGCGCGGCGGACAACAGCTTTGCCTACAGCGGAACGTCATCAAACGCGGGCGGATGGGATGTTGGGTTCCGCGTGTCGCAGGGATATATATACCATACCTACGAGGACGCGATAGTATTCGCTCCCGCGGAGAGCATTGCGGATGTAACGGACGATTCAAAAAGGGAACGCTTTAACATGAAGGGCGTAAAAATCTATGTCTATGACAAAAACGATACGCGCACGCCCGTGTATGTTGGGTCAAAAGCCGATTTACGCTCCTATCTGAAGAACAAAGAAAAAGCGCCTAAAGTGTACATCAGAAGCAAGTTTAGCAATGTAGAAACAATTCTTGTTGTAAAGTAGAGGCGTTTATCTCCTTACAAGAACAGCAATTAAAGGTTGTGATTTATAATCACAGGGCATATCGGGTCGGATTCCCGTGCGTCTGTATGACGGGTACCGTGATTTGAAAGGGAGGTAAACGGATGAAAAAAGTAAGAAAACCGGCGGCACTGCTTACTGCGGTAATACTGCTGACTGCGGCAATGTTGCCGTCTGCGGCGGGCGCGGCGGATGCCGCGGCTGTCGCGGAGGCTGCTGTGAATCATGCAAAGTCTGTGGGAACGGCGACCGAAAATGCGGCTGCCGTAAATTCCGCCGCGCCGGCCGCGGCGGATGGGGCAAAAACAGAGCTTTCCGCGGCGGCAGAGGACGGCTGTGAGGACTTTGGACTTTTGTGGGATTATGACAATTTTGCGGCGGTAGGCAACCTTGACGAAGCGGGCTTTGCGGATGACAAAACCGCGTGGCAGATGACAACTTTTGACCGCTCGGCATACGCGGTATATAAAGCGTCGGACGGTAAAATGCTGACGAAGCTTGATGTGGAAATCACAGGCTGTAATGAGATAATCTTTCCGATAATACAGTATTCGTTCGACGGAAAAAACTATACAAACCTTACAAAACAAATGACCGAACCGGAATACACCGATACGGAAGGAAAATGGACAAAAACCGAATGGCTTTGGAGCGAAAGTCCCGCAAAATGGCATAAGCGGTATAACATAAGCCTTTCGCTGCCGTGTCGGACAAAATATGTCAAGCTTTGGATTCCGAGCGGCGGAGATTATGTAAAGCCGATAAAATACCTTGATTGTATGTATATACGAAAGCTTAACGTTGAGGTTTCGGACTATCCGACAGTCGGTGAGGACTTATCGGACAGCTGCGCGGATTTTAATTTGGTAAACAGCTATTCCAATATAACGGCGGGATATTCGGGAGAGTATAATTCAGTGTTCGGTGACGAGAGCGTGTGGCGGATAGCCGACAGGACAAAACCCTCCGAATTTATATACAAGGCAGCGGAGGGAATGACCTTGCGCAGCATAGAGCTTGAAATATCACGGCAGAACAAGATATTCTTTCCAAAGGTGGAATGGTCGGCTGACGGCGTGAGCTATACCGCGCTGACCGAGCCGCAGACGGAAAAGAAAACAGATATTGCGGATTACGGCAGCGGCGCGGAGCTGAAAGACAGCTCCTATAACACATGGCACAAAAGGTATACAATGAAGAAATACGCGCCGGAGAACACACGGTATATCCGTGTATCGCTCCCCGCATATGCGGTTGACAAGGAGTCGTGCCTGTACTTTCGCAGCATAAAGCTGACGGCACGGCAGGAGGTGTTGTATGATACCTCGTTAAAGGAGATATTCGGGGAATGCTTTGATATTTCGACATCACTTGAGCCGCAGCACCTTTTGCAGTTCCCGGAGCTGCTTAAAAGTCAGTTTAATGTACTTGTGACAGAAAACCAGTTTAAGCCGTGGATTCACAGCGGCAAGGACACATGGCAGTGGAGCGGGGCGGACAGAATAGTGAATTTTGCCGCGGAAAACGGCATGAAGGTTCGCGCACATACGCTTGTCGCGCCGGTGTTCTTTGACGCATACTCAAACAACGAGTCGGCGTGGTGGTATAAGGATGACGAGGGCAACTCGCTTTTCAATGCGGACGGAACTGCGGTCGAGGGCGCAAGAGAGCTGACGCTGAGCCGCCTTGAAAACCATGTAAAGACCATAGTTTCAAGGTACAAGGGCAAGGTGTATGCGTATGACGTGGTGAACGAGGCATACAAGCCGCAGGACGCAGACGGCTATATGCGTGATTATACAAAATTTTGGAAGCTGCTTGGCAGGCGCGACGACAGCTGGATAAACTTATGCTTTAAATGGGCGCACGAGGCAGATCCGACTGCGGTTCTTATATATAACGACAACGACTTTACCTCGGATAAGCTGCATCAGGATTTGGTGTATAACAAGATAAAGGAAATGCGTGACGAGGGCATACCCGCCTGTGTAGGCATGCAAATGCACTATTCCGTAGATGTGTCGCTTGAGGATGTTGACAAAATGCTCAGCCGTTTTTCAGAGCTTTGCGATATATATGTGACCGAGCTGGATATGTTCATACGGCATCCGTCAGCGGCGGACAATACCACGGCTGCAAATTCAAACAACGACACATATGCGGTGCGAACCGATTCGGGCGCGTACCCGGAGTTTATGCGTGATGAGGTGCAGGCGCTTCAGGCAAGGAAATACGCGTCACTGTTTGACTTGTTCCGAAAATACTCGGACAGTATAAAGTGTGTCGGATTCTGGGGCGTGTACAACGGACAGACCGAGTGGATGAAAAACTGCACACCGATTCTTTTCGGCGAGAATGCCGAGCCGAATTTGGCATATCGCAGCGTAATTGACAAGAGCGGAAAAATGCCGAGGTGGAGAGCGGACGATATGCTGCCCAAGCTGCGGCGGATAGAGTATTACACAAATGATGACGACAACACAGTGACTGTGTACACAGGCAGCGACTCGGACGGCAGCGCGACAGCGAGCATATATGTTCCGTCAGCGGACGGAACGGTGGAATACCTCGGCGGGAAATATAAGCTTGCCGGCACAAAGACATTTGCAGCGAGCGGACGGTGCGGAATTACGCTTCAGCTCGGCAGTGCGGCTACAGAGGATGCGGACGAATCTGTAAGGCTGATAAGCCTTGCGGAGAGCGGAAAACAGACGGTTTGGGACTATTTTTACACCAATGTCGGCGGCAGCGGTAAAATTACGGAAAACTTCAACGATTTTGAAAAGATGTACGCTAAAAATCAGGTGAGCTTTTCGTCAAACATGACTGTTTATGACGGAGATTACTTCGGACTTGCGCCCGCCGCGCCGATACAGACCGACAAGGACAGATATGTGGTATACAAAATGCCATCGGGCAGAGAGGCGGCGGGTATCACGCTTGATTTCTGGACGTACAAGGATTTTGGGGGCAAAAAGCCAAAGATAAGCGGCTCGGCGGACGGCGAGAGCTTTGACACGGTGATTGAAACGCAAAGTACGCTTGTAAAATGGGGCAGCCGCGCGAGAAACCGCTACAGGCTGACGGCGGACAGGGTTGCCGCGGGGACAAAGTATATAAAGATAGATTTGAACGATTTTTCTGAGGCATGGGTGGTCTACCTTGAAAAAATGGTTATAGAAACCCGCGGCTTGTCCGCGGGCAGAGAGTATGTGCTGAAGGTTGACTCAAGCGGCACGGCAAGCGCGGCGGCATACGGCGGCACGGCGGATAAAAACGCTGCGCTTGTGATTGCAAAGTATGACGCGGACGGGTTGCTGAAACTCGCAAGGGTGTTTACGGTTGACATAGGCACGGACGGAGCTGCGGCTGAGAAACAGCTTGCGGCGGAGGATGGCGGTGGATATTTCACGGCGTATCTGTTTGAGAATATCCAAACGCTGAAACCGCTTGCGGCAAGCGTTTCAAGCAATATAAAATATTAAATTTCAGGAGGAATGAAAAATGTTAAAAAGAGTTATGTCGGTATGTATGATTGCCGCGCTGTTTACGGCGGTATCGGCAGAGGAAACCGCGGTCGGCGGCAATCAGTTAACCAAGTCCTTAACGGACGAGTGTGCTGATTTGAGTAAAGTTTGGTCGGTAAAGAATATTGAAACGGCGGACGAAAATAAAGCTCCTTTAAATATTGATTTATACGGTGATAAAACTGCTTTATGGCTGACTGAGCCGGGAAAGGCGGCAGAGATAGTATACCGTGCCGCGAATGAAAAGAGCTTTAGCAGCATTTATCTCGAGGTTTCATCCTGTGCAGAGATAAAATGGCCCTCAATAGAGTATTCAACCAACGGTACTGCATATCAGACCTTGGTAAAAGAAAGCGATAGGAATTGGGATGCGCCAAGCACATTGGGCTGGACAAGGCTTTTTAACAGCGACAAAAATAACGGTTGGCAGAAGGCATTTAAAATTACCGCTGATGTTCCTGAAGGTGCAAAATATGTAAGAATTTCTGCAAGTGCGGACGAAAAACGGGGAAATAAGGACAATCTTATGTTCAGAAAGGTCACACTCGGTGTGAGAGGTTTGATTTCGGAAAATCTTACGGATGACTTTACAACATTTGACAATGTGTATTCAATGACGAATTTTGAATTGAAAAATGCGATAAATCAAGGCGGCGCTATAACAAATGCAGAACTTAGCGGCAACACAGCGGAGCCGAAAGACATAAACACGCTTATAATGAGTAAGCACACAGAAAAAGCCGAGCTTGTTTACCGTGCGGCAGATAATAAACAGTTTGTGAGCTTTGGTATGAGCTTTTGGCGACAGGATAACGTAAAGTTTCCCGAAATTGCGTATTCAAAGAATGGACAGGAATGGACAACGCTTATTGAGGCAACTGATTCGGCTGTTTTCGGAAACGATACATATTGGCCGCTTACACAGTCGCCAAACGATACAAATAATTGGATTGCAGTTCATGACAACAAATTAAAGGATATATCCGGGGCAAAATTTGTAAAGATTACATTCCCGGCAGGTACGGTAGGGTATGACAACAAGCGTGTTAATGCCCGTATTGTAAATACTTCTTTCACGGTTGCAAATTTGATTTCGGAAAACTTTACTGATGATTTTACCGATTTGGACAAGGCATATGCGATGACAAACTTTGAGAAAGCGACTGCGATAAATCAAGGCGGCGTTATAACAAATGCAGAGCTTAGCGGCAACACTGCAGAGCCGAAAACCATAAATACGCTTATAATGAGCAAGCACACAGAGAAAGCTGAAATTGTTTATCGTGCGGCGGATAGCAAACAGTTTACAAGCATTGATATGAATTTTTGGCGACAGGATAATGTAAAGTTTCCCGAAATTGCGTATTCAGAGGATGGGCAGGAATGGACAACTCTTATTCAGGAGACAGATTCAGCCGTATCCGGGAACAGCGCAAACTGGTCGCTTACACAGTCGCCGAACGGTACCAATAACTGGATTGCAGTTCATAACAACATTCAAAAGAATGTATCAGGAGCAAAACTGATAAAGGTTAAATTCCCGGCAAGCACAGTAGCGTATGACAACAAGCGCGTTAACGCCCGTATTATCGACCTTACGCTTACGGTTGACGATGTGGCTTATGCCAACACTCTTTCGGTAGCGGCGGACGGTACGGCAACACTGACTGACGCGGGCGGCAAGGCTAACGGTGCAAAGCTGTTTATTGCGGAATACAATTCTGACGATATTCTGATAAATGCGGCGGCATACAGCGTAGCTCCGATAAACGGCAGCTTTGAGAAGAAGCTCGAAAAGACGGCGGACGGCGCATACTTCAAGGCGTTCCTGTTTGGCGGAGAGTCGGGCACAGAGCCGATAACGGCTTTTGCGACAAGCAAAAACTAAGCACGGCAATATAACAAAACCGCGGCGGAAACGATTTTGTTTCAGCCGCGGTTTTTTGTTTTGTGCTTTGGTAATCGAAAAATTCTTAATCAGTATTTTTTAGTCAAAAGCGCAGCCTCGGTAGCCTCAATCGCCTTCAGAGCCTTTTGATCCAAACGGCTTACTATATATGTATACAGTGTGTCGATTATGGCGAGCTGTGCAATTCTTGAATTAAGAGCAAGAATTGAATACTTTGTTTCGTCCGCGTCGGTGCGCAGTTTTATATCGGAAACCTTTATAATCGGCGACTTGCCCTTTGAGGTTATGCAGATTGTGCAGGCGGAGTTCGATTTTGCTATTTTAAGCGCGTCCACAATATCCGTTGATGAGCCGGAGTGCGAAATGCCGATTGCAACATCGTTTTCGGTAAGCTGTGACGCAGCTATTGACTGCATATGGTTGTCGGTGTACGCGACTGCTCCGCAGCCTGCGCGCAGCAGCTTGTGCGCCGCGTCAACCGCAATGGAGGCGGAGTTGCCCAGACCGAAAATAACAATCTTGGACGCCGACATTATTTTTTCCGCCGCGCGGCTTAGTTCCTCGCCGCTGAGCGATTTTTTGGTTTTTTCAAGAGACATATATATCTCCTGACACATTTTTTCGTAAATCTCAAAGCAGCTTTCGCTGCCGGTTATATCTGTATTTACCGTTTGAGTTCCGTGTTCCTGCGCAAGCGAAATCTTAAGCCCCTGATACCCCGAAAAGCCTAGCCTTTTTGCAAAACGTACGATAGTCGCCTCGCTGCAGTCGCATTTTTCGGCAAGCTCGACTATCGACAGCGGTATTATCTCGCCGGGATTTTGCGAAAGCCAGTCGGCAATCTTTTTCTCAGCCTTTCCCAT
>ERZ1034917.841-NODE-841-length-23693-cov-8.718843_pt1 | contig 23693 bp, 19 predicted proteins | sample MGYA00520605_ERZ1034917 | MGnify/ENA primary metagenome ERZ1034917 (study PRJEB33766, sample SAMN09781784) | gut metagenome | biome: gut microbiome | host: Homo sapiens | place: Madagascar | study: EMG produced TPA metagenomics assembly of the PRJNA485056 data set... | reverse complement strand
TAGCCCAAGCATGCTCTTTTTCGTTTTTTACCAATAAAACTTGCACACGGCGTGTCATAATAACGGTGAATATCCAGACGAATGCAACAAACCTCGTCAAGTGTCTTCTCCAAAAGATTGACTTCCCGCAACAAATAGTTGTTGTAATCGTTCCAACATTTGATGAAATCCTTGAAGATTCCCCGAGACGCATAAATCCCATCAGTTCCTTCATCACAAGCGTTAAACTGATATGCAAACGAAACCGTTTTCACGGAAAATGATTGTTCTCCATTCGATAGCTTCCGATATGTCACAGGTCCCTTACCTGCGTCAAAAACCAACGGAATAGAACCAGGTCGCTGAGTACCGAGGATCAGCAAATCGGTTAAAAAAGCAGTTTCCAGAATCAAATCCTCTGGCGACGGCAATACAAGCATTCTTGGCAACTTATCTGCACCCCGCGGATGGTATGCTGTAATACAAGGCTCAATCAAACCGGGATTTGCCAGCTGCTCTTGCAGAAAATATTGCAGAACCGGCAGTCCGCTCCGAATGCGCTCCCAAGAAGCAAAATCAACCGGGAAATCGGAGTCTGCATAGCTGACCCGCGCTTTTTCGACAATTTCCCCCCAAGGAATTGAAACCTTATCTTGCAGAGGAACACATGAGGCTTTTCTAGTAAATTTATATTTCAACTGCTCCAGAAATCTATTGGCAGCTTCCGATGAACTTTTTTGAAAATGTTCTCCATATCCGTAATTCAGCAATGCTTCAAAATTGATTGCAGAATCCGGCGCAAATTGCTCAACAACCCGCATCATAGCCAAATTTTTACGGAAAAATGTGCAACTGTTCCATTCTGAGTTCAACTCTACCGGAGAGATATCCATCTCGGATGCAATCAGAAACTCGGCAGGAGAATACAGGGATGTGGCTAAGAAATGATCAATTTCCGTGCACGTTTTTTCCGCAAGAATTTCATCGGGATCTTTCTTGTCTCCTAGCCGCCCGCAAACAAAGTCGAAATTCAGATTGCCGCAACGGTTACATAATTCCTGTAGTGTATTGAAATTGCGTTTCGCACCAGTCTGCCCCGCAACATCATTATCAAGAAACACATGCAAATGTACAAGGGTATCCGGCAATTTTTGTGCCAGCATCTCCAACAGATCAAACTGTGTTTTATTTGCATTTTTCTGCTTTCCCGCCCCTACGGCAAGCGAAGTTCCCATAATGGCCAGCGCGTTCAAGCCCAGTGCATTCATTCGCACGGAGTCGATGATACCCTCGACCAAAAACAGGTCAAATGTTGTGCACTTCTTTTTGTTTTTGCGTACCGCCTCTACTCGACTCATAACGGTATTAATACCGAACAAGCTGGACCTTTTCGGAAAAAAGTTATTATATTTATACTTGGGAATCTTATCCGAAGGATCGGCAGAACGACAGACAAAGCCGACTAACTTTCCTTTTTCATCGTAAATCGGAAACAGCACGCCTGCATAATAAAAGATATCTTGCGGTCTATATCCTAAATGCAAATATGGATGATCATTGTTAGCCGTCCCCAAAGGCATCTGATAAATCAGTCCGGCGGCATAGAGTCCGGCCCATTGAGCAACATCAAATCCCCCATGCCGAGTGAGTTCTCCGCCTGAAATATAGACAGCGCCGCATTGTTCCAAAATCTGAGGGGAAATATTTCGATCCTTTCCCCATGCGGCAAGTTTGTCACGGTTTCTTATTCCGGCTTCTTTAAAGATTTTATAAGCAGTTTCAAGCCCCTGCGAAGCGTGACTTTTCACTATGCTTGAATCGGAATCCGAAGGAACGGGAATGCCGGCATAACGACACAAATATTTTACCGCTTCAGCAAAAGAACAATCCTTCTTAAACATCACTAAATCGAAAATAGAACCACTTCGGCAGCAACCAAAACAGAAAAATGTATCTGTTTCAGGATAGAAAACCAGTGACGGTGTTTTTTCCTCGTGAAACGGACAGAGAGCTTTATGATGAGAGTCACATTGAATATCCAGATGCTGCGCCAGATCGATAATGGAAATTCTCAATTTGAGTTCGTCTAAATTCATAATGTAGCCTTGAATCTGCTTTAATAATTTCTTGAGAAAATGAAAAACTATGATCCTCCTTACTATGTAGCATCTTTATTCAAGAAGGACTTTATTTATAGGAAAATACATCAGCTACTCTGTTTAGTCAAGCATTGAGGCTGGCTTCAAAACGTAAATTTAAAGAAATTTCCATCAGACACAACAATAATAAGTCCGCATAGCCTTTTTCATGTCATTATTTGGAAATCAACCCAATGACAATTCATTTGATTTTACCAATTACGCTGTTTGATTTTCTCAAATTATATGCTTTATTAGAGCACGAGGAAGGATTTAACAACAGCGATGAACTCATTTCTACATTTCCTGCCAAATTTGAAAAATGTTCCCTTGATAACAACATGGGAACTGGCGGAGCTTGCTGAAATGAAGGGGCGACAGGAACTTTATACGAAGCAATCTCCGCAGCGGTTGAAGCGGATGCGTGAGTTTTCCATGATCGAAAGTGCGGTTTCGTCAAATCGGATTGAAGGGATTGCAATTGAAGAGAAACGCATTGGAACCGTCCTTTTCGGCACAACCAATCTGCACGACAGAAATGAGGAAGAAGTTCGCGGTTATCGGAATGCCCTGGACCTGATTCATTCGCAGGCGGATAAGATGGAGCTTTCTCTGGATACGATCTGCCGCATTCATGCGTTGTCGCGACCGGGAATCTGGGATTCGGGAAAGTTTAAAGAAAAATCCGGAGACATCATCGAGAAATATGCCAACGGCAGTTCCCGCATCCGTTTTAAAACCGTTGAACCGGAAAAGGTTGCTGACTTCCTGACGGTTGCAGTCGACGGTTATCACGAACAGATTCGGGACAACCGGATTTCTCCATTGGTTGCTTTAGCTGCATTCAATCTTGATTTTCTCTGTATCCATCCGTTTCGCGATGGCAATGGACGCGTATCGCGCCTGCTCCTGTTGCTGATGCTCTATCAGCTCGGATATGAAGCCGGTCGCTATATCAGCATTGAAAAAATGATTGAAGCCACCAAGGAACAGTATTACGAAACGTTGGAACTGGCCTCCCGGAATTGGCACGCCGGCATGCATGATGCCTGGCCTTATATTAATTATCTTCTATTCGTCTTAAAAAATGTGTACAAAGAGTTTGAAGAGCGCTTTGCACATACGGCGGCGCCACGAGGCGCCAAGACAGAACAGATTCTCCGGGCTATCAACGGCTTCGGCAGTGATTTCACCTTGCGGCAACTCGAACAGCAATGTCCAGGAATCAGCCGTGACACGATCCGTCTGGTGTTGAAACAACGTGCCAAAACTGGATTTATTTCCTGTACTGGACGGGGAGCGGGAAGCCGGTGGACACGAATAAAGGTAATACCCCTCAATGAGGGTCATAATAAGGGTAATTGACAGGCCGTGCGCAAGGCTTCTGGAAGGGCAGAACCGGAATGAACGTATTTATATCGGGATTACGGGGAATGGGGAAACTGCTCCTGAAGTCCTTTTTCCGAAAAAGGGTTATCCAGTTGCGTTCGATTTATACGCTCGCCCTTTCTGAAATGTCCAAAACTCTTAATGAAACACCTAAACCTGATGTCACTTTATCCGGTGAAGTCGAGCTGTTGCGCAAACGTCTTCCCGACGCAACGGCAATCCTTGAAAAATCGTCCGGCTCCTCTTTTCGTGTAGAAAATCCGGTCTAGACAATGGAACTCCTTTCTCATACGTTGAATACCGGGCTTGATCGCAGTCTGGGCTCCTCCGCCCGAATGCTTCAGCTTCTCGACAAGGTCATGGCTGAGGAGTCCATTCCCGCTGAACAAAAAGACGAGATTATTCGACTCGTTGCTGCCTCCTATCTGGTCGGCCTCATGGCCCCGGTAGCACAGATGGATGCCTTTTCCCAAAAGCTGGATATGCTTTTGCTCGAAACAAAATACCGTACCAGTGAAGAATTGCTCCAGGAATTGAAGAAAAATTCGACATTCGAACAGGCCATTGATGATATTCAAATTAGAAACAAACAGATGGCAGAGGAGCTTGCCAAGCTCAGAGAGATGGCAAAAACAGTTGAATTGACCAAGGAAGATGTATCTCAGCTCAAAGAGCAAACTGCCGGCGTTCCATATTTTATTGACCAGAATGCCAAAGAGGCCCGGAAGGACCTGCAACGGATCAATGCGTTGAAAATTTCATTGAATCTGAATGAGATGGAACTGCAAATTCTGAAGTTCCACGATCGGGGCTGGACACAATCACGAATCGCAGCTTATTTGAAAGTCAATGTTCGTACAGTTCAGAGGCATGCTGCCGCCATTGAAGAAAAATACGAACAGCATAACTACCCATCGCCTTTCACCTGGAACAATCGGAAGAAAATTTCCGAAAAATGACGGAGTAATCCGGCATACCGTTTTATAGCGTTAAACGCCTCCGCTTATCCTTCATGACCGATCCGGATGTCATATCCCCTGTCGTAATATGCCGTGGTGCTTTTTGAGCGTGGATTATGGTTTCTTTATTGCTTTCCGACGGTATTTTTGCCGTAGTTCCTGAGTTTGTAGGGCCAACCTTCAAACAGTTTGTAGGGCCAACCTTCAAACAGGAAAGGAATCGACAAAATGAAGCCAAGCAATCCTATTCCGCCGGTAGTCCTCTCAACTGCCGCAACCGTACTCCAGCCGTATCTGCCGGGGCTTTCTCCCGAAATTCTGCTGGATGCAATTCAAACCACAAGTACAAAGGATATCGACAAGACAGAAAAAACCGTTCACGCGTCGTGAATGCGCGGAACTACTCGGAGTTTCAGTCCATTCGGTCAACCGCTACATCCGCGCCGGTTATCTGAAAGCAGTGAAAATCAGTCCCAGCCTAATCCGTATTACACCGGAAAGTGTTCGGAATTTGATGGCACATGGCGTACTGCAAGCAGGAGAGACCGAAAAATGAATATCGGAGCCGTTATTCCAGTGGAAATCCTGTCCCGGACGGATCTGCCAATTTACGTCAAACTCGTTTATGGCCGGATGATCGTTCTGCTTGAACAATATAGTTCATTTGTTGTAACCACGGATGAACTTGCCAGTCAATGCGGCCTCTCCCGCCAATCAAGCGGCGAAGTCGTTGCGATATCTGGTGGTGTTGGAGCAGATCCGGTTTCATCGTTCTCTCGATGACCATAAATCAATCCATATATTTCAGAAAATGAAATAGCCCTTGAACGGTGAACGGGCCTTGCGGTCCGTTCATCATTTTTCCTCATGAATCTTCAAATTTCGACCGACAATTTGAATCTTTCTCCGAAAATGCTTCGTGAGATTCTTGCCTGGCAGAATCTATCGGAACAGGAAGCCTGTACCCGTTTGCAGGAAATTTTCGATAATGCAGAAAAATATCGCCGGTTCCAACAGAAGCGGCGCGAGTATACGCTTGCAAGGTTCATCCGCTGGGGCGCGGAATACGATTCGTATCTGCAAAAACATCTATCACAGGGGCGCAGGTTGAAAACGGCCAAAACTCTGGCAAAACTGGATTTTATCACAGCTTGAAGTCCGGCGGGAAACCCATCGACCGCGGTCATGCACTGAAATGCGAACAAACCGTGATAGTAGCAGGAGTCAATGGTGTCGTCCCCTGTGGAAAGTTCCGGAATGTTTTCCCCAAACGCCGCCCCAATCGCTCCTGTTCTCGCTTTCCAGTTCCTCCCAGTTGGTGCAGACTTCCTGCGGCGCGTTTCGGAAAAAACGGAAAAACAAGCCGCCCGCCGTTGATTGGATCAGAATACCGAACGGGGGATCGCTCGGCATGGATTGACGGAATCCGTCCGACAGGATTTCCGGCGGTTCAAACCCGCGCGCTTTGAATGCCGGAGCGAGTTCATACGCTGGAATCAGCCGATAATCGGATGTCCCGCGAATGGCGAACCACCCTTTGTCCGATTGCGAAAGCCGGATTTCCTGCGAGATTTCCGCTCCCTCCACGGTCACGAGCGAGTCGCGGTGCGACAGGGTGATCCTGCGGGTGAATTTCAGCGGCAACTCAATGCGGGCGAGCGGAATGATGGAGGGAACGAGCGGTTTACGGGGAAAAAGCTGCCGCATCCGTTTTTCGTCCCGCGCCGCCAACGCTTCGCAGACATTCTGATACGTCTGATTCGGTTGCCAGGTTTCGCCACCCTGATGATCCCAAAGCGCCGAACAGAAGCCGTTTTCGAACCCGGAAATACCTTATTCAGCCTGAAAGGCCGTTCCTCTTGACGCTGTGAATATATCCTTTTTCTCCTGTTTTTTCAAGAGAATTCTCACAAAATTCTCACAAGTTTTTCGACAGGCACGGTGCTTTTCCCTATCCGGGAAAAACGGCATCCCGATCTTTCAATAGCGAACATATAATAAATAAAGTCAACATGTCAACCATTTTTAATATGCCAGAAAAAAATCCCTTGACTTTTTCTGTCGGACATGTATATTCCATTAAATAAAGTCAACATGTCGATTTAATTTATGAGAGTGAAGTTATGATAATCAAGCGGGACAGATATTTGAATCAACTGATTGAGCGCCGTAATAATGGTTTGATCAAGGTGATAACCGGTATTCGCCGTTGCGGGAAAAGCTTTCTGCTGTTCGAACTGTTTACGGAATATCTGAAAGAAAATGGCGTGAAGGATGAGCATATTATCTCTCTGCCGCTGGATGACGATATCAATGAAAAATACCGTGATCCGCATGAACTTTCCCTTTATGTCCGCTCCTTTATAAAAGACAGCTCTGCGACATATTATATTTTGCTGGATGAGATTCAGTTTGCAATTTCGCGGGAAGAACTCAAAAATCCAGATGTCCCGGTAAGGCTGTACAGCGTATTGAACGGACTTCTCCGTTTGCCTAATGTGGATATTTATGTTACAGGAAGCAACTCAAAGATGCTCTCCAAAGATATCATGACGGAATTCCGCGGGCGTGGCGATGTCGTTGAAATACATCCCCTGACATTTCGGGAATACTACGCCTGCTGCGCCGATACGGATAAAATTTCAGCATTTGAAGATTACGCCACTTATGGCGGCCTGCCGTTGATATTGAGCAAGAAAACAGATACCGCCAAGATCCAGTATCTGAAAAATCTGTTTCAGGAGGTCTATTACAAGGACATTCAGGAGCGCTATCAGATCGATGATTCGGATGTCATTGATGAAATGACCGATGTTCTATGTTCCGCTGTTGGTTCTCTGACCAATGTATCCAAAATAACGAATACGCTCCGAAGTGTCAAAAAGCGCAAAATTTCGGATGCAAAAATCGCGGAATATCTCTCCTATTTGACTGATTCCTTTCTGTTCCGCCGAGTGAAGCGCTATGACATCAAAGGGAAGAAATATTTTGAAACACCTTCCAAATTCTATTGTGAAGATATTGGACTCCGGAATGTCCGCCTGAATCTGCGGCAGCAGGAGGAAACTCATATTATGGAGAATATCATTTACAATGAATTGGCCGCGAGGGGATATGCCGTAGATGTTGGTGTGGTCAAAACCACTTCGACCGGAACGGACGGGAAGCGTCACCAGAACAGTTGCGAGATTGATTTCATTGCGACTCTCGGACGAAAAAAATACTATATTCAATCGGCCCTGAATATCCCGGATGCGGAAAAGGAACGTCAAGAAGCCCGTCCCCTGCTGTCTGTCAATGATTTCTTTCAGAAAGTCATCATCACCAAATCAACGGCAAAACCGTGGATTGATGATAATGGGATACATCACATCGGGCTTTACGATTTTCTTCTGAATGAAAATGCATTGGCTGAATTGTGAGTGGTGAAGGCAAAAAAATAACTTGCAATAAATAGGACTGAAAGCGATGTAAATTTATGTAAGGAATCGCAGAATGAAGTTTTTAAAAGACTCATTTACAACTCAATTCCCAAGTTCGGATAAGTCGAGAGTTTCAGCATATCCTGTTGCCGTCATTACGATCTTATTCCTCGGTTGTTTCCTCTATGTTCTCAATCCGGTCTGGACGATTGTTACAGTTATCATTCTTCTGCAAATCGTCACCGGAATCATGCTCTCTTTCAACCATGAACGTTTCGGAATCTCCAGCAGGAAGAAGGCATGGGGCGTTGTGGGAGCTTTTGCCTTAACATATCTCATCAGCATCAGTTTTCTGATTCGTCATGAAGTGACAGGAGAAGCGATTTCCCTGAAGCTTGGAATTGGAACAGCCGTCTTGATTACCATTTTTCTGGCATATCTTTACTGTGCAATGCAACGACATAACAATCCTGAGCAGCAAAAGCTGCAAGAAATGGATCAGCATATTGCCGAAACCAAGCAGCAAAACGAACAGATTTTAGAGCAAACCGCCGCAATTCCCTATCTGATCGATCAGGAAACCAAAGAATTTCACCGAGATCAGCAAAGATTGATTGCGGCAAGACTTTCATTTAAGTTTTCTGAGAGAGAAATAAAGATTATGGATTACCATGACAAAGGCTATACGCAGGAAATGATTGCAGATAAATTCGGGAACAGTGTACGGACGATCCAGCGGGAGGCCGCCAGAATTAACAAAATATATACGGATCGGGGTTTGCCCAAGCGCTTACTCTGGAATAACCGTAAGCGATTGGATTGATCTTGTGTAATATTATGTACATACCGTTTTACAAAGTCGTAACTATGACCAAAACCAAATTCAGTCTGCAAATCTTGATAAATTCGTTGTGCCGTGAGGCACTCTATTAGTGACTTCTCTATAAAACGATGGTAGGAAATACAGGAACTTTGGCTTGCCGTATGTTGAGTCCCAGTGGGCACCTCTGCAGGCGGGGTGGTACACTTTGAATCGACGTCTGCCCAATTCCCGGCGGGCATCTTCCACTGGCGGGGGGCACTTTGAATCGGTCAGGGGTAAAGATATACCACGGCTATATTTGGCTACTGTTCGGCGATTTATCCCCAATGCACGGGCTATTTGCCGTATACTCCAACCTTGGCGTTTCAGCTGTTCGATTGTCGTCCTCATGCTCACCTCTAAGTAATTTGCCATATTTCGCTCCTTATGGTTGACCACAAGGAAAATATAGCATATTTATTTCTTAGAGGGGGCATTTTCTGGTGCCCATTAGTGGTGCATTTGGGCTACCCGCTGACAGTCCGATTTACTTTCGCGATCTCTTTTCTGTGCTGCGATCCAACGACGGGCATTTTTATACGGCAACTCTTTCAATTCGCTGTATTCCTGAATCGTCGAACCGCTGTCCCAATATTCCGACAACTGCTCCACCCAGTAGTCACGACCACGCCTCTCTCGTTCCATATGCACCTCCTGATTTCGAGTTCCGGAAGCAAGGTAATCCCGATTAGCGAGAATTTCTAGATGGAGAAGGGTGGACGCTTACGGGCGTTGGCGGTTTTATCACCGCCGACACCGGATTTATCAGTTCGACTCCGAGTACTTCCAGTATCGGTTTTATCAGCGGAAAATAAGCATCGGAACGTTCAGTAAGACTGTCGCCGAGACAAACCAGTCTGTCTCCGTCTCCCACAAAAAGAGAGGGCAGACGGACAATATCGTTCAATGTCATCGCTTCTTTTTCCCTTCTGCTGAAAACAGGATGGAATCCAGTTTGCCGGCAATGTCAAGCTGTTTGCAAAATTCATAATGCGGTTTCAGGTAACCTGCTTCGTAAAGGTTGTGCGAATCGGTGCCGAAGGAGATTTTACCGCCTTTTTTGAGCAGAAGTCTCACAAATTCCGGCTGCGGACGGTTGGTGTGGAAGTTGATTTCCGCCGCGACATCAGCGCGCACGAGTTTTTCCGCTACCGGCTCAAACAGATCTTCCGGAATCGGCATTCCGCCTTTGGAAAATACTCTGAAGGGATGCGCAAGAATATCAATGCCGTAACCAAGCAATCCGTCAAGGCGGCGCATGAAGTCACATTTTTTCTCCTCGAAACTCAACTCACTGCCGAGAAAATGCACAGCCCCCAAGCGGAATCCGCCGATTCCTTGAATATCACTCACCACCGCATCTTCATCGACATCGAGTTCGAGTCCGAACATCGAATTACCCTGCGCCAGCTGGCGGTATTCAGCAGTACGCTCTTCGGCGGCGTTGCGCTTGCTCCAGTGGAAAAGGTTGTTCCAGTAAGTGTGTTCAATGCAGTAAAGCTGGCCGGAGTGTTCGGAAAAATTGACATGCTTGACTCCGGAGAGCCGTTCGAGTTCGAGCGCTTTGGCAACGTCCATATTTTCCGAACAATAGGCAAGACGGGTGTGTACATGAAAATCGGTCAACTCCGGGATTTCCGGTATGCCCAGTGTCACGGTCTCTTTACCGTTCAACTGTATTTTGTAATCAGGAAAACAGAATGCCGGGACATCATCGGTCGCAGAATCAAAGACAATATTCATCATCCGTTTTTTGCGCAGGATTGACTTCTGCCAGTCGTTTTGGACTTGAGCCGGAGCTGTACAATTCAAACGCAATTCGGTTACCTGGTGAAATTCAGCCAGATAGTGTACGGCACGAAGTACCATGAAAATCTGCCCGGTATCCCATACGGGATTTGCTATATTTAATTTTGCATATTTCATGAATCACCCCAGTTTAGACATTAAAATTCCGCAACTTACGACACCGAATGCCAATACCTGTTTGAAATTCAGCTTTTCCCGATAGAATAGAGCGGTGAATGCCGTATAGCATACGATAAGCACACCCGTCCCCGCCGGGAATACAATACCGGCCTGCCGGTCTTCCCCCAGCAGACGCAGCGCCTGCAATAAGACGCAAAAGGATAATACGGCAACCGCTCCCCATACCAGACCGTAAACAAAAGATTTTTTTATCTCGAATTTCTGCGGCATCCCGGAGATGGCGCACCACAGACCGAAAAACACCGCATTGGTGCAGAATATCACGCTTGTTCCGGCAACAGGGGAGAGAATTGCATTTGCCGCAAGCTGGGTCGGCAATACCATGAATATTTGCCCAACTCCCATAAAGAGCAGGGCAATACATGCCACAGCTATTCTCCGTACAGGCAAAGTTCTGCTGTTGTCCTGCTTTCGGTGGAGGGTAAGAAACATTATGGCTCCGACAATAAGCAGCATTCCGACCGCAGAGATCAAAGTAAAATGCTGATTGAAAAAGAAAATGCTCCACACATAGGGAAATATGAACGCCTGTTGCGGGATGACGTATGCCACTGCCCGACCGCCGTTTTTCAGATTTGTCATGGTGAGCAGCTGACCTGTGCCGTTGAATACCGCTCCGGCAATAAAGCTCCACAAAGCAATGCGTTTTCCCGGAGAAAAGATTTCCCGTATCCCGGAATTGCCGATAAATGACAATAATACCGCAGCGGCAAAGAGCGACCCGGCAAAATAAAAAAGCTGAACTGAGCAGTTCCTGCGCTTTGCCTCGCTCATGACAACGGCAATAACAGTCCACGTCAAGCCAAGTACAATCAGTAAAATGTATCCGGTATTCATCTTATCTTGAAAACTCAATCTCAATTCTTCGTGATCTCTTTGAAGACGGCAGATTCTTCCGGCATCAGAAGTGTGCCGTCGGTATTGAAAACATCGTGAAAAGGAATACTCAGATCCGCTGTATCCATGAGGCATTTCCACGGTATGAACGTTTGGGTCTTACCGGAGACCAATCCCCAATTGACCGCACTGATATTGTTCTCTTTCATAATCGGCAGACACCCGGTAAAGGTGCTTCCTGCGTGGCGCGCCATGTATTCGGAGCAGAGCATGGGACGGCCATTGGCTTCATAACGGATAAAATTGATCCGTTCGAGAAGTTCCGCAGGCTCGTTGTAGGCGTGGAAGGTTACGATATCGGAGTTTTCAAACATAAAACGGTTGAGTTCGTCAAACTCTTTCTCGAACTTCCACGGTGCGGCGGTAAAAGGCTGATCCGGATTGACCTCCATTGCCCAGCGAAAAACATCCTGCAAAAGCGGCATGGAAGCATTTTCACGGAGTCCGGTGTTGGAAAAGTGATCGCCTGCCGCCCCGTTGCCGGGTTCGTTGTACAGATCCCAGAGTACAATGCGTCTGTCATGAATGAAATGAGTCATCACACCCTTAACATATTTTTCCAGCCGGAACCGCTGGTTCAAATCATCAGCGTTTTTGTTGCCGGGAGATTGAATCCAACCGGAATTGTGCGCATTGGGTATCGGAGCTGGCTGTTTGCCCAGTTTGAATTCTGACTTCCAGCAGTCGTCGAAAAAAACGAACATTGTTTTAATGCCAAGCGAATCGGAAACAGCAAGATACCGATCCAGGCGGTCAAGAAAACCTTTGGAATCCTGCTCCCACAGGAGATCGTGCAAATAGACACGCATCAGGTTCATGCCGATCTTTGCCGCATAGCCGAGCTCCCGTTTGATCGTTTTAGGATCAAATGTTTCCGCTTGCCACATTTCAAGCTGATTGATTGCATTGGACGGTACAAAGTTTGCCCCCCAATACCAAGTGTTGTCCCAAAAAAAATTTCTCATTGTATTCCCTTAAATTTCCCATTTGTACCAGCCATTATCAGCCAGTCCGGAGTTTCCCAGTTTGATCTGTTGATTGTTTCCCCGCAACCGGAGTTTCAATACAGCTCCGGCAGGTATGTTTTCCGGCATACGGTATTTTTCCACGCCGTCTGCCAATACCGGACAGGTATAACCGCAAAGCCGTTTGCCGCCGACTTCCACTTCGATTTCCAAAGTAAGCTTCAGATAGCAGGGGGCATTGCCGGAGTTATGCCACTGTATGGTGACTACACTGCCGTCAGAATTCAGAAATATTTTTTCGATTTCCAGACGATATCCGCAGTGACGGGCCATTTTGCGCCAGACATTTTTTTCATCTTCAATGGTAAGTTTGCTGTACTCTTCCGGAAAGAAAGAGAGGTAACTCCAAATCTTCTTTTCCGCCAGCGGAATCTTCCTTTCGTGTTCAAGGATATGCAGCCCCTCGCGCTCGCCGCCGGGATGCCAATATGATACATGCCCCATTTCAATACCGTCATCAAGAGCCTGAGGCAGAACGAGGTTTTCGATCGCTACCGGAGTTTGTCGGTAATACTGTTCAAAAATTTCAATGACGCTTTGATTCCAGTATTTAGAACGGTTGCCGTTCCACGCTTTACCGATACCGTTGTGCTTGATAATCATGCCTTTTTCAGCGAGATGCGCGTAGATTTCCGGTACATCCACGTCGCGGATCGGATTGGGAGCTCCAGCTTTTTCCGAGAATACAACATCGCATATTTCCTGACAAATGAGGGTGTCGGGAAATGCTTTACTGTAAATTTCCGCCAGACGAAAAAACGCTTTAAGATAATTTTTGCGGCTCAAACCCGCATCATACCACGGCTTCAGAGGACTATTTGCAGAGAGGTGCATTTCGCCCCAGCGACCGAGATGGCCGTTGCAGACGAATTCAATTTCCGGATGGCCATTGTAGCGTTCTCCCATCGCTTTAACGAGATTGCCGACCTTTTCCAGATAAACCGCATCCCAGTAGACCGGATAACGCACCGGACGGGATTCGCTGTCGAAATCGAGAAAATTCAGCGTCCAGTTTCCCTTGTAAAGTTCAAGCGGTTCATCCACATATTTTGCACCAGCATCAAAGACCCACTGCGGTACACCGTCATTGTAGAGTGTCCCCCACGTATCCATGCCGCGTACTTCCAATGCGACTTTGAATCCGGCATCGATCCACGTGTTGATGCACCCCTCCCAGTCGGGGTGGTCCCAAAGTATTTTTCCCTCTTCCGGCTCGAGTACCGACCACGGAATCGTAAAGGCGATCTTATCAATCAGTTTCTCTTTGAGAAACCACGCATCTTTCGGAACTTTATCAAAAGGAATCTTATTCGCGCCCCGTTGAAGCAGCATTGCGCCGCAACCGGGATTGAGTAGAATTTCATCTGTTTTTGCAGGAATGACACTTCTCATAGGATACCCCCTTTGCTTTCAAAAAACCTAAAATACTGCGGCAGGACTCCCGGAGCAAGAAAAGCAAAATAGGGATTTCAATAAAGTTAGATTAAAGTATATTTTTATATACCATTCATGCGGCTTAACATCTCTTTTATCTTTTTGAAACAGTGTTCCGGCGATTGTTTTTCCTGTAAAAACAGGGTAATACATTGACCGACACTGGTAAAAACTTTCCGCAAACCGATAAAGTCCGGCTGCGGAATGGAATTAGCCAGAAGATGCTGTATCAAATTGTTGGTGAAAGGCCGCTGTTCCTGAATGTAGGAACATATCGATTTGCGCGCTGGTAATTTCTGCAATTGAGACATCAGATATTGGGAACGTTGATGAAAGAGAAATGACAGCCACTCCCAAGTTGCCATCAGTTGGGCTTCTGAACTGATTTTTTTCCGGAAGATCCCCACACTGTAACCGGAAAGAAAAGAGCGATAACGCAGATTCCTTCCGACTGGCGGCAACGGAAATACCGAATATTTCATATTTTGATTGAGCGTGTCGAGCAGCGTCAGAGTCCAGCTGGAAGCAAACGGCATCAATCCGACATGATTCATGGCAAAAAATTCATGCGGCTGGCGGTAGAGAATTTTTCCGCTGTCACAGAGTTTCCGCAGAAGCTCCAAACCGATGAGGGCGCTTTCTGAATTGAAAATCTTACCAATGAACTTCTCATCGTTGGGATTGTAATTTTTTTCAAAAATATCCTGTCCCATAAGTTCCGCATAAAATTTTACGTTATGGTAAGATCTGGGAAGCGCCAAGGCCGAAGCAAAAAACATTGGATCCTGATTCTTTAGGGAAATATTCTGTATATTTTGGAAAATCGTTGTCCACGAAGGCTGATGGTCCGGCACTTTAAAACCCCGATTTTCAAATGCGACCGTATTGTAAATCAGAAACGAAGGAATCCCGAGGTAGATATACAGCGCATGAGTCCGTAAATTATTTTCCGCATCCAGCGTCGGATAAACCGCCTGCGGATAAAGTTTCTCTTTGAGTCTCTTGAAATCCGGCAGTTCATCCAATGGATAAAGCGCATTTTTCCAAGCATAAATGGCATGCCAGAAAAATTCGCCGCAACTCGGCAGATCGCCATTTTCTATCCGCTGCAGGTAAGGATCTTCCGCATCCTTGGGGAAAATGTTTACAAAGCGGATCCTTATATGCGGATTATTCTGCATAAATACATCTGCAAGCTGATACATCAGAAATTCATACGTGGACGTCGGCGAAAGGAGCGAATGAACGATCTCATGTTTTTTCGGAGAAGTGATTTTGGTGGTAAATGCTTTGTAATCGAATTCCCGCTGCCAAATCACAAATGTGCCGGTCCCGCGGATCGATCTAACCATTTTTTCATTCTGAAGATGTCTCATCGCGGTTTTGATCGTGATTGCCGAAACTGCGAATTCACGGCATAATTCATCCTTCGGGGGAAGCTTTTCGCCATACTTATAGACGCGCCCCCGAATTCTCCCTGCCAGCGTTTCAAAAATCTGCCGGTGCTTTGGAATGAAATCTTTCCGCCTGCCCATAAAACCTTTCCTTGATCTTGTAGAAGATATATCGGATACTGTCAAAATGCAAATCCCGTTTTCAAGTTACAGAACAGGAGGAATTTCTGGAAGCGTTTCAGAACAGATTTCGGATATGGAATAAAAAAATATACTTTACAATAATTTTCACAAAGATATTTTTCCATTCTGTTGTTTTGGAAGATGCATTGTAGTAGAATTATAAAAGCGACAAGGAAAGGAGATTTTTATGGCAAATTTGCTTGGCTGCAATACGATCAATACTGATCCTGATTGCGTGAAAGGCCTTTATCCCAAAGAGGTTTACAGCCGAGTTATCCGGAAGTATGAACGGTATGCCGGCTTAATCGGAGCGCTGGAATTTTCGCATACTACGGAGATCACGCCCGATGAGGCACTTGAAATCGGTAAAATGGCACGCAATGCCGGTTTTTTAACATGGAGTATTCATTCCGAACATCTGAACATCGGTGACACGCTCGAGGTATATTTGAAGATCCAGAAAAACGCCGCTGAAGTTTGCGCTGCACTGGGATGTCAGGTTATGGTTTGTCATCTGCCCAATCTCCGCCCCTATGATGATTTTGAGCGCGATTTGGAAGTGGTCGGCAAAGTTGCCGACCTGACACACAGCTGCGGCATCAAGCTGGCAGTTGAAAATACATCTTATGTGACGGATGGCAACCCGTTCAATACGGATATGGATCTGGTGCTTCAGGTGGTCGAGGCGCTGAACCGGTCGGATGTCGGTGTCAATCTCGATACCGGTCACGCATTTCTGGGGCAGACGCAGCTTGATCCTGAAATTCTTGAAGAAATCATTTCCGGCAAAAGAGAACAGCGGATCGCCGATATGGTGCGCCGCCTCGGGAAACGGCTCTTTACTACCCATTTGCAAGATAATTTCGGCTTGCATGACGATCATCAGGCGCCCGGACTGGGATATATCGACTGGAAACCGGTCATTTCGGCAATTCAGGATATCGGTTATCAGGGTGTCCTGATGATGGAGCTGACCGGACCGGGAGCATCACTGGCGCGTCCGGTCAAGCAAATGCAGGGATTCCCGTTGGAAAAAGATATTGTTTTCGGAGCAAATTATTTAAACTGGATTCAGCAAAACAGAAAAGGAGATCAGGATGCAGAAACGTAATTGCTTCACGCTTATAGAGTTGCTGGTAGTTATTGCAATTATTGCGATCCTCGCCGGAATGTTGTTGCCCGTATTGAATAAAGCAAGAAACAAGGCCAAAGCAATCAATTGTGTTGGAAATCTGAAGCAGTTCGGTTCGGCACTTTTTCTCTATGCCAATGACAACAAGGGGTTGGTGCTGATGCGCGACAAACTCGGCGCCTCTGGCGTGTGGCCTGCCGGAAAAATCCTCGTGGATGGCAAATATACTTCTGTGAACGTGATAGGCTGCCCAAGCGTGGAACCGACCAAAATCAAAATGCAAGGTGCGACATCCACGAATACTTATAGTACATACGGATATGCGGGAAATATCTGTAACACTGACTTGAAGTTCATCAATGCTTATCCTGATGTTTTGACTTACACGTGTTTCAGACCCGATCAACTTCCGCAACAGGAGCGCAAACTGGGCTATGCCATTCCGCTTGCCGGAGAGTCGTTGAATAAGAATTCCGGCAAACAGTCCCCGTGGCTTCAAAGAGACGGGGACATTTACTACTGGCATTTACCGCATGCTTCACGTATGAATCTTCTCCGCTGTGACGGTCATGTGGAAACGCATGATAAAAACAGTTTGAAATCCAACTTTTCTCCGGCAAACAAGAAATTGAAACTTGTATTTGATAATGTAAATTCAATGATCGAATTTTAAGTACAGCTAACTAAATTTTAGGAACAAAACTCATGGCTTCAAAATTATTTTTTGCGTTCTTGACACTCTTTTCTGCCGTAGCACTTTCTGCGGCTGAATTGGCGCCGCTGAATTTCGTTACTCCGGAAGCGCTTCAGCACTCTGATCCGGCTGGTTTGAATGAGGAAATCGAGGCGGTTCTGGCGCAGTTCGACAATGGCTGCGCGCAGGCGGAAGCCTTTGCCGTTTCCGTAAAAGCGGAAGACCCGGAACTTCATGATGCCGTGATCAAGCGGCTGGAAATCACCCGGCGGTTGAAAGAATATATCAGCGACCGCAAAAACGGTAGTGATGAAATGCGCATCATGGCATGGCAGGGTTCAAAAGAGATGTCCCAACTGTTGACCTATTTTCAGGCGGAAGAAAAAAACTATGCTGCCCGCAAAGCAGTAGCCGAAAGCATGGCGTTGTCGGTCAAGGATTTCGGAGCAAAGGGCGACGGCATTACCGATGATGGTCCCGCGTTCCGCAAAGCGATTGCCGCTGCAGAAAAAGAGGCGGGGAAGGCTGTCACCATTTTCATACCTACCGGAACGTATTATATCAAACCGGCGACCGATGAATGGATACCCGCCGAATTGAAGATTCGTGCCGAAGCCCAGCCGTATTCCACCGGCAAAACGATGGTGGATCCCAAACTTTCGCGCGGACACATCGTCATTGCCAACATGGACAATCTGACCCTTGCCGGTGAGAAAGGGACGCTAATCCTTTTCGGCGATTCGACTAAACTTGGGTTCCGCATCGTCGGTTGCCGCAATATGAAAGTCAAAGATTTTGCGATCGATTACAAAGAGCGTCCCTTCACGCAGGGAAGCGTGGTCAAGGTGGAACAGGACCCCTTTGCTCTGATCTTCAAACCGCAGGAGGGGTATCCTGCTCCCAATGAGGACCGCTTCATAAAAGCCAGCGCACGCCGTTTTACACCGCATCAGGCAAATGGGCTTTACGGCGCGGGTACGGTCCGCATGGGGGATATCGAGGCGCTTGACGGCGGACTTTTCCGCCTGAAACCGCAGAATCATGATAAAAAACACCATGTCTGGCTTGATCGCAAAGCGGGCGACATCATTACGATCATTGCCCGTTGGGATGCCACGGCGGTAGGCGAAGCCAGCGCGATCGATCTACGCGAATGCGGTTTTTGCGAAATCCGCAATGTGACCATTCACAAATCGCCTGGTGTCGGTTTCCGGGTGTTCAGCAACTATGCTCTTCGTCTGATCGGCTGCCGGATCGAACCTGTTCCGGGGGCGGGCGATTTGATGACCACCAACGCTGACGGCTGCCAGACCACCGGGATTATCGGACCATACATCGCCAACTGTTATTTCTCCGGCATGGAAGATGACGGATTCAATATCCATTCCAGCAGTCCGGAAGTCTCCGACATTGTAAATGGCGGCAGTACCCGTCCCTTCGCCAGTTCGGGCGGATTCCTCATCAACGGGCTCACTGGCCAGATGAAGGCACTGCTCCGGCCGATGCCCCAAGGGCATCCGGCGTACACCAAAGTTTTGCCGAAGGATGTTGTTTCACGCAAAATGGTGAAAGAGAATCTCACTGTACACCAGAAAGAGGCTATGAATTACTATGGCGGACGCGCCTATCTTTTCACTGACCGTCCCGACCGGATCACCCTGATTCCCGGCGATCTCTCCGGCACGGTAGTGGTCAACACGGAATTTTTCAACATCCGCGGCATGGCATTGCAGCTCACTGCACCGAATATTCTCGTCGAAAACTGCAAGATCAAGCATATGAACAGCTACGGGATCAATATCAGCGCTCTGCTGCCGTGGGGAATGACTTTCAATCCGCACAACGTTGTGATCCGCAATACGGTGATCGACGGTACGCTCAATCCCTCAATTTCGTTCCGTTACCGTGCGGTCAAGCAGAATGGATTCTGCGACCCGCGCTTTATCAATCATGTGCTGATCGAAAATTGCGAGATCGTGCAGAAACCGTGGTGTGCGATTGAATTCCGGAACGCTTCTGACGTGAAGATCGCCAATTGCCGTTTTGTCCAGACCGGGCACTTGACGAATCCCGCCTGGTCGGCGGTCTACTGCGAGAATTTTGCCGACTTGATTTTGGAAGACAACAAATTCGTCATCCCTGACAAAACAGGATATCTACCGATTCGGGTAAAAAATCCGGAAGAAATGAAATTTATTCAGGAAACAGGAACCGTAATTGAATAACGGCGATATAGCAATGAATATGAAATTATTTGCGGTCGGCAGTGCCGTTTTTCTGACACTTTCACTTTCGGCTCAAACGCCCGAAGGCAACCTTGTGCCGGATTATGATATGAAAACGCCCGCCGAGAACTGGAAGATCACTCCGGCACAAGTCGCATTCATCCCGGATACGGTTGAGCGTTTCAACGGTTCGGATGAAATATTGCACTTCATCACGTTCCCTCGAACCTTCTGGCTCCGTTCCGGCGATATGACCGTTACACCGGAAACCGAATATGTTGCGGAACTTTATTTCCGTAATCCCGGCAAGATCATTGCCAAACAGCCCGGCATCCGTTTTGCGGTCTATTCCGGTGATAAACCGATGAAAACCGTGCTTGCCAACAATGTGCAGCAGTGGAAACCTTTGCGTCTTTTCTTCAATTCCGGCAAAGCATCCAGCGTCAATTTGCGCATCGCAGGTTCCGCGCCGGGAATCAGCATCGGACGCATTACGCTCGCTCCGGTCGGCAAGGATACCGACCGCTTCCCGGTGGTCATGAATAATACGGCAAAAGAAAATGTTGGTGACATTTGCAGTGATTTCCGCCATGAGGGAACTTATAATGACTTTGTACTCGTCGAGGAAAACGGTGAGAAATTCTACCGGATCACTGTTCCGGCTGGAAAAAGAACGCTGCTTTCTGGATTACATTTTCTGATGCGTGAAAATGAAGCGCTGAAAGGCGCTGTGCAAGTACGGCTCGCAAAGGAAGCCAAACTTCGTTTTGAGGTTAACGGTATTCTCGGACTCTATTCCAGAAACGTTGATTCCAAGTCAGTCCAGCCTGCCGGTGAATGGATCACACTTTCCATCGACCGCGCTCTGCCGTCGCGTCAGCAGGTCCTCAAAATCAAACATATCAAAAATGCGACGACGATTTTTAACAGTGATATTACCTGCCGTCCGCTCATCTACATCATGGATTCGGCAGAAGAGAACGTTGTGGATATCAAAGGGCTGGAATTGGAAGTTACCGCTCCGGCACAATAAACGAGGTGGAAAATGTCCGCACTTGAATTATTTGAAAAAGCTAAATGGATCTGGCCGAATAACGCAATGTATCTCTTGAATTCATATGCGGGATTCCGCTATGATCTCGAGTTGAAAACTCTGCCGGCAAACGCACCGGTCCATCTGACCGCCGACCAGTCGTACCGGCTCTGGGTCAACGGACGTTATGTCTGCCGCGGGCCGGTGCGCGGTCAGCAGAAAGAGTGGCAGTTCGACACGGTCGACATTGTTCAATATCTCAAGGGCGGACACAATTTTATTGCAGTCGAGGGGTATCAGCCCGGACACAGCACTTTTGCCTACACATTCCGCGACCGGGCGGGATTCATTTTTGCCGCGAAATGGGAAAACGGTACGGAGGTCTATTCCGATGAATCTTGGAAAATATTTCGTGCCTCCGGATACAATCCGCATACCGGGCGATTGAGCCGCCAGATGAACTATCAGGAGGATCTTGATCTCCGCAAAGACGACCGGAGCTGGATCTATCAGGAAAATCCGAATATTCCTGCACAGCCGCAATGGTTGCTCGCTGTCGGAATGGCGTTCGGTTCGTTGCCGTGGTCGAAGCTGAAAAAGCGTGTTTTGCCGATGCTCGACGAATCCTGCCACGCTCCGGCCAAAGCGGTACTCGGCGGTACAGGCGTAGCTGCCGCCGCAAACACAGATGTGTACGACAATATCGCGTGGCACTTCGCCGACCGCGAACTTCCTTCGATCGAATGGCACGACGCACCGGAATTTATTCATGAGGGGGAATTTCTGACCGGTACGGTTCCGGCGGCAGGAAAAGGAAAATTCAATGTCATCACTTTCGATCTCGGTGAAGAGTGGATGACGGGCACGCCGATTCTCGAAGTCCTGGGCGGACGTGTCGGCGATGTCGTCGAACTCTATTATTACCATTATCTCGAAGACGGCAAATGCAAACAGACTCCGCCGCCCGGTGTCGGGAGTATGCTTGCTCTCGCCTCGCGGCTGTGTCTCAATGGTGATGCGTGCCGCCATGAATTCTATCAGATCATGGGGAGCCGCCACTTCACCTTGCTGGTACGCGAAACGGAAACGCCGCTCGATATTCGCATTTCATGGCGCAACGCGGTCTACCCGCTGGAGATCAAGGGGCAATTCAACTCTTCGAATCCATTGTGGAACGATCTTTACCGGATCAGCCGCCATACCCAGCAGGTATGTTCGATGGATGTTTTCGTCGATACGCCGTGGCGCGAGCAATCGCAGTGGTGGGGGGATGCCCGTGTGCAGGCGAAAAACACTCATTTTCTCTCCGGCGACGTGCGGCTGCTGGAAGAAGGACTTTTTTCGATCACCGCTCAGTCCGATGTGCCGCACGGATTGATTTTCGCCAATGCGCCGACTACGCAGGCGGGAAACATTTTGCCTGATTTTTGTCTTACATGGATTGCTACGCTGTACGATCTTTATTTTCAGACCGGACGTACTGATTTCTTCCCGATACTTAAAAATCGGGCGGAATCCATTTTTACCTATTTTGAGACGCAACGTAATCAAAATGGGCTCATAGGCTATGACAAACGTTTCTGGCTCTTCGAGGATTGGGCGGAACTGCCGAAGCAGCCGTATCCGTGTTTCCTGAATCTGTGGCATTGTTACGTACTCGAACTCTACTGCAAACTTCTACAGGCGGCGGGAGATGATTTTTTTGCTGTTGCGAAAAAAATCACACACGAGCGGGAATTGCTCGTCAAAATGTTCTACGATCCGGCAAAAAAGCTCTTTCTGCCGATACTTGATGAAAATGGCGTGCTTTCCGGTACGCCTTCGGTGCACGATCAGGTGCTTGCAATTCTGCTCGGTCTCGTACCGGAAGCGCACGGAACAATGGTTGTTGAACGCATCCGCCCGTGTTTGCTTGGAACATTGACCGAGGGCGCAGTTCCAAGTCCTTTCTGGGCAACCTACATGCTTGATGCCGTGCAGAAACTCGGTCTGTATGAAGAAGCACTGAGTTATATCCGGCAAAACTGGAGCCCGATGATCCCGGTTGGTACGACGTGGGAGGTTTTCGATCCAGTGGGGCGCGGCGGATTATCCTTCTCGCACGCATGGAGCGCTCACCTCATTTCGCATTTGACGGAGATCCTCGGCGGAATCACACAGCTGGAAGCCCGCTGGCAGAAAATCCGGTTTTCCCCGTATCTTCCGACCGGAGAAAAGACGCTTTCCGTGACGCTCCCGACTCCGGCAGGAATGATAAAAGCGGCGTGGGAAAAACATGGAGAGACAGCCGAGTACACACTCGAACTTCCCGATGGCGTTACGGCAGAAGTTGTTCTGCCCGGCCTGACCCGTACCGTTTCCGGTAAATGGCATTACAGGAATTGAAAGATGGGAAATCGGTTTACAACTGCCCGTTACGGACTTTTCATTCACCGGGGAGTTTTTTCCGCATGTTGACGCATTCATTGCCGAAAATTATCATCCTGAAGAGTGGGTGGCATACGCCCGTAAATGGGGCATGGGGATACACGTTTCTGACCTGCCAGCATCACGACGGATTTGCGCTGAGGGATTCCTGAGTGAACCATTTTAACGCGGTGAATTTGCGACCCCTGCTATAAAGCTCAGTGAAGCCGGAGTTGTCATCAAGGGAGGCTCCGGATCTATCGGCAAATATAAACAACGCTTCTTCCGGTGCACATCGGAACATTATCGTAAAATGAGTATAAAATACTTTTGGGTGTATCCGATTCATGCCTGTTTTTTTCAGATAAGGTGATGCCATGAAATTTATGATCGGTTATAATTTTGGTTGCCATGCGGAACTGCTTGATGCGGCGATTGCTTTGGCAGAAAAAATTCATGAAGTTTATTTTCCCTGGGGGGGGGGACTTGCGACCGGACGCGGCACGGTACAGGGATTTGAAAAAGAAAATAT
>ERZ1034917.839-NODE-839-length-23706-cov-4.001860_pt1 | contig 23706 bp, 21 predicted proteins | sample MGYA00520605_ERZ1034917 | MGnify/ENA primary metagenome ERZ1034917 (study PRJEB33766, sample SAMN09781784) | gut metagenome | biome: gut microbiome | host: Homo sapiens | place: Madagascar | study: EMG produced TPA metagenomics assembly of the PRJNA485056 data set... | reverse complement strand
ATATTTACCTTCCTTACCGTACAGCGGTGAGTCATTGACGCGGAACATCATCGACAAAGTCGGTTCATCAATAGCAATTGCCGGCATGGCTTCCGGAAATTCCGCATCACAAATTGTATCACTGATATCAATATCTTCAATTCCGACAATCGCACAGAGTTCTCCCGTGGGGACACTCTCTGTCTCTACCCGATTCAGCCCTTCAAAGGTAAAAAGCTGCTTAATTTGAACGGGCTTTTTCGTACCGTCCCGCTTAATTGCCACCAGAGGACGTTTGGTCGTCAGTTCACCACGATAGACGCGTCCGATCCCAATGCGGCCAACAAAGGAGGAATAATCCAACGTAGCGACCTGCAATTGAACCGGCCCGGGATTTTCAGGGGGAGCAGGAATATATTCCAGAATCGCATCCATCAGCGGCAGAATAGAGTCCCGGGGATCATCCAGAGAACGAGCAGCCCAACCACTACGCCCGCTGGCATACAATACGGGAAAATCCAACTGTTCATCTGAAGCGTCTAAATCACAGAATAGATCAAAGACTTTGTCATAAATTACAGTCGGCCGTGCATCCGGTTTATCGACCTTATTGATCACAACAATCGGGCGAAGATTCAATTTCAGGGCTTTATCCAGCACAAAACGTGTCTGAGGCATGGGGCCTTCGGCAGCATCCACGAGCAACAATACACCATCAGCAAGTTTCAACACGCGCTCAACCTGCCCCCCGAAGTCACTATGTCCGGGAGTATCGATAACGTTAACCTTAACCCCTTTATACTCAATGCTGATATTTTTGGCAAGAATAGTAATTCCGCGTTCCCGCTCAATATCGTTATTATCCAGAAAGCATTCTTCCACTGCTTGATTGGAGCGGAATACCTTCGCCTGTTTAAGGATTTCGTCAACCAGAGTCGTTTTGCCGTGGTCGACGTGGGCAATAATAGCAATGTTTCTAATTTCGCGCATTTTATTATCTCTGACTGGTAAAGAATTATATCCGCCCAACTCCTGCGCAAGCGGCGGCTGTTAAGTACATTTCCAACAATCAGCGCCGAAAACATACTGATGGGAGGGGCCCCCCCGCAGACATTCCGGAAAGATCTCAGAACAATTTTATTGCCTATTACTATAGCATTTTTTTGGCTGATAGCAACTCAAACCGATATGGGAAACGAGATTTTTGACCAATTTTTGAGAATTTTGTCCAATCGTTCAGAAAACAAAAAAGCAAAGAAACAGCGAAAACAATTGCAAGGCAATTGCCCCAAACGGGGGTGCGGCGCCGAGGCTGGTTCAACGGGTCGGATTCCGTTGCCCGAGCACAATGCAAAGGTCCCCCCGGAAAGTGCAGAACAAGAATAAAGCTAAGCGAACGGAAGATCCTCAAGAATCGACGGCAGTCTTTTGATCCTTCTGCTCAATCGGATGTCAAAAAAGCGGCAAAGAAATTATTGCTGTCGTAAATATTCATCCAAATCATTATCGTCCAGTTTCAGAATCTGGCTTTCTCGCAAAAAACTCTGTACACTGTCCGAAGCGTGCCCTCCATTAACCATAATGGAGGTACCAAAATCCGCCCGGACGGTACCGGGTTCCGCCTTGGCTGGATCGGTCTCACCCAGAACTTTTCGTATTTTTGCAATAGCATCTGTGCCGTCGAAAACCAGAATCAAGCAACGGGCAAGCCCCGGCAATTCTCGTTCCACTCCTGAAACAAACATGCTGCGCCCGGACATAAATTCAATGATTTTATTAAACTCACCATCCGCAGCAGCTTCGCCGATTGCAGCAAACGCGGCATCCAGATCCACAGCATCCGGCAGAGTCATTGCCTGTCCAACAGCAACTCTTGCTTGAATTGCATATCGTCCGCCAAGTTTTTCCCGCAACGCGTCCCGCACAGGCCCATAAAACTCAAAAGCCTCAGCAACACTCATTCCATGGAATTTGCACCCGGCAAGCCTCAGCCCCGCACGGCTGAAAAGGTCAAAAATACATCCTGGGCGACAACTCGAATTTCTCCAGTTTTCCGGTTTAATAATTGCCAGAGTACGCTCTTCCGCCCCTTCCTGTGCCAGATTGGGCTGGCAGGCAGCAATTTCTCCAAAAAAAGCCCGGATCGCTTCAATATTGCCTCCATCACAGGAACAAACAAATACCGGATCTTGCGAGGTTCCGAAGCTGCCGCGCAAAGAATATCCCGCCCGGTCTCCAAATGTACCGCAAATACCAGATAGCAGTGCTGTGGAGGCAGGGTCAAAAACGATCAGTAGAACGTCACCAATAAAAGATTTTCTAACTGCATCCGCCAGATTCCCGCTGGGCAGCAGTCCTGCCAGTCCAGCTAATTTGCCATCGAACTCAAAACGGCGGATTCCCCGAAGATTTAATTCTGGCGAAGCAAGCAAACGGGTAAGAATCGGACCGCAAAGAGTGCGTTCAATCGTGTGAGGTGACAAAAGGACATACGGGAAATTCTGGTTCATATATCTGGCCTTTCCTGAAAGATGGAATGGATTAAAACATGATACCGATATAGTTTAGCACAGGAAACTAATTTTGTCAAGAAAAAGCCAACAAAATCATAAAAAAAACCAGATATAAAAATATCGATATTGCATCCTGAGACTTCAGGCTGTATTTTAATAAGAATTGGATTTGATTTGGCAACGGATCAAAAAAGAAACGAGAAAAAGTGGGGATATTTTTCAATGAACGATGGAACTCTATATTTGGAATTGACGATCGGCGCGATATTGGTCAATAATTTTGTTTTGTCGCGCTTCCTGGGTATCTGTCCATTTCTGGGCGTATCCAAACGCATTGACACAGCTCTCGGAATGGGCGGTGCGGTGGTTTTTGTAATGATTATCGCCTCCTTTGCCACAGCCCTGCTGTCGAAATACCTTCTCAGCCCCAGAACAGTCATGGGTTACCAGATTGATCTGAGTTTTCTTCAAATCATTCTGTATATTCTGATTATTGCCGGCTTAGTCCAGCTGGTTGAAATCATGTTGCAAAAACTTTCCCCAGTCCTTTACAAAGCGCTTGGTATTTACCTGCCGCTGATCACAACCAACTGCGCAGTTCTCGGCGCTGCTTCCCTTAATGCTCAAAGTGGCCGGGGTATTCTCGAATCAACGATTTTCGGTTGTTGCAGCGGCATTGGTTTTGCTCTGGCGCTGTTAATTTTCTCGGGAATCCGCGAACGTTTGACGTTGTCGCAGATTCCGCGTCCGTTTCAGGGAATGTCCATTGCGCTCATTACCGCCGGCATTCTGGCAATGAGCTTTATGGGATTCTCCGGTATCTGCTGAGTACTGCGTAACTACAAAGAGAAGATATTATGGCAATCATCTTATTCGGTATCATTTCGCTGGCAGTGATCGGACTGGTTCTCGGGGCAGTAATCGGGATCGCCGCCAAATTTTTCAAAGTTGAAGTTGACCCACGCATCGGCCTGGTTCTGGAACTTTTGCCCAATGCCAACTGCGGCGGCTGCGGGAAAGCAGGATGTGCTGACTTTGCACGAGCCGTCGTCAACGGAGAATTGCCTCCAAGCAAATGTCCGGTCAGCAGCCAGGCAGTCATCGCCACCATCGCAAAAGCTCTCGGTATTGAAGTCGGAAGCGGGACAAAGATGGCAGCTGTTGTACTCTGTGGTGGCGATAAAAATCAATCCAAAATCCATGTTCTTTACAATGGGGTCAATGATTGCGCCTCAGCTGCGCTGATCGCCGGCGGGCCCAAAGGATGCCAATATGGCTGTCTCGGCATGGGCAGCTGTGCAAGAAGCTGCCCCTTCGGCGCAATTGAAATGATCAACAATCTTGCCGTAGTTCATGACGAACTCTGCGTTGGCTGCGGGAATTGCGTAAAGGCTTGTCCGCGCGGCGTCATTAAACTGGTTCCGGCAACTGCATGCGTACACGTTTACTGTAACTCCCCGGAAAAAGGCATTACCAAGAAACAGGTTTGTTCGGTTGGCTGCATCGGCTGCCGCAAATGTGTAAAAGCAGCAGAAGAAGGCCAATTTAAAGTTGACGGCATTAAAGTTTCCGTCAACTACGAAGCGGAAACGCTTCCGGGCGAAGATATCGTGGAAAAGGCCGGATGCCCCAGCAAATGCCTGCTGACAGAAAAACAACACTTGGAAAACGAATACAATGAATTGGCCGAACGGTTGAAGAAAGGCGTCTGATATACTATGAAGAGCGACATCAAAATCGTATCGTTCAAGGGTGGAGTTCACCCAGAAAACGACGGCAAAGGACTGACCAACGACGCGGCGATTCAGAATGCGCCGCTCCTTGACAATTACAAAGTCATTGTCCAGCAGAATATCGGCGCACCGCCGAAAGTGGTTGTCAAAGCCGGGGACATTGTCAAAAAAGGCCAGATTCTGGCGGAAGCCGGTGGTTTTGTCTCTGTTCCCCTCCATTCTCCTACAAGTGGTAAAGTTGCAGGAATCGTTGATATTCCCGGGCCGATGGGCGTAAAAGTTCCTGCCATCAGCATTGATGCTGATGGTGAAGACGCCTGGACAGACGAACGCATGACACCGATAGACTGGAAAAATGCGGAACCAACAGAACTCAAAAACCGCATTCAGGCAGCAGGAATTGTTGGTATGGGAGGAGCGGCCTTTCCAACACATGTCAAACTTGCACCAAAGGATCCTTCCAAAATCGAATACATTCTTGTAAACGGTGCGGAATGTGAACCTTATCTGACAGCCGACCATCGTTTAATGCTGGAAACACCGGAAAAAGTTCTCGAAGGCGCTGCCATTCTGGGACGGATTCTCGGTGTATCCGAGGTCTATATCGGAATTGAAGTCAACAAACCAGATGCGATCGAAGCGATGCTTGCGAAAGCCTCTGCCTTCGGGGTAAAAATTGTCGGAATGCAGGTTCAGTACCCCCAGGGGGCGGAAAAACAGCTGATTTACGCTGTCACCGGAAGAAAAGTTCCCCTTGGCGGACTACCGATGGATGCCGGATGTGTTGTCCAGAATGTAGGGACAGCAGCAGCAGCCCAGGAAGCAGTTACTCAAGGGATTCCCCTGATTGAACGAATTACCACAGTGACGGGCGAAGACGTTGTTCATCCAGGGAACTGGCGTTTCAAGTTGGGGACACCAATTACCAAAGCCCTCGAACTTGCCGGTGGAGTAAAGAGTGAACCGGGAAAATTTATCCTTGGTGGACCGATGATGGGTTTTGCCCAGCGGTCATTTGATGTGACGGTTATGAAAAATACTTCGGGGATTCTGTTACTGGATCCCAAAGATGTCGTGCAATATGATTCGACAGCCTGCATCCGCTGCGGCCGCTGTCTACGCGCCTGCCCAATGGATCTCCATCCGGGGCCATTAAGCACATTGATTGAAAGCGAACAATTTGAGCTGGCTGCGCAAAACCACGTTATGGACTGTATTGAATGCGGCTCCTGCGCGTATGCCTGCCCGGCACACCGCCCGCTGGTTCAGCACTTCCGCCGTGCAAAAGCGGAAATTCGCAAACGGATGAAGAAATAACGACAGAGGCCATTGACAATATGACTACAGAAAATACAAAGACGGAGCTCCTGATGCCCAAAGGTGAAGAACTTGTATTAAGTTCTTCCCCCCATATTCATGTCAAAGAAAACGTCCGGAGCATTATGATCAAGGTACTGGTAGCTTTGCTGCCGGCGATGATTGCATCAATCTGGTTTTTCGGCTTAGCCGCGCTGCGGGTATTGGTCTTAACGACCGTTTTCGCCATTGCAGCAGAAGCGATCTGGTGCAAATTGTCCGGAAAATCCTGGAAAACCATTCTGGATGGCAGTGCGGCATTAACAGGAGTACTTCTGGCATTGAATTTCTCGGCAGGAATGCCGTGGTGGATCTGCCTTATCGGCGCCTTTATTGCGATATGGTTGGGGAAACAGGTCTTTGGCGGCCTCGGCCACAATCCCTTTAATCCGGCACTGGTTGCCCGTGTCGCATTATTGATCGGTTTTCCGGCATTTATGACTTCCTGGGTTCCGGCCTCCAATATGACTCCGGAAAACAGCTCCTATTCACAAGTCTTTTACGCGCCGGACGACTTTGCGGCACTTCAGAACGGAGAAATTGGCCTGGACGCCGTAAGCTGTGCAACGCCCCTTGGTATCGTTGGTGAAACGAAAAAAATCCTCGGCAACAGCCCGGAAGCACAAAACAACTTTGCGCAGGTTGACAATCCGGAAGCATTGAAAAACTACTTTTTCGGCAATGTCGGCGGTTGCATGGGCGAAACCAGCTCTCTGGCGCTGTTAATCGGTGGCGCATTGTTGATTTTCTGGCGCCTGATCAAATGGCAGATTCCGGTCTTTTATATTGGCACTGTAGCAATTTTCACTGCGATTCTGCACTATTTCATGCCGGGGGTCACTCCTTCGCCGCTCTTCCATCTGCTCACCGGGGGACTGTTGCTCGGCTCCATATTTATGGCGACAGACATGGTAACTTCACCGATGTCCAGCCTGGGCTGTATCATATTCGGCGTCGGACTGGGAATTTTGACCTGTGTCATCCGTATTTGGGGAAATTATCCGGAAGGCGTCAGCTTTGCCATTCTGCTGATGAATGCGCTGGTACCTTTGATCGACCGCGTCGGTGCCATCCGGCCATTTGGTTACGTTCGGCGCAAAGCGGCATAAGAAAGGGATTGATTCATGAATTTGAAGACAACAGAAAACTGGTTGGTTCTCGGCATATTTCTGGCAGTGACCGGTGCATTGGCGGCACTGATTCTCGGTTATTTCAACATGCTTACCGAAGAGCCGATCAAAGCAGCAAAAGTCCGTGGAGCCAATCAGGCTTTGAGCGTCGTACTTCCTGCATTTGATAACGATCCTATCGCAAACTCCTACACGATCAAAGCCGAAAATGGCATGGAAATCACCTATTACGGAGCTCTGCGGGAAGGGCAACTTGTCGGAGTTGCGGGATCGGCTTCCACGAACAAAGGATATGCAGGCGCAATCAAAGTCATGGCCGGGTTGAATCCGGAAACCGGAGCCATCCTCGGAATTGAAACGCCGGATGGCATCCGTTCCGCAGTGACGATTACAGAGCACAATGAAACTCCGGGCTTAGGCTCAAAAGTCTGTAATCGAACGGATGTCAAAACGATTGTTACCGTGTTTGAGAACAAACCGAAAAGTGCTCTTGCCGGTAACAGTGTACTGGATCAATTCGCCGGCAGGCTTCCGAGTAAGCCGGAGTGGAAAGTTACCAAAGACGGTGGCGATGTTACCTATGTTACAGGGGCAACGATCAGCAGCCGTGCTGTTACCGACGCGATTTACTGGATCAGCGTCACATATGCAGATAACGAAGCTGCGATTGATGCAGCAATTGGTGGAGGTGCGCAATGACAATTTGGGGTGATTTCATTAAGGGAATCTGGCGGGAAAACCCGACGCTGGTACTGCTGCTTGGAATGTGCCCGACGCTGGCATTAACTTCCAGTGCCATCAATGGATTGAGCATGGGCCTGGCAACAACTTTCGTGCTGATCGGGAGCAATTGCGTCGTATCTCTGGTAAAAAATATTGTTCCGAATAAAATCCGAATCCCGGTATATATTGTGATTATTGCAACTTTCGTGACCGTGGTAGACATGCTGATGAAGGCTTATGCACCGGATGCATTATATGCCGCGCTGGGAATTTTCATTCAGTTGATTGTGGTAAACTGCATTGTGCTCGGCCGCGCTGAAGCGTTTGCGTCAAAAAATAATATTGTACGTTCTTTTTTTGACGGGTTTGGCATGGGTTTGGGCTTCACCTTGTCATTGACCATGCTGGGAATTGTCCGGGAATTTCTCTGCAACGGATCATTTTTCAGCATCAAGATCATCATTCCATGGACAGTTGACTTCATGTTGCCGGTGCTGGCACCGGGAGCCTTTGTCATTCTCGGCTGTTTCCTGGCAATTATGAATTATCTGAATAACCGCAGAGCGATCAAGCGTGGTGAAATCTATATTCCGCCACAAGGATTTGACTGCCGCCACTGCTCGATTTGCAATCTCAAGGAAGATAAAGAAGAAACTCTTTGAGGATCGGTCTTCTCAATAGCAGCATCCGCAGACAATAGCAGATGCTGTTTTTTTTTTGCCATCGGCTTGCAATACTGGAAAATTTAAAGTACAGTACAGGATTAACAAACGTTTGTTCGAGGAGCAATCCTATGGTAAAATTGAAAGATATCGCAACAGAACTGGGGATTTCCTGTGGAGTTGTTTCGCGTGCGTTAAATCCGGATCCAGCACAACATAATCTGGTCTCCCAGACAACGCGGCAACGAGTCATTGATTGTGCAGTGCAGATGGGTTATAAACCGCACCTTGCTGCAGCTGCGCTGCGACGCGGACAGGTACAGACCATTGGGGTCTTTCTGCCGGTCATCCGCAATTCTCTGATGATTGATCTGCTGCACGGGATCTCTGATGCTGCTACGGAAGAAGGCTTGCCGCTCTCGCTTCACTTTTCACTTCATGCAGACGAATATGCCGATTTTTTCAACCGGGTTGTCGGAACTCATCCTCTGGGCATGATCAGTTACTGTCCTTATGATACCCCGAATCGAACTTATCTGGTCAATGCCCTCCAGGAGTACAGTTCACGTGGTGGCAAAGCAGTATTTGTTCATGGAGAACCGGAGGAGAATACACAGTTCTCCAGTGTTCTGATTGACAATTATTATGGGGGAAAACTGGCTGCCGAATTTTTGAAAAAATATCCGGCTCAAAGTTTTCTGGGAGTTTTCAGTTCTTTCCATCTCCACAGTTGTGAACGCCGGCGTGGCTTTTCCGACTCCATGCGAAATGAAGACCGCCCGACTCGGATTATCCAGGACGATTTTGACAATGCGTTAAGATTGGATACTGCCTACCGAAGACTGGAACCGTTGTTATATGTTCAGTCCCGTCCGGCAATCTTCGTTGACAGCGATATGCTCGGGATGTATATCATCAGCCGGCTGCTTGCCGACGGCATTCTCCCGGGTAGAGATGTCACGATTCTTGGATACGACAATATTTATGCCAATAATCTGCAACATCCACGCCTGACCACGATTGCTCAGCCTTTTTATGAGTTGGGCAGCATGGCGGCAAAGCAGCTTTTCCGAGAATTGCGGGGGGAAAAACCGGAACGCATTTTATTAAAACCTGTCCTGATTCCCGGAGAAACTGCCTGAAGAGGAAAGGGAAAAGAAAAAAATGACACTTATCACTGGAACATTTTTAGATGGAATGGCATGCGATATTCCCAGCAACAATTTCACGCCGGAAGACTGGACAAAACAATTTGACGAATTCCGGAGCCTTGGCATGGACACTGGGATTGTTATCCGTGCCGGCTGGGGAGATTCGTCGTTATACGATTCCCAAGTCATGAGAACCACGCTTTTCCCGGAAGAAGACATGTTAGAACTGTTTTTCAGGGAAGCTGACCGCACAGGAATGAAGCTGTTTGTCGGTCTTTACGACTCTTTCTGCTACTGGCTGAAAAACGACTGGGCGCCTGAAGTCGAACTCAGTTCCCGGTTGATCGAAGAGCTTTTGGAACGTTACAACCACCATCGCAGTTTTTACGGCTGGTATCTCTGCCACGAAGGCGATATGCGGTACCATCAGGAAAAAATCTGGAATCCACTCGCTCGAAAAATGCGGGCTATTACCCCTGAAAAACTCATTCTGGTCAGCCCGCGCTATTGCGGTGTCAAATATGACCCATCCTGCGTGTTAACCCCGGATCAACACAAACGGCATTTTGATTATATTTTTAACGAAATGAACGGCCTGATTGACATTGCCGCCTTTATGGATGGCCATGTCGACTACAAGGAACTGGGAACCTTTGCGGCAGTAACAGCAGAAGTTTGTGCAAAGTATGGAATTGAATTCTGGTCCAATCTGGAGACTTTTGATCGCGACATGCCCTGGCGGTTCCCGCCAATTGAATTTACAAAACTGGAATATAAACTCAAAGCAGTACAGCCATACGCCTCTAAAGTAATTACCTTTGAAGCGCCTCATTTTCTCAGTTCGCTGTCCATGTTTCCATCAGCCCGCAATCTATTGCGCTGCTACCGCCAAAAACATGAACAGGAACTCAATGTACTCAGCCGATAACATTGGTCTGTGCCGGCAATTCCAGGAGAAGCTTTTCCGCATAATTCCGCCAACTGAATCCGGCGACTTGGGCAACACAATTTTCGCCCATGCGCCGGCGGTGCGCCTCCGGCAATGAAGTAAATAACCGGATTTTTTCCGACATTTGTTCGATATCCTCAGCGGAATCAACAACGTATCCGGTATTTTCATCCGGGACAAGTTCAGCAATTCCGCAATCCCTGGACACAAGAACCGGAACGCCACAACTCATTGCTTGCCGCGCATGTTGATCGTCTGCACCGCAACGAGCCGGATAAATCAACAGATCCGCGGTAATCAACCAATCCCGCCATTCGTCCGCTGCGCCAGCCCACATCATGTCATCAGCGACTCCAAGTTTGCTTGCCAGATTGACAAATGCACCTCGTTCCCCTTCCCCCATCACCACAAACAACCATTGTTCACGGATATCAGGAGGCAATTGGGCAAAGGCGCGTATCGCACAGTCCAACCCATTCAACTTCCAATGGGGAGCGCCAAAAATCATAATAAACGGACGGTGAAAATGAAGATTTTTTCGCGACTGATTTTTCTCATCGATGGACGCTGGATGATACGCTTCATGAAGAATCCCGGGGGGGATTACAACAATCCGTTCAGACGGATATTGGTAATATCTGGCAATTTGCTGTTTTTGAAAATAGGAATCAACGACAATTTTTGCAGCAGAATCTCCATTCAGACATTTTTTTTCAAAACGGCGATCAAACCAATGCCGCAGACAATTGAAATTTTTTTCTGTGCAGGCATTTACTGCAAGCGGGAATGGCACATGGAGCAAATCAACCGCTTCCTGCGTGCAATTTAACGCAAGAACAGCCTGATAAGGTTCTTCGGGCCGCAAAGTCTCCAGAACTTTTCGGGCGGAGCGATCGAATGAAGCATTATGGCAACAGGCATGCCGATGCGGCACAGGAACCCATCGGCATGATGGCGACTCATCGTCGCCGGAAAAACGTTCCGCGACAACAATCAGATTTTCTCCGAAATCAATCAATTCATCCAGCAGCCGCTCAGCATAACAGTCCGGATCTCGCTCCGGATGGAATTTCCGTTTTAGAATCACAAGTTTCATAACAGTATCCGCATACAACCTCAGCAGTGAAAGCGCCCGGTTTTCCAGTTGCGCTGACGTGCTGCTTCATAAAGAAGGATCGTTGTAGCCGTCGCGACATTCAGCGAGTCAATCTGGCCCAGCATCGGAATACGGACATTAATATCCGCCCCTTTCAACCACAAATCGGTCAACCCGACCTGCTCCGTACCAACGACAATGGCAATAGCCTGCTTCATGTCGATATCGGTATAAATTGTGTCAGTATGAGGCGTTGTGGCAAGGGCCTTGATCTTGTGCTGTCGCAACCAGTTCAACGCTTCTTCGCCATCCGCCTCGGCGAGAGGAACAGCAAAAAGCGCACCGGTACTGGCGCGAATCACATTGGGATTATAAATATCTGTGCACTTATTGCAAATAATCAGCCCATCAACGCCGGCGGCATCAGCACTGCGTAAAATACTGCCAAGATTTCCCGGCTTCTCAACTGCTTCAGCAACAAGATACAGGCCATTTTCGCGAACAGGCAAATCCTCCAAGGTATGGCGACGCATCTTTGCAATGGCGATCAGACCTTCCGGACGATCCCGATAGGCCATTTTTTCAAGCAGAAAAGGAGGAACCTGATAGAGACGGGCACCGCGGTCTTCGAGTTTTTGCAGTAAATCGTACTCATTTTCGCCAAGAAACATTTCGGGAGCAAAAAAGACTTCGGTCAGTTCCAGCCCATAGTCACTGCCGCGTGACAATTCGCGATACCCTTCGAGCAATGTTAACTGCTCCCGTTCGCGATCACGGCGTTCCCGCAAACGACATACATGTTTTACTGCAGGATTCTGCGTACTGGTCAACTTGGTAATATTCATCTGAAACAATTCCTGTAATTCACGTACAAAAAGCAATCTCAATCAGGAGCCGACAGGATTCCCTCTGCAATTTCCAAGGCACACAATAAATTCAACACCGTTACATTCTAATTCACATTGTCCTGGAAAAAAGAAACGCCCGGGGTTAGTATGCTCCCGGCGCTTCTGCATCAATTTTCAGAAAATTCTGTCAGCAGGTGTCCACTTGAAAATAATCTATCTTTATACTATACTCCCAAAATCCCAAAAAAAAAGGAGTTTTTTCAGCTGGGAAATGTGTCTCTCTTGCGAAAAAAATAAAACTGGTGTATGTTATCAGTTAATAATACAATTTATAACTGGATTTTTTTATGGCAACTCCCATTTTAAGTATATTGATCATCAATTATAAGACTCCTGATCTGACCAAACTGTGTCTGCGGTTGCTCCGAAAACACACGGATTTAAGCAAAGTCAAAATTATTGTTGTTGACAACGATTCTGCAGATGAGTCTTTGGAATACCTGCGCAAATTAAGCTGGATCACTTTGATTGAGCGGAAAAAGCTTCCCGGAGAACTGCCGGCAAACATGCATGCTTCTGCCCTGGATCTGGCGTTTTCCCGAGTCGATACGCCTTATGTGCTCTCGATCCACACCGATACACTGGTTCTCTCTGACGGATGGCTGGAATATCTGTTAGGAGAAATCGAAAAATCTCCAGAAATTGCCGGAGTAGGCAGTTGGAAACTGGAATCCGTTTCTCCATGGAAAAAGTTGGGAAAATCTTTGGAAAAGTTTTTCCAGACCAGAGTTCTTTACCCGCTTTGCGGCAGAAAAGATGGCGGAATGATTGCCGGAGAAGGGAAAAACTACTATTATCTGCGTAGCCATTGCGCGCTTTATCGAACTGATCTTGTCCGCAAATATACGCAGGGGTTCTTTGATAATGATACCGCCGGAAAAACACTGCATAAGTCTCTTGTCGAGAAAGGATACAAAATGGTGTTCCTCCCAACAGAAGATCTGATGAAATACATTCGTCACCTGAATCATGCTACCATGATCCTCAATCCGGAAATTTCCGGCAGAAAAACAGGGACTCCCGCAGCACGCAGGCGAGTGAAAAAAGAGCTGAATGCCTTTGATTTCCGTGCCATTCTCGCGGATGATTCCCTTGATGCCATCGGAGATGAACAATGATTGCCTGGCTGCGCAAACACTCTATCGAATGTTTTATCTTTCTGGGTATGCTCGCTGCCTGTTGCTGCGGCCTTTACGGCGCGGAAATCGTCCGAATCAACGGCCGCTTCGCCATCTTTGTCGGAGAAATGAAACAGTACGGGATCGGCGTCTTTCCGACCTTGTATAACAAACCCTATACCGACTATCCCTCGACATTGGTTTTCCTGATGTATCTAACTTCGTTAGGCGGCAATGTTATCAATATGCTGACGCTGGCTTTTCCCACCGCACTGGCGTCGGCGTGGGCAGCATTATTTACGTACAAAATCGGGAAAACGGTTTCGCGGAGAACCGGAATCCTATCAGTATTTTTCCTCCCGCTTGCATTTGAATTTCTTTCCATGTCCTCTGCACCCGGGCTGGATATCTTTGTCACGGCTGCAACGGTAACCCTCTTCTGGGCACTCCGCAAACTGGATGATGGAACATCCAGGGCTTATTTTCTCGTGCCCATTCTTGCTATTTTATTCAGCTTTACGGTTCGTGGCCCAATGGGGATTCTGGTTCCTTCCGCCGTCTGGATTGCCTTTTATGCGGTTGCCAGACGCTGGAAACTAATGATTCTTGCTGGATTTCTCGTCGGGCTTACGTCGATCGTCGCGATGGCAATTTTTATGGAACTGACCTATCTCCAGGGAGGCCGTGAACTTCTCTACCTCTTTTTTCATGACCAGATACTCAGCCGCTTCGGCAGTTCCCGGCCATTCCATTATTTTGTGACCAATGCAATGGGATCCTTTGCCATAACATATCCTCTGGCTCTGATAATTTTAGTCGTTATGGCACGCAAATTTTTTCAGGCGCCAACTGAAAATGATTCTCCGGCAATCAAGCTCGGACGTGAACTTGCGGGATGGATTATCATTGTCATCATCGGATTCAGTATTCCCGGAACCAAACATCTCCGGTATATCACACCGATTATTCCGGCTATGGCACTTTTGTGCGGGTTATGGCTTACCGGGGGATTTTCGAGTATTTTTCTCGATAAATTGCACAAACTCTTCATTCGAATTGCTTCACTTGCCGCACCGATCCTCTTTATTGCTTCTCTACTTGCTGCGGTAATTCTGCCATTTATTCTACCGTTTGTTTTACCGGGGGTGAACCTGCCGATTGGCATTCTGGTACTGCTTTTCGGCCTTCTGTCCTGGGGAATTATAGTCTGTGTTCCTCAATATCTGGGGGCAATGCAAAAATCCCGCAGGGAACTCTTTGAAGTTTTCACGCTGGCGGTAGCGATCGTCGTCATTCGCGGATATCTTGTTCTGCCGATTGAAAGTGCTGTTGAAAGTTCTCGCGCGTTTTCCGCAGAAATCACCAAAGCCAGAGAGGGAAAACAACTGGTTTACTACAATTTCGGACCTGATGGCGACGAACTGAAATATTTACTGAATTTACCTCTGGAAGAACGTTTCATTGGAGAATATGTCATTGTACGGGAAGAGGAAAGCCAACCTGAACAGTCCGAAGAACAATTTCTGCAAACATGGGTTGAAAAACTGATTGCCCTGTTCCCGGAAGATGTCCATACAGAAAATCCTCCTCTGTTGCCGCGTTACAAAATTGCAGAAGAATATCAGGCGCTGTTTGAATACCCGGAAGATACCTTCTTCCTTACCAGAGAAAAATACTTTAACCGCACCCCGGAAGCAATACGCAATGCCTTTGACGTTGTCATAAAGGGCGAACTTGGCCATCAAGAATGCCTTGTTTTCCGCCGAAAACCGGGTGCGACCATGCCGGAGCTGCAATGAACCTTGCCTTTGCATTATTTCGTTATTTTCCCTACGGCGGCTTACAACGCGATATGTTGCGGATCGCCAGAGAATGCGCCCGACGCGGACATAAAGTTACCATATTAACGCGGGCATGGGATGGAGAAAGACCGGAGTCAATAGAAGTGAAACTTCTGCCAATTAAGGCTTTATCAAACCACAAACGCGCATTGGAATTTGCCGAAAGGATTGGCATCATTTCACAAACGAGAGAATTTGATGCCATCGTCGGATTCAATCGCATGCCGTATCTTGATTGTTACTTCGCCGCAGATAACTGTTTTGCTGCCCAAGTTGATCAAAATCATTCCCGCATTTACCGCCATATGCCCCGAGGCAAAGCATACCTGCAGCTGGAACGAAAACTATTTTCTCCTGATAATCCCCAAAAGACGAGGATTTTATCGTTGACAGAACGCCAGGAAAAGGAATACCAACAATATTACCTGACTCCGCCGGAACGTTTTTTCCGGCTGCCACCAGGAATCCAAAAAAATCGACGCTGCCCGGAAAATGCCCAGCAACTCCGGGATGCCGTACGCTGCGGGAATGGAATCAACAGTCATGAATTTGTCCTGCTTCAGATCGGTTCCGGCTTTCGGACCAAAGGAGTCGCCAGGTCCATTAAGGCTCTGGCCAATCTGCCGGAGCTGCTACGGAAAAATACCTGCTTATGGATTGCCGGCCGGGACAATCCCAAAAAATTCAAACGCCTTGCCGCACAATCCGGAGTCGGCGATTCTGTACTCTTTCTGGGCGGCCGTGATGACATTCCCCAGCTCCTTCAGGCGGCAGATTTGCTGATTCACCCCGCCATCAATGAATGTGCCTGCACTGCGCTGGTCGAAGCGGTTGCCGCAGGTCTTCCAGTTCTAACGACGGCAAACACCGGTTACAGTGAAATCATTTCTGCTGCACAGTCAGGCGTGGTTACCCCGGAACCATTCCAACTGCAAAGTTTTACGGCAGAATTGGAAAAACTTCTTACCGGCAATCAACTACCCATAATGCGCAGCAATGCCCTGGATTATGCAGCAACTCATGATCTTTACAATCGCCACCGCGTTGCGGCGGACTTTATTGAAACGCTCAGTAAAGGAAACAGGCTATGATACTTGATCTCAACGAACCATTTCGCACCATCTGGAAAAACCGTGATGCTTTTGTTGAAGTCGAAGCACTCTCTGGAGAACTGTTTCGCGAAGTAAAAAGCCGCCGAACATTTCGATTTGAAATCAACGGGTGTGGTTTTTTTTTGAAACACCACCACGGCGTCGGCTGGGCGGAAATTCTCAAAAATTTACTTCAGTTCAAGCGGCCGATTCTTGGGGCCGCCAACGAATATCATGCCCTTGCCCGTCTGCATGAACTCGATATCCCGACCATGACTTGCTGTGCTTTCGGAGAACGGGGATGGAATCCAGCCAAGCGGGAATCCTTTCTGATCACAGAAGAACTTACCGATACGGTGAATCTTGAAGATTTTACCGCTTCGTGGCAAAACGGATCGGTAGACATCCCATTTAAACGCATGATGATCCGGAAACTTGCTGAAACCAGCCGAAAACTACACTTCAATGGAATCAACCACCGAGATTACTATCTCTGTCACTTTTTATTGAAGCAGCACCCCGAACCAACACCAGAAAATGATCCGGATTTTTATCTGATTGACCTGCACCGGGCTCAAATCCGTTCTTCAGTCCCCTACCATTACTGGGTCAAAGATCTTGCTGGACTCTGGTTCTCTGCAATGGATCGCCAGCTGACGAAACGCGACCTGCTTCGCTTTATCGTTCAATATGAGCAAAAACCTCTGCGTTGGATTCTATCAGAACGTGGCAAGTTTTATCGTGATGTCGACCGCACGGCACGCAAACTCTACCGTAAGGAATTTGGAAAAAAATCCCCAAGCCCGGAGCTGTTTTGAATGACTGATGATTTCCTAAGCCTCTCCATTGAAGCCGCTGAACGCAATACAACCGAGACAGTTGATTATGAATATGCCGGACGCGCACTTCTCGAAGTAAGCTATGACGGCAGCTTCTACAGCGGGTGGCAATTTCAGCCCAATCATCCTACAGTTCAAGGAGAATTGGAAAATACCCTGAAACGTCTCTATCGGGGTTTATCGATCAAAACTGTCGGCTCCAGCCGTACCGACACTGGAGTTCATGCGTTAGCCTTCGCCGCAAGCTATCTGCTGCCTAAAATGCCTTCCATCCCTGTGGAACGTCTCCAGACCGTCCTCAATCGGCAGCTTCCTTCTGCCATTCGCATCCGGTCTGTTCGCGAAGTACCTGTCTCATTTCACGTCCGTTACGATACGGTTGGGAAAGCATATACTTACCTCTTAAACCGCGGGGAATGCACCCCGTTCAATGCCCGGTATTCCTGGCCGATGTACCGCTCAATTAATGTTGACGCAATCCGTATGGCAGGACAACATCTGGTAGGGACCTATGATTTTTCCTCCTTTGTAGTAGAACGCAGCCAGATCGAGAATGCCGTCAGGACAATCTATGCCGTCGACGTGCAGGAATTTGGCCCATATGTGGCATTGACTTTTCGCGGAAACGGCTTTCTGTACAAAATGATCCGCTGTATTGTCGGCGCACTTGAAGCCGTTGGCAGAGGCGTATTGGCTCCGGATGATATAGCCAAAATCCGTGATGCCAGAGACCGGTCGGCAGCACCGGAAACAGCGCCGGCAAACGGCCTTTTTCTGATGAAAGTTTTCTATGATTTCGATGAACTGATGAACTTTTCCATCAGTAAGCCGCCATTTGAGTTATAATCCAACTCAGGAAAGAGTTTTGAGTGAAGAAATCGTTCGTACCATGGCCGGAGGCATTGCGGTTATAATCCAACTCAGGAAAGAGTTTTGAGGCGCTGCGAAAACTCCTCAAAACTCTGTGGTTGAAAAAATGGATTGCTATGTTTCGCTTCCCCCAGTGTCAACACTTCTGTATGACCGTAGTCATGGCCGCTGTAAAGAGGAATATCATTCGGCAACGGGAACAATCGGTGTTGCAGTGACTCATACAAACTCCGCGCATCAAAAGCGAATCCGCAATCATCGACAAAGAGAGTATCCCCGGTAAAAATTCCCTGCAACCCGGAAAGATTGTAAGAAACACTGTCCGGTGTATGCCCGGGAGTAAAAATGACTTCAATAAACCCGCCGCCCAGCGGGAGTTCTTCACCGTCATACGTGGGGGAAAAAGGGATTCCGATTCTCGCAAGCGGATGGGCAACAACACGCGTCGCATCATCCCATTGCCGTAAAACTTCCAACAGTTGTTCTGTGTGATCTTTATGGGCATGCGTCAACAGGACATAGCGAAGAAAATGTTTTCCCGGTACCTCCTCCCATGCTCTGCGTAGTAGTTCAAAATCACCGGCAGGATCAACCCATGCACAACTACCGTCCGGCGCCGATATCAGGTAGGAGAAATTGTGATCCAGTCCCCCGACCTGCAGCTGTTTTACCTGGAAAACTCCCCTTCCCTGCATAATCTTAAACCCCTTTCTTTGAAAATTTCTCAATTCCTCTTTGAACTACAGCATAAAAAACCGGAATTAAGAATGTTCCGATTACAATTGCCAGAAACATTCCGCCAACGACAGCGGTTCCGAGAGCCTGGCGGCTGTTTGCCCCGGGGCCGGAAGCAATAACCAGCGGTAACGTTCCAAGAATAAAGGAAATCGCCGTCATCTGCACGGCACGGAAACGAAGTTTTGCCGCAAAAGCCGCTGCTTCAAGAATCGGCATTCCTTCTTCGTGCTTAACCTTGGCAAATTCAACAATCAGAATTGCCGTCTTGCAGGCAATACCGCAAAGCAGCACTAACCCGACCTGAGTGTAAATATTGTTATCCATACTGCGAAGCATCAGATACCCCACTGCACCAAAAAGTGCAACCGGGACAGACAATATGACAGCAATCGGGATCAGCCAGCTTTCGTATTGAGCCACAAGGAAGAGATAAATAAAGACCACTGCAAGGATGAAAATGGTAACAATCTGCCCAGATGCCTGCTGTTCCTGGTAAGACATATCCGTCCATTCGCACTTCATCGTCTCCGGTAAAATGCGACGGGCAATTGCCATCATGGCTTCCATTGCCTGGCCGGAGCTGTAGCCATCCGCAGGTTCTCCCTGAATGGTTCCGCTCGAAAACATGTTGTACCGGGTAAGGTATTGCGGAGCAAAGCGCGTCTCAATTTTTACCAGAGTCCTCAGCGGCACCATGACACCGTCTGCACTGCGGACATGAATCTTCGCAAGGCTCTCTTCACTGGCGCGTTGGGCAGCATCTGCCTGAATTTCCACACGGTAAACTTTACCGAATTTATTAAAATCATTGACATAACTATATCCCATCATACTCTGAAGCGCATTGTTGATATCAGAAAGCGCGACGTTCATTTTCAACGCCTTTTCCCGGTCAATCTCCAGAAAAACTTGGCGCACCGCAGCACGATAGGTCGTGTAAACCCGTTGTAAAGCCGGATCCTGATTCGCTGCCTGCACCAATTCCTGTAGCACGGCTGCCATACGATTGGCATCTGTCCCGGCAGTATCTTCCACAACCAGAGTAAAGCCGCTAGTCAACCCGATTCCCGGGACAGTCGGAATCCCGAAAACCTGGAATCCGGCATCTGGAATTTCATTCAGCTGTTGCTGCACCGCCTGAATAATCGCATTCTGCTGCAATTCCGGCGATTGCCGTTCGTCCCATGGCTTCAATGCCACAATGAAGAAGGCGCTGTTGGACGCACTGGTCCCACTTAAAATACTGTACCCGGAGTTAGCCATAACATCGGCAACGCCCGGCTGTCCCATGACAATATCATTGACATAGGCAATCACCTTCTCCGTCCGTTCCAGCGAAGCATTATCGGGCAACTGCATGTTAATAAAGAAAGCCCCCTGGTCCTCATCCGGAATAAACCCGGTCGGCAATGCCTTGAACAAACTTCCAGTTAAAAAGATTAATCCGCAATAAATTAACAGTGTAAAAAATGCCAGACGCAACAATTTGGAAACCGTTGCGGAGTAACACCGCGTCAACAGCTCAAACACAGCATCAAACCAGCGGAAAAGAATAAATTTCCGACGGGGTGTATCTCCAATCGGCTTCAGGATCAGTGCACTCAATGCGGGACTCAGTGTCAATGCATTGATGGAAGAAATCGCCACCGCTACAGAAATCGTTATCCCGAATTGACGATACATTTCCCCGGTAATTCCGCTGAGGAAACAAACCGGAACAAACATCGCCAACAATACAGCTGTTGTGGCAATCACCGGGCCAGTAACTTCCTCCATCGACTTGATTGCCGCCTGTTTGGGGGGCAGATGCTCTTCTTCCATCAACCGGCTGACATTCTCAATCACGACAATCGCATCGTCCACGACAATCCCGATCGCCAGAATCAAGCCAAAAAGAGTAATCAAATTAATGGAATACCCTATCGCGTAAAGCACAGCAAAGGTTCCGATCAGCGACACTGGAATCGCTACAGTCGGCACCAAAGTCATTCGCCAATCCTGCAAGAAGAGATAGGTAATCAGAATCACAAGAATTACGGCTTCAATCAAAGTAATGGCAACTTCTTCAATTGATGCCTGGATAAAGCTGGTGGTATCATATTGAAAGCCGTAATCCAACCCTTCCGGAAAGTTATTGGCTTTCAATTCTGCAAGCCGTTCCTTGCACGCATTGGCAATTTCAATTCCATTGGCATTATTCAATTGGTACACGGCGAGCAGTGCAGCTGGTTTACCATTTAACTGGCCTTTGGAGTTGTAGGTTTCTGCACCAAGTTCGACACGGGCAATATCTTTGAGCTTGACCTGAGCCCCGTCTGACAGAGTACGAATGACGATATTTTCAAAATCGCCAACTTCAGTTAAACGCCCTTGCGTCTGAATCGCAAAACGGAAGATCTGATCCGCAGGAGTGGGCGCTTCTCCGAGAGCGCCGCTGGCAACCTGAACGTTCTGAGCCTTAATTGCCGCAGAAACATCGCTGACATCAATCCCGAGCGCCGCCATCCGGTCAGGATCCAGCCAAACACGCATGGAATACTTCAAGCCGCCCAGCAACGATACATTGCCAACCCCGGGAATCCGGCTGAGTTCATCCTGAATATTCAACATGGCATAGTTGGATAAAAACAAAGCATCTCGGCTGTTATCAGGAGAAAAGAGCGTAATAACCAACAGAATATTGCTGGACTGTTCTTTGACAATCACACCTTGCCGCTGTACCTCTTCAGGCAAGCCGGCAGTTGCCCAATTCACCCGATTCTGTACATTCACCGTATTCTGATCGCCATCGGTCCCGATTCCCAATGTCACCGTAATGGTCGCACTACCGGAGTCTGACGCGGTACTGGACATATAAAGCATATCTTTGACGCCATTGATCTGTGCTTCAATCGGCTCAATCACCGTTTGCTGTACCGTCAGCGCGTCAGCTCCGGGATAATTTGCGGTAACAGATACCACCGAAGGCGTAATATTAGGATACTGGGCCACCGGCATAACGCTGAGAGCAATCAATCCCGCCAGCGTAATGACGATGGAAATAACGAACGCAAACCGTGGCCGTTCGATAAAAAATCTGCTGATCATTTTGCAGCATCCTCCGCCTTCTGTTCCGATTGTGAAGCAGTTTCAGGCGTCTCTTCAGAGGCTACTGGAACAACAGGAGCCGCAACTTTGACTTCAATTCCGTTGCGCACTTTCTGGATTCCCTGGACAATAACATTTTCCCCGACGGAAACCCCTTCATAAACAACAATTTTATCGCCGAATGATTCTCCGACCCGGATGTTGCGCCGCTCGACTTTATTTGCAGGCGTCACAACGTAAACGAACTTACCCTGCTGGTCTTCCTGTACAGCCTGAAGCGGAATTACCACATGTTGAACCGGATCAGCCATCTCCAGACGCACCTTGACATACATCCCGTCAACCAGCAGTTTTCCAGCATTTTCAAAGAGTGCCTGCAATTTGATTGTTCCTGTCGTGGTATTGACATTATTATCCCAGTAGGTTAACTTTCCGACTTCATCATATTCGGAACCGTCAGCTAAATATAAACGGCAACGGATCAGGTCTGACTCCGCTTTCTTATCGCGATTGCGAAGTAATTTCAGCAAATCCAATTCACTGGCATTAAAGCTGACGCGAACAACACCAAAATTACGGACTGTTGCAAGTCGGCCGGTTTCCGGCCCTACCAGATTGCCGACATCACTTGTACTCAACCCGATCCAACCGTCGAAAGGCGCCCGGATGGTTGTATAACTCAAATCCAATTCTGCCTGCTTAACCTCAGACTCTGCCGAAAGAACCTGAGCTTTGGCTTCCATTTGCGCGGCAAGAGCATTGTCGTATTCACGCTGGGATGACGCGTCCTTTGCCAGCAACGTCTTCTGGCGATTTAATTCTATCTCCGCATTTTTCAGTGCAGCCTGCGCCTTCAGTAAACTGGCTTTGGCATTATCCAGTGCCGCCTCATACTGAGTTGGTTCGATTTTGAAAAGAACATCATCTTTTTTTACGCCTGCACCTTCCTTGAAGTTTCGTTCTATCAGAAAACCTTTAACCCGGGCAACCAAGTCCACGCTTTGATCCGCCGAAACTTCTCCAATTAACATTGTGCCTTCGCGAATGGGTTCTTCCACTGCGGGTGCTACAGCAACAGTTGGTGGTGCGGCAACCGGTTTTTCTTCCTTTTTCTGGCATCCGCCTGCCAACAGCAACACAAACAATAACACCGGAAGGCCCCGGAATAATTTCTGATTCATCTTTTCATACCCCTTCTGAAATACCATCCCGATTGAACTTTTCAGGGATTCCTTCCCCAATGCTGCATGTTCTGGGAATTTTCATTGCATAACGATAAAAATGCTTGACAAAAAAACTTTTATCTCACTTCAGTACAGTAACAGTTTTCCCGAAAAAAAGCAAGGAAACAACTCTTTTTTTTCCGATAAAATAACAATTCCGAAATCAGAAAAACTCCGAGAAAACTTTCCTTGTTCTATCTTGGTCGTTTCCACTGCACAATTTTTTGCGTTGGTTTACTGGCTGACATAATTCCGAGTTGCTTTTCCCTGCATAACCGCAAATTCGACACAAAAAAAAGAGGAATTGGTTGCAACCAATTCCTCTTTTTTCAATGTCCGAGGCAATTCAGCACTGCCGCAAACATACCTTACGCGCCAAATCAATCAATCGGTTTGGTTTTGGGCAGACCGAGAACTTTGTCCTCGGGAATGCGCTTTTCAGCACGCAAAACGTTGATGCGTTCAAAACGCTTCATAACATTACGTTTCTTGCGGATTTTGCCGCCAATGCGCAGACTCGGATGCTGAGACATATTTCACCTCGTATGTGTTATAATTGCACAATCAAAAAAAATCATTTCAGTAATGGTTAGTTAATATTGCTCAAAACGCCAATAAATCAAGGATAAATCCCAAAAAAAACCCTTTTTTATTCATCCAGTCGAAAAAATCAACAATTTGCTGTATAGTAGCATAGGA
>ERZ1034917.832-NODE-832-length-23859-cov-9.009578_pt1 | contig 23859 bp, 25 predicted proteins | sample MGYA00520605_ERZ1034917 | MGnify/ENA primary metagenome ERZ1034917 (study PRJEB33766, sample SAMN09781784) | gut metagenome | biome: gut microbiome | host: Homo sapiens | place: Madagascar | study: EMG produced TPA metagenomics assembly of the PRJNA485056 data set... | reverse complement strand
GCGTTGATCCAAGTTAAGCCTAAACGCTTTAGACAAAGACGAGATTGGCAACTTCTGTACCACAAAGTAATCATCCGCTCCACATTAAAAGGTACTCAAAACTGAGTACCTTTTCTTTTTGCACATTTTACTGCGTTCAAATTTAAACACAACATCAATCAAATCAGAACATTTTTATAAAGCTTACAATTTAATTGCAATGGGAGAACACGGTTTTTCCCTACAAAATGACAACTGCTTTATTTCATTTATATATTATTTGACTAAATTAAAATCTTACCAATCAAAACTTTTTCTTCAATTTGGCAAGCTTTTTTTCGGCATCTTTATATCCGCCTTTGACGGCTTTTTCATAGGCTTTTACAGCTTCTTCCCTATTGCCTGTTTTTGCATAATATTCACCCAATGCGAATGATGCTGACGCTATGCCGTTATCGGCGGCAATTTTATAGTACTCCATTGCAAGTTTCGGATTGCGGGTAACACCTCTGCCGTCCATAAGAATATCTGCAATTTTGGACGCTCCATTCGCACTGCCAAGGTCTGCGGCTTTTTTGTACCACATAGCCGCCTGTTCGGGATTTTTGACACCGTTCACGGAAAATTCAGCCATCCACAATACGGCAGGAAGATAATCGAAATCGGTTGCAAGGGTATTCATTATATTTTTAGCACGGGCAACGGTTTCAACGGTCGGATTTTTCAAAAGCCGTCTTGCCTTCATGTATTCAAGCTCGCACATTTCTTTTCTGTTCTGAACGCTTGTACCGTGCAGAATCGTGTTTACATCGCTCTTAAATTCGCCGTCATTCGGTTTTTCAGGGGGCTGATGTTTTTTCATTTTATCAAACAAGCTCATAACTCTCCTCCTTATCGTTTTCTGCTTACCATATATTTTACTTCAATATTACGAATACACAATTTTCATCATATCAAAACATTCAGAAAAACATATGATAGCATCAAGGCTGGCGGATGATATCCGCCCCTACAAGTTTGTCATTCTACATTAAGATTATAAATGAAAACTGCGAATTTATAAATCTGTTTGGGCATTATATTCAAAAAGCATATTGATTTTATCCTTAAATTCGATTATAATTTACTTGTAAACATAAAAACCACTTGTTTTTTAAGGAGATAACGATGAATATATTTGACAACATTGCCGCTAATCTTTCATTAAAGTATGAAAATTCGGAATTTTATAAAAACAAACTCATCAAACGATACAAGCCACTCATCACACCGGGTGTAAAGTCACAGGACGAGCTTATCATTTCTCTTGAAAAGCACTTTGACATTGAACTGACCGACAAGGCTGTTATGAGCAAGACTTTTCTTGAACTCTGCGTTATGGGCAATATTGATTGTGATGAGCCTGATATGATTGATTTTGAGATTTACAGGGTTGTGAGGAATTCAAAGAGCGAGGCACTTTATGCCTGCGAAAAATACGACCTCGATGATGACGACATTTTTATAATTTTTGAGGAGCATAACAACTTCTTTATCAGTAACTCGCAGATTGTCGAGATGCTGCTTATCATCAAAGAGGGTATTCCTGCCGAAGATTATGAGAATGAAACTCCTGAATTTCTCAACTACATCCGTGTCTGCCGCTACTTCTGCCAGACAAACTTTTTTAAGCTCAACAAGGCTGTTACATATGACGAGTTCGATATGATTGACATTCCCGAAGATGAAAGCGATTCTGACGATGCCGATTATTTTGACGAGTCTGATGATGAAGCTGACAATTTCACAGATGCAATTGAGTTTTAAAAATTAACAGAATAAACAGTTTGGGCTGTCACAGAATTCCGCATTCTGCGACAGCCCTTCTTTTATGCTCGCATTTAATTTATTAACTTTACTTTTTACGATTAAACTTTTTCACCTTTTCGGAAAGCTCGACAAGCTCTTCTTTTGAAAGTTCGGGAAGATGTTCAAGGTCATCAAGGAACTTTGCACTGCTTTCATCAGCACGAAGTTTTGTGCTTTCGACATAGTAGCTTGTGATTACGCCCGGAACTACTGCAATGATAAGAATTGAACATATCGAAAGAAAGATTGAAAGCACTCTGCCGACAAGCGTTGTTGCAAGCACATCGCCAAGACCTATTGTTGTTGCAACGCTGAAACAGTACCATATACTGTCAAAAAGCCGAGTTATGTTCGGCTCAAAAATCCATATTGCAACACTCACCGCAAAAAATACGATAACATAACTGCACAAAAGCTTGATTGCACCTGTCCGCTTGAGAACAATTTTCAACAGCCTTGTCTTTTTCAAAACACCACCCCCGTCTAAAGTAAATTATAGCAATTAAAATTACCTCCGTCAAGGCAACAGTTATGCACCTTTAAAGCAGAATTATTAAAAGTAAATTTGCAGTATGTATTCCATAGTAAGGCACATAAATTTCATATCATAAGACAAAGCACCTACCGATTTTGGCAGGTGCTTTTTTCGTCCCCGCTTGGGGATGGGTTGGTTCTCGTATTTTAATAATTAAACGATTAGAACAGGAGATTTTCGTCCCCGCTTGGGGATGGGTTGGTTCAAGTGTTGGAATCAGCCTGTTGAGGACGGTGAAATTTTCGTCCCCGCTTGGGGATGGGTTGGTTCTGCGAAAAAAAACAATGATTTTGACTTGTTCAATGATTTTTCGTCCCCGCTTGGGGATGGGTTGGTTCTGCTGGACTTTATTGTTACAGCAAGAATGACCAAATTTTCGTCCCCGAGTGGGGATGGGTTGGTTCTAAGTAATTTAATAAACAAGTAAAAGGAGTGAAAAATTTTCGTCCCCGCTTGGGGATGGGTTGGTTCTTCATAGGGTTGATTCCAAAGCAAAAATTGGCGTCATTTTCGTCCCCGAGTGGGGATGGGTTGGTTCATGTTTATGAGGGCTTAAAAAAGCAAACTCTGCCCAGATTTTCGTCCCCGCTTGGGGATGGGTTGGTTCGGACTTTGCGTAGATTATGAAAACAAGACATTTACCCGATTTTCGTCCCCGAGTGGGGATGGGTTGGTTCGCTTGGAGTAGGAATTCATCCTAGGCTTTTATCGTTTTCGTCCCCGAGTGGGGATGGGTTGGTTCCTTTATGTCAACGACTTCAGACCACAATTCTATCAATTTTCGTCCCCGAGTGGGGATGGGTTGGTTCTTAATTTTGGCGAAACAATCGAAGAAATTTTTGTATTTTCGTCCCCGCTTGGGGATGGGTTGGTTCAGTCATTACTCTATCATCCGAAGGCTTGTTTTTCATTTTCGTCCCCGAGCGGGGTTGAGTTGGTTCTCGCCAAACTGTTGTCAAATTCAAATTTTGGATCCGTTTTCGTCCCCAGTGGGGGATTGGTGGTTCGATGTTGAGCAAATTAAGGACACCTGCCTTACAAAGTTTTCGTCCCCGCTTGGGGGTGGGTTGGTTCGGTCGATAACTCAAACGGTTTCGGTGACGGCACTCTATTTTCGTCCCCGCTTGGGGATGAGTTGGTTCAAAGCACTTAAAAACAATTTTACATATGCAAGAAAATTTTCGTCCCCGCTTGGGGATGGGTTGGTTCAACATACGCATGTGATTTTGAAACAACAGTTTTATTTTCGTCCCCGCTTGGGGATGGGTTGGTTCCTTATTTATTGCTTTCGCACTAATTGTACACAAATTTTTAAATAAAAGCAAGAGGTTTTGAAAATTGGTGACGCTAAAATAAGCTATTTTGATATTTTTACAATTTTTCTTAAAATTATTTTGTAAATAATGTTGAAATATGTGAAAATAAGTGATATAATTATGCTAAATTGTACAAAGGATGTTTTATTGTTATGCTGACAAAATTAAGAATGTATATAACAAGTGATGATTTTGAAATTACACGGCATATTTCTTCTGTTTTACACGGAGTTATTATGTCGGCTATTGATACAGATTACGCAAACATTCTTCATAACAGCAACCTTAATCCCTTCAGCACAAGCCTTGTTAAAAATGGCGATGAATGGTGTTGGACAGTTGCAACTGTCGGTCAAGAGGCATACGATAAAATATTCAAGGTTCTTGCTGACAAGAGCTTTTCGTCATTTGTACTAACGAGCAAGGAAAACGCTGTTGTAAACATTGTCAAAAAGGAAACATTTGAAATTCCTGTTGAAAATCTTTTGAAAGCAACTTTTAATGACGAGCCGTCATCTGTTTTGAAAATCTCATTTGACACACCTGCTGCTTTTAAAAGCAAAAACGACTATGTTATTGTTCCCGACCTGCACCTTGTTTTTCAAAGTCTTATGAAGAAAGCAACCGCCGCAACAAGTGATGATTCTTTTTTTGACGAGGAAACACTTGACGCACTTGTGCAAAACAGCAAAATTATTTCGTATAATCTTCGCACCGTAAAATTTAGCCTTGAGGGCAGAAGAATTACGGGATTTACAGGTTACATATCAATCTATATAAAGGGACCTTCACTCTTAAAGAATTTTGCTAAAACCCTGTTCAGATTTGGCGAATACCTTGGTGTGGGAATTAAAGCCTCAATCGGAATGGGAGCGTTGAGCATTAAGGAGGATGAAAAATGAATGACAGACAAATAAAAATTGTTTGTTCTGCACTTTTGCATGATATTGGAAAGATTGTTTATCGTTCCGGTGTTAAAATAAATCACAGTGACGGCGGATATGAGTTTCTTAAAAATGAAATCGGTCTTAATGACAAGGATATTCTTGACGCAGTAAGATACCATCACGCAGTTCCGCTTTCAAAGGCAACTCTTGATGATGATTCGGTTGCCTATATTACATACATTGCCGATAACATTGCCTCGGCAAGTGACCGCAGAGAAGATGAAAACGGCGAGCCGGGATTTGCAATAAACACACCTCTTGAAAGTGTATTTAACCTTCTTAACAACAACAATCAAAAGCTGTATTACAAGCCGGCTATGCTTGATGATTCCGGTGATTTTATAAATTGTCCCAGCGAGCAAAAAGAGGAGTTTACCTCAGGATATTATTTGGCAGTAAAGGAAAAGTTTAGAAATCTGCTTACAACAATTGATTTTTCAAAGCCTGTTGAGCAATATGTAAATTCACTGCTTGAACTCTTTGAAGGTCTTTGCACATATATTCCCTCCTCTACTTCTACAAAAGAGGTTGCCGATATTTCATTATTTGACCATTCAAAACTTACCGCTGCATTTGCGGGATGTATATACACATATCTGAAAGCTAACGGTATTTCCGACTATAAAACCGAGCTTTTTAAAAATTCCGAAAAATTTTATGACAAAAAAGCTTTTATGCTCTATTCTCTTGATATTTCGGGAATTCAAAAATTCATTTACACAATCAATATTCAGGGTGCTCTCAAAACTTTGCGAGCAAGGTCTTTTTACCTTGAGATTTTTATGGAGCATATTCTTGATGAGCTTCTTGACAAACTTGAGCTTTCAAGAGCAAACATAATATATACAGGCGGTGGACATTGCTACCTTATTCTTGCTAACACTGGTGAAACAAAGCAAACACTCGATGAATTTGAAAAAGCTGTCAACGGATGGCTTATTGATAACTTTGCAACAGGTCTTTATGTTGCAGGTGGATATGCCGAATGCAGTTCAAATGACATTCAGAACAAGCCTGACGGAAGTTATGCAGAACTGTTTGCTGAGATAAGCAAAAATATAAGTCACAAAAAGCTGCACAGATACAGTGCAAGTGATATTCTTAAACTAAACAGTTCATTTTCCGGTGACGGAAAAAGAGAATGTAAGTGCTGCAAGTCGCCCTCATTCCTCGTGAAATCAATTTCTGATAACGGACAGGAAGAATACAGGTGTGAATTTTGCAACAGCCTTATTAAATTATCAGACGATATACTTAACAAAGAATTTTTTGCTGTTCTGAAAACAACTCAAAAAGCGGGAATTAAGCTTCCTTTTGGTTGCAGGCTTGTTGCCGATGACGCAAATTCTCTTAAACAAAAGATGAAGGACAGCTGTGAATATGTAAGAAGTTATTGCAAAGGAAAATTGAATATCGGACAGGATATTTCATCTCATCTATGGGTTGGTGATTATCATGCAAAGAATAATCAGACAGATGAGCTTGCCAAAAGTTCAACCGGCATTAGCAGAATTGCCGTTTTGCGTGCTGATGTTGATAATCTGGGACATGCTTTTGTGAGTGGATTTGACCGTGATGATTGCGGAAGAAAATATGTTACACTCTCACGAACAGCATCACTTTCAAGACAACTTTCTCTCTTCTTTAAACATCACATAAATTCAATTCTTAAAAACGGAATATATGGTAACATTTCAAAATCAGGCAAAAGGAATATTTCTATTGTATATTCAGGCGGTGACGATGTATTTGTTGTCGGAGCATGGGACGATGTAATAAGCTTTGCCGTTGACCTTACCGATAAGTTTCGTGAATTTACCGAGGGAACATTAACAATATCGGCCGGCATAGGAATTTATGACTCCTCCTTCCCTATTAGCATTTGTGCGCAGGAAGTTGACAAACTTGAAAGTATGTCAAAAAGTTATTCAAAGCATAATAACGACAATCCCGAAAAGAATGCCGTTACTCTGTTTGACACAAAAGATGTTTTTAAATCAGAGTTGCTTTCAGGAATTGAGTTGAAACAAACATACAACTGGATTGATTTTAAAAACAAGGTCATTGCAGAAAAGCTTGACACATTAAAGGAGTTTTTTGGATTCAAAGTTGAAAAAGATGATTCCGATAATGATTACGGTGCAAGTTTTCTGTACAAATTGATGTTTCTTCTTCGTAATTCAGACGCAGACAAAATCAACTACGCAAGGTATGTTTATTTGCTTTCACGAATGGAACCGAGTAAAAACAGTACAGCCGAAGCGGTTTCAAAGTACAGAAAATTCTCTGAAAAAATGTACGAATGGATTAAAAATCCCGAGGACAAGAAACAGCTTTTGACAGCTATATATATTTATGCTTATCTTGTACGAAAGAGAGGTAACTGATATGGGATATAACAATTATAGCAACAATAATTACAATAACCATAATAACCGCAATAACAATTTCAACAGAAAGTCAAGTTATCAAAAAGCTGAGCCCCTACCCTATACGAAACTCAGCAACAAGAATTATGTTGATCTCGCCGAAAAGGTTATTAAACATATAAAAGATACAGAAAAGCCGATAAACATTATCACAACAACAAAACTCAGAAGTATTCTTTCATTAAATTCAGAAATTTATAATATGGTCACTCATGACTCGAAAGAAAAATTGAGTGAGGAAATTGAGGCTAAAATACAATATTTGAAAGTAAAAGTTGTTTATGAAATGGGACGAGAAGCAAGTGTAAAAAATTTCTGTGAAAACGCGCATCTTCTTGAATGTATAAATGATATTGACGGAACAAGGACAAGTTATATCCTTTTTGCAAGATACTTGGAAGCGCTTGTTGCATTCAGAAAATACATTATCGGAAAAGATAAATAAGGAGTAGCAGTTATGTATATAAAATTGATGATTTCAGGAAATATAGAGGTGCTGACAGGTATGCATATCGGTGGCGGAAATGAATTTTCTGCAATCGGAGCTATTGATTCTCCGGTAATAAAGGACCCTCTTTCTATGCGACCGATTATTCCGGGCAGTTCATTAAAAGGCAAAATAAGAACACTACTTGCTCGCAGTATGAACTCTAACCCAAATGCAAAGCACAGCGATGATGATACAAAAATAAAAAGACTTTTTGGTTCGCAGGAAGAAATCAGCAGACTGATTTTCAGAGATTTAAAACTTAGCAATGCGGATGAACTTATTGGAATGGGTGCTGTTTCACCTACCGAAGTAAAATTTGAAAATACAATTAACCGCATAAGCGGTGAGGCTATGCCCAGACAAATTGAGCGTTCAATAAGCGGTTCAATATATCCGTTGGAAATTGTGTATCAGGTTTCCGTAAACGATTCAGATTACAAAGAATTACTTGAGGATATTTCAACACTCTGCAATGGTATGCGTCTTTTGCAGTATGATTATCTTGGCGGTCACGGAACAAGAGGATATGGTAAAATCAAATTTTCAGGTCTTAACATTAAATCTGTTCTCGGTGATGTCCATGATAATATTCTCAATGAATGCAAAGCATATCTAAAGGATGTTGAAGAATGAAATACAAGGCATACAAACTGAGTTTCCCCTGCGGTGTACACTTTGGTGAAAATTCTCTGGACAGTTCAGAAACTCTTTTTCATTCAGACAGTATGTTTTCAGCACTTTGTACTGAAGCGTCAAGAGAAGGCAACGATTCTGTTGAATGGTTGTATGAGGTTTTTAATAACAGACAAATTATAATCAGCGATTTGTTTCCTTTTGTTGGCAACACAATGTTTCTTCCAAAGCCTGTATGTCGTATTGAGGCTACCGCAAATGACGGAGATTCAGTCAAGAAAAAGCAATTCAAAAAACTAAAGTATATATCTGCAGATTCTCTTGACGATTATTTAAAAGGCAATTACACGCCAAAAAATGACCTGGACCTTATTGAACAGCTCGGCACACATGAGCTTCGCACTTCCGCTGCAATGCGTGGCGTAGAAAACAATCTCATATACAATGTCGGAGTTTTTAACTTTAATAAGGACTGCGGTTTATATATGATTGTCAGCTACTGCAATGAAAAAGACTTGGCAGTATTTGAAAAGTATCTTATGTCGCTTTCGTATTCCGGAATAGGCGGAAAGCGTTCAAGTGGATTAGGCAGTTTTAACTTAAACTTTGCGTCATTACCCGATAATCTTCTGCACCGTTTTGAATCAGTATCTTCAAAATATATGACACTCTCTACTGCACTTCCGAATGATTCTGAAATTGAAAAGTCTATACCCGAGTCGGAATACATTTTAGTAAAGCGCAGTGGATTTTCATCTCCAAACGGACAATCTCCAATCAGAATTAAAGATTTGTATATGTTTGGTGCAGGTTCATGCTTTGGAGTAAAGTTTGACGGCTGCATAAAAAATGCAAGTACCGACCAAAGCAGAAACATCTACAGATGTGCAAAGCCTATGTGGATAGGAGTATAAAAATGAGTGATTATCTCAAATCTTACAGAGTATGTATTAAAACACATTCACCGCTGTATATCGGCAGCGGTTTGGAATACACAAAAAAAGAATATGTAATACAGGGCGGGACTGTAGGGATTGTTAATCTTCAGAAATTATCAGTCTTGATTTATAAAAAAGGACTTTTTGAAAGCTATTCAAACTTTATGACAGGCAGCAATAAGGATCTTTATGGCTGGCTAATTCAAAACAGATTTACTAAAGAAGAAATTGACAGTGTAACAGATTATTCATTCAGCGGTAATAATGTTAATCTTGACAAACAGCACGGCATTAAATCGTGTATAAAGGATGCTTTCAACAAACCATACATTCCCGGAAGTTCTATCAAAGGCTATATACGAACAGCTCTTCTTGCTTATGAAATTCAAAACCACCCGGATATATTTTATAAATTTAAAGAATTTCCTAATTCAAGAGAAGTAAAAAATTATAAAAAAGAGCTTAAGAAAACAATTACATCAATAGAAAACGCAGCTTTTGAAATTCCTATAGACAATAAAAATAGCAAAAGTAAAATGTCCGGCATTATCATCAGTGACAGCGAACCTGTTGATACAGAAAATCTTATACTTTGCGAGAAAATCGACCTGTTCCCTAACGGCAAACATAGGTCACCAAATATATACTATGAAGCAATTAGGCCTGACACAAAAATTTGGTTTACTCTTACTATTGATGAAACAAAATGCAGCTATACAAAAGAAGATATTATGAATTCAATAAAGCTTTTTGCAAGTCAGTACAGCGAATTTTTTCTTTCAAAGTTTGACAAAATCACACCATTCAAATACACAAATACTATCTGGCTTGGCGGAAACACAGGATACCCTACAAAAACTATCGCATACAATCTTTTGGGTAGAAACAAAGGTTTGGATGAGGTTTCTGAAATTATGGAATTTATGTTCAGAGGCAAACATACTTCCGATATGGATATGGGTGTCTCTCCGCATTGCTTAAATGCTACGAAATATAATAACCAATTGTGTCATATGGGCGAATGTACATTAGCCTTTGCAAAAACGGATAAATGACAAATAATTATATATTAGGAGGTACAATTTTGGGAAAGAAAGTTTTATATTCTACTGTTGGCGGAACTGATCCAATAGCTAATTTTCGTGACGGAAGTATGCTTCATATCTGCAGAATATACAAGCCTGATGAGGTTTATTTGATGATGTCACAGGAAATAAGCAATCACCACCGGCATGATGACCGCTACAGATATTGTCTCAACAAATTATCCGAAATGATAAACCATAAATTTAATATTCATGTTATTGAATACAGAGATTTGACAGATGTAAATATGTTTGACCCTGTATACGAATGTATTGCAAAAGATATTGAATCAATCAGAAACAATCTTAATGAAGATGACATATTGTATGTTAATGTTTCATCCGGCACACCCGCTATGAAATATTGCCTACAAATCATTTCTGCAGTATCAGATTTTAATATCATCCCTATAATCGTGTCAACTCCAACAAAGAAAATGAACAAGCATGAAGAGGACAAAGAAAATTACGATTTTAAAGATTATTGGGAGCTTAATGAAGATAATGATGAAAATGAATTTGAAAACAGAGCCAAAGAAACCACGAGCAGTGTATTCTATGCTCTTCTCAACAAGATTACAATTAAGAAATTTATCCTGAATTACAACTATTCTGCCGCACTTGAGATTATCGGTATCTTAAAAACTAATCTGTACAACAAGGCTATTTCTCTTATTGAAGCGGCACAGGCTAGAGTACAAAGAAATATTAAAAAGTCATACAAAACACTCACCGACGCAGGATTTAGGTATCCATTTGAACTTACAGACAAGCGTTTTAAAGTTTTTGAATATGCGCTTGAAATAGGAATAAAACTTAAACACCACGAATACAATGATTTTGTCCGTTCATTAACACCTCTTATGACTGATTTGTATATAAGAACATTGGAAAAGAAATGCAACATCAAGTTAGAGGACTATATTGTTTCAAACAACAAAAATACCACGAAAATGGTATGGGATGATACAAAAATATGTGGCACCGATATGCAGGAAGCACTTAACAATAAATACGGAAAATTCCGTGGTGGTATAGTGTACAACACACACCTTGTTGCAATAATCAAAGATTATATCTATAAAAATCATATGGAAAAAGAGAAATTTTCAGAATGCATAAGTATGCTAAGCAATGTTGAAGAAGAACTCCGCAACCCTGCTGCGCATACAATGGTTGCTTTTGATAAAGAAAAAATCAAAAAAATCACCGGAAACTATCCTGAAGAAATCTATAACACAATAATGAATCTTATGGCTGATTTGAATATCCCTGTTATAAAAAGGAATTCCTACGATGAAATGAATTTAATTTTGATTGACGCAATCGACAAATACAACGAAAATATCAATACTTAACAAACTAAAACCGCAATCGTCAAACCTATTGATTGCGGTTTTTTATTGTCATATTTTAACACACAATTATTTTTAAGTCACTAAATAAAACCGACCTGTCATAACAACAAGTCGGCTTTACTTCTGAAATATAAAATGAAATGAAAAATTAAAATTAACGATTAATCGGAATATTTTCTGATTTTGAGATAAATTCCCCTGTCATCGGCAATTTTCTGACAAGCCTTGATGTCCTCCTCGGGGATTGTATCTACGATTGAAAACTGCGTATGTTCAAAATATTTCTTTGCATCCTCTGCAAATTTGAGCATTGACTCATACGCATGGTCAAAAACAGGACGGCAAACTTCGTCATACTTTTCCGATGAACAGGTATTGAGGCTGATTGAAACAGAATCAATATACTTTGAAATCAACTCAGCTGTGGGCTTGTTGTTGATTCTGTCAGAAAGACCGTTTGTGTTGAGTCTGAGTTTGATGTCGGGGTGCTTTTTCCTTACATATTTTGCGGTTTCAAGCATATTATCAAGAGCCGAAGTCGGTTCGCCGTAGCCACAGAATACAAGCTCCTTGTAGCCTGTGAAATCAAAATCATCAACAGCCTTTTTAATATCCTCCATACTCGGATCATGCTTGTGCCAGAGTGTATCTGCACTGCCGACCGAATCGGTATTGTTACGGATACAGAATGTGCATCTGCAAGGGCATTTGTTCGTCAGATTAGCATAGATAGATGTTTTGTACACATAAAGAATATCTGCCATTATGTTTTCTTCTCCTTATTGAAACTCACATTAAAGCGAGAGTTTTTTCTTGAAATTGATTTTATCAAGACCGATGCCTACAACAATGTAGATTAATGCTCCTACACCTGGCTGCAACCAGCAAGTGGGAAGTTCCGCAATTGCGGCACCAAAGTCATACATAAGACCGTTTGCAATAAAGTAACCGCCGATTGTAACGATTGTTGTTGGAATGAGCATAAGAAGTGATGACGGACTGATGATTTTTTCATCTTTGCCACGCTTCTTCATCGCCATTCTGCAAAGCACAAACGGAACTGCGTTGACAGCCTTGATAATAGCTGTTGGGATTGCCCAATGCGGATAACCCGAAATAAGGTCGGCAAGAGCGCCGCCGATTGATGATGCGATAATTCCGAAAGGTCCGGGAAGAATACTTGCGGCGAGATAAATCATAGAGTCGCCTGCATGAGAGTATCCAAGCGGTGACGGAATCTTGATAAAAGCAGTTGTAACGGTAACAAGAGCCGCACACATTGCCGTAATTGCAATCAGCTTTACATTATATTTTGAATCGGTTTTTGAAACAGTTTTAGCAGTCATAGTAATTTCCTCACAAAAGCATTTTTAAATGTTTTTCAAATTCAATACCCTCGTTGCGGTGAATACCGAGTTTAACGGTTTCACAAAGCGAGGTCTGTATGAATTTTACCGCCAGATTTACGGTATCTTTCAGGCTGTCACCACGGAGCAGTCCCGAAAAGACAACCGAGGCAAACAAGTCGCCTGTACCCGAATAACTTCCGCCCGTCTTTTCACAGCTGACACAAAACACCTCATCATCGGCTGCAATAAGATTGTTAATCTTTGTAACCTCATCGGAAATTTTATGCTCAATGCCTGTAACAATCACGGTTTTCACCTTGTAGAGTTTCAAAAGCTTTTTGGCAAGCTCTGCAACCGTATCGAGAAAATCGGGAGAATCGGCATTTTTAATCAGTTCTGAATAGTCGGTATCGCACAGAATACAACATTCGGTAAGGTTCGGGGTGATTACATCGGCAACAGAAACGAGTTTTTTCATCTTTTTGCCGAGAGTTTCGGTATAAAGACTGTAGGTTCTTCCACCGTCACCGAGAACCGGATCCACAAGTACAAGCGTGTTGTCGGTTTCAAAGCTGTCTATAAATGAAAGAATTTTGTCCACCTGCTTTTCGCTTGAGAGGAAACCCGTATAGATTCCGTCAGGCTGAAAGCCGAGTTTTTTCCATTCACTTGTGTAATAATCAAGCTTATCAGTGCAATCGTTGCAGTAAAAGCTTTCAAATCCCGTCTGACTTGTCAAAACGGCTGTCGGCATAGGACACGCCTGAATGCCCATTACGGACAAAACAGAGATTGCCGCCGTCAGCGAACACTTGCCAAGTCCCGAAAGATCATTGATTAATACAGCTTTTTTTGTCATCATACCACGCCTTAAAATTTCTGAACAGTTCAACATTTATCTTGTGATGTTGTCATTATACAACACCACTGTCATTATTTGTATGTACAATTTTCAGAATTTTTATAGGTACAGTTTGTAAGGCGTAAAAAAAGACACCTCGTATTTAAGGTGTCTTTTCAATTGATTATATTCTTGATAATAAATCTGACTTTTTGGTTTCAAAGTCTTCTTCGGTAATTGCACCGATATTTTTTAAGTTTGCAAGTTTCTCTATTTTTTGAAAAATGTCCTCTTCAATATTCTGACCATCACCCTCATCAAGCTGAGATGATTCCACCTCCATTTTCTTTTCTTCACTTACATCATCTGTTAAATTTTCAATAGCTTGTTCATCTTTGTTCTGTCCAAATAAACTTGAAATTCCATTTCCAATATCAGAACCGATTTTTTGAAAAAATCCAAAGAAATCATTACTGTTATTTTGCTCTTTCTCCTTATTATCTTCATCATCTTCACACTTATTATTGTTTTTTTCGTTATCTTCTATTGCTACTACTTTATCAGAAGTACACTCCTCGCTATCTATTTTCTTAATTTCATCTTCATTGACATCAGTTATATTTTCCAAGTCAACACACTCACTACATACATCAACTTCCTCGGCAACTGTATTTATTGTTTCAAAATCTTCTCTTGCTTTTTCCTCTGTATAATTGAATTTAGCCTCATCAAGTGCAACCGCAAGTCGTTTTCCCATTGGCATCATAGCGGCAAAATTCATTCCACCTGATATAACTCCACCAACAACAGGAACTACCTTTGACAATCCTTTTGCAACTGAACTTTTAGTTACATGAAGCCCTATTGCAGTACCTATTTTTTGAACAATAGGGTACCAAAGTGTTTTAGTAAGTGCTTTTTGTGGTAATTTTTTTACAATTTGTTTAGACATTTGTGAAGAAATAAATCTAACACCTGCAACAGCTGATGAAACTCCAAACATAACACCGCAGTACATGATAAGTTGACCCCTAACTTTTTCATCATCAAGCGAACCGTCATCCCATAAATCTGGTGCACCATAAATATATGTAAGTTCCTGAGCTAATCTAAGTGTGATACCAAAAAATTGGAGCATATCAGCGGGTACTGTAGCAGCCATTGCAAGTCCACCCGGAATACCGGCAGCAAACGAGGCCATTGAAGACAATGCTGTTCTTTCAAAAATAACTTTATCTGCTATTTTTGAAAGTGTTTCCTTTGAACAGCCTGCTTCAATCGGTCCTTTAGTTAGAACATCTTCGATACTTGCGTCATTTTGATTTTTAAAATAATCTGCAAGCAATTGGTTTCTGTTGACCTTTATACCAGGAATTTGCAGTGCAGTTGTCACTATATTTTCCATTGAAAAACCGTTATTTTCTTTAGCATCATTTTGTTTAACATTTTCAGCCATAATAACTCTCCTATATTAAGTAATCTTTACTAAACATTTAATTCTCATTAACTTTCTCTTAAATTATACCACCAATAATTACATAATGCAATAATTATTTAGAATATTTCATTTGTATTATGTAATATTTGCACAATCATAATAGTGTAATCTATTTTATAATTTATATATCAAATTTAGTTATCTGCTAATGGCGGTCACTGACCGACGCTACAGTATAACATTCACTTACATATATAAAAAAGTCGGGCAACAGAAATTTTGCATTTTGCAAATCTGATGCCCGACCTAAATTTTCAATTTTAAAATTCAAAAAATATTTCTTACATCTTCAAGAATACCCATAAAATGCTGTTTGATATTGTCATTAAGGCAGTCAGCTGCAAAGTCACTCAATGCTTACTATTCAGTCGGGTTGGTTTTCTTAATCATATCTCCCTCTTCGTGCATTGTCGTGGCAGTTTTGGTTTGTCGGGGGGCATTTTTGGCTTTATCAACAAAGCAGACATAAAATGATTGTACAGTTTACCGATATAATTAAAGGTCGGAATATTGTATAATTATTTACATATTCTATTTAATGTGGGGTTGATATGTATGTGGAAAGAACTTCGTACACAGCATGAAATTGACAATTTCATGAAAGAAATTATCGGATTTCACGACAGTTGCATAAAAGAAATAAAATATTCAAGCGGTGCTTATGTCGAAAAGAATCTGTCAATGTCGCCGGTAAACACAAAGCGTACATTAACAGTTCTTATTCAGCGACAATTTGAGGATATTTCCGCACTTGAACTTGAATTTTCCGAACTTGAATATATAAGCATGTATCCCGTAAATCCGGACTACACCTGTGAAATATTGGACGCATCATTTTTCATAAAAGACGGTCTTATTTATTGGTGCGATAACGGTGATGTAAAGGAAGATGACATACACAATTATAAAGGCACGGTCATCTGCTCAAAGAAAGTTCGTTGGAGAAATGCAAGCGAGCTTATCGGTGAAAGAGATTTTTATAAAAGTGCAAACGAATAACAGACGGCAATTTAAAAGCAACGAAGTTTTTGCTCCGTTGCTTTTTTGTTAACCTATAAAATCATTAAAAGATTTTTGCGCTATATCCGATACTATTCTCTGCATTTCACAACGGGAATTTGCGTTTCTCGCCCTGTCAATGCAGCTTTCACGGTGCTTTTTCGGCATACTTGAAAAGACAAACATTGCGTCGGGATTTTCACCGAGTGCCATTGTAAAACCAAGCGGCAAATCCCATTTTTCTCCGAGTATTTCTGCAGTTCTGTTCACCGTAATCACCCCTGTTTTAGTTTTTGCATAGGGATTTAAGATACAACAGAGAATAATCGGAAATCATAAACCGAAAATAAAATTACTTCTGCTCTGCAACAACAGCAAAGAATACAAGGTCGGAGTCGCTGTCATTAATAAGGCTGTGTGTATGACCTTTCGGGCAATAGTGGCACACGCCTGCCTCAACCCTTTCATACTCGCCGTCCATAAGCACCTTGCCTGTTCCCTCAATGATGTAGAACATTTCGCAGTTGCCCTCGTGAGTGTGAAGTCCGATTGACGCACCGCTTTCAAGGCGACCGTGCATAATCATATTTCTGTCATCCGTGAATTTCTTTACGGCATATGCCTTTTCTCCGCCTTTAAAATTCGGCAAAATCTGTTCTTCCATATTCTTGAAATCAATAATCATATCTCTTGTCCTCCTGATTAAATTGAAATTTTAAAGTTCTTTATAATAAGGACAGATATCCTCATAGTGACCGTCTTTCATCAAAAAGCCTTTCGGAATAACTCCGAGTTTTACAAAGCCAAGGCTTTCATAAAGTTTTCTTGCAGGTTTGTTGGTTCTCACAACAGCATTGAACTGCAAAATTTTGAAGCCGTATTTTTTAGCACGCTCAAGGCAATCCGACACAAGCATTCTGCCAACACCTTTTCCCCTTGACGATGAGGAAACTGCATAGCTTGCATTACAAATATGACCGCATCTGCCGATATTATTCGGATGAAGAATGTACATTCCGAGAACTTCACAGTTTTCATCGACTGCAACTGCGCAACAGCTTTGTTCTGCAAAAAACTTTTTGCCGTTTTCAAAATTAAGTTCTTCTGTCTGAGGGAATGCAACTCCGTCCCTGACAACTTCGTTCCATACGGAAATCATACCCTTAATATCATTTTTCCCGTATTCTCTCACGGTAATACTCATTTTCAGTCACCTCGGGTTAATTTTAGCACTATAAGTTAAAATTTTCAATCCAAACGGCTGAAATATTTACTATTTTTACCTTTTTAAAATTGCAAATTAATCTTGAAATTTGTCGAAAGATACTGTATAATCTATTTATAGAATTGAATAAGAATGATCTTATCAAGAGTGACTGAGGGGACAGGCCCTGTGAAGTCCGGCAACCTGCGTATGCAAGGTGCCAAATCCTGCGGTATTTACCGAAAGATGAGTAAACACAGCACCTTTCGGATGAACGGTGCTTATTTTTTTGGAAGGAGTTTTCTAAATGGCTAAACATTTATTTACATCCGAGTCTGTAACGGAAGGTCATCCCGACAAAGTGTGTGACCAGATTTCAGACGCAGTTCTTGACGAAATCCTATCTCAGGATAAAAACGCTCATGTTGCATGTGAGGTTACGGCTACAACAGGCATGATTCATGTTATGGGTGAAATTTCAACCGATTGCTATGTTGACATCGCAGATGTTGCAAGAAAGGTTGTAAACAACATTGGCTACAACGATCCGAAGTGCGGTTTTGACGGCAACACCTGTGCGGTTCTCACATCAATTGACGCACAGTCACCCGACATTGCAATGGGCGTAAACGAAAGCCTTGAGCTTAAAGACGGCGAAAGCGATACTGACAATCAGATTGGTGCAGGTGATCAGGGCATGATGTTCGGTTATGCGTGTGATGAAACACCCGAACTTATGCCGATGCCAATTTCTCTTGCCCACAAGCTTGCAAAACAGCTTACAAAGGTAAGAAAAGACGGCACTCTTTCATATCTCCGTCCCGACGGCAAAACTCAGGTTACTGTTGAATATGACGATAACAAGGTTGTCGGCATTGACACGGTTGTAATTTCAACACAGCATGATGAAGATGTTACACTTGAGCAGATTAGAAAAGACCTTATCGAGTATGTTATTAAACCGATTATCCCTGCTGAGCTTATGAACGAGAACACAAAGATTTTCGTAAACCCGACAGGCAGATTTGTAATCGGCGGCCCGGTCGGCGACTCGGGTCTTACAGGCAGAAAGATTATTGTTGATACCTACGGCGGATTTTCTCGTCACGGCGGCGGTGCATTCAGCGGTAAAGATCCGACAAAGGTTGACCGCAGTGCCGCTTACTACTCAAGATATATTGCAAAGAACATTGTTGCCGCTAAGCTTGCCAAGAAGTGCGAAATTCAGCTTGCATATGCAATCGGTGTTGCAAAGCCTGTTTCAATAATGGTTGACACATTCGGCACATCAAAATATTCAAACGAAGAACTGGCAAACGCTGTTGAAAAGGTATTTGACTGCCGTCCGCAGTCTATCATCAGACAGCTCAAGCTCACGGAAACAAAGTATCTCCCACTTGCCGCTTACGGTCATATGGGCAGAGAAGAACTCGGTGTTGAATGGGAAAAGACAAATAAGGTTGACGAGCTTTTAAAGGCTGTCGGCTAATAGAATTAAATTGTTCGATAATTTCGGGAGTAAGGTTTGTGTACAAACGCAAATTCTTGTTCCCGATTTTTTTATTTTAAAAAATATTGTTGATAAATTGTACAAACAATTACAATGCTACGCTCGGGCTTGATATGTTTTGTGGGCATTACAAACTATCCGCCCCCACATTCTCATAACAACATATATTTCAAATATAAAAATTACAATCCCGATTAACTTTTTACGGTTAATCGGGATTGTAATTTTTATACGGATATTATTTTTAATTCCTAATCAGAATTAAACCTCTGCAATAACCTCAACTTCAACAAGGACATCCTTTGGAAGCTGTTTTACTGCAACACAGCTTCTTGCGGGCTTTGATGTGAAATACTTGCCGTAAACCTCATTGAAAGCACCGAAATCTTCCATATTTTTTAAGAAACAAACTGTCTTAACAGCTTTTTCAAGTGAACTGCCTGATGCCTCAAGAACATTTTTAAGGTTTGTGCAAACCTGTTCTGTCTGAGCCTCAATTGTTGCAGCCTCAACATTGCCTGTTGCAGGGTTAATTGCAATCTGACCGGATGTAAAAACAAGACCGTTTACCTTTACAGCCTGTGAATACGGACCGATAGCATCGGGAGCATTTTTAGTATAAACCTTTTCCATTATAATGACCTCCTGTCAATATATTAAAAATTACTGATTAAACAAGCTTAAAGCCTGCGTCAACAAGTGCATCACGAATTTCTTTAATCTGAGCAAAATCTCTTGTTTCAAGAACAACACGGAGATAACAACCGTTTACATCTGTACCCTCTCCGCCTCTTTCGTGGTGGATAGAAATTACATTTGCGCCCTTTTCGGCAATAATATTTGAAACGGCAACAAGCTGACCGGGCTTATCCTGAAGTTCAACACAGAAAGTCTGCTGTCTGCCTGTCATGAGAAGTCCACGCTTGATAACTCTTGAAAGGATTGTAACATCAATGTTACCGCCTGATACAACGCAAACAACCTTCTTGCCCTTAACAGGGAGCTTGTTGAACATTACAGCAGCCAAAGGAGCTGCGCCTGCGCCCTCGGCAATCATCTTCTGTGACTCAATAAGCTTGAGAATTGCAGATGAAATTTCATCATCGCTTACTGTTACGATATCGTCAACATACTTCTTAACATATTCAAATGTATGCTCACCCGGTTCTTTAACCTGAATACCGTCGGCAATTGTAGAAACGCTGTCAAGATGAACAGGCTCGCCGTTCTTGATTGACTCAACCATTGAAGGAGCGCCCTCTGCCTGAACACCGTAAACCTTAATGTTAGGATTAAGGCTCTTGATTGCACAGGCAACACCCGAAATAAGTCCGCCGCCGCCGATTGCACATACAACAGCGTCAACATCGGGCATTTCATTCATAATTTCGATACCGATTGTACCCTGACCTGCAATTACATTTTCATCGTCAAACGGGTGGATAAATGTATAGTTCTTTTCATCACGAAGTCTTAAAGCCTCGTTATAAGCGTCATCATAAACACCCGGAACCATACAAACCTCGGCTCCGTAGTTCTTAGTAGCCTCAACCTTTGAAATAGGTGCACCGTCAGGCAGACAGATAAGCGACTTGATACCGTACTTTGTAGCAGCAAGTGCAACACCCTGAGCGTGGTTGCCTGCAGAACAGGCAATAACACCTCTTGCCTTTTCTTCTTCGGTAAGCTGAGAAATCTTGTAACCTGAACCTCTTACCTTGAACGAACCTGTAATCTGAAGATTTTCGGGTTTGAGATAAACATCACAATCATCACAAATACCCCTTGCCTGAACAATATTAGTCTGTCTGATAACATCCTTCAAAACATATGATGCGTGATAGATTTTGTCTAATGTAAGCATACCAATTACTTCCTTTTCTATATGTATCCATTGCCTATTTTAATACAACAAAGCTTTAAAATCAAGTTTTTTTGGAATAAACAAAGGGAATTTTTGCAGGATTTTTTAAAGTCTTATTCATAATTCGCAAACAGAATATAAAATATTAATGATGAACAAATAAAAACACCTGCTTACAGGTGTAAACAGGCGTTTCTATGAAATTATGAAATTGGTATTAACTAATTGAATACTTACAGCCTAAGTTAAGCAAGTGATGCGCCAAGCTTTTTGCAGGCCTCAAGGGCGTCGTCATCGGGAGCATCGTTACAGATAACGCTTTCGCAAACAAGGTTTGCACCGTCACCCTTACAGGTGTCTTCCCAGTTTCTCATCCATTCGCCGTCACCCCAGCCGTATGAACCGAAGAGGGCAATGCTTTTGCCGTTTAATGCACTTTCACATTCATTGAAAACAGGCTCAAACTCGCTGTCCTCAAGAACCTCCGCCCCCATTGCAGGACAACCGAATGCAATGCCGTCAAATTCGGCAACCGATGAAGAATCAAAATCGTTTACATTTGCAAGAGTAACTTCTGCGCCTGCGGACTTTGCACCCTCGGCAACAGCTTCCGCCATCTGCTCTGTGTTACCTGTACCGCTCCAGAATACTACTGCTACTTTACTCATATTATATACTCACCTTTCAGTTTTTGTACTTGATTACACTTTAAGTCAGTTACACGCAACCGTCAGTTTCTGAATAGGTGTGCCCTGTAACCACTTAGAGTAATAGATGTCAGAACATTTTTTGAATTTGGCGAACTCTTTGGCTGCTTTTTCTTCATTACCGTAAACCTTCCAGCAACCTGAATATTTACAGCAATTTCCTTTATGAAGAATAAAGCCACGGACATCTTCGGGAGGATAACCGAGGAACAGTCCGATTTCGTGCGGGAACTCGGTTGAGTCTTTAAGTCGGTGGCGAAGCTCCCTTATACAGCGTGCGGGATCGTGTGAATGATACCCCTGCGACTCAAGCAGCTTGCACGCATATTCATCGGACAAATCAACAGCAAGCTTGGACGGGCGAAAAATATAGATTAAAGCCTTTCCATTGCTGAACTTCAGTGGCAGAACTTTTATTCCCTTTTTGCAGAACATTTTATTCAGCTTTCTCACATCACATTCGCACTCAAGCCGTGATGAGTACGGACAGTTAAAAAGGTTAGCCGTTTTTATTCCTGCAAGCGTTGGGGAACAATGCTTGATAATTAAATCTTCTGACATCTTTTCCTCTAAATAATTGAATGAATGATTTGAATAGAATTGAATAAATACACCACAGTGATTATCCGATAATTGTTTTGCCGTTAGCTTTTGCTAACTTAATTCCATAAGCAAGACTTGTTTGTTGTCTTTATCTTACAGTTAATAATATACCATCGGTCAATATTATTATCGGCTCTCAAAGGGTTTTATATGCTCCAAACGGACAGGTAATTTTTGCAAAATTTTAGGGACAGCAAACGCTGTCCCTGAAAGGAGAAGAGATATTATGAATAATTACCCGGCAAAGTAATCATCAAATACTCTGCGGATATTTCCGCAGTCCGTCGAAAATAATAATAGGCGTATCTTTTCGACAATGTTATTATAGCACTTTACAAAGTCTTTTTACTGCTCTTTACGGACATATAAGGCTCTGTTCAGACGAGCGATTTTCTGTACTCATTCGGTGACTTATTCATCACCCTTCTGAAAGCACCCGCAAACTTACTGCCGTTGTTGTAGCCGACAATTCCTGCAATTTCAAGTACACTTTTGTCGGTGTTTTTCAAAAGCGAAGCGGCTTTTTGCATTTTATAGTTCGTTATGTAGCCGTTAATCGTATCGCCGTAAACACCCTTAAAACAGATTTTGAGAGAAGTCGAAGAGATGCCGAGCATATTGGCAAGCTCTGTAATTGTTATATGCTCGTCAAGGTGAGCAAGCAGATATTTTTTTGCCTCTTTTGCGGCGGTAACCTGTGAGCGTGAAAAATATCGTCTTTCCTCACTCTCACCCTTGTATTCAAGACCGCTCAAAAACAAAAGAAGTTCAAGCACCTTAACCTTGTGATAACCCTTTCGGATATTTTCGGGAACGGAATAGAGTTCCGAAAAAATATGCTCAATGCTGATATTTTCACGCATAATTGAGTACGGCTTTTCGGAACAGAATTTCATTTCAAGCTCTTCGGGGCTGACAAAAACATCGTCAAGAATACACGAAAAACACCTTGGCACACGGTTCATATCAATTGCAACCGACACACCGTGGTAGTGGCTCAGCGGACAATATCTGTGTCGGATGTTCTCCGTATTCTTCTGTATCGACAAATCACCCGACGCAAGGTAAAGATATTCGCCGTTTTTGTATTCAAACTCAATTCTGCCCTCCTGACAATGCGTGATGATGAGCATTTCTCTTCCCTTTGCAAGATTAATGTCACAACTTTGCATATGAACATCGTAATAAACAAGCTCAATGCCTGAAAACACAGGATACACGGTGACCTCGCAATCGCCCGTGCTGTCCTGTGAACGGTATATGCTGAACGATTCGCAGTGTTCAACAGTCTGTATCATACCGTATGGATTGTCAATTTTCTGCAATACTGCCATAAGCTCCTAAAAACCTTATTCCACCTTCATAACGGTGTATGCACCTATATCGTTAACTGTCTTTTTGAGAACTTTATCCTCAATTTCTCTTTTCATCCTGATCGTAACTATGCCGGAAGAAACATCGGCTTCCGCCCACACACCGTCAATTGAATTGAGTGCGTTTTCTACTCTTGCGGAACAGTTTTTACAGACCATTCCGTCAACAACAAGAGTTTTTTCATAGGGATAATGTGACTTATCCTTATCGGCAACCTTGTTTTTCTTAACGCTTTCGTCACTTGCACCACAACATCCGCTTGCAAGCTTTTTCCTGTAACTTCTGATTACGAGAACCACAAACACAATGAATGCCACGGCAAGTAATCCGTAAAAAACATACTCCATATTTA
>ERZ1034917.831-NODE-831-length-23865-cov-4.408778_pt1 | contig 23865 bp, 29 predicted proteins | sample MGYA00520605_ERZ1034917 | MGnify/ENA primary metagenome ERZ1034917 (study PRJEB33766, sample SAMN09781784) | gut metagenome | biome: gut microbiome | host: Homo sapiens | place: Madagascar | study: EMG produced TPA metagenomics assembly of the PRJNA485056 data set... | reverse complement strand
AACATCGGCGCCGCCATCGGCAAGGAACTGATCCCCGCAGCGACCCGTGCGCAGAAGGCGGTCGGAGGCTTCGCGGCGGATCTGGCGGAGGCTATGAACAGCGGCGGCATCCGCGGCGGGGTTGAGTACATCAAGACCGAATATCCCGCGGCGACGGCGGTTGTAAGCGGGCTTGCCGCAGCGTATGGATCGTTTGCAATCGTAAACACTGTGGTGCCGATGCTCAAGGCGTTTCAGACGGCGCAGCTTCAGGTGGCACTCGCGGCGGCATCAAGCACAACCGGACTTGCGGCGGAAGCAACGGCTATGACGGTTCTGGAACTCATTACCGCGGCACTTACGGGGAAATTGACCGTCGCGGCGGCGGCGCAGCAGCTGCTGAACCGGACGATTCTTGCCAATCCCTATGTGGCAGCCGCCGCGGCTATCGGCGCGCTTGTCGCCGGCGCTGTAGCGCTGCAGAAGGCCTATGTGAAGGCGAACCCTGCGCTGCGCGAGGCGCAGAAAAACACGCTTGCGCTTAATCGCTCCATGGAGGAGCTGGCGCAGACACAGAAGGATTCTGCGGCTGCCTATCAAAGCAGCATCGACGACATTGAGAGCAATGCTCTTGCGGCGGAGAAGCTCGTCGGAAAGCTGAAGGAGCTCTCCGGCGGATACACCGGCACGGTCAACGAGCAGCGGCTCATGCAGACGATCTGTGATGAGCTGAACGGCTCGGTGGACGGACTGAATGTGTCCTTCGACGCGCAGACCGGCGCACTCAACATGTCCACGGAAGCCATGAGCGACCACATCGCCAAAATGAAGGAATCCGCGCGCGTAACGGCCTCCATGGAACGGTACACGCAGCTGCTCAAGGAACAGGCCGAGGCGGAGTATAACCTGTATATTGCGGAGAGAAACCGCACCGCTGCGCAGGCGGCCTACTCCGAAAACGATGTCGGTACCTGGGGTACGGCTCTGAAGGCAAACGAGGCGTGGGGCCAGGCAAAGCTGGCGGCGGACGACGCTGCGGCCGCGGTAGCCGATTACGAGGGATACATGGCTGATGCCGGCATTACGGCGCAGAGTACGGCAGCTGCCATCGAGGACACTGCGGATGCGCTGGACGCCAGTGCGGAAGCCGCTGAGCGGGTTGTTCTTGGCGGGTATGATGTGACGGATGTGCTGGAATCTATCGGCATGAGCGCGGATGAAGCATCCGAACGGCTCGATACTTTTACAGATGCCGCGACCAACATGTTCGAGAAGATCAACACGAAGTCCGACATTTCCGTGAAGGATATGATAAAGAACCTGCAGCACAACACGCAGGCGATGGAGGACTGGGGCAATAACATTGCCCAACTCGGCGGTCAGCTGCCGTCCGATCTTCTGCAGCCGCTGATCGACCAAGGACCGGAGAAAATGGCGGGCGTTATGGCCGAGCTGGCAAAGTCAACGCCGGAGCAGCTCTCGGCACTGTCAGAGGCATTCGCCGAAGGCGGAGACGCAGCAAAGCAGGCATGGCTCCAGTCTCTCGGCGCTATGAGCAAAGAGGAAGACAATCCCGTTACGGCAATCGCTGAGAAAATCGCCGCGGATACCAGTATGACCGAAGCAGTCACAGAGCAGGTCACGGCGGCAACCACTGCGTTGAGTGCCATGGAGGATAACTTCACTACCATTGGCGCACAGGCGGTACAGGGGCTTATAAACGGACTCGCGTCCAAGAGTGGAGCGCTCGAAGCGCAGATGCGTGCGCTCGCAGCAATAATGACCCGGACATTTACCGTCACACTGCGGATCCAGAGTCCCTCAAAAGTGTTCCGGTCCTACGGCGCGTTTATCTCCGAAGGTCTTGCCGACGGTATCCGCAGCGAGCTTGACGGTGTGAAGCACGCCTCGCTGGACGCCGCTACGGCGTCGCAGAGCGCTTTTACAGATACCCCGTATCTGACCAATACCTCAGCGATTCGTGAGACGAAGGGCGTGCGCAGCGCGGCTGCGGCGCCATCTGCTGCGCCGGTCGTGCAGAACATTTACGCGCAGAAACAGACTCCGGCGCAGATGCTGCGCGAGGCAAAATTTTTGCAGGAAAGGGCGGTGCTGATCGGTGTTTGATCTGCGCGTCGTCGGCAGGGGGAACTCGCTGAAAATGGGGCATCGGCAGTCTGCTTATAAGATTACAGCGCTCACCGGAATCGACGGAATCCCGGTGAGCGTTGTCACGTCGCAGGGTTTTGAACAGATTGGGGAGTCCGTGGACAGTATGTCCGTCGGTTCGCGTCCGATCGGGCTTATCGGGCGGATCGACAATTTTACCGGCGAGCAGCTGCAGGCACTGAATCTTGCATTCCTTCCGATGACGACGGTTCGACTGTATTTCGAGGAAAAGTACTGGATTGACGCCGTTATCAAAGAGGCGCCGGTTTTTTCTTACAACCTGCGGACGGTATCTTTCGCTGTGCAACTGCTGGCGCCTTATCCGTACTGGAAAAGCGTTAAAGAACACTATTACAGTCTCGGCGGCTCGACCGGCGGCTTCAATTTTCCGGTGTCCTACAACACACCACACAACTTCGAGCAATTCAATGAAACGCTGTTTCTAAACTGCGTCAACCGAGGAAACACCAAAGTGGACTATGGCGCAGAGATCCGGTGTACCTCTGGTCAGGCTACGAACATCACGCTCACAAATGCCGGGAATCAGAAGTTTATCACCGTTCGGACGACTGTCACCTCGGCAGACATCGTGCGGATTTTTCGCGAGAACAATATCCTCCGTGTGACAAAAGAGACGGCTGGTCAGACAACGGATATATTCAGCACGTTGGACGAGGATTCGGATCTCTTCTTTATGGACGTCGGCGATAATGTGATCCGGGCGGACAAGGAGAGCGGAGACGGGCGTCTGGTCGTTGTGATCCGGTTTTGCGACACGGTCGTGGGGGTGCGCTATGGCATTTAACATCTACGACGAATCGCTTACCCGCGTGGGCGAGATCCGTACGGTCATCTCGTCCACCTGGGAAGAAAAATTCGCGGACAAAGGAATATGCCAGCTCGTCGTAGCAAACTCCGAGACAGCGTCAAAACTGCTCCTGCCGGGGCGATTTATCGGTAAAGGCGATAAGTCTACGCTGTGGCAGATCAAAACAAAGGAAAAGCGCGATGGAGAGTTGTGGATTAACGGCTTTACAGCAAACTACACGCTGTTGGATGATCGGATTTATGACGGTGTCCATACGTCCAACGTCGTGGCGGAAGATCTTCGCACGGCAGTCATCGGAAAGCGTCCACCGAGTATTGTTGCGCTGGCTGCGGACCGTGAGTTGACAGGATCTGTCGTTTCTGAACACACATATCCCGCGCTATTCGAGCTTGCGAAGGACCTGTGCGGTTCCGTGGATTACGGTTTTCGATTTATCCACGACCGGACGGCAAAAAAGCTCCGCTTTGATGTCTATGCCGGAGAGGAGCGGTCGAACGCTAAGTTCTCCGAGGCATTCGGCAATCTGGCGAATCTTGTTTTGCAGCAATCCGACGCAGACTTCAAGAATGTTGCCTATGTGGGCGGGGAGGGAGAGGGCAGCGAGCGGATCTTTGTTCAGTGCGGCGACACGACGGCGGAGGGACTTTCCAGACATGAGCTTTTCGTTGATGCCAGAGATCTCCGTAAAGAAAGCGATCAAACGCAAGCGGAGTATGAAGCTCTTCTCAAAGAACGCGGGTTGCAGAAACTGAACGAACACAACCAGAAGCTGAGTGTGACCTTCGATGTGAACCCGTCGGACTTCGGTTCGGCGTACAACCTCGGAGATACTGTGAGCTGCATCCTCCCGGAGGACGGTTTGAAGCTTTTTGTTCGGGTGATCGCCTTTGAAGAGATGATCGAGGACAACCGCACGACGCTTTCCCTTACGATCGGCACGCCGGTCATACAAACGATTGGAGGTAACAAATGAGCGAATTTGCTTACCCGCTCGGCGGGGAACAGAATTATTCCGCAGCGCAAGCTGGCGCGTTCAATGGGACGCGGACGTCCGGCGTGTGGTCCGGCGAAAATAATCTGAAAGTAACAATTACCGGCGCTCACCAACTGACGCTGTCCAAAGGACTCGCATGGTTCACGACGGAAGAGTATTGGGGGAAGGTCTATGTCAATACGGCGGACATCAACTTCACTCTGCCGGTCGCTGACGCGGTTTTGGACCGCATCTGCCGTCTTGTCATCCGCTGGAACAAAACGACCAATACGGCAACGGCGCAGCTGCTGCTTGGCGAGCTGAGCAGTACGCCGTCTGCTCCGACGCGATCCACCACGGACGAACTGTACGATCTCGTCCTTTGCGATTATCTCGTGGCACACGGTGAAGTGACGGCGTCGGCGGCAAATCTGACAGACCAGCGTCTGAACGAGGATCTCTGCGGGCTGATGCGGGACGGCGTTACAAGAATCCCGACCGCGACGCTGGAGGCAAAGGTCTCCGCACTCCTTGAAGAGCTCCGCACGGCGATTGAACAGGCTGCCGGCGGCGGGATTCCGGACGGCGCGGTCACGGCGCAGAAGCTCGCCGCCGACGCGGTGAAGCTGACGTTCACGAATACGACCGTGGAAGCGGCGTCGTTCGCCGCGGACGAGACCTACGGGGACTTTCCGTACCGCGCCGCCGTGCCTCTTACGGGCGCGGCGGAAGCGATGACGCCGGAGGTCGTGTTCGGCGCGGCGGACGCCATGAGCGGGACGTTCGCCCCCGTGGCGGAGAGCTATGCCGGGGGCGTGTATATCTACGCCGCCGAGCTTCCGTCCGCCGCCGTGATGATCCCGACGATTCTTCTTTGGAGGTGAGAGCATGATCGGAAGAACAAACTGTGGTGTTGGTGGCGGCGGAAAGATCACGCTCACGCTCTACGGCGGCAAAGGCGAGGTCATCACCTACACGGGCGCGGAGACCGGCGCAGTCACGCTGGACGACAGCGGCGTCGGCTTTGCCATGGTGAAAAAGGGCGTCTACCAGTTCAGCGCCGGTCTTTCCGGCATGACGCTCTCCAAACCGTGCAGCGATGACACAACGGCGCGTCTGCGCCCCGAGCGGTTCATCTACTGGTACGGCGTTCTCGGCGCCAGCATCACGCATTCCGGCACGGGCGGCATCTCGTATGGCGCTACGTCCTTTACGCTGTACACCAGCGGCGACAACTGGAGCTATGCCGAGAGCGGCATCGCCTGCTCGCAGGATACAAAGCTCTCCGTGGCGTGCGGGAACGTGACGCGGGTATCCTCCTACAGCCGAATGGAATACGGCAGCAAGGATATTAACCTCGCCAAGAACGCTACGGCATCCCTCACGTTCACGTACAGCGCGTCCAACAAACCGACGCTGCGGATCTTCGACTATCAGAATGCCCACGACAGCGCAGTTATCAAGGAATGGTATCTCGGAAACAGGGAGGCAGGATAAATGAACGGCATCGACATTTCCCAATGGCAGGGCGACATCAACCTTGCGCCGTATCAGAACGGCTTTGTCATCGTTCGCGGCGGGTTCTGGACGAGCGTGGACCCGTGGGCGGAGCGGAATATCCAGAAGTGCGACGCGCTCTCCATCCCGTGGGGGCTGTACTGGTATTCCTACGCTCTCAACGAGGAGCAGGCGCGGGAGGAAGCGGCGGCGTGTCTCAAGTTCCTGAACGGCAGAAAGCCCCGGCTCGGCGTCTGGTTCGACATGGAGGACGCGGACGGCTACAAGCAGAAGAACGGCTTTCCGACGGACGAGACGATCACGGCAATGTGCAAAGCGTTCTGCGGCGAGATGCAGAACGCGGGCATCCGCACGGGCGTATACGCTTCTCTGAGCTGGTTCGATACGCACATCGGCGAGACGGGGTTCGATAAGTGGATCGCGGCGTGGGGCGCGAACGACGGGGAAAACTATCCCGATCTCCGCGACCGGTGCATTCTGCACCAGTACCGGGGCGCCCCGCTCGATCTCGACGTGATGTATGTGCCGCTGAGCTACTTTGACGGCGAGCCGCTGCCGGAATCGCCCGCACCGGAGGACAGGACGGTGAACGTCACGGCGATGGCGCGGGAGGTCATCAATGCCCAATGGGGCAACGGCGAAGAGAGAAAACAGAAGCTCGGTACGTGGTTTTACGATCTCGTGCAGAGCGAGGTAAACCGGATTTTAGAAGGAAGCTGACATGGACGAAGCAGTAAAAATCGCCGAGCTCGGGCAGACCGTGCATGATAATACCCGGCGTATCAGTGCTCTTGAGAAGCGACAGGACAATCTGGATAAGCTGGCAACAGCCATGACGGTCTTCGATACCGAGCAGAAGCATATCAAGCAGGACGTATCGGAGATCAAGACAGACGTAAAGTCTCTGAAGGACAAGCCCGGTAAACGCTGGGAGAACGTTGTAGAAAAGCTGATCTGGCTTGTCGTCGGCGCGGTTATCGCGTTGGCGATGGCGCAGATCGGGATCAATATTTAATTTGAGGAGGACAAACTTATGAACGAAATTCTGGTAACCTACGCTATGGAGATTATCAAAGTTATTGCTCTGATGATCTTCACCATCATCGGCGTGTCTGCGGCGAAGTTGCAGGCGAAGTACATCAACACGGAAACCAAACGCAAGGTCGCAGCGACCACGGTCGCGTACATCGAGCAGGTGTACAAGGATCTCCATGGTGACGAAAAGCTGGCGCGTGCGCTTGCGGTTGCAGCGTCGATCCTGTCACAGAAGGGCATCAAAACTACGGACGAAGAACTGAAAGTGCTGATTGAAGCTGCGGTCAAGAAAATGAACGACGCATATAAAGAAGAAACTGCGGTCAAGAAAATGAATGACGCATATAAAGAAGAAACTGCGGGATCCATGGATACGTCCGAAGAGTCTTATAGTACGGATTCTTCCACTAAACTGACAACTGGGTGATAGAAAATGAGGGGATAGAAAATACCCCCTGCATACCCCACTTTTGACACGATTTTTGACACGTTTTCCATACCTATTAACACCACGGCAGACCGTGTGTGAACGTATAGGAAAAATGAGGAAAACCGTTGATAAACAAAGAAAACTCCGGAAGCTCAATGCTTCCGGAGTTTCTTCATTTTGGCGGAGAAGGAGGGATTCGAACCGTTGCTGAATCGTGGTTTTACAATGGCTTTCTCCGCTGTGACACGAAATTGACACCGTATGCTCTATTCGATATCCACGGCGAGGACGGAGGCGCGCACCTTTTCCTGGCGGATCTCGCGGATCTCGCGGTAGATGTCCATCGTTGTGGAGAGCTGCGCGTGGCCGAGCAGCCCCTGCGCGTCGGTTGGGTCGACACCCGCCTCGATCAGCATGGTCGTGAAGGCGTGGCGCAGCTGGTGCGGGGTGCAGGTCACGCCGGATGCGCGGCGGTAGGCGTCGTACTTCTTCGTAAACGTGCCGCTTGACATATATTCGCCGTGCCGGTTCGGGAAGATCAGACCTGTGCCGGGCGTGATCTTTTCGGCCAGACGGTCGAGCAGCGGCAGCACCCGCGTGCCGGCTTCGGTTTTCGGCGCCTTCGTCTTCTGCCCGCCGACGTGGTACAGGCTCTTGTTGACGGTGATCGTGCGCTTCTCTATGTTCACATCTTCCCAAGTCAGTGCCAGCAGCTCGCCGTGACGCAGGCCGGTATACATAGCCCAGTAGGCGAACATGCCGAACGGCAGATCCGTGTTTTCCTTAACGCGCCGGATATCCTCGGAGGACGGCATTTCGACCTTCCGCTTCGGCAGACCCTTCGGAACGCTGACTTCGCGCGCGACGTTGGTATCCAGGTATCCGTGATCGACGCCCCAGCTGAGGATCAGACTGATAACGCTGAGCTGATTCCGTGCCGTCTTTTCCGCGGCGTTCGTCTCTTTGCAGAACGTCTTTATGAAGCGGCTCACGTCCACCGGCCGGAGCTCCTGCGCATATGCGGTGCCGAAGTGCCCGGCGGCGCGCCGCATGGCAGCCTTGTAGCCCTTCGTGGTGTTCGGGGCGAGCGCCGGTTCTGCCTCTTCCCACCAGCCGTCTGCCAACGTCTGGAAGGTCACGCCGCGCTTCCTGCCGGCGGCCTCCGCGTTGTAGGCGGCGATCTTCTGCAGCAGCTCGCTCTTCGTTTTGCCGTAGAAGTATTTTGTTTTGCGCCGGCCGAAAGCGTCTATGTCCGTGACGCTCTGCTGCCAGCGGCCATCGGATCGGCGGACCATTTGCTTTATCCTCCCGTGTATTTGTAGTGCAGCGTTCCGACTTGTTGCTTGCTGCTGAGTCAGTCATGCAATGTTAAACGCTGTTAAACGCTGCATGACGCAATTGCCGACTCTACGGTATGCGAAGGCTGTTCTAAGGAAAATATGTTTAACTTAAATCTGTTGCGTTTGACTTTAAGAAAAAAAATGATATAATTTTTTTACTTAGATTTTCTTTCGCGGTTTTAAGATAAGCAGATTTTCCTTACGCGGTCGCAGCTCGATTATAATACAGCCGCATAATTTAGAGTTCAAAGCATAAGATGAGGTAGAAATATGGAAATCAAATCAAAACGAGCGGGGTATGCGATGAAAACATTGCGGGGCTATTCCGCATTTATGCCGGCGAAGCTTCCACCAGAGCCTCCCGTTGCCGTTGACACGGAGATGCAAAAACTTTTGTCTTTAGCAGACAGAAAGCTGGGAAGGCTCGACGGAATAACGGAGATACTTCCCAACCCGGAATTGTTTGTGGCTATGTATGTCAAGAAAGAAGCCGTACTCAGTGCGCAGATCGAGGGAACACAGGCTTCACTCGTTGATGTACTCAATGTTCCCGGCGACGAGAGGGAAGAAAACAGTCCGGCCGGTGTTAAAGATGTAGTAAACTATGTTAATGCTATGCAATGGGGGCTCCATCAGCTGGAAACACTTCCCCTCAGTTTGCGGTTGATAAAAGGCATTCATAAAGTCCTTTTGAAAGACGTCCGCGGTTCTGAAAAAGAACCTGGAGAATTTCGGCGGTCGCAGAACTGGATCGGAGCACCGGGATGCACACTGGAGACGGCAGTCTTTGTCCCGCCGGATGTCCATGAAATGGAACAGGCAATGGGAGACCTGGAACTTTTCATACACGAGGATGATGACATTCCAGCCTTAATAAAGATCGCGCTGATTCACGCACAATTCGAGACGATTCATCCGTTTCTCGATGGCAACGGAAGAATGGGACGCCTTCTTATTACTTTCTGGTTGTGTGAGCGGAAGATCCTCTCTCAACCGCTTCTGTATTTGAGCTATTACTTCAAGCAGAACCGCACGGAGTATTATGACCGGCTGATGGATGTTCGCACGAAGGGAGACTGGGAAGGCTGGGTCAAGTTTTTCCTTCGCGGCGTGGCGAATGTTTCTGACGAGGCGACGGAAGCTGCTAAACAGATCATTACACTGAAGACGATGTACTCCAAAGTGCTGTACGATCAGGATAAAAGCAATAGCAACTACCAGCGTTTGCTGGATCAGTTGTTTGAATATCCCGTTCTTACGAAGAAGGAAGCTGCTGAATATATCGGTGTGTCCACTCCGACCGCAGGGACGATTATTGAAACATTTTGCGAACTGGGGATACTCACGGATTTAACCCCGGAAAAAGCAAGGTATAAAACATACGCCTTTAGTCAGTACCTCGCTATTCTTGAAAAGGGTACGGAGCTTTCCGGCTGAGGACGATCCGGGTGAAAACCGTGTAACTGCTACAGTTCCTTCAACAACAAAACAAGCATCTTTTCTGCTCCCCGTGAGGGGAGCTTTTATATTGCCCGTTCCGGAATTTCCGGGACGGGCTTTTTTTGTTCAGGGCAGGGGGAGGCGCTGGGACATGAGGATGGTGCCGATGAGGCGGAGGTCGCGGTCGGAGTCGTGCCAGATGGTTTCGTCGGCGTCGGCGCGGTCACGGTTCAGAGAGAAAAGGTATGTGTTGCCGATGTTGTCCTGGCAGACCTGCTTGACGAGGAAGCCGCCGTCGAGCCAGAAGGCGCCGACCTCACCGTCGCGGGGCGCGCGCTTCACGCCGAGGGCGATGCTGCCGTCGGCGAGATACGGCTCCATGGAGTTGCCGTTGACGCGGATGGCGAACTCGGCGTGCGGGTCGGTCGTGGCGTAGTCCTGTATAAAAAGATCGCCGGGCGTCTCCGGCGTGCCGGCAGCGAACGAAGCGCCCAGCAGCGGTATGATGCGCGACGGTGCGTCAGATGGCTCCTCGGGGACGCGGTACTCCGTCTGCGAGCCAAGAAAACGACCATAAGCGCAGAGGGCCTGCCGCCCGGCTATATTCAGCGCGTCGTAGATCGGGTCGATGTCGCGCTCGGCGGTGGGGGCTGAGACGATGGTTTCTTTGTCGGAGAGGTTAACGTCCATGTTGTCACAAACCGCCAACAAGTCGTCGAGGGTGAGATTCATGCCCTTAGCAATTTTGTTCATTACGGGCAAAGACGGAACCATTAACTTTCCGGTTTGCGGGTTGATCTCTTTTTCAATTAAAGAAATATAACCGGTGGAAAGCCCGCACCGCGCGCCCATTTGACGCTGGGACAAATCGTGTTCTTTCCTGTATTTCTTGATAATCTCGGACAGTTTCATTGAGCAGCCCTCGCTTTCATTGCAAAATACACTTTACATTCTGTTGCAAGTAAAGTCAAGAGAAATGACAAAAGTTTTTGACAATTTCGTAAAAAGAACTTGACACTCGGCACGGTGAGTGCTAACATCAAAGTGTCAAAAGAATTAGACAGCGAAAGGAGGGGGAACATGGGGTGCAAAATTAAAGAGCGCCGAGAAATGCTAAGGATGTCGCAGGAAGATCTTTCACGAAAAAGCGGCGTCAGTCGGCAGACAATCTCAAGCATCGAGAATGCGCCGGATAAGAACGTTTCAATCAAGACGCTTGAAAAGATTGCTGTTGCGTTGGATACAACTGTCGGCGAGCTTTTTTTTGATCGAAGCGTCTAAAACTTTAGACAAACAAGAGGAGGTGAGAACATGAACGATCGAGACGGCAGCATTGAGCTTCGGCTCAACACGAAGAATGTGGACGAGGCTTTGAGTAAAGTCCGCGAGCTGTATGCGGCAATAGAAAAAGCCAACGCAGCGGCAACTGCGTTGGCCAAGATGCTGGACGGGCTAACGGTCCGGATCGACTATGTTTAGCTCGACCTTGAGGCGATACCCGCAGCGCGGGCAGGGGGTCACGCCCTCGCGGACGGCGGCAACCAATCCGCATTTGGGGCATTTGACCTCGAAGACTTTTTTGTGAACCGCCGCCTTGATCTTTTCCAGCGCAGCGTGTTCATCGAACGAGAAATTCCCAGCCATACATTCACCTCCTTTTCATGCATCGTATCACGAAAAGGAGAAATAACTCAAGGGGAGGTGAGAACATGAACGAATTGAAAGAAATGCTCATGGAGCAGCTGCAACTACTCCATGAGCACTCCAAGCACGGATGCTGCATGCCCCGCGAGCTGGTCGATCTGTCCAACGCCATGGCAAACATCGCAGAGGTTGTGGTTCGGATCGGTGATGACATGAACGGCACGGGGGCTGTGGCGTGCGCCGGTATCACGGCGGACAAGCTCACCGGCGGCGGCAAGGTCAGCCCGGCAGGAGCGACGATAAACCTGACTCCGGATGATCTTGCGCGTATTGAAAGCATTCTGCGACAGCAGCCTCCGAGTACAAATCCGAGAGGGTTACTTCCGGACGATGATTACGCAAAACTTCGAGAACCTTGAAGTTTATAAGCGTTTCGTCGGCAATGTCCCAGATGAGATAGCACAGCTCCTCGGCAAGAGCCGTGTAGAGCCGGTACGTCTGGCAATACGGCAGCAGACGCGGCAAGGGGTACACGGCGAGCTTTACGCAGATTGCCTGTTGATATTCGTCCAGCCGGATCGTGAATGAATCCGAGCCGGTGAAGATGCAGGCGATTGGAAGTCCTCGAAACAGGCGGCTTTCTTTGTCCAGCTGGTCGGCTACCGCTTTGATGACGTTTGACATAGCATAAACGATCTCCAGCGGAATCTGCGTATCCGCGCAAGATACGAATTTCCCCCGAAGCCGCGGGTCAACGATCGGGATGAGCGTGTCAACGGAATTTACCAGGACGGACATAGAACAAACTCCTTCTGTTTCTACTATTTCTGAACCTTCGCGCAAAAGACATAATTACTTTACTTTATATTGCACAAAAAATCAAGCAACACAGTAAATACAAGATGTTGAAAACCAATAAATCAACAAGGAGGTAAGAGAACATGGATAACACGGCGTTGGAGCTTCAGCTGGCAGAGCTGAAAGCGGCATTCCCCGGCAGGAGCATGATCCCGCTGTCATACGCGGCGCGGTATCTCCGGGTAGACCCCCGAACGCTGCACGCCAATCATACGTTTCCGATGCGGAAGCTCAAACGTATGTGGTATGTGAACCTCGTGGCGCTTGCCAAGTGGATGGTCCGATAAACGCGGGCGCTTCGGCGCCCGGACAAAAACTACATAAAAGGAGATTAAGAACCGTGAGAAAAACAAAGGCGACGTTCGCCACCACAGCAATCATGGCATTGCTTGCCGCCGTGATCTTCTTCATCTGGAAGTTCGGAAATGGTCTCGGCTTTACGATCATCGAAGGCATTTTCGCGGTGTACGGCTTTGCAAGTCTTGCAGATGACTGCTGCCGTTGGCTGCAAATGCCGGACACGGCAATTATGAGAGGAGGACAAAGAGTATGAGCGCTACCATCACCATTGAGCTGTGCGCGGAAGACCGCGCCCGGCTCGACCACATCAACGTCAATCTGACCGAACTGATCCTGCGGATTATGGGCAACCCGGCGCCTGACATGGGCGAGGTGCTGCGCAAGACCGCGCCGGAGCTCGCCGGGAAGCTGGCGGAGCAGCACCCGGTCACGGAGCCGTTTCAGGAGCTGCCGAAGGCGGAACCGGTTCCGTTCGAGCAGCCGGAGCCGCCGAAGCCGGAGACGCCGCAGTGCAAGCTGGCGGACATCCAGCAGAAGGTCGTGGCGCTGTCCGCGAGCGGCAAGAAGGCCGAGGTCCGCGAGATCGTCAAGAGCTACGCCGAGAAGGTGAGCGCCATCCCGGAGGACAAGTTCGGCGAGGTCATGACCCGGCTGACCGGACTGGAGGGGTGAGCATGTCGAGCGCGATGAACCACAGAGCCCGGAGCCGCCGCTCCTACGCCAAGCACCGCTCCGCCTGCAGCGGCCACGCCCGCCGGACGATTTTCCGGCAGACGCCCAAGAGACGGCCGGGGCTGCTGGAGCTGCTGCGCAGGGCGTTCAAGCCGAGAGACCGGGAGGCCAAGGGGGACGCCGAATGAAAAAGGTGATCTATATCGCGGGGCCGATCACCGGCGTGCCGCGCTACTGGGAAGCCTTTGAGACCGCCGAGGACGAGCTGACCGCCGCGGGGTATCTGCCGCTCAGCCCGGCGCATATGCCGAGCGGGCTGGAAAACGAGAAGGCTATGCGCATTTGCCTGGCGATGATCGACGCCGCGGACGCTGTGCTGTTTTTGCCCGGCAGCTCCCGGAGCCGCGGCGCGTCTCTGGAACACCGCTACTGCGAATATACCGGCAAACCGTGGGTTCGCGACATCAAGGAATTGAAGGAGGCAATGGCTTCATGCAAGAGCTTAATGATCACAGCGCCAGAGCACACGCTCTGCTGAGCGCGTCCAGCTCGCATCGCTGGCTGAACTGTCCGCCGTCCGCCGTGGCGGCGGAGGCGTACCCCAACGAGGGGACGGAGTTTACCCGCGAGGGGACGCTGGCGCACGAGGTGGCGGAATACGTCGCCCGGACAGGTGTCCCCTTCGAGTTGGACGCCTATCTGCGCGAGCACAGCGGGTGCGACCAGCAGATGATCGAGTGCGCGGAGGGCTACCGCGACTACATACAGGAGCAGATCAAGAGCGACGACGCTACCGTACTGCTTGAGCAGCGCGTGGATTTTTCGACCTGGGTGCCGGACGGCTTCGGCACGGCGGACTGCATTATCGTGCAGGACAGGACGATCACCGTCATCGACTACAAGTACGGGCAGGGCGTCGCGGTGGACGCCAAAGAGAATACCCAGATGATGCTCTACGCGCTGGGCGCTCTCAACCTGCTGGGCGATCTGTTCGACATCGAAACGGTGGATATGCACATCTATCAGCCGCGTATCAACAACGTGAGCACATGGAGCGCTGCGGCTGCGGATCTGCTCTTCTGGGCGGACCGCACGGTGAAGCGGATCGCCGCCGAAGCCGCCAAGGGCAAGGGCAAGTATAAAGCCGGGGCATGGTGCCGGTTTTGCCCGCACGCGGGGCGCTGCCGGCAGCTCACCAAGACCTGCACCGAGTACGTCGAGACGCACAGTCTGCGCGTTGCCGTGCCGGTGCTGGCGCCGCATGAGGTGGCGGAGGTTCTGGAGATGGAGCCGCTCGTCAGTCTCTGGCTCAAGCGCGTGAAGGCGCAGGCTATGGACACGCTGCTCAGCGGCGGCACGGTGCCGGGGTTCAAGGTGGTCGAGGGCAAGCTCGGCAACCGCAAGTGGACCGACGAGTTCAAGGTCGCCGAGGCGCTGGAGGCTGCGGGCTATAGCGCTGACGACTATACCGAGACCAAGCTGCTCAGCCCCGCCGCGATGGACAAGAGCCTCGGCAAGAAGAGGGTCGCCGAGCTGCTGGAGACGCTGATCGACCGCGCACCCGGCGCTCCGACGATCGTACCGGCCAGCGACAAGCGCCCACCGCTCGACCGGGCGGCGGAAGCGATAAAAGACTTTGAATAAAGAAGGAGATCGAGAACAATGGCAAACACCAAGGTCGTAACCGGAAAGGTACGTTTTTCCTACTGCAACATCTTCGAGCCCCGGGAGCCGCAGGGCGGCGGCGAGGCGAAGTACAGCGTTACGCTGCTGATCCCCAAGAGCGACACCGCGACGCTGAACAAGATCAAGCTGGCCATTGCCGACGCGCGCGAGGCGTTCTGCAGCCGCAACGGCGCGAACGCCCTGCCGGCCCGACCCAACCACACGCTGCACGACGGCGACGGCATGCGCGACAGCGGGGAGGAGTTCGGCGCTGAGTGCAAGGGCTGCTACGTTATCACCGTGAGCAGCAAGCAGAAGCCGATCGTTGTGGACAATATGCGCAACGCGATCACGGATCCGCTGGAGGTATATTCCGGCTGCTACGGGCGCGCGGCGATCAACTTCTTCGGCTACAGCAGCAACGGCAAGAAGGGGATCAGCGCGGGGCTGCTCAGCATTCAGAAGCTGCACGACGGCGAGGCGCTCGGCGGCAGCCGCGGCAGCGCGGACGACTTTGACGACGGCTACCGCGACGCAGAGGCCGACGATGACTTCCTCAACTAAGCGCCGGCTGCACATCGACCTGGAGACGTACAGCAGCGCCGATATTACCAAGACCGGGGCCTTCAAGTATGCGGAGGCCCCTGACTTTGAGATCCTGCTGCTGGCCTTCGTCTGGGACGACGGGCCGGTGCAGGTGATCGATATGACCGGCAGGGAACCGGTGACGGATGAGCGCACGGCGGCAAAGGCGGCGGCGCTCGCCTCCGTGGTCGCCGGGATAACCGACCCCGACACCGTGAAGGTCGCCCACAACAGCGCCTTTGAGCGGGCCTGTCTGACGCGGTATCTGGGCCGCGACCTGCCGCCGGAGGAGTGGGAGGACACGATGATCCTGGCGGCGATGAACGGCCTACCGCTCAGTCTGGACGCCGCCGGCGCCGCGCTGGAGCTGCGGGATCAGAAGATCCGGGAGGGCACGGCGCTCATATCGTATTTCTGCAAGCCGTGCAGGCCCACCATCGCCAACGGCGGGCGGACGCGGAATCTGCCGGAGCACGCGCCGGACAAGTGGGAGCGGTTCAAGGCCTACTGCAAGAGGGACGTGGAGGTCGAGCAGGCCATCTACCGGCGGCTGCGGAGCTTCCCCGTGACGGACTTCGAGAGGAAGGTCTGGGCGTTGGACGCGCGGATCAACGAGCGCGGCGTCAGGATCGACACCGAGTTTGTGGCGGCCGCGATCGACATGGACAGCACTTGCCGGGAGCGGCACATGGCCGAAATGCGGCGGCTCACGGGGCTGGAGAACCCGAACAGCGTGGCGCAGCTCAAGGACTGGCTGGAGACCGCCGGCATGAGCGCGGACAGCCTGAACAAGGCCGCGGTGCTGGAGCTGAAGGACAAGGCCGCAGACCCCGCAACGCGGCGCGTGCTGGAGCTGCGGCAGCAGCTGGGGAAAACCAGCGTCACCAAATACGAGGCCATGCAGAGCGCCGTGTGCGCCGACGGGCGCGTGCGCGGGCTGCTGCAGTATTACGGCGCGGGCCGCACCGGACGCTGGGCGGGGCGGCTCGTCCAGGTCCAGAATCTGCCGCAGAACCATCTCGCCGGGCTCGGTCTCGTCCGCGAGCTTGTCCGGGAGCGCGATCTTGAGACGCTGGAGCTGTGCTTTGACAGCGTGCCGGACGTGCTCAGCCAGCTGATCCGCACGGCGTTTGTGGCCGGGGAGGGGAACATCTTCCACGTTGCCGACTACTCTGCCATCGAGGCGCGCGTGATCGCGTATCTGGCGGGGGAGAAGTGGCGCATGGACGTGTTCCGCAGCGGCGGGGATATCTACTGCAGCTCCGCCTCCGCCATGTTCAGGGTGCCTGTCGTGAAGCACGGCGTCAACGGGCATCTGCGGCAGAAGGGCAAGATCGCGGAGCTGGCCTGCATCGCGGAGGGACAACTCGTGCTTACCGACTGCGGTCTGGTGCCGATCGAGAATGTCACGACGGACATGAAGGTGTGGGACGGCATCGAGTGGGTAAACCACGACGGTGTAATCTGCAAAGGAGAAAAGGAGGTCTTGACCTATGGGGGATTGGAGGCGACCGCGAACCACATCGTATGGGCCGAGGTCGAAGGGCAACCGAGGCAAATACGATTCGGGGTCGCTGCCACCAGCGGCGCACGTCTCATTCAAACCGGAGCAGGTAGGCGCCCGCTTCGGGTTGGTGGAGATAATCAGCCCGGAGAAACGGTGGAGCGAGCGGTGGAACCACTGCTACGTCTTGACGAAGTGCAGCGGATGCGGAGCAATACAGTGGCAGGAACTGGGGAACCTTCGGACCGGAAAGTCGAAAGGGTGCCAGAGCTGCTCCCAACAGAGAGCTGTTCCGCGCTGGCTGGACAGACGATTCACGGCGGCAAAACAGCGATGCACCAACCCGAAGGACGGAAACTTCAAGAACTACGGAGCGCGGGGCATCGAGTTCCGCTTTCCGAACGTGACGGCGGCTTGCCTCTACATGATAGAGACGAATGGGCTGCCCTCTCGGGAGATGGAGCTGGACAGAATCAACGTAAACGGTCACTACGAACCGGGGAATCTGCGGTGGGTGACGCATCAGGAGAACTGTCAGAACCAACGGCGCTTCCTCGAAAAGTGAAGGTATACGACATCCTGAACGCGGGTCCGCGTCACCGCTTCACCGTTTCCGGTGTGCTGGTGCATAACTGCGGCTACGGCGGGGGCGTCGGGGCGCTCCGGGCGTTCGGCGCGGACAAGATGGGACTGACCGAGGAGGAGATGCAGGACATCGTCGCGCAGTGGCGGGCGGCGTCTCCGAGCATCCCGCGATTCTGGCGCGACGCGGAGAGCGCCGCCGTCCGGGCGATCAACAACCCCGGCCGGACGACCACGGTGCCGTGCGGGGTGAAGTACCGCCGGGACGGCGACGCCCTGCGATGCCGTCTGCCGAGCGGGCGCATTTTGAGCTACTGGGACGCAAAGCTCGACACCGACGGCTCGATCTGCTTCATGGGCCAGAACCAGACCACCCGCAGGTGGGAAAAGACGGGCACATGGGGCGGCAAGCTGGTCGAGAACATCGTACAGGCCTACGCCCGGGACTGTCTCGCCGTCGCCATGGTGCGGCTGGCGGAAGAGGGGTGGAAGATCTGCTTCCACGTCCACGATGAGGTCATCGTCGAGGCGCCGATCGGGACAAGCTGGGAGCAGGTGGCGGAGGTCATGGGCCGCCCGATCGACTGGGCACCGGGGCTGCTGCTACGCGGAGACGGCTACAGCACACCATTTTACAGGAAGGACTGAACACAAGGAAAATGAAAGAAAGACAGATCCTTGTTATCGTCAAGCGGCCGGGAGAGCCGCCGGAGCTCGAGCCGCTTTTTGAGAATACACTGGAGGCGTTTCAGCGCGCCGTGGGCGGGTATATCGAGACCTGCACCTTCGCTTCCGACGCCGCCATTATCTGCAACGAAGAGGGGAGGCTGCAGCGGCTGCCCTATAACTGCACGCTGTTCGGCATGGATTTCTTCGGCACCGTTCTGATCGCGGGCGTCAAGCGCGACGAGTTTGCCAGTGTCCGGGGCAGCAGTATACCGATGCTCATGCGCCTCTTCGGAAAATAAGACGGATTACGGAAAAGGAGGGGCGATCCTATGGACGTCCAAAATGACAAGGCGCTGGACATCGCCCTGGGCAACAGCCGAAAGACCAAGACGTGGAAGAACAAAACCGTCCGGTGGTCGGAGCTGCTGGACCGGCTGAGCGCCGTTACGCGCACGCCGGAGACCATGGCCGAGTACAAGGCCATGACCCGCGAGCAGCAGAGCCGGATCAAGGACGTGGGCGGGTTCGTCGGCGGCTACTGCAACAACGGCAGCCGCTCCGACATCCGCTTCCGCTCGATCCTCTGTCTGGACGCGGACTTCGCCGACGGCGATCTGTGGCCGGACTGGGAGCTGCTGTACGGCAACGCCGCGGCGATCTACTCCACGCACAAGCACACAACGGAAAAGCCGCGGTACCGTCTCGTGGTGCCGCTCTCGCGCAGCGTGGACTGCGACGAGTATCAGGCCATCGGCCGGCGCGTCGCCGCCACGCTGGGCATCGACAAGTTTGACGACACGAGCTACCAGCCGCAGCGCATGATGTACTGGCCGAGCTGCAGCCAGGACGCGCCGTATGTATTCCGACACACGGACGGGGCGTTTCTTGACCCCGACACGGTGCTTGCCACCTACCACGACTGGCGCGACGTGTCCGGCTGGCCCATGAGCAGCCGCGTGGCGGAGATCGTCCGAAAGAGCGCTGCCAGGCAGAAGGACCCGCTGGAGAAGGGCGGCATCGTAGGCGCGTTCTGCCGGGCGTACAGCATGCAGGAGGCCATCGCCGAGTTCGTGCCCACCTACCGGGCCTGCGACGATCCCGGGCGCTATACCTATACCGAGGGGAGCACCGCCGCGGGCGTCGTGATCTATGACGACAAATTCAGCTTTTCCCATCACGGCACAGACCCGGCGAGCGGGCAGCTGTGCAACGCCTGGGATCTTGTGCGGCTGCACCGCTTCGGCGAGCTGGACGGCGAGTGCGGCGCGGACACGCCGGTGAGCAGCCGCCCGAGCTACCGGGCGATGGCGCAGCTTGCGAGCGGGGACAAGCGCGTGAAGGCGCAGATCGTCACCGACCGCATGAGCGAGGCCGCGGCGGACTTCGGCGAGAGCGCGGAGGACGGCGAGGACTGGAAGGCGCAGCTGCGCATCACCGAGAAGGGCGCGATCGCGCAGACGATCGAAAACGCCGTCATCATTCTGCAGCACGACCCGCAGCTCGCCGGGCGGCTGGCGCTCAACGAGATGGAGCACAGCATCGTGAGCCTTTCGAGTCTCCCATGGCGCGCCGGGCGCGGCGCGGGGCAATGGACCGACGCGGACGACGCGGCGCTGCGGTACTATCTCGAGCGCACCTACGGGCTGACCGGCAAGGACCGCATCTTTGACGCGGTGAACGTTGTGGCGCTGCAGAACAAATTCCACCCGGTGCGGGAGTATCTGGACGGCTGCGTCTGGGACGGCGTGCCGCGCATAGAGACGCTGCTTGTGGACTATCTCGGCGCGGAGGACACGCCGTATACCCGCGCCGTTACCCGAAAGGCGCTGACGGCAGCGGTCGCCCGCATCTATGACCCCGGCTGCAAATTTGACTATATGCTGACGCTCCGGGGCCGGCAGGGTATCGGCAAGAGCGCTCTGATCGCCCGGCTGGGCGGGCGGTGGTTCTCCGACAGCTTCACGACGCTGCAGGGCAAGGACGCCTATGAGCAGGTGCTCGGCGTTTGGATCATGGAGGTCGGCGAGCTGGCCGGCATGCGCCGGGCGGAGGCCGAGACCATCAAGCTTTACATATCCAAGCAGGTGGACCGCTTCCGCCCCGCCTACGGGCGACGGACGCAGGAATTCCCGCGGCAGTGCATTTTCATCGGCACCACGAACGAAGCGCAGTTTCTGCGCGACCGCACGGGCAACCGGCGGTTCTGGATCGTGGACACGCCGAACGAGCCGAGGCGCAGTCTCTGGGACGAGCTGACACCGGAGACAGTGCGGCGCGTCTGGGCGGAGGCCGTGGAGCTTTACCACGCCGGGGAGACACTGTTTCTGCCGCCGGAGCTGGAGAGCGTCGCCCGACGGGTGCAGGAGAGCTTCGAGGAGGAGAACCCGCGGGAGGGCATCGTGCAGGAATATCTTGAGCGGCTGCTGCCGGAGGACTGGGACACGATGGATCTGCCGGCGCGGCGGCTGTGGCTGGAGGGTACGCAGGAAGGCACGGTGCGGCGCCGCACCGTTTGCACGATGGAGATCTGGGCGGAGGCGCTCGGCGGCTGCCCGGACCGGCTGGACCGCTACGACGGCAAGGAGATCCGCGAGATCATGGAGCGCATGCCCGGCTGGCGGCGTGCGAAAGAAAAGTGGAAAACCATCCGCCCCTACGGGCGGCAGCGATTTTACGAGAGGAGGCGAGAGGCGTGACGCCGCTGGAGAAGGACATGGAGCGGGCGCTCGTCGGGGCGGTGAAGCGCCGCGGCGGCATGGCGCTGAAATGGGTATGCCCCGGCTGGGCGGGCGTGCCGGACCGAATCGTACTGCTGCCCGGCGGGAGGGTGCTCTTCGCCGAGCTCAAGCGGCCGAAGGGCGGCGAGGTACGCAAGCTGCAGGAGTGGTGGCACGGTACGCTCCGCCGTCTCGGCTTCACCGTGTGGGTGATCCGCGACCGCGGCGACATCGCGGCGCTCGAGAGCGCCATCGGGCAGCGGAAGGACGGGAGAAGGGAAGCATGAAATTCACGCCATACCCCCATCAGCAGGCGGGCATCGACTGGATCCTCCGCCACCCCGCCTGCGCTCTGCTCTGGGGGATGGGGACGGGCAAGACGGTGACGACGCTGACCGCCGTTGACCGGCTGCTGTTTGACGAGATGGAGGACGGACCGGTGCTGGTGATCGCGCCGAAGCGCGTGGCGGAAAACACATGGAGCAAGGAGGCTGCCAAGTGGGAACACCTGCGGCATCTGCGGGTGCAGCGGATCATGGGCATCGCCCGGCAGCGTCTGGAGGCGGTATACAGCATTTTCGAGGGGCCGTTTGCGGACATCTATGTCATCAACCGCGAGAACGTCGTCTGGCTGATCGACACGCTGGGCGACCGCTGGCCGTTCCCAATCGTCGTGATCGACGAGCTGAGCAGCTTCAAGAGCGCCTCCGCCAAGCGGTGGCGGGCGCTGCGCCGCGTGCGGGGGCGGATCCGCCGGATCATCGGTCTGACCGGCACGCCGCGGCCGAACGGGCTGGAGGATCTGTGGCCGGAGATCTATCTGCTGGACCAGGGCGAGCGGCTGGGAAAGACGCTCGGCGCTTTCCGGGCGCGCTTCCTGCTGCCGGAGAAGATGAACGGCCACATCGTTTACAGCTACCGTCCCCGCGACGGCGCCGAGGCGGAGGTATACGAACGCCTCTCCGACATCTGCATGAGCATCCGCAAGGAGGACGTGCTGCGTCTGCCGGGGCAAATCTACGAGACCGTTGAGCTGGACGCCCCGGCGGCGCTGCTGCGGCAGTACCGGCAGTTCGAGCGGGAGAAGGTGCTGGAGTGTCTGGACGCGGACGGCGAGATCGTGGCGGGGACCGAGGCGGCGCTCACGAACAAGCTGCTGCAGTTTGCCAACGGCGCGATCTACGACACGGACGGGCAGGTACACCCGCTGCACGAGATCAAGCTGGACGCGCTGGAGGAGCTTACGGAGGCGGCAGGAGGCGAGAGCGTGCTGGTGCTTTACGCCTATAAGCACGACGCCGGGCGCATCCGGCAGCGCATCGCCTGCCGGGCGCTGGACACGCCGGAGGACATCGACGCCTGGAACCGGGGCGAGGTCCCCGTGGCGCTGGCGCACCCGGCGAGCATCGGCCACGGACTGAATCTGCAGGACGGCGGGCATATCATCGTCTGGTTCGGGCTTACGTGGAGCCTTGAACTGTACCAGCAGGCGAACGAGCGACTGAACCGCCCGGGGCAGCGCAGCGTGTGCCGGATCTACCATCTGATCCTCAAGGGCACGCACGACGAGCGGGTGCTGCGCTCGCTCGCCGACAAAGACAAGGGACAGGCGGCAGCCATCGAGGCGCTGCGTCTGGAGATCGTGAAGGAGGATAACGGAAGATGACCGGAAAGTGCGTTATATGCGGCGGAGAGTTTGCAATCGACCGCCGCGGCGCAAGACGCAAAACGTGCAGCGCCGCGTGCCACGCGGAGAACCGGCGCCGGCTGCAGAACGAAGTCTACGCCAGACACGCGGAGGAACGGGCGGCACAGAAAATCCGCGGCGAGACCGCCGCCAAAACGCTTGCCAGGGTCAACGCCGAGGCACGGGCTGCCCATGTGAGCTACGGACAGTATGTGGCGATCCTGAAGGACGCGGCGGCGCGGCATCTGCCGCCGCAGGAGATCGAGGCAAAGCTGCGGGGGGCCGCGCGATGGTGAAGGAGAAGCTGCGCCGCTACGGCGACCGCCGGCAGGAGCTGCGGCAGATCCGGCGCATGCTCGCCGAGCTGGAGGCGCGCATGACCGCGCCGCGGGCGCAGGCACTCACCGGAACGCCCGGCAGCCCGTCCAAGGATCCGGACAAGCTGACCGGCCTTGTGGCGCGGGCCGAGGAGCTGCGCGGCCAATACCGCCGCTGCATCGAGGAGCTGACGGCCGCGCAGCTGGAGGTCGAGCGGCTCATTGAGACGCTGGAGCCGAGGGAGCGGGAGATCTTCCGGCTGCGGTACATCGACGGCGCCAAGTGGGAGGACATCTGCGTGATCATGTCCTACAGCTGGCGGCAGGTCCACCGGGCGCACTCGGCGGCGCTGCAAAAGCTGGAAGATGCCGAAAAGGACGCCGGGGAAAGGTGAAGACCCGATTAAGAGAAGTGGGACAAGACCAATGAGCTTGTTGCACTTCTTGTGCGTTTCTGTTGCACTTTTGGGGGTTCGGGTGCGCCCATATTGTGAAGCACACACTTTAATATATTAAAGGTCGTTGCAGTCGTGCGCCCTCTCGTTGCAGTTGAGCGCGGCTTGAAAGCATTGAAAAACAATGCTTTTTTTACTAACTGCAACGACTGCAACAACTGCAACAATACTTTTAAGAAAGTGTCAGATAAGGGCGTACAGCACAGGGGATATACGGTATATAGGGGTATTTAAGTGTTTTTGGAAAAATGGCGTTGCAGTTGTTGCAGTTGTTCACTTTACTGCCGTCGGCGCAGGATGGCATGGAATGGCACACTCCGATGTGCTATACTGACAGCGTGAAGAGCTGCCGGGAGGCGGCTCTTTTCTGTACAGGCAGGACGGCATGAAACGTCCTGTTTGCGGTTCTCTCTTCTTGGACAAGCTGCGGTCTGTAAGCAGCAGCTCCTCGTCGGAACAAGCTTTTCGTCGGAACGAGGCTCCGTCCGGAATGGCGG
>ERZ1034917.830-NODE-830-length-23889-cov-7.198750_pt1 | contig 23889 bp, 25 predicted proteins | sample MGYA00520605_ERZ1034917 | MGnify/ENA primary metagenome ERZ1034917 (study PRJEB33766, sample SAMN09781784) | gut metagenome | biome: gut microbiome | host: Homo sapiens | place: Madagascar | study: EMG produced TPA metagenomics assembly of the PRJNA485056 data set... | reverse complement strand
GCCCTTCGATGATGCGCACTGCAGCTAGGGGCACAAGGATGGAGGCGAAGCCGCTGCCAAGGGTGGCGAAGCCCACCGCTCCGCCCAGTCCGTGGTCGAACCAGCGGCTGATCAGAAGCGTCATTCCCACCATGCCGCCAAGGCCGTAGCCTGCGCCTGCGAAAACCGCTCCTGCAACGAATCCGCCAAGGTTGCCGGCAAAACCGTAAATGACGAAACCTGCGGTGGTCATAAGACTTGCGAGGAAGACGCCAAGGCGAACGTCAAGCGCGTGATAGTAGCGGTCGACGAAGATGATGGTTAAAAGCGATGTGAGCGTGCGGATGGAAAGGATAAGCGAGCCGCCGACGTCCCCCACGCCGTCGGTTGCGATGATATAGGGCTGGTAGACGTTGAACGACGTGCTGGTCAGGCCCACGTTAGTGAAGAGGAAGAGAAAGCAGCACAGGGTGATGACTTTCTCGTAATGCTTTTTCATGATGTCCGTCCGAACTGGTTTCCCGAGGTGTCCGAACGGACATGCTAGACGATCGTTGTTTCGATTAGATGGACGCTATTTGTGCGCAACGTGAACAGCGGCGATGCCGCCCGTGTGGTCGGTCCACGAGACGTCGTGGAATCCCGCGTTTTCGAACATTTTCGCGAATGCGCGCTGATTGGGGAAGGCCTTGATGGAGCTTTGCAGGTACACGAAGCCGTCGCGGTCGCCCGTGATAAGACCGCCCCAGAAGGGGATCATGTGCGTGAGGTAGAAATCGTACATCGCGTGCCAGGCAGGGTTCGCGGGCTGCGAGAACTCCAGGCACACAAGGGTGCCGCCCGGCTTCAGCACGCGGTACATCTCAGAAAGGGCCTTCTCGCGTTGAGGCATGTTGCGCAGGCCATATGCGACGGTGATCACGTCGTAGCTGTTGTCGGCATAAGGGATGTTTTGTGCGTCGACGACTTCGAAGTCGACGGGAACCCCGTCGGCAGCGCCTTCGGCGTAATGGGCGCGTGCAACATCGAGCATGTCGTTCACCAGGTCGGTGCACTGGATGTGCTTCGGGTGCTTGCCGCGGGCGATGGCAAAGGCAACGTCGCCCGTTCCGCCTGCGATGTCAAGGACATCGCTTTCGGGGGTGATGGGGGCCTTCTTCACGACGTCGGCCAGCCACAGCTTGTAGGCGCCGAAGCTCGAGACGGCATTGAAACGTTCGTATTTCTTCGAGATGGTCGAGAAGATTTCCTTCACGCGTTCAGAGGAAAGTTCGGGCTCGGCTTCCTTGCCGGTGGCGGTGTCGATGGAAGTCGGTGGCTTTTGGCCGCCGTCGACGACCTCCTCGGAAGCGCACTCGGCGGCATCGGCGGCTTTTTGGCCAAGTTCGTCGTAATCAATGTATTCGCGGTCGTGTTTGAGCATGATCGTTCCTTACAGTCGTTTTTCCCAATGTACTACGAACGCCGTCGCTCACAAACGTCTCGGACGGATACCGTATGAACTTTCTATTTCATAAGGGGCGCAATGGTATCATTCAAGCTTGCGTGAATAGCGTAAAAGAAAGCAGGTCAACCATGCTCCTATGTGCGCATTACATCCTCCCGGTAACCTCAGATCCCATCCTTGGTGGTGCGATTTTGGTGCGCGACGGGCAGATCGTCGAGATAGGCCAGGCGGCCCTGCTCAAGCGCATTTACCCCGACGAAGAGGTCATGGACTTCAAAGAGTCCGCCCTCATGCCGGGCATGGTGAACCTCCACATGCATCTCGAGGACACCGTCATGCGCGGCATCGTCCCCGACGAACCCTACGCCGATTGGCGCCGCAGCCTTGCCATCACTGGCGAGAAGCTTGACGCGCGCGATTGGCGCTCTTCCGCTATCCTGGGCGGCCTTGAGGCTCTCACGTGCGGAATCACCTTCGTTGCTGATAAGTCCACCACGGGCGCTGCCGTCACCGCGCTTCAAAAGCTCGGTATGCGCGGCATCGTTTACCGCGAGGTGGGCGCTGTTGACAAGCCTCGCGTCGAGTACGCCATGCGCAGCGCGCACAACGACATTCTCACGTGGGCTGAAGGCGCAGACGAATCGCGTATTTCCATTGGTATCGCGCCTCGCCCCACGTACGAGTGCCATCCTCTGGTATTCACCCGCGCGGCAGAACTTGCCCGTAGCGAGAATATCCCCCTGTCGGTAAGCGTTGCTTCCAGCAGCGAGGAATGCGACTTCTTGGCATTCGGCGGTTCACGCCTGTCTGTCGAGGCAATGCGCGAGAAACGCGGATTCATCGAGATCCCGCCATGGCTTCCTGCCGGCGTTTCGCCGGTCAGCTACGTTGCCGAATGGGGCGGTTTCGAGGCTGACAATGTTTTGGCCGTTCACTGCGTCCATGTCAGCAAGGACGACGTGAACATGCTGAAGAACCAGGGCGTTTCCGTTGCCGTCTGTCCGCGCACCAACGCTCAGCTGTCCATGGGCGTGGCGCCTATCTTTGATCTTATGCGCGCCGGCCTGACCGTCGGTTTGGGTACCGGCTACTCGGTGGCAATCGATTCTACCGACCTGATATCCGAGATGCGCTTCGGCATGTTGCTGCAGCGTGCCGTCAACCCCGGCAAGTTCCTGGACGCCCATACCATGCTCCGTATGGCCACCATCGACGCTGCTCGCGCCGTTAAGATGGACGACCAAATCGGCTCACTTGAAATCGGAAAGCGTGCCGACATCGTCGCCGTCGACCTTTCCGGCTCGTATCAAAGCCCCACCGACGACCCAGCCTCCGCCGTTGTCAACACGACTTCCGGCTCCGATGTGCTCATGACCATGATCGACGGCAAGATCCGTTACGAGAAGGGCAAGTGGCATTTGGGTGCCGATGTGGCGAAGGACATCGCCCGCGTGATCGAGATCCGCGGCAAGCTCAAGAAATAACAAAGTAGGTAAACCAAGATGGCAAACAACAAAATGACCGCCAAGCAGAAGGCCGCAAAGGTCCAGGCTGCTGAAGAGCGCGCGCGTCGTGCACAAGAGGCGAAGGAGCGCAAGGCGCGCACCAAGAAGATTTTCACGATCGTGGTCTGCGTTATCCTTGTCTTGGCGCTGTGCATCCCCACCATGGCCTTAGCTCTTCTTGGTGGACGTTAAGCCGCCCGTCATTTGGTCTCTGTAGAAGTTGTTTTCGGGGGCTAGCGCCCTTATTTCGAAAGGTAATCACGTGTTTGGAATTGGCGGATTCGAGTTTGTGCTCATCTTGCTGTTCGCGTTCTTGATCTTCGGTCCCGACAAACTGCCGGAAATCGCCCGTACGGTTGGCAAGGGCATTGCGAAGTTCCGTGCAGCTCAGGAAGATATGAACGAGGTTCTGAAGGAAAGCAAGGCTTTCGATCCCAATGCCGAGGATCCGTTCGGCGATCCCGCCGAGACCATCGATAAGCTTGCGTCGACGGCCGAGAAGCACATGCGCTCTGCCGCTTCCGAGGCATCGTCTGCGGTGAAAAGCAAGACTCACGAGGGCATCGACGGCTCTTCGTCTGTGAAGCCTGCAGCCAAGCCTGCTGCACCTAAGCCCGCAGCTCCGGCTTCCGCTTCCGTGAAGAACGAGAGCTTCACCGAGCGCAAGGCGCGCTACGAGCGCGAACGCGCCGCAAAATTGGCCGCCGAGGCTGCCGCCGCCGAGCCGGCTCTAGAAGAGCCGAGCGACAGCGGCCATGATTCAGGTGCTTCCGCGGAAGCGCAGCGACAGCGTCAATCTTCTAATAATGAGGCCCCCATCACTGAAGGGGAGCCCGCGGAAAGGGGTGAGCAGTAATGCCTATCGGTCCTGCCCGTATGCCCCTTATGGAGCATCTTGGCGAGCTTCGCATGCGCCTGGTTCGCATCGTCGTCGTTTTGCTCGTTGCCGTCTGCGTGTTCTACATGGCGACGCCCACCGTCGGTCAGTTCCTGCTTTTGCCTATTGCAGAGTTCCTTCCTCAGGGTGTCGATGGGTTTTCGAACCTCACGTTCCTCGACCCGTTCGAGGCGTTCACCGTTCGCTTCAAGGTTGCGTTCTGGGTGTCGATTGTTGCCACGTCGCCTGTGATCCTGTGGCAGCTCATCGCGTTTTTCCTGCCCGCGCTTAAGCCGAACGAGCGCAAGTGGTTCGTGCCCACGTTCTCGGCCATGGTCGCGCTGTTCATTTTGGGTACGGTTTTCTGCTACGCTATCATTTTGCACCCGGCGTTCCAGTGGCTCACTGATCAGGCCATGGGTCTTGGTGTGGTTACTCCGCGCGCCGATAGCTACATAGACATCATCATCAAGTTCGAGCTGGGCTTCGGCATCGCCTTTCAGCTGCCCATCGTCATCTTTTACTTGGTTATCTTCGACGTCGTGCCGTACAAGAAGCTGCGTGGCAGCTGGCGCGGCATCTATGTTGGCCTGCTGGTGTTCGCCGCTATGGTCACCCCCGATGCCAGCCCGGTCACCATGGGTCTGATGTTCGCGGCTTTGGTTGCCTTGTATGAGGCAAGCTTGCTTCTTTCGCGTATTGTGCTCGCGAAGCGCATTAAGCGGCAGGACGAGGAGATCGCCGAGGACGACGATTAAACCGTCAGTCGATTTCGACTGGCGTTCGCTCAAGAACAATCGTAATCTCTCGATTGAGCAATCGGGAAGGGCTGCTTCGGGCAGCCCTTTGTTTTAAGGAGGCCGTCGTGCACGAGATGGGAATCATGTCGGGCGTTCTCGATTCCGTCAACGCTGCAGCCCAGAACGCGCAGGCAGAGCGCGTGACCAAGATCATCTTGAACATTGGCGAGATGACCGAGATCATCCAAGATTCGTTGGAGTTCGCGTTTCAGGTTATGAGCGAAGGAACCTTGTCGGAAGGGGCCGAGCTTGTCATCAAGACGGTGACCCCGCACAGCATTTGCCTTGACTGCGGGCATGAATTCGACCACGATCGATTCCATCGTATGTGCCCCGAGTGCGGAAGTTACTCAACCAGCATGACGCGCGGCCGCGAGCTTGACATCGAATCGATTGAGGTCGATTTGCCGGACGATGACGCCGAGGCGGCTTCCTCGGAAGTCGCCGACAGCGTCCAAAGTTAAAGAGGACGCTTCCTCGGAAGTCGCCGACAGCGTCCGAGAGCGTCCAGAACTAAAGCTATCAGCGTTGAAAACGCTTAGAGAAGGAGCATCCATGGAAATCGAAATGAAGCAGAAGATCCTTGGCAAGAACGACTCTCTTGCCGCCGAGCTGCGTCGTCGTTTCGCAGAGAACCACGTATTCGTGGTCGATTTGCTTGCAAGCCCAGGTTCGGGCAAGACTTCGACGATCCTCGCGACCATCGAGGTTCTGCGCGACGAGTTCAACATCGCCGTCATCGAGGGTGACATTGCAAGCAGCGTCGACGCCGAGAAGATCAAGGCGCAGGGCATTCCCGCTGTCCAGATCAACACCGGTGGCGCTTGCCATCTGGAGTCCAGTATGGTCAAGCGCGCCGTCGACGTGCTCGATCTCGAGCGCTTGGACCTCATCATTATGGAAAACGTCGGCAACTTGGTGTGCCCGACCGACTTCGACTTGGGCGAGAACGTTAAAGTCATGATCCTGTCCGTTCCCGAGGGCGACGACAAGCCGCTGAAATACCCGGGTGTTTTCCAGGTTGCCCAGGCCGTCATTTTGAACAAGGTCGACACCATGCCGGTCTTCAACTTCAGCCGCGAGGCTTTCGACGAGTCGGTTCGCCAGCTTAACCCGCAGGCTCCCATCTTCCCGATCTCGGCCACCAACGGCGAGGGAGTGGACGAATGGGCATCGTGGCTGTCCGCCCGTATTCACGAGGTTCAGTAGGGCTTCACTTCGCTGTCGGCGCGTTTTTTGCATGGCAAGCGAATAGCGTTGCGCTCCGGTATGACAGGGGATGTTGCTGGCAAGCGATTTTGCCGACAAGCTTCGCAATGCCCCCGTTATCTGTTCGCAACGCATTCGAAACGTAACGAGCCTAACCTTATATGAACGACGCGCGGGGTTGTGCAGCGCACAACCCCGCTTTTATTTGCAATGAACCGAAAGGCGTGGTGAAAAGAAGATGCTTGCCCGCGAAAAGTACCGCATTTGCGTCAAGGCGCTTGCCGATTACGCGAACAACGCTGGATTCACTGATGTCGTCATTGGCCTTTCGGGTGGAATGGACTCGAGCATCGTCGCGGCGATGTGCGTTGACGCTTTCGGTGCCGAGCATGTTCACGGCGTGCTTCTTCCCGGCCCGTATTCTTCCGTCAGCTCGGTGGACGACGCCTTGGAGCTTGCCGAGAATCTTGGCGTCGAGACTCAGACCGTCTCTATTTGTCAGCCGTACGAGGCCTTCGAAAAAACGATGGCGCGTGCGTGCGGGGGTTCGCTTTCTGGCTTGGCGGCCGAGAACACCCAGGCCAGGTGCCGTATGGTGGTGCTCATGGGTTTGTCCAACGCCTTCAATTGGATGCTGGTGAATACCGGCAACAAGAGCGAGGCGCAGATGGGTTACTCCACGCTGTATGGTGACACGGCTGGCGCCTTCGCTCCGATCGGCGGCTTGTATAAGTCTGATGTCTATAAGGTTGCTCGCGCATGCAACGAGGTCTTCGAGGCTGCCGGCAAGCCTGCGCCTATTCCCGAGAATGTTTTCGTGAAGCCGCCTTCTGCCGAACTTTCCGCAGGTCAGCAGGATGAGAAGAGCCTTGGCTTCAGCTATGCGGTGCTCGATGCCGCCCTTATCGCCCTGTTCGAGCAAGGCAAGGGCATCGAAGAGGCGGCCTCAGTCAGTGGTCTTTCCGTCGAAGAGGTTGAATCCATCAAGAAACGCGCCGAGGGCTATGCGTTCAAGCGCGCAGTCGAGCCTCCGTTCCCGCAAGCGAAGTTTTACGAATAGTAAAAGTGCATTGCCGCGGCGGGCGTTTGATTCCCGCTGTCGCTTCGATCGCGCGTGACGCTCCTGCACGCCATCAACTGACTCCACGTTCTTTTGAAGGCTCGCCGAAAGGCGGGCCTTCTTTTTCTTACGGAAAATCAACGGTTCGACGAAGGCTCGCTGTCGATATCGCGTCATATGCCGAACTGGCTTGCATTGGCCTGCGAGGGTGGTATATTACCAATCTGTTGGCACTCGCAAGGTTCGAGTGCTAGCACACACCAAGCGTGAATGATAATTCGGTCGGCGCGCCGCTTCGGCACCCGCAACCCCGCTTGGCAAACCTACTGAGGTATCAAAGTGCTGAGACATCGAAAGGAAGGCACCTATCATGAGTTTGAAACCGTTGGGCGATCGCGTGATCGTCAAGGCCGACGAGGCCGAGACCACCACTGCTTCCGGCCTTTACCTGGCAAGCGATGCCAAGGAGAAGCCGCAGACCGGTGTCGTTGTTTCCGTCGGCGAGGGCAAGCTCGATAAGGACGGCAACCTGGTCGCTGTTCCCGTCAAAGAGGGCGACCGCGTCATCTTCGGCAAGTACGGTGGAACCGAGGTTCACTACAAGGGCCAGGACGTTCTGATCCTTCGCGCCGACGACATTTACGCTATCTGCGAAGACTAATCCCATAGTTCCATCATCAGGAGGAATTTCAAATGGCTAAGAACATTCAATTCGGCACCGAGGCCAGCGGCGATCTTGCTGCCGGCGTCAAGAAGCTTGCCGACGCCGTCAAGGTTACCCTTGGCCCCAAAGGCCGCTATGTCGCCATCGAGAAGAGCTACGGCGCTCCGTCCGTCACCAACGACGGCGTGACCGTTGCTCGCGAGATCGAGCTTGAGGATCCGGTAGAGAACATGGGCGCCCAGCTCATCCGTGAGGCCGCCGTCAAGACCAACGATGTCGCCGGCGACGGTACCACCACCGCAACCCTTCTTGCTGACATCATCGCTCGCGAGGGCCTGAAGAACGTCACTGCCGGTGCTGACGCTTTGGGCATCCGCCGCGGCATCCAGAAGGCAACCGCTGCCGTTGTCGAGCAGATCAAGGCCGACGCCACCCAGGTTTCCACTCAGGACCAGATCGCCGCAGTTGGCACCATTTCTGCTGGCGATGCCGAGATCGGCACCAAGATCGCCGAGGCTATGGAGAAGGTCGGTCATGACGGCGCCATCTCCGTCGAGGACGGCCAGACCTTCGGCATGGAAATGGACATCGTCGAGGGCATGCAGTACGACCGTGGCTACATCTCCCCGTACATGGCCACCGACACCGAGCGCATGGAAGCCGATCTGCAGAACCCCTACATCCTGCTGACCGATCAGAAGATCTCGAACATCCAGGATATGGTCCCGCTGCTTGAGGCCGTCATGAAGTCCGGCCGTTCGCTGCTGGTCGTTGCCGAGGACGTCGAGGGCGAGGCTCTGGCCACCCTGCTTCTGAACCGTCTGCGCGGCACCCTGAACGTCGTTGCCATCAAGGCTCCCGGCTTCGGCGATCGTCGTAAGCGCATCCTCGAGGACATCGCCGTCGTCACCGGTGCTCAGGTCATCGAGAAGGACTTCGGCATGACCTTGGCCGATGCCACCATCGACATGTGCGGCACCGCCCGTACCGTTAAGGTCGACAAGGAGAACACTCTCATCGTCGACGGCGCTGGCGACAAGAAGGCAATCGAGGATCGCGTTGCTCAGATCCGCGCCGAAATGGATCGCACCGAGTCCGATTTCGATCGCGAGAAGCTCCAGGAGCGTCTGTCCAAGCTTTCCGGCGGCGTTGCGGTCCTGAAGGTCGGCGCTGCTACCGAGCCCGAGCTCAAGGAGAAGAAGTCCCGCATCGAGGATGCCCTGCAGGCAACCCGTGCTGCAGTTGAAGAGGGCATTGTCGCCGGCGGTGGCGTTGCTCTGGTCGACGCCGTTCACGTGCTTGACGACATCAAGACCGACGACAAGGACGAGCAGGTCGGCATCGACATCATCCGCAAGGCCTGCGAGGCTCCGCTTCGCGCTATCGCCGAGAACGCCGGCTTCGAGGGCAGCGTTGTTTGCGACCGCGTCAAGAACATGGCTAAGGGCGAGGGTCTGAACTGCGCTACCGGCGAGTACGGCAACATGATCGACATGGGCGTCAACGACCCGGTCAAGGTTACCCGCACCGCTCTCGAGTCCGCTGCTTCCGTTGCAGCCCTCATCCTCATCACCGAGGCAACCGTCAACGAGATTCCCAAGGATCCCGATCCGGCAGCTGCCGCTGCAGCCGCTGCAGCCGGCATGGGCGGTATGATGTAATTCGAGCCTAAAAGGTTCGCTTTATGAAACTTTAGCGGTTGGAGCCTGGCAAGATTGACTTGCCGGTAAGCATCCGTCAAAGTAATCGCATCCTGAAATGGGACGGTCGAAAGGCCGTCCCATTTTGTGCTTTAAGAGGGTTTGAACGATTGTTCATATGTTTGAACGCTTGTGAGAACGGTCCTGCGGAAGAGGTACTGTAATTGGAGATGCTTCTTGACATATTGCTCGATGCGGTGCTTGATACGCTGTACCTTATCCCATTCCTGCTGGTAACCTACATTGCCATGGAATGGCTCGAGCATGGTGCCTCGCGCAAATTCCAGGAAGCTATCGAGAAGGGCGGCGCTGTCGGCCCCGCGATCGGCGCGGTTCTCGGGGTCGTTCCCCAGTGCGGTTTCTCTGCCGCTGCGTCGACGTTCTATGCGGCTCGCGTGATCACGCTTGGCACACTCATCGCCGTTTTCCTTTCCACTTCCGATGAGATGCTGCCCATTTTCATAGCCGAGGCGGTTCCCTTCGAAACCATCGCGGCTATTCTTGGGGTGAAGATCCTTATCGGCATCGTCGCCGGCTTCGCTATCGATGCCGTTTTGCGTATCACGCGTCCTGTGCGTGAAAGCTGGCGTATCCACGAGCTGTGCGAGCGCGCCGGCTGCCATTGCGACGACGATGACGTTCCCTGCATTCAAAACGCTGCCGCCATCGTTGCCGCGCAGGAAGGCTTTGCCTGCGCTGAATCCTACGAAGGGGGTGTGACCGTCGTCGATGCGGCTCATGACCACGATCACGATGGGCACGCTCACGAACACGGACACGCCAAGTGGGGCACCATCGTGCGAAGCGCCGTCAAGCATACGGTCGAGGTGTCGTGTTTCGTCTTCCTGATCGTGCTGGCCATGAACGCCGTGTTCGCGTTGTTCGGCGAAGACGCGCTCGCAACCGTTCTCAGTGCGAACTCGCAGATCGCGGTTGTCGTGTCGGGGCTGGTGGGCCTTATCCCGAATTGCGCCGCCAGCGTCGCCATCGCGCAGCTGTACGTCGACGGCGTTCTGGGAAGCGGCGCCATGATGTCGGGCTTGCTGTGCGCTGCGGGCGTGGGGTTGCTGGTTTTGTTCCGCACCAACGCTTCGGCGAAGCAGAACATCACGATTCTGGCCATGCTTCTTGCCGTTTCGTGTGTAAGCGGTTTGCTTATCGATGCTCTAGGAATCGTTTTTTAGCCCGAAAGGCTTGATACTCGTCCTGTTCTCATGAATAATCCACTCCATTAGATGGCTATTCGATTGACCGCAGCCGCGCGTCCCGTTAAAATTGGATATCGCGCATGGAAATGGACCGTTAGCTCAGCCGGTAGAGCAGAGGACTTTTAATCCTAAGGTCGTGGGTTCGAGTCCCACACGGTCCACCATTTCGCGTCAACCGGACTGGGCCATCGTCCAATGGTAGGACTCTGGTTTTTGGTGCCAGCTATGTAGGTTCGAATCCTGCTGGCCCAGCCAAAGGAATTCAAGCTCCCGTAAGGGGGCTTTTTTCTTGCCCGAGTGCCAATCTCGTAGCAAACTACTGGTAGCAATACGAATCAGTCGGGGTTTTAGAGCCAAAGGGCGAGGTGTTGATCGGTGTCGGCGAAGAAGGATAAATCGGGTGGCATTCGCCATATGAACCCACAACAGGTTTTCGCGGTGCTGGTGTGCATGCTCACGGGCTTCATGTCGCCGTTCATGTCTTCATCGTTGAATCTGTGCATTCCGGCTATGAGCACCGAATTCAACTGCGGTGCCACCGCCGTCACGTGGGTTATCACGTCGTATACGCTGGCCACTGCCATGTTTTCCATTCCCTTGGGGCACGTTGCCGACGTTAAGGGCCGCCGTCTTATGCTTATCATCGGCACGGTTTTCTTCACCATCAGCTCAGCCGCGTGTGCGCTTGCGCCCAACATCGAGTTCCTGATCGGCGCCCGTTTCGCCATGGCCGTGTCGGGCGATGCCATCTTGGCAGCCAATGTCGCGCTGATGCTTTTGGCGTTCCCGCCCGAGCACAAGGGCCGCATGCTTGGTTTGTACGGCACGTTCGTGGGCGTGGGCCTGACTATGGGCCCGGTCATTGGCGGCGTCCTATGCGATTTGCTTAGCTGGCGCTACGTCTTCGTGACGGGCGTCGTGGTTGGTGCATTTTGCTCGTATCTCAGCGTCTTCCGTATCGAGAAGGATGTTCCCGGCGAGCAAACGCAGCCGTTCGACCATGTGGGCAGCGCGCTGTTCATGGTGTCGCTCTTCGTTTTGATGTTCGGCCTGTCCGAGTGGACCGCCATCTCGTGGGCACCCATCTGCTTCGGCGTCGGCGTGCTTTTGATTGGTGTGTTCGTTGCGCACGAGTGGCGCTGCGAGGCACCTGTCATGCAGGTGCGCCTTTTCGTTGAAAGCGCCTTGTACCGTCGTGCGAACTTTGCATCGCTTTTGAAAACCGCGGCGTTCTTCGCGGTAGGGTACACCATGGCCATCTATCTCGAGGTTGTGCAAGGCCTCGATGCGGCAACTGCCAGTCTGGTCATGCTGGCTCAGCCTGCTATCCAAGGTTTGCTTTCGCCGTTTGCAGGCAGCTTGGCCGATCGCATGCGCCCCGCCATGGTTTCCGCTTTCGGCGTGATCATCGTGACGGCGTCGCTGTTCGGTCTAAGCTTCGTGGAGCAGGGCCTGACGCTTTGGCAGGTGGTTGCGCTGTTGTTCGCCATCGGTTTTGGCAACGCGTTCTTCGTCGCGCCCAATCAAAGCGTCGTGATGTCGTGCGTGGGACCTGAAAGCTATTCCGAGGCCAATGCCACCATCACGGCGATGCGCGGCATCGGTCAGTCTCTTTCCATCGTGATCGTCGGCCTGGTGCTGTCTATCACCGTGGGCAACACGGTTCTGGCGCAGATTCCCGCCGCCGATTTGACTCACGCCATCAGCGTCATCATGCTTATCGGCGGCTTTATCGGAATCGCCGCCGTGCTGTGCACCATCGAGCTGCCTAAGCGCGCGCATGCAAAGGAAGAAAGGTAGCGCATGCCGATCGTTCGCATCTCAGAGCTTCCCGAAGGAACCCGCGACAAGCGATTGACTCCGTATTCCGGTATGACCGACGGCCAGCTGAAACGCGGCGAGGGGTTCAGGCGCGACAACCCCAACGGCATGTTCATCGGCGAATCGCAGCGCGTCATCGAGCGTGCCCTTGATGCAGGGGTCAGGCCGTTGTCGTTGTTCGTCGAGGAAACCTGGCAGGCTCATGACGCCGCGATCATCGGTCGCATTTCGCACGAATGGTCTGATGCCATGATCTTTCTTGCTACCACTCAGGAGTTTCACGACCTTACCGGCTATCAGGTGACCAGAGGGTCGCTTGCGTGTTTCGAGCGTCCGGTTCTTCCTACGCTTGATGAAGTGCTTTGCAATGCTAAGCGTGTGGCCGTGCTGGAGGACGTCACCAACTACGCCAACGTCGGGGCCATCTTCCGCTCGGCGGCGGCGCTGGGGATCGATGCCGTGTTGGTGACTCCTTCGTGCCACGATCCGTTTTACCGCCGTGCCGCGCGCGTCAGCATGGGTGCGGTGTTTCAGGTTCCCTGGACGCGCATCGGCTCGACCCGCGAGTGGGCGGGCGAGGGCGTGCCCGAGCTTCGCCGTCGTGGCTTCACCACGGTTGCCATGGCGTTGCGCGAGGATTCCATAGCGCTTGACGGCCCCGAGATCGCAGCGGCCGACAAACTTGCCATCGTGCTGGGAACCGAGGGCGACGGTCTGTTCCAAAGCACCATCGATTCCTGTGACCACACGGTGATGATCCCCATGGCGCACAACGTGGACTCGCTGAACGTTGCTGCGGCAAGCGCCATCGCTTTCTGGGAGATCCGCACGCGATAGGGCAGGATTACCAGGTGCTCGCACATGTGCGCTTGCGTAGATAGGGATACGTGTGAACTCCATTCGTGAAGTTCATGTGGATGAGCGAAGCATGTGCTAACATATTCAACATATGAAAGCCGACAAGGCGGCTTTAGGCGTGTTCTTATACGGATTCCCGTTGCGCCGCAAAGAATACCTGGCGGTCCCATGCCGTTCGAATACGAAACGCGTCCAGCGCGGAAGGCACTGAGGACTGCGCGATCTTTTGAGTCGCGCGCCTGACATGCAGGCACCTCGAACCGTGTTCGCGAAAAGCGAAGAAGGACGGTTTGGGGATTTTGTGCGCTCACTTCCATTTTCCAAAATTTCGCTTCCTTCTCTGATAATATTCATTATTGCTGCTTAATGACGATTTTCTTGAAGGAGCACTTTTGACGAAACAAGATGTCATCGAACTCGAGGGTACGGTCCTTGAGGCATTGCCCAACGCGATGTTCAAAGTCGAACTCGAGAACGGCCACGAAATCTTGGCGCACATTTCCGGGAAGATGCGCATGCATTACATCAAGATCCTTCCTGGCGACAAGGTAACCGTGGAGCTTTCCGTTTACGACCTCAACCGCGGTCGTATTACGTATCGCTTCAAGTAGGCTCCCAAGCGCGGCATCGATGGCCGCGCAAGGGCCTGGTTCGTTCTGGCAGGGTTGCAGCTAGAAGCGAATAGCCTCTCATCTTGAGTCGAGTGCTGCGTTCGGAGAATCAGATCGCAGCAGCGCCTAAGCTCGAAATCATCGGCAGCGGCTGGCCGTGTGAGATATACGGCAAGTATTGGAACACCGAAAGGAAGCAATTATGAAGGTACGTCCTTCGGTCAAGAAGATGTGCGACAAGTGCAAGATCATTCGTCGCCATGGCACGGTTTACGTGATTTGCGAGAACCCGCGCCACAAACAGCGTCAAGGCTAGAAAGAGGAGATTGTATATGGCACGTCTTGTTGGTGTCGACCTTCCTCGCGACAAGCGCGTTGAGATCGGTTTGACCTACATTTACGGCATCGGTCTGACGACCTCCAAGAAGATCCTTGCAGAGACCGGCGTCGATCCTGACGTTCGTTGCAACGATCTCACGGAAGACGATCTGACCAAGCTCCGCGATTACATCCAGAACAACCTCACCGTCGAGGGCGACCTGCATCGCGAGGTTTCTCAGAACATCAAGCGCCTCATGGAGATCGGTTGCTACCGTGGCCTGCGTCATCGTCGTGGCCTGCCCGTCCGTGGCCAGCGCACTCATACGAATGCACGCACTCGCAAGGGCCCGCGCAAGCAAATCGGCGGCAAGAAGAAGTAGGGGTTAGCTGACAATGGCACAGAAAAAGAATGCAAAGCAGCGCATCCGTCGCGCTGACCGCAAGAACATCACCGTTGGTGCTGCTCACATCAAGTCCACGTTCAACAACACGATCGTGAGCATCACCGATCCTCAGGGCAACGTCATTTCTTGGCAGTCCGCTGGCACCGTCGGCTTCAAGGGCTCTCGTAAGTCCACGCCGTTCGCTGCTCAGATGGCCGCCGAGGCCGCTGCCAAGACCGCTATGGAGCATGGCCTTCATAAGGTTGCTGTTTTCGTCAAGGGCCCGGGTTCGGGTCGCGAGACCGCTGTCCGCTCTCTGCAGGCAGCAGGCCTTGAGGTTTCCAGCATCCAGGACTGCACGCCCATTCCTCATAATGGCTGCCGTCCCAAGAAGCGTCGTCGCGTGTAGTTGAAAGGATAAGATTATGGCAATTGACAGGACTCCGGTTCTGAAACGTTGCAGGCAGCTGGGCATCGATCCTGTGGTTATGGGTTACACCACCAAGGAATCCAAGCGTCAGCCGTCTCGCCGTCGTAAGGAAAGCGAATACGGACTTCAGCTGCGCGAGAAGCAGAAGGCTAAGTTCATCTACGGCGTTCTCGAGAAGCAGTTCCGTAGCTACTTCAAGCGCGCTAAGGCCCTCGAGGGCGTTACCGGTGAGAACTTGCTCACCATCCTCGAGACCCGCCTGGACAACGTCGTTTTCCGTCTGGGCTTTGCTCGCACCCGCAAGGAAGCTCGCCAGACCGTTACCCACGGCCACATCACCGTCAACGGCCGTCGCGTGGATGTTCCGTCCTACCGCGTCCGTCCCGGCGACCTGGTAGCCGTTGCTCCTAAGGCCAAGGACCTGCTCGTCATCAAGAGCGCCCTTGTCTCCAACGAGCGCGTCTCCGTGCCTGCTTGGCTGGAAGTCGACATCGAGAAACTTCAGGGCAGCGTTCTTGCTCTCCCGAAACGCGATCAGATCGATCTGGACATCAACGAACAGCTCATCGTCGAACTTTACTCGAAGTAATCGCGCTACCGCTTAAGGAGGCTTGCAAAGCATGACAGAGTTCATGAGGCCTACAGTTACAACAGAGGAAGTAAGCGACACCGTTGCTCGCTTCATCGTCGAGCCGCTCGAGCGCGGCTATGGCAACACGCTTGGCAACTCTTTGCGTCGCGTCCTGCTCTCGTCTCTGGACGGTGCTAAGGCAACCGCTATTCAGATCGAGGGCGTGCAGCACGAGTTCACCACCGCCGAGGGCGTTATCGAGGACATCACCGACATCGTTCTGAACGTGAAGGGTCTTGTCTTCTCCGCTCTCAACGGCGATGTCGAGGAAGCCATCGCGCATGTGTCCGTCGAGGGCCCCTGCGTGGTGACCGGCGCCGATCTCGATGTCCCCACCGAGTTCACGCTGATCAATCCCGAGCACGTCATCGCTACTGTTGCCGATGGCGGTCAGTTCGATATGTCCATCCGCATTGGTGTCGGCCGCGGTTACGTCCCGGCCGATCACAACAAGCGTTCCGAGGACCCCATCGGCATCATCCATGTCGACTCGCTGTTCTCCCCGGTTCGCCGTTGCACGATGAACGTCACCAACACCCGTGTCGGTCAGCGCACCGACTACGACAAGCTCGTGCTTGAGGTCGAGACGGACGGTTCCGTCGATCCGACCGACGCTGTTCTGCGTGCCGTCAACATCGTCAACCAGTACATGGGCGCGTTCTTGGCTCTCGGCGAGACCGAAGGTGAAGAGGAAATCGAGGTTCCCTCTATCTTCGCTCCCGAGGATCAGGAGACGAACGCTGAGCTTGACAAGCAGATCGAGGATCTGGATCTTTCGGTTCGTTCCTACAACTGCTTGAAGCGTGCCGGTATCCATTCCGTACGCCAGCTGGTCGAATTCTCCGAGAACGACCTGCTGAACATCAGGAACTTCGGTGCGAAGTCCATTGAGGAAGTCAAGGACAAGCTCATTTCGATGGGTTTGAATCTGAAGCTTTAATCTGGCTTTAGGTATAGGAGAAAAAGACAATGAGGCACAATTACAAGGGCCGTAAGCTGGGTACCGACTCCAGCCATACGCGTGCTATGAAGCGTAGCCTGGTTAGCGCGCTTCTTTACAACGACCGTATCAAGACGACCGAGCCGCGCGCTAAGGAAATCCGCGCCGACGTCGATCGCATCATCACCTGGGCTAAGAAGGGTGACCTTCACTCCCGTCGTCTTGCCATCGCTTGGCTTGGCAACGACAAGGAACTGGTCCGCGAGGTCTTCGAGAAGGTCGAGCAGGGCATGTTCGCCGATCGTCAGGGCGGCTACACCCGCATCATGAAGCTCGGCAACCGCAAGGGCGACAACGCCCCCATGGTTATCATGGAGCTCTGCACCGAGCCCGTCGCCAAGAAGGCTGAGAAGGCTGCTCCTAAGAAGGTTCAGCCCAAGAAGGTCGAGGCTGAGGCCGAGACCGAGGAAGTCGCCGAGGCTGTCGAGGAGCTCGCCGCTGAGGTTGAGGCTACCGAGGAGAAGAAGGCCGAGTAATCGGACTTATCTTCTAAGCTTGTTTTGAAAGGGAACCGCAAGGTTCCCTTTCTTTTTATGTTCGAACGATCATTTTCCTTTGCGGGCGTGGCATATGGGATACTCGTTCCATGAATTCAGCAGCTTCGTTGTATATCGCTCGAAACACTCCGATTCACGCATGCGATGCGCGCGTGAAGATTCTTTTGCTGCTTGCGTACACCGTTGCGATTTTCTTCGTCGATACGCTTGTGGGCGTGTCGCTCTTTGCGGTATGTGCTGTGGCGGCCGCTGGTGTTGGCAGGATTCCAGTTCGTAGGCTTACGGTTCTTCTTATTCCCCTTGCGTTCCTGTCCTTGTTCGCGGTTTTCTTCAACGCCATCAATGCCGATGTTGTTTCGGAGGGTCTCCTTGTTGGTGGGATCAGCGCGGTGCGTATGATGTCGCTTGCCGTTGCGAGCTTTGTGGTGTGCTTTACTACTACTTCAACCGATTTGGTTCAGGCGTTTTCGTGGCTCTTGGTCCCGTTGGCGCGTGTAGGTGTCCCGATAGGGGACATCGCCCTTGTTCTGTCTCTCGCGCTTCGCTTCATCCCCATGGTATTCGAGGAGCTTGCCCGCATACGCGATGCGCAGGCATCTCGCGGGGCATCTCTTTCTTCGGGGCCTGTGGTCAGTCGCGTTAGGGCGTGGGGAGCGGTTTTCGTTCCCCTGTTCGTTGGTTTGTTTAGGCGGGCCGATCGAATCGCTATCGCCATGGATTCGCGCTGTTATTGCGCTGCCGGATCGACCGTCAAGCGCACTTCGCTTTCGATTCGTGCCTTCTCGGCGTTGTCTTTCGCACTGCTTTCGGCAGGAATCGTCCTGTTCGTTGTAGTGGCTCTGCTGCTTTAGATGCCAAGGCGCCTTGCCGTCCACTCCTTAGACCTCCGTCCGCCGCGTTGGCGTGATATCATTTAAGCGTTGTGCATCTTTGTTATGTGCTTCAAATTGAAACTGGTTTGTCTGAGGAGGCAACAATGAGCATCATCCTTGATGTTTATGGTCGCGAGGTTCTCGATTCGCGCGGCAACCCCACGGTTGAGGTCGAGGTCATCCTTGACGACGGCGCTATGGGTCGTGCAATCGTTCCTTCCGGCGCATCGACGGGCGCCTTCGAAGCTGTCGAGCTTCGTGACGGCGACAAGGATCGCTATCTTGGCAAGGGCGTGCTGAACACTGTCGACTTCGTTAACACCGAGATCGCCGATGTTCTGTACGATATGGACGCAACCGACCAGCGCGCTATCGACGAGGCCATGATCGAGGCCGATGGCACCGAGAACAAGGGCAAGTTCGGCGCTAACGCCATTTTGGGTGCCTCCCTGGCAGTTGCTCGTGCCGCCTCTCAGTCGTCCGAGCTCCCTCTGTACAAGTACGTGGGCGGCCCGAACGCACATCTTCTGCCCACCCCGATGATGAACATCCTCAACGGCGGCGCTCATGCCGACAACAACGTTGACTTCCAGGAGTTCATGATCATGCCCGTTGGCGCCGAGTCCTTCGCCGAGGCTCTTCGCTGGTGCTCAGAGATCTACCACACCTTGAAGAAGGTTCTTCACGACGCTGGCCTTGGCGGCGGCGTTGGCGACGAGGGTGGCTTCGCCCCCAACTTCACTAAGAATTCCGAGCCGCTTGAATACATCGTCAAGGCTTGCGAGGCTGCCGGTTATGTTCCCGGTAAGGACATCATGTTCGCCATGGACCCCGCTTCCACTGAGTTCTACAACGTCGAAACCGGCAAGTACGAGCTGAAGGGCGAGGGCCGTGAGCTTACCAGCGCCGAAATGGTCGATTACTGGGAAGCCCTGGTCAACGAGTTCCCGATCATCTCCATCGAGGATGGCATGGCCGAGGAAGACTGGGATGGCTGGAAGATGCTCACCGATCGCATCGGCGACCGCGTGCAGCTGGTTGGCGACGATCTGTTCGTCACCAATTCCAAGCGCCTGAAAAAGGGTATCGAGCTTGGTTGCGCTAACGCGATCCTGATCAAGGTCAATCAGATCGGTTCTCTCACCGAAACCCTCGAGGCTATGGAAATGGCAAAGCAGGCCGGTTACACCTGCATCGTCAGCCATCGTTCCGGCGAGACCGAGGATACCACCATTGCTGACCTGTCCGTTGCCACCAACGCAGGTCAGATCAAGACCGGTGCACCGTGCCGTTCCGACCGCGTTGCCAAGTACAACCAGCTTCTCCGCATCGAGGAGGATCTGGGCAGCCAGGCTCGTTACGCTGGCCGTGACGCGTTCTACAACCTGCGCTAAAGGTTGCGTCGCGTATCCGCTGATCAACTGATTTGTGCGCCGTCGTCCTTCGGGACGGCGGCGTTTATTTATGACCGGAATCGGCGAAGGCATGAGAGGTACGCCTCGAGGTGGTGGGGCTGGGGGATTAGGTTTTTTGTCGGCATGCAGGATGTACGTTGGGATAGTTGAGCTTGAGGAGAGCGTTCGTCGTTGGCACGTGCAGTGGATGTTGAGGTGCGGGCATTTCCGCAGGGTGTTTTGCGTTGTTGCGTAAAGCGCGCCCCTAAGAACGTCGCAGACCGAATTTTCTTTAACCTTGCCTGAAGGGCGCGAGGTTTAAACACGGTCCTCAGGTATGATCGATCGGCAGACTAATCAAGAGAGGGGAAGACATGCGAGTCGAGCTTTTGTACCACACTCCCAATCCCGAGCGAGCCATCGCCACGGCCGCGCGTTTGTGCTATGCGCCCATCGGCGCCTCCGAGTTGATGGAGGACATGCCCACGAAGCGCATGTACAGCGTGCTTTCCACGGTTCTTACCGGTGGCCATTTCTCGACCCTCGAGCATGCTTCTTTCACGTTCGCCCTTGAAAGCGTTTCGCGCACGCTCACGCATCAGCTTGTTCGTCATCGCTTGGCAAGCTACGAGCAGCAGAGCCAGCGCTATGTTAAGTACAAGGACGGCATCGAGGTTATCAAACCGCCCACGATCGCCGCTAACGAAGAGGCCTCTGCTCGCTTTGATGCGCTTATCGCCGACATCCAGAAGGCCTACGTGGACTTCATGGAGGCGGGCATCCCTGCCGAGGACGCGCGTTACGTTCTGCCGAACGCAACCGAAACCAAGCTCATCATGACCATGAACGCTCGCGAGCTACGTCACTTCTTCGATATCCGCTGCTGCAATCGTGCGCAGTGGGAGATTCGCGAGATGGCATGGAAGATGCTCGAGCTGGTTCGCCCCGTTGCGCCGTACGTATTTTGCGATGCTGGTCCCGGATGCGTCCGTGGCGGTTGCCCCGAAGGTAAAATGTGCTGCGGAAATCCTTATCCGAAGATTCAGCTGCCTTCGGCCGAGGAGATGACGGCACGCGTCGAGGCTGACGAATAGTCCCAAAGCCAGACGCGGTATTTCCCGAATTCGAAACAGGAAGCAGTTCCGTGTCTGAAAAGAAAAACGATCTTTCACGGGCGTTTTCGGAAGATGGCGCCCTGAAAACGCACATCGGCGGTCAGGCGCTCCTTGAGGGCGTCATGATGCGCGGCAAGTTCAACTGGGCTGTCGCTGTGCGGCAGCCCGACAACGTCATTTATACGGAAGAGCACGATCTTGCCAGCGGCAAGAAAAAGAACGGCTGGCTGTACTGGCCGGTTGTTCGCGGCTGCCGTGCGTTCGTTGAGTCTTTGGTGCTGGGCTATAAGGCCCTGAGCGTTGCCGTCGAGCATGCGTTTGTGGACGCAGAGCCGGCTCTGGAAGAGCCGAGCGACAGCGTCCAATCCGCCGACGCCGAGGACGCTTCCTTGGAAGTGCCCGACAGCGTCCAATCTTCCAACTCCGAGCCGGCCCTCAGTAGTATGGAGATGGCGTTGTCGATGGGTCTCGGTCTTCTGCTGGGTGTCGTGCTGTTCGTGGTCGCGCCCGCGTTCATTACGAACCTCATCATTGGCGAGTACGACTCGAACACGCTCGCGTGGAACGTCGTTGACGGCATTTTGCGCATTGCGGTCTTCGTCTTCTATATCTGGCTCATCGGCCGCATGGAAGACATCAAGCGCATGTTCGCCTATCACGGCGCCGAACATAAAACCATTCACTGCTATGAGCATGGTTTGCCTTTGACCCCTGAAAACGCTCGACAGTTCCCGTGCTTGCATGTTCGTTGCGGCACGGCGTTCCTGATCATGGTTATGATCATTGCGATTTTCGTCTACACGGTTACGCCCTTGAATGCGCTTATCGCTGCGTGGGGCGTTCCTGATGGCGCTCCTAAGCTGGCGCTGGTCATATTGGTTCGCATTCTGCTGATGCCCGTCATTGCTGGTTTAGCGTACGAGGTCACGGTGCGCTGGGCGGGAACCCATCCCGAGATGCCTCTTGTTAAAGTTATCCTTTGGCCCGGTCTGCAAATGCAACGCCTGACCACGCGCGAACCTGGCGACGCCGAGCTTGAGTGCGCCATCGCTGCCATGAAGCTTGTTCTTGAAAGGGAAGAGGCTGAGGCGCGGACGGCTGCCGGGGTGGTCGAATGACGCGCACGGCCCGTTCCCGTAAACATAAAGGCTTCGACCTTAAGAAACGCCTTTCACGTGTGGAGTCGTGCATCGAACGGCGTCCTGCTATTTGGCGTGGATGCTGGAACAAGTGGCGCCCCGCGGTGGCCCCGTCCATAGACGATATCCTTGCAGGCCAGATGCCCGAGCCAATCGATTCTACGGCCAATCGGTGGAGCGAGGTGCGCATCGATCTGGGGTGCGGCAAGGGCGCCTTCACGGTTGCCTGCGCCCAGGCGCAGCCCGACGTTCTGTTCGTGGGCATCGACATCGAACCGGTATGCGCGATGCACGGCGCCGAAGTGGCAAAGGACGCGGGCGTTCAAAATGCCGTGTTCACCATTGATGAGAACCCGCATGTCGACGCGTTGTTCGCACCCAACGAGGTGTCGGCTATCTACATGAACTTCCCGGCGCCTTTCCCGAAGAAGAAATACGCCGATCGTCGTTTGACGCACGTAAGCCGCCTGCTTGCGTATCGGTCGGTGCTTGAACAGGACGGCGAGCTTTGGCTTAAAACCGACAGCGAGCCCCTGTTCATTTACTCGCTCGGTCAGCTTGAGCTCGCCGGTTTCGATGTTGTCTGGAAAACGGACGATTGCCGCGCGGCGCGCCCTGACGATCCGTACACGCTGTATGAAGAGAAGCTCTCGGCGCAGGGCGCCTGCGTTTACGCGCTGTGCGCGAAGCAACGCGAGGGAGCCGTTCCGAGGCTGGAGGACATCGTGCAAACGGATCCGCAAAGCTTGTACGACTATCTTCCCGACGATCTTGAGAACATGACGTACGTCCCCCATGGCATGGCGAACGGGGTGGAGAACATGATCAATCAGCGTCGAAACCAGCATGATCGAGCGTCTGTCCAACAGGAATCAAACGACAATTAGCCGCAGCTTCAACAACGCTCTAACAGTGGACAAACGCATTATGTCGCCTGGGAAACGAATCGTTCCGCGGTCGACAATCTCATTGTCGGCTACCCGAAATCGTGTATGCTAAAGCCTGCTTAGTCGAGTTTTGCCTGCGTAACCTTAACTCGGGCGGCTGATATCAGCCGCGTGCAGGGAAGCCGGCATGAAGAACCGTATGAAGCCCCACACGTTAATAATCGAATTGGGCGCCGTGTGAACAAGAGCGATCGTGGAAACCGATCGACGAACAGGAGAGATCGCATGAAGCTAGTGGTCACCGAGAAAAACGATGCAGCCGAGAAAATCGCTGCGTTGCTGGGCACCTCGAAGCCCAAGAAGGACAAGGTGTATTCAACCCCGGTATACCGATTCGAGGTTGCCGGCGAGGAATGGGTGACCATCGGTTTGCGCGGTCACATCCTCGAGCCCGACTTCACGCCCCAGCTTGTTTACAAGCAGCGTGGTGGCTGGCGCGGCGTCACCGTCGACGGCGAGGTGGTTCCCGCGAGCATCCCCGCGAATCTTGCGCGTCCTCCTTACAAATCCAAGCGCAAGCCGTTCTTAGCTGACGGCATCGAGCTGAAGTCATGGAAGATGGAAGCGCTTCCGTATTTGGTGTACGCACCTATCGAGAAGTTGCCGAAGGAAAAGGAAATCATCCGTTCGCTTAAGAACTTGGCGAAGAAGGCTGATTCCATCGTCATCGCAACCGACTTCGACCGCGAAGGCGAGCTCATTGGTTCCGATGCGCTTTCGTGCATCAAGGAAGTGAACGATTCGGCGCCGGTTTCCCGTGCGCGTTACTCCGCATTCACTAAAGAAGAGATCACTCACGCGTTCAATAACCTGGTTGAGCTCGATGTTAATCTGGCTCAGGCCGGTGCATCGCGTCAGGATATCGACCTTATTTGGGGAGCTGCGCTTACTCGTTACCTCACGTTGGTGAAGTTCGCCGGTTACGGAAACGTCCGCTCGTCCGGCCGTGTCCAAACCCCGACCCTTGCGCTGGTCGTCGCTAAGGAACGCGAGCGCATGGCTTTCGTTCCCGAGGATTACTGGGTCATCCGAGGAAAGTTCGGCCAGGGTGACGACGCCTTCGAAGCGCCGCATGCCACGGCTCGCTTCAAAACCCAGGCCGAGGCAGACGCCGTCATGGCGCATGTCGATGGCGCGAAAACCGCAACCGTAAGCGAGATCGCCAAGCGCAAGCGCACCGTCAAGCCGCCAGCGCCTTTCAACACCACGTCGCTCATGGCTGCCGCCGCAGCCGAAGGCATCAGCCCCGCGCGCACCATGCGTTTGGCCGAAAGCCTGTACATGGACGGCTACATCAGTTACCCGCGTGTCGACAACACGGTGTACCCGTCTTCGTTGAACCTGGCGGAAACCGTCAAAATCATCGCCGGCAACCCGGCGTACGCCGAGCACTGCCGCAAGATCCTCTCGAAGGGCAAGAT
>ERZ1034917.828-NODE-828-length-23969-cov-27.925190_pt1 | contig 23969 bp, 49 predicted proteins | sample MGYA00520605_ERZ1034917 | MGnify/ENA primary metagenome ERZ1034917 (study PRJEB33766, sample SAMN09781784) | gut metagenome | biome: gut microbiome | host: Homo sapiens | place: Madagascar | study: EMG produced TPA metagenomics assembly of the PRJNA485056 data... | reverse complement strand
TACGTACATTATATATAAAATAAAAGACCGACTCTCACGAGCCAGTCCTTTAAATACCTATTGCTTATGTACGAAGCAAAGGTAATATTAACTTTTTACATAAAGAGAAAATTAAACATTGTCGGATAAACTATTAGTCTTATCGGCAATTTGTTTATTCAAAGCAGAAAAATCCTCTATTTGATGCGTAAATGGCGTGAGCTTTTCAAGTTCCTTCTTTACAGAGAATTCTTCATTAAAGAAAGCCACACCTTCCTGTATCTTTTTTACAGCTTCGATTTTTTTCTTTGTTGTAACAACAGGGTTGATGTATATGCAACCATTTTCTTGGGCGAACCGCCGACACTCATTGCCACCACCGTATATAACAAATAGAGGAGCCTTGCCTAATGCCCAGTCCTTGGCTATTGACAATTCAAAGGCAAGGTTGTTTAAGCGGTCGGAATATCCACGTGTTGCGAACGCTCTCCAACCACGAGGAACACCAAGCATATTCAGTTGATACCATTTCTGTGCGACATTCAGGTCTACAAAAATGCCTATGCCACGTGTCTGCATGGCACGTGCAAGCCAACGTTTCTTGTACAAAGCTTGCAATCCGAAGGATATTGGCGTTTCATTGAATAACGAAAAATTAGGCTCAACGATGTTAGCAGGGTTGTGCTGCTTGTATATCTTTTCGGGATGCTCATATACAGACGTGAAGCGATAGTCGTCAGTGTAGAAATGTAGTGTTCCTGCACCATTCATATTATATGTACGTTTTTGCTCTCCAAAACAAAGGAATGGTATTTGACACTCCTTTGCTTGCACATTAATGTCGAGCGTTGGTATTTCCAGTTCGTTGTCGCATGGGAACAGCATATCTGGTATCGTAACATCATAGTCAGTTCTCATTGTCGTATTGTTTTAGGTATTCTTTAATTTTGTTGTACAGGTTTACAATCACCTTATCCTTGGCTTGCAAGTATTGCCAATAGCGTCGTGTTTGGTTGATAACATTCTGTCGTGTGCGAGATATAAGACGTGCAGCCCTTTCTGGGTGAATGTTATAATCCCTTGTGATAAGACAATAAATACCTCTTAATTCATTGGTTTTAGCCGTTTTTACCTCTGACACAAGCTGTATAAAGGTTATGCCACCTATTGTACAAACGGCATTCATTATGCGGTCTGCCCACATGTACTGTTCTGTCTGTGAAAATGTCATAAGCAATTATTTATTAGTTTAACGCTTCAAAGTTAGCAAAAACTAATTAAAAGAGCTAATAAACTAATATAAAGTATTAATAAATTATAATTAATTAAGAATATGTATTAGTCTTACAGATAAATTTATTAATTTTGTGGCGTGCAAGATAGCAAGGCTATTGGTCACCACTAAACGACCTGTGTACATCGTGAAGTGCATAACAAGGATTTAAGGAGCGTCTTTACTGACGCATTAAATACGGAGCGATAAGGTAAGTACACAACCTTGTCGCTTTTGCTTTTTACAAACATGAAGATAAAGAGAATCATAATAAACCAAATGTATCGCAATTCTCAACTGAGAAAGGCGATAGCGTTCTCTTTGTTTGTAAAAACACACGCTCGCAACTCCATTGTAAAGAATTGGAGCATAAACAAATTGCATGACATTACAGGTATAAGCGCAAATGCTATTAAGGATAGATTGCTTGTCCTTAAAGAAATGGACTTGATAGAGGAAACGGGTCTTAACAACAAACACCTTGTTTTTAAATCTTTACACAGTCACACGGCACATCGCAATGTTGTTATACCCGAGATTGCATTTAAACCTAACACTAACTTAAAAAAGAATGCTTATGCACAAAAAATCAAGAACATAGAAAATGTATTAACCGCAATGTTGCTTGTGGAAATTCAACATCGTAAGGATTTTGCCAAACAAATGATTCAGAAAAGAAGCAATCCTTCTTCTAAAAAAGAATATAAGGAAGCTGCTAAGACTTGTAATCGTTTTGGTTATGGCAAAAAATTTATAGATAAAGGTATTTCTTATAAATACATGGCGGCAAAAATAGGTATGTCTGTTTGTAAATCTATACAAATTGTTAAACTTGCGGTAAATTGTAATATCCTTAGAAGGATACGCAACATATGCAAACGTATAGCAATATGTAGTAAATATACAGAAGACATGCTTACTAACTACACGTATAGTTATCGTAATCATATTTATAAAAATTACGCCAACAAATACGTGGTTATATAGTATGGTATTTATTTAATTATAAAAATCTAAGACTAAAGTTTAACGTAAAATAAAGACAAAGAATTATGGAAACAACAATTAGTTTTGTAGACAATGCAACTACAAAAGAAGCAGGAATGTATGCTTTAAAATATGGTTGGGCTTTTGCAAAGGGCGTCAGTAGAGACATCAATAGCTTTGCACATAAACAGCCGTGGGTTTGCGTGGCTGTGGTGCTGATAGTTGCGGTGATAACCGGCTCGATGCTTGTAGCAGAAGCAAGAATGGAGAGAGACCATGCGAGCAAGGAAATGGTGAAGCTGCAACAGCAGGTGGAGCAGTTGAGTTGTGCTGTTGAAGCGGAAAGGAGCATAAAATGAAACACAATCCATTTGTTCCTCGTGAGCAGCGCACAGCCATCCTTACCTTCGACAACGGACATCGCGCCCGTGCTGAGGTCTTACTCCCTGACACCGACAAGCCCGTTTGGCACGCCGACCTCGAGCGTTGTCTCGTTCGTGATTTCAACAAGTCGCAGCCACGTGCTGTACACAAGTTAGTAAAAGTCCACTTATTAAGAAACTAAAAAACAATACAACTATGAAGAAAATCAAGACATGGCTCATACACCTTCTGGGTGGAGTAACAGTTACTGAAAGTAGAAAGAGAGGTGAAAAATCTTTCTATCTTGGTATGAAAGGTGCATACATCGATATTCGTAACTATGCCGAATATCTCTACGGCAAGCCTGCCGATGAATGGTGCAAGCTGATGTACGAATTTATATGTGGACTACAAGAACGTCTTACGCATGGAACTGACGAAGAAAGACCAACGGCACATCCGTAACACCGCCATAAGGGATGTGTGGGACGTTACAGAGCATGCTTCCGAATACGCCCAGCTATACCGAATAGAGTACTATAAGGAAGTAGTGAAGCACCTACAAAACAAAATTAACATATTAGAAGAACAATACAACAAAACGTATGGAAAAGAACAATAATATAAACATAGCAGAGATATTGAAGGACTGCCCAAAGGGCACAAAGCTGTACTCACCGATATGTGGTGAAGTAGAATTATCTCAAATTTGTAATGATTGTTATAAGTATTCAATCATTGTAAAGACTGTAATGGGAGATTTTTTGAGTTTTGCTAAAGATGGGCGTCTTTATATTCAATATTTTAACGCAGAATGTCTCCTCTTCCCTTCCTCAGAAATGCGAGATTGGAGCAAGTTCTTCAAGCGAGGGGACGTGGTAATAAAAAATGGAGGAGGTATGGCTGCTGTCTTTGACGGCTGGGTAAATGACACTTACACCGAGTTCAATACCACTATCAATCTATATTGTGACGGTAATACGGGAGAAGAAGAAGTTTGTGATACACTTTTATTCAGAAAAGCAACAGAAGAAGAACGCAAGCAGTTTATCGCTAACGCAGAGAGAATACTTAAAGGCAAGTACAATCCAGAGACGCTGCAAGTAGAACCAGTAAAGCCCAAGTGTCCGTTCAAGCCGTTCGACAAGGTGCTGGTGAGAAATTATGACACTGACGAATGGCTACCAGGATTCTTTTATAGGCTTGATAAAGACTGGAATTATCCATATCATATAATGAATCTACATCATCTGACAGATTATGCCTATCTGTATTGTATTCCCTACGAGGGCAACGAACACCTCCTCGGCACAACCGACCCCTACACGGAAGGAGGCAGCAAATGAGCTGCCCCTTCTCCCTAAAGAGCGTCAAGTTCCGTGAGACCGCACACATAGCCTTCGAGGACGAATACGTAACGGCATACCAGTCCACCGATATCGTCCCCAAGATATACAAGAGCGTCAACACCCCTCGCGACAAGTTCGGCTTGGCATCAGGCAAGCCCAAGACCTACTACCGCACCCGGTACAGCGATTGGGTTACAGAAAAGACATTTATTGCACAATATCAGAAAATCAGAGAAAAATTCTAAGTTATGCTCATAATAGAAATATTGAAAATCATCGCCAGTTTATCCATTACCCTTGCATTATTCTACACATTCTACAAGGTTGGCAGACAGACTGCTTACGACGACCTCCTCAAGCATTTTGAGGATACTGCAAAGGTTATCGGCAAGCAAGATGTAGTCATTCAAGCCTACAAGCAGAAGCTTGAGGAAACAGAGAAGGAGGAACAGCAATGAAAGAAGTTTTAACAATTCTTCATGCCGACAACGGCATCATAATAAAATATGACGAATATGTAGAGGTAGTAGAGTATACCCACAACGCAGACGGCGAAGGCAAGGACAATATTTACCAACGTCTCGGCAGAACCTTCTACAATCTTGTCACAAACGCAATGGACGCAGAGATAACAAACAAGGTACAGGTGGAAATCAACATCACTAAAGCAGAATAATATGATAGACGAAAATAAAATTATAGAAGCAGCAATTAAGAATGCTGACAAATACAATCCGTGCCGTAGCACCTTGGATATGGAAGAAGTGTGTCGCGCCTCGTTTGCAAATGGTGTTAAATGGTTTAAGCAAGCTATTTGGCACGATATAAGCGAGGAACCAGAACATAGTAAATTTGTCCTTGCTCAACGTAAAACTTTCATAGGAGAATTGAGATATTATTTATACGAAACTAACTCAACATATCCATGGGAACTTAATGTCAGAGATTTGCGTATCATTAAGTGGTGCTACATCGAAGACCTGCTACCGAAAGGAGGTGAAAAATGAACAGAAGAAAGCAGATAGAATCAATCATAAATTGGTTGAAGTCTTGTAGAGAAGAAGTTAGAATGGGTAAGAAGTTGTCAATAGACACATTCAACCAAATTATTGATGAAGTTAATAAATTAGAGGTTACAGGGAATGGTGTAGCAGAATCTATAGGTTCAGCATTTACTGTTAGTGATTTGCTACATACGTTAATTGATTATGTTGATGATGGGATGGGCTACATAGAAGTTTATTTTAATGACAAACCTGTAAAGGAAATTTCATTGCGTGAAATCTATCCTCAAATGACAGGCACATTTGAACCATACCAAGAGCTTGTTTTATCAGACAAGGAAAGGAGGTAATACTATGATTAATAGAGAAGACAATATTGATTGGGAACAACGTAGATATGAGATAGCTAAGGAAGCAGTGAATGGTTTACTTGCTGCACCTATTGTAGAGGGTATAGACCCTAATCCACCAATGGATGATATTGCAAGGAATGCTGTAAAGATAGCAGACTATTTAATCGAAGAACTAAAGAAAGAGAAAGGAGGTGAGAAATGATTAAAGCAGAATACCTAAGAATAGGAGACCTCGTAAGAGTAAGAAAAATGAAATTCTGTCGTTTTACTATCCCAGAAGATATTGCATACAAGGTGACTCAAATAATTTCTAAAGATTTATTGATTAAAGATATAACTATGAGAGTACGAATATTAAAAACAAGAATCCCTGTAGGAATAGTCAAAGAAGAATGTATTTGCTTTATTGTAAAATACAAGCGTCATTGGTGGCAGCGTTGGCATTATATTATGGATAAATCTACACCAAGGCTCTTTTTTTCTGTATGGGAGATACGAGATGTGTTAAAACAAATGGGATATGAAAAGATAGACCATTATAAAATATACCCAAAAGATAACAGCGCATGCAAAATATAATGTTCAACGACAAGTACGGACTGACACAGGCTGTGCTTGAAGGACGCAAGACACAGACAAGGCATAGAGCTTACACAGATTATATCAAATTTCCCAACACCTGTATTGGGCTAAAAGACAGCGACCGAAACAGACTTTTTCTAAAAGACGGTAGTTTAATTGTCGCCAAGTCACATTACAAGATAGGTGAAGAGGTGGCTGTAGCGCAATCTTACGATATGCTTGCTCTTGATGTGAAATATTCTTCAGAAGAATTGAAGCAAATGATTCACTCGGGAGGTTGGGAGGACAAGATGTTTGTCAAGTCCGAGCTAATGCCCCACCGCATCCGCATTACCAATATACGTGCTAAGCGTCTGCAATACATCACCGACGAGGAATGCTTGGCAGAGGGTATTTGGAAGGTACACAACGTGGGGCTTGAAGGTGTGACGTATTGGTACACAAGCTTAGTGAACTCTCCGTACAGAACGGCGAGAGAAGCTTACGCAGCCCTTGTCGATAAAATCTCTGGCAAAGGCACATGGGCATCCGATCCCTACGTCTTCGTCTACGAGTTCGAACTAATAAAATAACAAGCTATGGATTTAGAAAGAGTAAAGCAGCTCCGCAACGAATACGCAGAGCAGCAAATTGTCTCAAGGGAGCAGTTCGAGAAAATTAACGAGTTTCTATATGACTATGGAATTGTACCCGAACCTCCACAAGAAAAACCTCAGCCAAGCAATTCATTCGACTATGCGCAAATGACACGTCAACAGCGTAGAGCATACGAAAGAAGGCTTGCAAAGGAGAACAAAAGGAAACATTAATACATAAACAATAGAAAACAATGGAAACAAACATCAACAAAAAAGTTATTATTCGTGGCGACCGTAGCGGAGTAGAGTTCGGAACACTTGTAGCACAGGAAGGCCGAGAAGTGACGTTGCACAACGCTCGTCGTCTGTGGTATTGGGATGGTGCTTCTTCGCTCTTTCAGCTTGCCAAGGAAGGTACATCTCGTCCTGATGAATGTAAGTTTACAGTCATAGTCGATAGTATCACTATACTTGACGCAATAGAGGTTATACCTTGTACAGACAAGGCTATCAAGTCTATAGAGGAGGTAAGAGAATGGAAATGTTAGAAGACCGTATTAACGCTTTTTTAAGCGTTAATTATGGCTATGGCTATGGAGATGGCTCTGGCCGTGGCTCTAAAGGTGGTCATGGCTATGGCTATGGAGATGGCTCTGGCTATGGAGATGGAGATGGCTCTGACTGTTGCTATAGATGGGGCTCTGGAGATGGCTCTAACTATGGCTATGGATTGGGCTATGGAGAAGGCTCTGGCGTAAAAGATATAAATGGCAACCATGTCTATATTGTAGATGGAATACAGACAATTATCAAGTCTGTTCGCGGCAACATTGCGCAAGGCTTTGTCCTGCAAAGTGATTTGACGCTAAAACCTTGCTACATTGTCAAGGAGCAAAGCAAGTTCGCACATGGTAATACCTTACACGATGCTTTCGCCGCTCTGCAAGAGAAGCTATATGACGACAGTACGGAGGAGGAACGCATAGAAGCTTTCCGTAAAAAATTCCCCGAGTATGATACACCTTACTATAATCGCGACCTCTTTACTTATCATCATGTGCTTACAGGTTCATGCCAAATGGGGCGAGAAAGTTTCTGCAAGGATAAAGGCATTGACCTTGATGGCAGCACAACAGTCCGTGAGTTTGTCGAATTAACAAAGGGTGGTTACGGAGGTGATGTAATCCGCAAGCTACCCGAAGTTTACGGAATAACAGAGCATTAAAAATACAAGCTTATGAAAGCAACAGAAGCAAAAAGAAAGTTGTGTGAGATTAGAAGCAATCTTACAGATGATGAACAGAAGCAAGCAATTTGGATAGCAATTAGAGCTATTGATACTTGTACTGAGAATGGATTTATTGTAGAAGAATAACCATCCTCTCCCTGGTAGCAGGGAGAGATAAAAATAGCAAAAACATGAATAATATAGAACAGATAGAAAACATATACAGACTTTATTACAACATGCCTGTGCTTAGAGAAGCTTGCGGTCCAATATTAACAAGCTCACCAAAAGAATACGGACAGTATCTGCAAAACAAAAAACGTAAAAGAAAATAACTATGTCACCATCCGATTTTTCACATAATGGTCTTATGCGACCAGTAGAACATAATAAGCGACCAAACCGCATAATATACTTCGGTACAAATGGCTGTGTTGGGCATTATCCTTTAGGCATCAACATTCGTCTTACACAAAAAGAATATAACAACTTTGAAAAGATAGACGGAATCATAACTGATAAGGTTTTAAATAAGGACACAGGAACTTTTCTACGTTACATAACAAATGGTATTCCTTACATATGTTTCGGTGTTCCTTACTCTCCAGATGATGAACGTCCAGGCAGTAAGACTATCGTATTAGTTGAATGTGGAACTGTTCAGAAAGTAAAGGATGCAATCTTGCAAACACCATTTCTCTTGGAAAAGTTCAAGAAAGTAAAAGAGAAGTATAAACTTAATATTGATTTTTTGGAAGATAAATAATAAGTAAGAAATTATTACAAGCAACACTTAAATATTAAGAAGATGAGAGCAAGATTAGCGAAGAAAATCACTAAGGCAAGTCCGCTGTATCAATGGTATTGCAAAGAGTTTAATAAAAAGCCAAATTCGAATAAATATTGGTTACAAAAATGGGAGATACGACATCGTGTAGTTATCTATCACCAGAAAGCAAAGTCTGATTATCGTCTACTTGCAGCTTCACGCAAAATGGATGTATATTGTCGAGATATTTGGATTAAGATAAGGACACGCAGAACGCTAATATAGAAAATATAACTAATCATTTTCTCTCTGGTGACAGCAGGGAGAGTATAAAAAAGAAGAATATGAGAACAAGTAAATATAAAAAAGGTACTATCTTAGTTGATGGTAATGGAAAAGTATTTATCCATGATGGTTTTGTTAATGCTGATGGATATGGTGTGATTATTGGTGAGGGTTCTGATGGAATGATTCAGAAATCAAATGGTATTGGTAACTGGATGAAGGGAAGCTGCCGGAGAGAAGCAACTTTACAAGAAGTTAATGAGTTTTTTGCTAAAGTTCGTAAGGCACAGAAGATTGTTAATTACTAAGAAGGATAAGCAATGAGCAAAGTAATTGCAGTCAATATGATTATTGACAAGAAGAATCAATTACAGAGATATAAAGAGTTATATATCTTTTCTGTTGGTATTGATGATACTCTTACGTGGTTAAACGACATACAAAAAGAATTGGAGGTAGAATGATACAGTATCAAAAATGGAAAGATGAAGTAAGAATTTTAATTACTGATGAACAAAATTATGGTTCTGTCCAAGTATCTATTCCATGCTATAATAGTAAAATTTCTGGTAAAGCAGATGCACTTATATATGCACTCTATGTAGATACTGCATGTAGAAAACAAGGTGTTGCTACTAAGTTATTACAATCTGCTGAACACCAAGCTAAGTTAAATGGAGTTCAAGTAATTTGTTTAGAATTTGACAAAGAAGAATCTGAAAGCTTTGTTTTAAACTGGTATCTAAAGAATGGTTATAAACCATTTTCTAAAAGAAGTAAGTTACTAATTAAACAATTGGAGGACTAACAATGAGTAAGAAATTATTACAAGCAACACTGGGTCTGGCAATGGTTAGTTTAGCTGCATACAAAGATATGTTCAATGAGGATTTACATATACAACAGTCAGACACAAAACCTCGCCCTATCCCCAAATCTCAACCCAAGAAAGAACATTATTTCGTTATCAAGGGCAAACAGATAATGGCTACGTCTCGCAAGGACGCAATTAAGAAGTATAACCATAAATACAAATAGCAATGATACAAGAAGAATTTGAAAAGCGCATGAGCGTGTTGAAAGGCAAAAGTGTGGAAATTGAACGAGAAATAAAGAATCTGCAAAAGGAATACCTTGTCAGCTATCCAATACAGCCAGGTGATAAATGTGTCAACGAAAATGGCACCACGTGTTGGTTAAGCAGGGTTGTATTTACGAGCAGTAACCAAACCAGTCCGTTACATCTTATAAACTACCCTAAAATGGACGGCACACGCTCTAAACGAGAAGAGTACTACTTCAATAAACTAACTAAAGTCGAATAAAAATAAACTTACAAATATGTCAGCACAAGATTACAAAATATGCCCAGCTTGGTCTAACGTATATTTAGCCAAGACATCAAAACGTAACCCAAACCTTATGCTCAATGATAGACGCATTATCACGGATGCGGAAATCTTTGGGCTTATAGAATGGAAATTGCGCCAGTTCTGCATAGAAAACAAAACAGACACCATGTATATCAGTTCTAACGATAAAACTATCGTTGAGATTAAGGCAACAGGCAATTTGCTTGAAGAAATCAAGAAAGAATTGGAGGACTAACAATGAACAAACAACAAGCCAAAGACCTTCTGCCTATAATACAGGCATTTGCGGAAGGCAAAACAATAGAGTTTAGAAATAAAAGCTTTAAAGAATGGACGGAAATAGAAAATCCTTCATTTGACCCGACTATTACTAATTACCGTATTAAGCCCGAACCCAAATATCGCCCATTCGCCAACGCAAAAGAATGTTGGCAGGAAATGCTAAAGCATCAGCCGCTTGGGTGGATTAAAGCATCTCATGGATATTTCAATATTATAGGTATTATGGATGACAATATAAATTTTGGCACAAAAGACAATTGGCTTAATTATGAATATATGTTTAAGATGTATAAATTTATCGATGGTACGCCCTTCGGCATAAAGGAGGAATAATAATGGCATGGGTAGCAAAAGATTATATTGGTGAATGGATATTCAACTGTAAGCCTGATATGTGGGCTGGTGATTGTGTCGAACACAACTATTGGTTGCCACAAGATAGAAACGGAGCCTATGGTTTCCAACTTCCTAATGGCAGCATAAAGAAGCTTATCGGACGAGAGCTTAACTGGAATGATGAACCTGTAAAACTTAAGGAGGAATAATTATGATATACAAAGCAAAAGAAGGAAGCAAGGCTTACGAGTACATCAAGAGCATTTGTGAAGCCGAGGACAAAGAGTGTAAGGCTTACATCAAGAGAGTGGAAGATGCTGTCGGATTTGAGTTAGATAAATTTGGTGGCTACATGCCAGACTCCACGCTAACCCGAATATGCAAGGTCACTTCTATCCTCGTAGACAATAAAAAATGGGAGCAGCTTGACAAGAAGTTGTGGAAAAAGGAAGAGGTTATCAAAGATTATGTACGAATAATACCCATCAAAAGAACCAAGCAAGGCAAAGCTATTAGTGCTGTCTTCTCCTCATATAACGCAGTCACAAACTGTTTCCAAATTTTCAAAGAGTTAGAACTGAATGAAGGAAGCGGAAATCGTATAGCATTACCCCAACTTCTCTACACAAATGGACATTGTTTTATCCGTTTAGGCAACAATGTTCGAGCTGACAAGGATAATCCAGACCTTGTAGAAATCACTGTGTCAGAATATGAACAATTAATTGGGGAGGAATAAGTTATGAGAACAATTAAATTTAAGGGCAAGCGTCTTGACAATGGCGAGTGGTTGGAAGGCTACTATAGAGGGAACAATGAAGGCAAAGCTTTTATCTCAAGAATTAAAAGACCTCCTTTGTCTTTTGAAGTTGACCCTGAAACCGTCTGCCAGTTCACTGGCTTCCACGACAAGAACGGCAAGGATATTTACGAGGCTGACATACTCCGCCTTGGACCTGTCATTTGTGAAGTGCGATGGCGAGAATACCTCGGAGGTTTCTACTTAAAGGAAGACTTTGCAATAATACCCGGCACAACACCTCTCGGCTTGATGCTTGATGGTTATGAATACGAGATTATAGGCAACATCTTTGACGATAAACCAGATAAATGATAATAATATGGATAAAATAGAACAAGGCTTATTTGAACGTCTAATAAACGCTGTAAGGAACAAATGTACAAGGACGGCTCGTGCAAGAATACGTGACATTGCAAATTATCGAGAACAGACAAAAGGCATAAGCCAAATCATAACAAAACATGAGCTTGCTCAAAAGTACTTAGTTTAATTAAGAAAATAAGGTGGATTAACACACCTTATTTTATATTATATAACACATAGTCAATAACCTTGCGGTTTGCCTCGTCAATTTTATTTAAATCTTTTTTAATGTAGATTTCCGTTATCTTATGAGTTGACTTATGACCTAAACAATCCGCTATTGTATCAGTTGGAATGCCTATCTCGTACGCAATGGTTGCAAATGTGTGCCTTGCCCAATATGCACTAATCTTAGGTAACTCGAGTTCTGTGCATATTTTTGTTAATGTGTCATTGAGTGCTACCTCGTAATACTTATATGACGTAAGTTTGTCAAATACTTTTAACAAATGTTCTTTGCCTCTGTATTTGTCAATAATCGCCATTGCTTCGGGTTCTACCTTAATGTCGTATAAGGTGCCTGTCTTTGCCCTTCTATACGTTATTCTTCCGTTTTCTATTTTGGTTAAACGTGACAAATCAATCATATTAATACCCATCAAGAAAAAGATAAGAAAAAACATATCTCTGTGTTTGCTTCTTATTTTAGACAAGTTTGCGTGATACAAGGTTCTTAACTGTTCAACTGTCAATGAGCGTTTTCTTGTTTCTTCTGTTTTAATCTGATACATGCTAAACACGTATTCTTTTATTATCCCACGCTTTCTTGCAAAGTTTAAAACAGCACGAATACACCTTAGATTAATGGCGATAGAATTAATGCAGTTCCTATCTTGTCTAAGTTTTTCCGTGTACCCATTAAGCCAGTCTATATCGATATCTTTAAGCTCAAGACTTTCATAATCGCAATATTCTTTAATCTTGTTTATCACGTTCTTATATATGTCAATAGTTGTGGCATTTTCCTTGGTTGCCATAAATGCTTCATATTGCGTTCTGAAAAGCCTTTGTACATTCTCGTTCTCAGTCCCTTTGTTTGAAAGATACAGCAATAGCTTCTTGTTGGAATAGAAACGCATCTTGCCTTCTTGTTGCAATGTCATAATCTTGTCGTTTAGGATAGCTAACTGGCTACCAAGTTTAATGTTTATGATTCTTCTGTCTGCAAGTGATTTTACCCTTTCGTTTTCTGCGTCCCATTCTTCTTCTTTAAGCTCGTAACCAGTAGGTATGTAAATAGCTCCATCTTTTCTTGCTATTTTGTATTTAAGCGGATATTTGCCGTTTTTTAATCTCCGCCGTTTGTCTAATTTAATGGAAACTTTAATCATGTTGTATCTCCTTTCTAATTTGCACGTTTTTTGCACGTTTTTTGTTATTGATTGCGTCTATTCGTTGGTTTTTTAAAACGAGCCAATGCGTAGTTAATATCGCAAAGATAGCTTTTTTCCTTATATATAACAATGTTTTTGTTATTTTATACGCTTATTTAAGAAAAGACTGCACGTTTTTCCGTAATTTACTATGCATCAAGCTTTTACTCTTAACGTATTTTAGGCCTTGCACGTTTTTTGCACGTTTTGATGTTTTGCGTGCTATTTTATTGTAACACAACAACGCACACGATACCATGCTCGAATGTCTGTTGTGTCAACCACAAAGTCAGCATAATTTGGGTTTACAGAACGGCATATTATCTTAGATTCATCTTCCTTTACAGGAAATACATTCTTTACGATAGCTCCGTTTGCAGTGTCTAATACATAAGTGCATCCCCATTCGATAAATGACTGCTCATTGACTTTTTGCACAAAAACCTTGGAACCATTTGGATATTCGGGCGACATACTATCTCCGTTTATTGTCAATGCAAGCGTTACATTTCTGACAGGACAAAGCACCATTTCGCAGTCGTAATTCTTAACTTGACTTTCAAAATTATCAGGTGCTCCACCTTGTGCTGCAATAGGAAGCAACGGAACTATGTAGTTTTCTACCTCGCTACATTTATTATCATCGTTCAGCTTTGAACCCTTGCCTGTTGCCAGCCAGTTGACATTTATCTCTGGGTATTTTTCTTCAAGTATTCTTGCAATTTTGCGTGATACGCTTTGGCAGTTGTAAAAATGGGCGTTGCTTAATCCCATTGATTCCTGCCACCTTACAAGCGACATCCCGTAGTAACGGGCGGCTTCTTTTGCTCTATCTGCTAAAGAACTCATATTAATATTTAAATTTATATAAATTATTAGTGTTTTCTTAGTATAACTAAGAGTTTTTTATTAACTTTGTGGTGTGATACAAGGTAATATCTTGTTCACGACACAAAGGTACTAATAATGTATTAATTTATATATAATATTAAAGTTAAATAATGATAACAATGGGACAAAGAGACAAAGAGCGGGCGGTCTGCGAAAAAGTAGCCTACTATGTAGAGCACGGTTTTAAGAAATCAGAAGCTGTGCGCAAAACAATGGTTGATTTCTGTTATACAACGGAAGCATCAATATACAATATATTGCGGCGGAATAAAAAAACAAATGCCAATGATTAATTGTAGTCCTGACGTAGTGCCTAAAGGACGTTACACGATTAAAGAAGCAGCGTCCAAACTTGGTATCAGTATTACTACTGTATATCGATATGTTGAAAGCAAGATAATTTCTTGTATGATACGCCCCAATGGACAGCGTGTTATTCTTGGTTCTGAGATAATACGTTTTTGGGGTGGAGAATACCTATAATAAATAACGTATATGGAAAAGGAGATACAACAAGCAATAGACTTATTATTGCAACACGGTTATGAGGTTACACCGCCACAATCAGCGACTGAAATCAACAATGAATTTGAACGTTGGTGGAATATGTATAACAAAAAACGAGGAAAAGACAAATGTTTTAAGCGTTGGATGCGAATGTCGAAGAAGGACAGGATAGCTTGTATTACAGCAACACCTGCTTATGTTCGCTCTGTGTCTGAAAAACAGTATCAAAAAGACCCGTTTACGTACCTTAATGGTCGTTGTTGGGAAGACGAAATAATAGACCCTTATGGAGAAGTTGAACAACGAACGGCAATTGAATTTGCAACCAAAGCAGCAGCGATTCTTAACGCAGACTAATGCTGTAGAAAAAATGCTTGCTCGCTACCCTTTGATTAGTCAAAGGAAAGCAGTTATCCAATCAGTATTAGAAGCGGTAACAACGGAAGATGTGGCAATAAGTACCATTGACGCAAGAACAGAAGAAGGCTTGTCTCTCAAATGGATAAAGGCACAATTAATAGATGTGTTTAATTTCTGTGGTGCTTTCGGTGTTGTTAATGATGCGCAGGTGATAATGATTGCAAGGCAGATTCGCACAAGATATTATTACCTAACGCCAACTGAATTAACGTTTTTCTTTGAGCAATTTGCAAGTGGAGCATATGGTGTCCTGTATGTTGGAAAAACTATTAATCCGCAAGTCATATTGCAAGCTATTCGTGTATGCGAAAACGATTTAATAAATCAAAGAGCGCAACTTCAGCAAGAACAGGAAAACAAACAAAAGGAAGAAGAACAACGACTTGTTAGAGAAGGCAAGACAGGCATTAACGCATGGGCTATTTATTGTAAAAAACGTGGTGTAGACAACCAACCTTTGCCGATGCAAGATTTTATAAAAGAAATGCGAAAGCGAAAGTTTAATGTAAAATAAAACAACAATGAAAATTGAATTAAAAACAATGATTCTCCAAAACTTTAAAAAAGAACGGAGCAAGACTATTGATTTTACGCACAATGTCGTTATCAGTGGAGGTAACGAGACTGGTAAGTCTACCATCTATGATGCTTACCTATGGTGTTTGTTCGGTGTTACAAGTCGTCCCGACACGACAGTACAAACCTTAGACAGCAACAACAATGTTATTCATAAATTGGAGACTTCTGTTTCGCTTGTTATTAACTACAATGATGAGCGAGATATTAAAATAGAACGTCGCCTTTCGGAACGTTACAAGGCAGAAAATACGGCAGAGGAGAAATTCTTAGGAACTACACAAGCACGCCTTGTGGATGATGTACCTTATTCTGTTACGGCTTTCAAGGAAAAACTTAACTCATTATGTAATTATGATGATTGGTTTTTACTTTCTAACATTAATCTGTTTTGGGCGTATAAGGTTGATGTGCGCAGAAAGATTCTTATGTCTTTGGCAGGGGAAATCAACGAAGTTGAACTGATGAAGAATTACCCTGCTGTATATAATGCTGTAATGGTAGAAAAGAAAGATTTGTCCGAAATACTTATACAGCAAAAAACAACACGTAAGGAAGCTAATGACGAATTGCAAACCATACCAGCTAAGGTACAGGCACAAGACACATTAAAAGTAGTAGATGATTTTGATGCTGTTGAGGAAGATAAAAAGAAAATTGATTTACAGTTAGCTAATATAGATGCTGCATTGCAAGGAGTTGTTACTAATACGGCAGAACAGCAAGAATACGAAAATAAACTTGCTACAGAAAACGATAAATATAATAAGGCAAGAGAACAGTGGCAGACAAATCATTTCCGAATGGTAGATGAAGCATTCGAAAATGTAACCGCTGCGTCAGAATCATTGCATGAAGCGACACGTCTGCAAAAAGAACATTCAGATATTTATGTTAATAACAAAACAAAAATATCTGAATTAACAAATGAGTTTAACAAGTTAATGCAAGAATGGAAAGATGTTAACGAAAAAGAATTTAACTTTGTCAAAACAGATGTTTGTCCCGTTTGTGGTCGTCCTTATACGGACGAAATGAAGGAACAGGAATACGAAAACGCTGTAAATGAGTTTAATACCCACAAGTCAAATAAATTGACAGAAATACAGAATAAAGCAACTGAAATACATAATCAGATAACTGTGCTTAAGGGTCTTGTCAATACTTACTTACTTGTTACATCTGTTAGTGACAACAATAATATAAAGACAAGACAAGAGACATATAATAATCTTGTCAATAAACGTTCTGAATTGCAATCTCTAACATGGGAACAAAGCAACGAAAAAGCAAATGCTGATGCATCATTACAGGCAATTGTAGCAACTAAGCCGTTACCTGTTGTTGATACTACGCATGAGGAGAACAAACTTAAAAAGAAGGAACTTACAAAAAAACGTGATGATTTAATCAAACGCTTGTCTGGTCGAGATAATAACCAACGTATAGAAGAAGAAAAAGAGAAACTTGACAAACGTTCTCGAAAACTTGCTCAAATTGTGGCAGATTGCAACGAGGTTATTCGTCAGACAAAAGAATACAAGAAAGCTAAAATAACGGTTGTTGAGAGTAAAGTAAATTCGTTTTTCTCACTCATTCGTTGGAAATTCTACGAACAGAATATTACCAATGATGATGAAAAGGAAATATGTAAAGCTATTGACCGCAATGGTGTTGACTACAACAGCACAAACGACGGAACAATCATCAATATGGGCATAGATATTATCAATGGCATTAGCAAAGCAAAAGACATATATGTACCGCTTTTTGTAGACCGAAAAGAGTCTGTAGAAAACGCATTACCTTCGACACAGCAAGCTATTTATTTACAATGTAAATATGGCGAACCTTTTAAAGTAGAAACATTTTAAAAAATACAATTATGGACAACAAAACAGGTATTACAGTTAGTCAGCCGACAACAACAACGCTCAATATGTTTGCGAGCCAAGATAGTTTTAACACAGGTTATAGAATGGCACAGATATTATCAGCGTCTACAATCGTTCCTAAAACATTTCAGGGCAACATCGGCAATACAATGATAGCAATAGATATTGCACAGAGATTGCACACAAATCCGCTAATGATAATGCAAAATGTATATATTGTTTACGGTATGCCTTCTTTTTCGGCTAAATTTCTTATTGCTTGTATCAACGCAAGCAGTCTTTTTGCTACACCACTAAGATATGAATTTGTCGGCGAAGAAGGCAAAGACACTTGGGGGTGCTATGCTTATGTAATTGACAAACAAGGTGAACTTCTGAAAGGTTCGACTATAACAATCGATGTTGCCAAGAAGAAAGGTTGGTATCAAAAAGATGGCAGCAACTGGAAAGTCGAACCCGAGCAAATGCTTCGTTATCGTGCTGCTACTCGTTTCCAAACAGCATACTGCCCGGAAATAACTTGTGGTCTTGCTGTCAAGGAAGACATAGAAGATGGCGAGTATACTGAAATTACAGAAGAAAACATAGACAAACTTACAGAGGAAGAAAATCTTGCACAGGTACAGGAAAAGGAACAAAAAGAAGCCAACACTCAATCTATGGATATGCGAACAGACACCACCACGTCTTCGGAAGAAACGAAACAAACAGAGCAGAAGACGACAAAACAAAAGCCACAAGATAAAGCGGTAAACAAACCGCAGCCTATGGGCAAGCAAGAAATGCCCGATATGTTTAAGCAATAACGCTTCAAATCTTCAAAAACAAAAAAATGTAAAGGGGTAGGGTAATCCTACTCCTTTAACAATTAAAAACATATAGTATGACAATAACAACATTGGGTAGTGGTAGTTCTGGAAATGGCTATGTGTTACAGAATGATACCGAAGCTCTTATAATAGAATGTGGCATAAATTACAAGCACGCCGTAGAAGCTTTAAAAGGCAATGTTGGCAAAGTAAATGGATGTCTTGTTACGCACAGTCATTATGACCATGCAGGTTTTATACAACAGTACGCCAAAGCTTTTAATGTGTATGCGACAAAAGAGACACTTGAAGAACGCAATATAAAGCCCAACACTTTTCATTACTGCCCCATACCTCTATTTAAAGAATTTAAAGTAGGTAATTTTGTAATAAAAGCGTTCGATACGGAACATGACACAAAGGCTCCTTGTGGTTTTATTATTTATCACGAAGAAATAGGTACAATGCTATTTCTTACAGATACACATCACATTAAATATAAATTCAATTTTCCTATTGATTATATATTTATAGAATGTAACCATACAGATAAGCTTGTTGACAATAGTGTAAAAAGTGGCATTATTCCTCGTAAGGTAGGCATACGTGCCAAAGCAACACATATGAGCCTTGAAAGGTGCATAAAGTGCCTTAAGGCCTGCGATACACGTAGGACTAAATCAATAGTGCTTATTCATGTATCTGCCAACAATGGTGACGGCAAAAGCTTTTGTGAAGCTGTGGCTCAACAGACGGGAAAACCAACATATTTCGCAAAAAAAGGTTTTAAACTTGATTTTATTGTTGATAATAATCTGTAATTATCTTTCGCAACAAAGACGTTATTGCCTAATATAAATTTACAACAAAAGAGGAGGTTGTATCACACTTATCAACCTCCTCTTTAATGTTTAACCTTTTATTTACCACCCAATATCTTCCATGCTTTCTCGCCCATAAATGGTGTATCATCATCGTTGAGCCAGTTGATTGCAATTTCGCAAAATTTTATCAACATAACACACCATTCTTCATTAGGCCACCAAGAATAAAGCAGTTTATAATTGTCGGCAATTACATTGTTGAGTACCACGGAAAAATCATACATATTATAACCATTGATTTGTGATTTGTATTCTTTGTAAAGCTCAATAATATCACGTTCAGACACAAATGGTGCATGTATAGTACATCCGTCTATAGTAGTATAATACATTTGTGATATGCGCATTTTTGCACTGCTTTCATCAAAGTGGTTCCCTATTATAGCCTTGTGGATAGTTGCTTTTAATACTGTTTTTTCGTCGTTACTCAAACGTTTATTGAGTATATTCTCAATAGATGCAATAGCATTGTTCTTTGCTTGTTCGTCTTTACAAGCATAAATGTCGTTAAATAAGTCTGTCATAGTGCAATAGGTTTTAATTATTATCTGTTATTTTATAAAGAATTGAATATCTTTTCGCAAAGCTCGCCCATTATATAACAGGGTTTTTCGCTTTGTAGGTCTATCCCGTCGTGACTGCAAATATGTACCACTACATGAAACAACTCATGTGCAATGGTGTTCACTATACTTGCATGGTCTGATGATTTGCCAATAGCAACAACGCTTCGTCGTTTCTTTACGTTAGAGTAAGTAAGCCCACGGTCGTTGCTGTCTTTTAACAAATGTCCGTAGGCTTCGGTTAGCGACTCGCCATTGCAATCTATATCTTCCAATGCGCAGCATATCTCATTTGTATTATTGGCAGTATACCCGATAAAGCATAGTACACTCCATCCGTATTGCGCCAAATAAATCTCATACCTAATCATAATACATCTTCCCAAGGTATAGGCATACCATTGTGGCAGCAGTCGGCATAGAAGCGATTAAATACGAAGCCGTCTTTCTGGTCAACATCATCTATTGTGTCCTTTACATAATGAGCCAAGCTCGCTTCGTCTTTAATGGACTTGCCCCAAAAGTCAGCCTTACACATATTTGCAACATACACGTGGTCGTAGCCCACAAGGTTTTCAAGGGTCAGTCCATTGGTCTGCATTATCTCCTCCACCTTGTCCTTGCTAAAAGGCTCAATCGGTTCTTCTTTACCGCTTGCCTTGTTTACCTTACGCATATGGCTAACAGCCCAGTCGCACATCTTTTTGTTGAAGTGATAGCCGTTATATCTGAGATAAGCTATCATTCCTTCTGGCTTCATGTCGTAGACATCTAAAGGCATTCTACATTTTTTCATAGTCTTATCTTTTTTAAGACAGGTAAGGAAACAATATTCCCTACCTGTCGGTTATTACTTAGTAGCGTCTGCCACCACCATAGTAGCCGCCACCATAACGTTCTCCGTAACGTCCTTCATCGTCGTAGTCCATGCCACGCTCGTAGCGTCTGCGCTCGTCACGTCCCATGTCCCGATAGTCTGACATGGGTGAACGCTCACCCATACGACCTTCGCTTTGTCTTATGCTTTCGATGCAGGACATTACCTTACCACCGTATTTAAGCATTTTCTCGGCGTTTTCAACAAGCTCGTCAAACTTGTTTTCTGTAATCTCAACCATATACATAATGTACAATTTTTAAGTGTTACCAGTCGACTTCTTGTTCAAGGCTCTTTGTAGCATAGTCTCAATGTTCGACAGCGTGCCTTTCATGCCGCTCACATCGGCTTCAAGGTTGCCTATCCTCTGTTCTTGCGCCTTCTCCTTGGCTATCTGCGGATTGAGGACACCCAACATCTGCTCACAGTTCTTTACCACTTTTTCATGGTAGTCCTTACTGTCAAGCACCTCTTTAGAGTGTCTGAGCATCGCTTCTACCTCTGCGCTCATAGCCTCACGGCTCTCAGATACAACGAGGTCTCCCGAGTTAGCAATCTGCCCATTTGACGGAAGTTGCTTAAATTCTGCTTCTCCATCTTGCATTTTAACCTTTACATCAACGGTTGTTTCCATTGGTTGAGGGTTAAACTGCCCAGGCTGATATGAAGGAAACTTGGGTTGCGGATTGCTTACGCTTACCACTTGTCCTATTTTTAATGTCGGCTCACCCGACTTGTCAAGCACATAAAATATGCTATTAGGTCTTAATCCTTGAAACATAGAAGTCGAATTTTAACTTGTTATACAATACCCGTCATAAGTTGAAGGGTGTTAGTGTCTCTCTCGAACCACAACTGATATACACCAGTTCCGGCTACATCGGCAACGGTCAGTGCTGCTCCGTTGAACTTGGTAACTGCCTGTGTCGTGCCGTTGGTCTCAAAGAGGATTGGCAGCGTGCCTGTTGTGCCTGTCGGTATTGCCTGTAACAGATTTACGAAAATCGTTCCTCTGTAGTTTGCATTAACGAAAGCGTGGTTCTTAAATGTAAACACCACGTTCTCAGCATTTACCTTTACACCAGTAGAGCCTATCGCTGCCGAACCTCTCCTGTTGACCCATGAAAAAGGATAGCCCCAAATCATAGTCATGTCCTCCCATTACACATTAGTTCCAAAAGCCAGCACCATTCACGGCGTTAAAACCGTACAATCCCATCTGGGCGGCCACGCAGTTAGGAACAGCTGTAAACGGGCTGTATGCCACCGTTGCAGTCTCGGGCAATTTGCACTTAATTCCCGCTACTTCTTGCTGCAAACCTGTCAGTACAGCATTTATAGGTGCTATAGCTTGACCTACAATCTGCGAAGTCATAGCCGAAGATTTGAAGGTGCTGTTCTCCTCACGCAAAGCGTCAATCTTGTTCTGCATTTCACGCATCTCAGCCTGTTTCTGACCGTTTACGATAGTCTGAGTGCTGTCCTTGATAGCGTTATGCAAGTCGCAGGTCTGACGCTGTGTCTCATAAGCGACATTTGAGAAACCACGCTCCTGACCAACAGCCACGTTGTTGATAGCGTTTGTTAAAGCACCTGTCTGCTGACACATTGCCAACTTCACATTACCGTCCATTGCGGTGATGGCGTTGTTGGTCTTGCAGCAACACTCAGCCAACTGTGTAGCGATAGCGTTATTGCCCTGCATGAGAGCGGTGATAATCTGGTTAGTGTTCAAACCCATCTGATTACCGATGTTGCATACCTGCTGACCCAAGCTGTTGATAGCAGCCATTACAGCATCGCTCGAAGTGTTGAGGGCTGTTGCCAAGCTCTGAACATCATAACCATTGCGCTGAACAGCTTGCATGATAACGGCTGTGTTTGCGTCGTTGTTGAGCACAGGAACAACGCCACCCTGTCCGTTAGGCATCATACCGCCACCAAAACCACCGCCAAACAAATTACCTCTACCCATAATGATAAAGAGCAACAGGATTGCGAACAGATTATCACCCCAACCATTGCCGTTGCTCTTGCCATTGCAAAGGGCAAACAAGCTTGGGTCTACGCCCTGCTTCTGCATGAGTGCTGGGAGCATAGCCAGAATGCTATTAAGACCGCCACCAGTAGTAGGCCCATTCTCTCCGAATACGTAAGTTTTACTCTCCATAATAACAATCTTTTTTCAGTTTTTACCTTAATAGATTTACTAACACTAATGTAACGTTACAGACACAAAATTAGCGTGTTACGACAAATAAAGCCATAACACGCTCACACTTTTTATTACTGCTTGTAAATCAGTTATTTAGGTTGATAGCATATGCTATCATTTCTTATGCTTATTTCTTATAAAAGGTAGTATATCCCATTTCTTCCACCATCTTACGTGTCCTCCAACGTCTTGTTGTCCATTTGGTATGTCACCACGTTTTACCATTCTATTTAATGTTGCTTCACTTACTCCGAGTTTTCGTTGTACATCCTCTTTAGACATCATAGGGTTCATTATGTTGGGCAAATAATCTTCACACAGATCTTCTATATCCTCGTCAGACATTCCGCAAGCTGTTACCTTTTCTCCGTTTTTCTGTTGTTCCCACGCCTTCATGCAGCTCTCATACAGAGATTTCAGAATGAGAGCCAAGGTGTAGTAATTAAAAACCTTCTTTTTCATATTCTTAGCCTTTAGAAAAAATCTTTTTGCCTATTCTTGTTTTCGTAAAGAACCAATCTGCCGTCCAATATAGGTAGAACACTCCTGTCATAACAATAACAGACATACACGACATTACCATTTCTTTTGTGGTATACCACGACCAATACGTGAGGTGTATTGCATTGACACCGAAGTAGTAGAAGAATGGTATTCTGTAAAACCAACATAACCAGAAGAATCTGCTAAACAGTATAAGCACCATTGGCAGCAGATACAATAACACGTAAATAAATGTGTAGCTTGGCCAGTGTTCGGAATGCACGATAAACATTTCTCTCGGATTCTGCGAGAAATCCCACATGGCAAAACTATGCCACACCATTATACATATAGGTAGCCACTTAGTCATCCATTTTATAAATTTTAGTAGCCTTCTCGAATAGCTGTTACCACTCATTATTAACAGCGAGATAACCTCGCTCACATCCATTCCATCCAAAACTGCAAGGATATCCATTTTCTTTTCATCTGTCATACGCATTAAGTTTAAATCTATTGTTGTCGTTGCAAATATAACTAAATGATATAATTATTGTATTTATTTTATTA
>ERZ1034917.824-NODE-824-length-24178-cov-11.996767_pt1 | contig 24178 bp, 17 predicted proteins | sample MGYA00520605_ERZ1034917 | MGnify/ENA primary metagenome ERZ1034917 (study PRJEB33766, sample SAMN09781784) | gut metagenome | biome: gut microbiome | host: Homo sapiens | place: Madagascar | study: EMG produced TPA metagenomics assembly of the PRJNA485056 data... | reverse complement strand
ATCTCATGCCGACATCAAAAAATCGTTTTCAGGCCAAAAGGCCAAAGTAAAGAGCTCTGGCAGATGCCAGAGCTGAAATCACAGTTCTGAGAACCGAAAACGCCGCGTTGAAAAAACAGAACGCCAAACTTGAATATGAAAACACTTGGCTGAAACGTCAGATTTTCGGTTCCAAATCAGAGCGTTTTTTGCCGGTGACCGACCAATCCGTTTTGTTGCCTGGATTTGATGAAACAAGTGAATCGGCGGTCTCAGCCGAGTTGCAGACTATTGCGGAGCATACGCGGAAAGTCCGAGAGAAAAACGGTTGGGAGGAAATTCCTGCCGATCTTCCCCGCGAGGATCGGATCATCGATATTCCGGAGGAAAAACGTCAGGGAATGGAGTTGATCGGCTATGAGGATTCCGAACGATTGGCGATCCGCAGCGGCTTGTATGTGATCCGCTACCGCCGGACGAAATATGCGGCTCCGGGAGATCCGCTCCAAGGCGTTCGAACGGCCCCTGCGCCAGGTGATTATTTCAACAGTCCGAGCGGCAAAACCAAATATGACGTCTCCATTCCTGCGAAAGTTATCGCCGATAAAACCGAGCACCGATTCCGCTGGAACACCAGGTGAAAATGTTTGCAAGTGAGGGAGTCCCAATCGCCCCGTCCACGCTGGCGCATCTTTTCAAAAGCGGAGCCCAGAGCCTTAAGGTTCTTTATGACCGGATGGTGGAACTGATTATGAAGTGTGAGATACTCCATGTTGATGAAACCTTCCTGAAGCTGGCTGTTCCCGGCCACGGAAAATGCAAGACCGTTTATTTCTGGTGCAGAATGACAGGGGTCGGTCCGCCGATGGTGGCTTTCCATTTTTCTCCATCACGCTCACAGGATGTTGCTCAACTGTTGCCGGGCGATTATTCCGGAACGATTATTCGCGATTCCTATATCGGCTATGAAAAGCTTGCCTGTGAAGCCGCTTGCTGCTGGGCTCATTATAGACGGCGCGTATTCAATGCCATAAAGCAGGTTTTGTTAAAAGCACGCGGATGCTTGACATGATTCGCGATCTCTACCGGATTGAGCGAGCAGCCAGAAATAAAGCCGAAGCCAAAGGCTCTGAAACAGCATTATTTCAAGCTCGAAAAATCGCACGCCGGGATTCGCGTAAAATTGTTGACGATATCTTTGCGCTTTGCCGGGAATGGCAACAGAATGAGTTGCCGTCCTCGTCATTGGCAAAAGCCGCAACTTATGCGCTGAATATTGAAAACGAGCTCAAAAAGTTCCTTGATGATCCCAAATTGAATCTTGACAATAATCCCGCCGAGATTCAGATGAGGAGAATTTCAATCGGAAGACGCAACTGGCTTTTCACCGGAAGCGAGACTGGCGGACAGAATCTGGCGATCCTCTTCTCCTTCGCCGCGACCTGCAAAGCCAATGCCGTCAACTATCGTCAATGGCTGGAAGACGTTTTGATCCGCATCAATACCACGCCAGCATCGCTGATCGACACGTTGCTTCCTCAAAACTGGAAATTTCAACCCCGCTCCGAGATATCCCGTTAAAGCCACGCAAACGCACGTTTGAGCAAGTGTAACAGGGGTCCCTCATTCTCCGGTCAAGACGAAAAATCCGTTCCGGTGCATTCAATGGTAAAAAATCACGACCAAAAATTTTGCTCCGCACGCCTCTGCCATGGGGATGACTGGGGACTTACATTACTGGGTTGTGCCGTCAATAGATGTGTACTATATTATGTAAACGTCAAAAAGGATTAGGAAAAATGGCGAATGCATACGAACAACATGATATATCGGATGAATCTTGGGCTAAAATCAATTTTTTGCTGCCGGGGTGCAAAGGAACTTGGAGAGGCAATGCACGCGATAATCGACAATTTCTAAATGTCGTTTTTGGTATTTTACGAACGGGTGAACCTTGGTGTAATGCCCCTCGTTTTTCAAAGGCGGCATTACGTAGAAGCAGTCAAAAAATGAAGATTTCATTTTTTGAGAATCCTTTACGCCGCCCGATACTCTCTCATACAGCCGATGCCGTTTTTCTGACGACCGCGCTTCATGTGCCCTGTCTCTCTCTGCGGTAATGAACCGGTGGAACTCCGGAAAAGTTTTTGAACGCTTTGGAAAAATGATAACGGTCGGCATATCCTGTTTCCTGCGCAATTTCATCCATTGTTTTTTCCGTATGATGGAGCAGCCAGGACGCCCGGAGCATTCTGAGCTCAAAGAGGAAGAAATTCGGCGTTTTCTTCGTTTCCCTCATGAAGAGCCGGTAGAAACTGTTGCGCGACATATTAACACGTCGGCAGAGTTCGCTATTCGTCGGCGGTGAATCCAGTTCGCTCTCCATGATTGCCACGGCCTTTGCGATTCTCGGATCAAGGTTATCCCGTGCTGAATTCAGAAAATCCTCCGGAGAAATCAGACTGAGATAATGCGATACAATGCCTTGAATTGCCATCAGGCGCGATGTCTCATCAGACAAAGACAGAAAATGAGCCAGTTCCGACCTGAGGAAAGCGGGCGGGAAGGTATAGATTCTGCGTCGGACATTATCGAACTGCGCTCCGATTTTGAAATTTACAGAGAAATGCGGGACAACCCGATCAAGTTCCGTCGAAGTCGCAATATGGGACGGGATCAGGAACACATCCCTGGAGGTCAGCGAATAAACAGTATTCTGAAAAATGATCTTTGCGCCGTTTGCCTGATTCCAGTAGAGACGCCAGTATTGCCCGAAATTCCGGGGATAATTCCATTCCCTGAGAATATGAAAGGAATAGTTGCAGATTTCCAGAACAGGAAACGACGGCGCCCCCTGCCGGTTCTGCGATTCCTCACGCTCCCAGAGCAGCGGAGCAATTTTTCTGATTATGGAACAATTTGACATTGAATAGATACGATATGACATTTACAATTTTTCAAATCTAATTATAATATATGCATGAAACACAGGATGTCAAGGTATCATGCGCAACTTTTCTTTTTCGGCAAACGAGAGAAAAACAGTACGGAGATGATACCTTGGTTTGGGATCATTTGAAACCAATTTAAGAACGAAAATGGAGTTTTCGCAAAGATGAAACAGAGAACACTGTTTTTCAATCACGGGAAACGCCGGAGGGCAACGAGGTCATATTTTACCCTTATCGAACTTCTGGTCGTTATTTCAATCATAGCCGTTCTTGCGGGAATGCTGCTTCCGGCATTGAACAAAGCAAAAGAAACGGCAAAACGAATCGGCTGCCTGAGTAATATCAGGCAGATGGGACTTTGCATCATCAATTACGGAACGGACAATCATGACATCATCGTGCCTTATGCGGTCAATGACGAAACCAGAATCTCCCGTGGGGTGGATGGCCCGGACAATGCGCCATGGATATTTACAATTCGGCGATGGCTGCCTTTCAAAGTGTCTCATCCGGCAGCCTATTACCCGGAATCCGAAGGGAAAGGCATGTTCCCGATGGCAAACGGAATCTTTAAATGTCCGGCAATCGGTCGCCTTCCCGAATCAATAGGAGATATTCCGTATGGAATGCCGAATAGTTTCATCGGTGGCGCAGTACCATCTGACGGATGGGGACAATCCTTTTCCCGCTATGTTCCCAGAAAATTTACGGATATTCTGAGCGTCTCGGGAAAAGTCCTGCTTATGGATGCCGGCATGGTCTCATACAATCCTTATGTATATTGCCATCAAGGAGGATTTTCCACCACGCCGGCGGATCACTCTACATCGCAGGGTTTCGGCGTATACCTGTTTTGGCCCAACGGCCAGGGAATCGCAACCCGGCGGCACAGACAATCCGCCAATGCAGTCTTCTGCGACGGTCATGCCTCCAACATCTCCTATTCTGAATTGAGAAGCGAAGCCGTCAAATACGACAATATGTACTCCGGAATGCTGTGGGGCAAAGACGGACTCCGCAAGTAAGCAGCAGAAACAACACAAAACCAAATCATATAGAAAGGAACTGAAAAATGATGAATCTGAAGAAAATGACCGCCCTGTTTGCCCTGTGCTCCTTTGGACTCGGAGCCGCCGAAGTTTCCATGCTGAATCTGAACAGGATCGAATCTTCTCAGGGACTGCCGGCCGGCTGGTATCCGAACAAACGCCAGGAATTTTCACCGCTTCCGAAAGTAGAATTTCCCGTCGAACAGGACGGGAAGGCCATGCATATCTCCAATATTCAGGGGCGGGAAGGCTGCCATTTCGACAGTTACAGAGTCATTCCGGCGGAAAAGGGTGGCAAGCTGGTTCTGACGATCCACGCCAAAGGCCGCGGGACAGGCGTGTTCACCGTGCAGGCTTACAGCGGAAAAAAGTGGACGGGGCATATCGGCATCAAGACGTTTGCGATTCCCGCCGAGTGGCAGAGCGTCAAGGTTGAGTTCGACATCCGCGATCTTGATCCCAAGGCGCCGACCTCCGGAGTGATCTGCATGTTCGGAGCGAAAAACGGTTCGGAACTCTTCATACGTTCCCTGACCTCAGATGTCGTTGCCGGTAAATGACGAGGAGCAACATGAAAAGACTGTTTCACTTCCTTCTGATGATCTCCACCGTCTGTCTTGCCGCAGCGGAAACGGAGATGATCGATCTCGACACGATCAATCCGAGCTTCAATACTCCAATGAGCTGGTATCCGAACAAAGGAGCCGCCTTCACCCCATTGCCGACGGTGACTTATTCCGTCGAACAGGGCAGAAAGGCCATGCGCATTTCCAATGTTCAGGGCAAGGACGGCTGCCGCTTCGACTGCTACCGGAATTACCCGGTGCTCAACGGCGACAGGATCATCCTGACCGCTGAAGTCAAGGGCAAGGGCAAAGGCATATTCACCGTGCAGGCTTACAGCGGGAAAAAATGGATGGGACATATCGGGATCAAGGATTTCAAGGTTCCCTCCGAATGGGACAGGGTTCAAGTCAGCTTTGACATCGTCGATCTTTCCGAAAAGGATATGACAGACGGTGTGATCTGTATGTTCGGCGCCGGAAAAGGTTCGGATTTTCAACTTCGTTCGCTGAAGTTTGAACGGGTGGCGGAAATCGCCGGAAATACGGCATTTCCCAATATCTGGACGGCTTTTCTGCCGATGGATGCGGACTATCAGCCGACGAAACAGGAACTGACTTCGATCCCCGCAGCGCTGAACGGTGTGAAACCGCGCAAGGTTCAGTTCGCCGGAGGCGAGCATGACTTCAAACCGGATTTCGAAAACAAGCCGGGGCCGCTGCCGCACGGCGCGGGAAACTGCGCTTGGCTTTTTGCCGAGATCAATGCGCCGCAGGACGAAGATTACACGATCGGTGCGGGGGCGGACTGGTGGATGCAAGTCAATGTGAACGGAAAAGCGGTCATTGACACGCTCAAGGATGGTAATACGCATCATCCTCCGCGCATCACCGACCATAAGACCACAGTCCGGCTGAAAAAAGGCCGGAATCTGCTGGCTGTCAAATACGTAACCGGTGCGGGAAGTTCGGTTCTGGCGCTCGGAGGCCCCAATGAACTGCGGGGTGTCGGACAGAAAATACGCATTGTCGAGGAACTGTTCAAAGACGACTTTGAAAATGCGCAGGCCAGACGTCCCGGCAATCCGCAAATCATTCAAGGAGAATACAGCTACGCCCTGGTCGGCCCCTCACGGCAGGGCGTCTATACGACAGCCCGGAAATTGGCATTCGAGCCTGCGCGCAGTGAATACACGATGCCCAAGATCGCATCCGGGAAATCGTTCGGGATGTCGTTCCGGCTGATCCGTTTCGGCAAAGACGACGCACGACTTGCGTTCCGGTTCTCCGATCCGAAAACCGGAAAATCCTGTGTGCTGGAATTCCTCTCCCGCACAGGCGGCGACCTGGAGATCAACATCCTTGACAACGGAAAAAATGCAGGTTCGTTCCGGTATCCCGCGAAATGGATTCCCATGGATGTGATGTTCAGCGCCACGGCGCTGGGGGAATACAAACTCGCACTGGAAACACTGGTGGACAGTTCGGTTCGGAATTATTCCGGCAAAAGCACATTTTTCGCCGACATCAATGATGCCATGTTCCGGATTGATGCGGTTCTGGAAACGCTTGGAGGTAAATCCGCGCAGGTTCTGCTGGATGACTGGATCTGCGGTTATGCCATGCCCGACCAGATACGGAAAATGATCCCGATGGATATCCGGGTGGAAGATACTTTCGATCCGAAAAAAGCCGGTTGGAAACTGATCCTTGATGAAGAGTTCGATGGAGACAGTCTGAATCCCGACCTCTGGACCCGCACCTTTGCGATGAAGGGAATCCAGTTGAAAGACGGTTTTCTCGAACTGCGGGCGACCCGCAAACCGGCGGGCAACGGCAAAGTCATTTACGAAACCAATGGTTTCTCCACCGTAAAAAAATATTCCTACGGATATTATGAAGCGCGGGTGCGCGTGCGCGACTGTTCCGGCTGGATCACCGCTTTCTGGCTTTACGGCGGACAGACCGGCAACTCGTATCTGGACGGAATGGAAGTTGATGTTTACGAGGATTATTATGTATTTCCCGGCAAGCCCCTGCTGGATTTCAATTTTCACGGTTTTGTCGGCAGAGTCATGAAGAGCTGGAACTATGTGGCAACACTGCCCGGCTCCAGCCGGGATTTTTATACGATCGGCTGCAAGTGGACGCCGTTTGAGATTACCTATTACATCAACGGCAAGGCAATCCGTTCCACGGCAAACCACAGCCCGCATAAAACCATCACATACGACGCATTGAATCACCGGAACGGCTTTGCTCCCCTCCATCTTTGTTTCTATGGGAAAATCACCGCGGAATACGGTGCGGGAAAACCGATTGAAGACAAGGGGGAATTTCCGGATGTATTCAAGATCGATTATGTGCGCGTCTGGGAGTATCCCCGGCAGGAAGACCCCGTCGTGAAATGGACCCGGAGGGAACAGCCGCTTATCGTCGAACCCGGCGAAAAGTTTGAACTGGAAGCGGATGTCACACCCAATCCCCGGACAAACTCCCCGATCAAAGGCGTCTACCTGTTCGACAGCGGATGCCTGATCGACTACAAGGACAAACCGCCGTATAAATTCACGGTCTCCATTGATGACAAATACTATTCCGGCACCAACTACATGCGTACCGGCAGGTCACGCGAAAAGCCGAATCTTCAGAGCGTGCTGCATGCCTATGCAATCTATGCTCAGGATGCGCGCGGCAGGGTCGGTCATACCAACGCGGTTATTAAGATGACCCGCCCCCAGAAAAAATCCACGCCGTATCAGGGAAAAGCTCAGGTCATTCCGGGACGGGTAAACCCCAGTTTTTATGATGAAGGCGGCAATGGAGTCGGTTATCTGGATGACAATGTGAATGTCAACGGAAAGGCCGGGTTCCGCAAAGACGAAGGCGTGGATACCAACGGCGAATGGATCGGCCATACCATTACCGGGGAATGGGGCAATCTGACCGTTGACATCAAAAAAGCCGGAAAATACCGGGTGGAGATGGACTACGGGGCACCCGACACCTGCGGAGGTAGCATGCTGATGCTGCTGGATGACGAAAAACTGCTCGGCACCTTCGAAATGCCCGGTCGCGGCAGCGGCTGGGGCGGCCTCAAGACCGGACTGCGGAATATCGAACTCCCTGCCGGACGGCATACTCTGAAGCTGATCGTGATTGGTGCATACAACTATTCCTGGCTGACATTCAGCGAGGAAAAATAGAGGATTGCAGAAGAATGTCTGATTTCTCCATCCGAAAACCGCCGGAACCGGTATTGCCGGCGGGGAGTTCGGTGCCTCCCCCCGGCGGGAAGATTGTCCGTGACGGCGATAAAATCGCGTTTGTCGGCGACTCCATCACCAATTTCGGCAACCGTCCGGACGGATTCATCCATCTGGTCATGGAGGCTCTGGAACAAGCCGGACTCCGGAATCTCTCCTTCCTTCCGGGAGGAGTCAACGGGGATCGTTCCAATCTGGTGCTGAAGCGCCTGCCCGGAATTCTCGCGCAGAAACCGGATCTGGTCATTCTCCAGGTCGGCGTCAATGACGTGGGCTGGGGCGAACAGGGAGGAGTCAGGCTGCCGCAATACAAGACGAATATCCGGAAGATGATCGGGCTATGCCGCAATGCGGGGGCGCGAATACTGCTCGTCACGCCGTCCATGCACTCGGAGAATCCGGAAGCGGAAAATAACTGCAGGCTCTCGGCATACTGCGATTTCCTGCGTGCCGAAGCCGCCGGAAAGCGGCTTCCGATTGCAGACTGGAACCGGGAAATGCACCGTGTTCTGGCGGAGGGAAAAATCCCGGGCGAATCGGGTCTCCTGCTTACCATTGACCGTTTGCATCTGAATGGTTACGGGAATCTCCATTTGGCGCGGACGATTCTTGCCTCATCAGGCATGGAGCAGGAATTGACGGATCGCCTGTCCGCGCAATGGCGCCGGCGTCCTTCCATGGCTCCCGTGCTGAATGCCTGGTATGATCCGGCGTGGAAGATCAGCATGGAGGATTATGAAATTCTTTTCCGGGCGGCTCATGCCCGGGGGCTTACAGTGGAAGCGCTGATGAAACGGCTGGTCGACGACTATATTGCCGGGGAGAAGAAAAAAGAGGTTCAAAGATGATGCCATTCAAGTTCGGAAAACTGGCGGGAGGATTTCTTGCGCTTGCAGCACTGACGGCCGCCGGAGCTCCGGTCAAAGTTCCGGTTCCGGCGGAAAACAACGGGAAAGTGCCGGGCTGGACTATCCGTGCAGACGGCAAGACGGATGTATCCGGCGTCGCAGGCGGCTTCCGTTTCCATTCTCCGGAAAAAACCGTCATGGTGTCCGCTTCGGAAAAGTTTCCCGTCGCGGATTTCACCAGAGTGACGATCCGCGCGAATTTCAAGGGAACGGGAACAATCCAGCTGGGATTTCATGTTTACGGCAGGAAAGGTTACATCTGCACGTTTCCGGGCAAAAAGCTGAAACTTGATTCTCCGGATCAGTCCGTTCCATTGGAGTCCGTGCAGTTGCCGGGCGGCTGTTCCGGGGAGAACGCCCCAGGAGACGGCAAACCTTTTTTCGGATTGCTCTGCGTATATGCGCATCCCGGAACGAAAGGCGAAATTACGGATTTCTCCTATGAGACGGGGAAATATATCCCCGACCCGGAAGCGCCGATTGCTCCGCCGGGGAAACGCCCGGACGTTCCGCCCATGCAGCATCGCCTGGTTCCGCCTGACACCATTTACGCCGTGGAAGGAGTTGAGATGAACATCTATTTCGACAATGTGTTTCTGAGTGTCAATCCGTCCGCCTACGTATTTGACGTGGACTGTCCGAAGGGAAACAATTTCGGCAGGAAATGGAGTTTCACTCCTGCCGGAAACGATGTCGGCGTGCATTCCCTGACCCTCCGGGTCATCAGCGATCACGGGATGGCGGTCTGCAAGACCGTCCGGCTCATGGTGGCTCCGGCGGATGCGGGGAAAGGACGCAGAATTTCCCTGCTGATGGTCGGGGACAGCATTACGGATGTGACCGCATTTCCGAAACGTGTACATTCGCTGTTCCATCAACCCGGCAATCCGGAGCTGACGATGGTTGGAACCCGTCCGGCTCCGTCCCGCAGCGGTTCCATGGCACATGAGGGATACGCGGGCTGGGCATGGGAGACCTTTCTGCGGAGCGGGCCGTTTGTTTCCGGCAGAAACGGCGGAACAGAGCTGGATATTCCCGCATACTTTGCAAAATGCAATAACGGCGCCGCACCTGATTTCATTACGTTTCAGCTTGGAGTGAACGATGTTTTCGGTTCCGACGACTTCCGGATTTACAATGCGCTGCATCATATCGAGCGCAGCATGGAGAGGCTGGTGGATGCGTTCCGCAAGGCGGCTCCGAATGCTGTGATCGGCATCGGGCTTCCCACGCCGTGCGCATCACAAGACGGCATGGGAAGGGTTTACTGTTGCGGACAGACAAAATTCCAGTATGCGAAAAACCGTCTTATGCTGAGCCGTATGGTCATGCGCAAATACGGCGGCAGCCAGGATCCGAAAATCCGGGTCATCCCGATGTATCACAATCTGGACTGCGAATATAATTTCCCGATGCAGGAGTATCCCGTCAATGCGGGGGCAGCGGAAAAGATCAGCATGCCCAGAGACGGGCTTCATCCGGCTCCCGCCGGCGGCAATCAGCTTGGAGACACGTTTTTCGCATGGTTGAAATGCCATCTGCATGAGGGTGAATAAGTTTCATTTTGAAATCTGAAGAAAGGTTGAGTCATGAAGACAAAGTATGCGCTCTTTTACGATTTTCACACAAGCACGGTAATTCCCGACGTCGGAAAAAACTTCGATGTTGAAAAATTCACCGACAACCTCAGGGAATGCGGGATCGATTTTCTGACATGGCATGCACGCTGCAATCAGGGCAATGCCTATTATGATACGAAATACGGTTACCGGCATCCGTCGCTGGAGTTTGATCTGTTCGGCAGAATCGCCGAATCCTGCCATGGAAAAGGCATCCGGATCAGCGCGTATCTCAACGGAGGCCTCAGCGATGAGGAGCTTCTGCGCAATCCTTCCTGGATGCGCATTGCCCCCGACGGACATTGCCTCACGAAAGAGCGTCCTTCCGCGGAAATGAGAGCGGCATGTTACAATTCCCCCTATCGCGAACACCTCAAGAACATGGTGCGCGAGCTTGCGGAAAACTATCCGGTGGACGGTTTCTTCTTTGACTGCATGGGCGCCTACTACACCTGCATCTGCCCGACCTGCACGGCAGAAATGAAGCGCAGAGGAATAGACTTCCGTGACGAAAAAGAGATCACGAAGTTCACCTGCGATTCCATTCTGAAACTGGCGAAGGAACTGCATGCAGTGATCCGTTCCGTCAATCCCGGACTGTTTTTCTTCCTGAACGGGGCATGGGAAGAGGAAATGATCGGGCTCAATACCCAGCTGGAATGCGAATGCCTGCCGCCATGTGCGGAACTGGGATACGATTATCTGCCGGTGCAGGCTCATTACCTGCGCACGATTGCGGGAGACAATTCCGTACTCTGCATGACCGGACGTTTTTATCACTGGGGCGATTTCGGCGGTCTCCGCAAGGAAGAGAGCCTGGAATATGATCTTCTCTACGGACTGGCAAACGGAATGCGGCCGGAAATCAGCGATCATTTTCATCCGCGCGGGGACAACTATCCGGAAGTGTTCGACCTGATCCGCAGAACTTATGAAACGGTAAGACAGTATGACCCGTGGTGCCTGGATGCGGTCAACCGTCCTTCCATCGCGGTGGTTTATGGAAGCGGCGGCTCTGAACTGCGGACGGATGTTTCCCTGAAAGCGGCGGTGCGCATGCTGTCGGAGTTGAAACTTCAATTCAATGTCGTAACGGAAAAGTCCGCCTGGGATCAGTACGAACTGCTGGTTTTTCCGGACAATGTCCCGTTTTCCGATGAAACGGCACGCCGCGTCCGGGTTCATCTTGAGCGTGGTGGCTCCGTGATCGCCACAGGCAATTCCGGTCTTGATCCCGAACTGAAAGGTTTCGTAATTGATTCCTGGCCGGTCATCTATCTTGGCCCCACACCGCACAATCCGCTGTATTACGCGCCGGAAGGACCGTATGCGGAGGGATTACCGCATTTCCCGCTTTCCGTTTATGCATCAGGAACCGAAGTTCGGGAAGCGGACGGTGCGAAGACGGAAATCTGGAGCGTCAAGCCCTACCATAACCATGAATGGGACGGCATTCACTCCAACTGGTATACGCCGCCGCAGGAAAAAACGAATTCACCGTTCCTGGCATTCAAGGGACGCATTGCCTATTGCAGCGGCAGAATCTTCGAGGGATATTTCAAGCGTTCACCATATCAGACGCGGCTCCTGCTCGGAAATATCATCCGCCGTTTTATGCCGAACCCGAAGTTCCGCTCCTTCACACTGCCGAGCTACGCACGCGCATTCGTCCAGTACAAAGGGGAACAGGAACTTCTGCACGTGCTGGTCTACACGCCTGAACTGCGCGGGCTGTCCGTTGCACTGGAGGAGCGCGGAACTCTGGTGAACAGCGAACTTTCCATGCGGATTGACGGCAGACCGTTCAGAAAGGTCTATCTCGCCCCGGACCGTCAGGAAATTCCGTTCACGGTGGAAGATGGATACTGCAAGGTAAACCTGCCGCTGCTGCAAGGCCATGCTCTGCTGGTATTCGAGAAGTGAAAAAATGAACGAACGCGCACGTGAACGGATCATCAGACGGCAGGACTGGCGCTGCGAAAACGCCGGGAAAGACTGGCGCGACGGGCTGCTGCTGGGCAACGGCAATCTCGGCGCGGTGGCTTATGCGCCGGGACATCTGGAATGGGTGTTGAACAAGGTAGACGTGTTTGACCCCACTGTGGAAAAAGCATTGCTGGACAGGAGACTCCCCCATGCGGCTTTTCTGCGCCGCATCGAAAAGATGTCGCCTAAAAACACCTTGTTCCTGAACGAAGCGGAGGCCGCGCCGGTTTCACGCAAAGCCATCCGCGATACGGTCAGCGCGGGGATACTGCGTCTGAGGTTCTGGCAGGGAACAGGCTGGAGTTCACCCGCCATGCCGAAAACCGGACAGCATCTCTCCCTGTATGACGGCGAACTCTTCGAAGAGATGAACGCCCATTCGTTCCATCCTTGCCTGAAGATGTTCATTCCTCGTGGTACCGGACTCCTGTGCATACGGATCACCGAGTCCGGCGCACCGGGCAGGATACATATTCTGGAACTGGTACGCCCCTGCAATGAACAGCTGCCTGCCCCGGAGCGGCACGGAAACGGCAATACGCTGGTCATGAACCAGAGGCTTTTTGACAGCCCCATGTCCTATTCCGCAGCAGTCCGTATCCTGCCGCACCGCAGTGAAGAACGTGTCCGCTTCGGCAATGCCGGCGAGATGCTTCAGAATGGCGATGCGGATATTCTGGTTTCAGTCAAAAGCTCAATGGAATGTGCCGATCCCGCATCTGCCGCCATTGCGGAGCTGGACTGGGCGCAAAGCAGAACTTTCGACACTCTGGAAGAGGAAAACAGGGAGTGGTGGCGCCGATGGTGGAATAAATCCTACGCCGATTTCGGCAGATATAAGAAGATCCAGAAGTATTTCACCTTCAGTCTCTATTCGCTGGCATGCAACTTCGGACAGGCGCCCATGCCCGGATTGAACGGTCTCTCTTTCGGACCGCTGGACGATGCGGCACCCGGAGTTGCCTATCAGGGATACACACATGATCAGAATGCCCAGATTCCGGCGATGGCTCTCCTCCCTTCCGGCAGGGCGGAGCTGATCGGCGTTCTTGCCGATACTTACTGGAACGTCCGTCATACACTGCGCCGGGAAACCAGAAAACTTTTCGGATGCGCCGGTATTTTTCTGCCGCTGACCATGAATCAGCTGGGGCTGGAGTATCCAGTGCTTTCCTATCGTTACACCTTGTGCGGCAGCGCCTATACAGGCATGGTGCTTGCCAGAGCTTGGCAATATTCCCGGGATGTGACGCTACTCCGGAAAAAGATTTACCCGCTTCTGCGCGAACTGGCGATATTTTATATGGGAATCATGAGAAAGGGAGAAGACAACAGATACCATCTGGACTGGAGCGTCCCCCCGGAGATATTTACCCTGACCCGTGATGACAGTGCAACCATGTCCATGCTGAAGACGGTATTGGAGACACTGGTGGAAGCGGCGGCGCTTCTGAAACGGGATAGAAAATACCTTTCATTGTGGCGGGATATTCTGGAAAACTATCCGGAGATATGCAAGACTCCGGAGGGGGCCTACTGGTGCGGGCCGGACATCCCTTTCGACCATTACTTTTTCGGGGGGCATCTCTGGTATCCCTTTTTCCCTGCCGGAGTGGATCATGACCGGAATGCCGCACTTAAAACCCTGGAGCTGATAGAAACTCAGTCGGTGGAACGTTCCTATGCCGACCATACCGGCGAGTGGCACCCGAACCATGAGTGGAGCATGTTCCTGACCGTCAGCGCCCATCTGCGGCTGGGAGACCGGCAGGGCGGCTGGCATGGGCTGGAACGTTTTCTGGAACTCTTTGCCAAGGAGAACGGACTTTTCACCCATGATCCCATACTGATCGGCGATCCGGCGGAATCGGAGAAGAATGAAAGACGCTGCGCCGGTAAATTAACGACAGAGCGGAAATTCTGTGACGGAACACTTCTGACGCCGGACAATCCCGAAGTCCCGAAGCCGATGTGCGTTACCGCCAACCGTGACGCCAAACGTCTTGCTCCGGCGGTACAGGAAGGCAGCTCCTCTTTCCTCTGCATGGCCTGCGAAGCTCTTTTGCAGAGTCATGGCGGGGAGATACGGCTGTTTCCCGGAGTGCCCGAAGATTTTTCCGGATCGTTCAGCAGACTGATTGCCGAGGGCGGTTTTACCGTTTCCGCGATAATGCGCAAAGGACGGTTGATCCGGGCGGAAATCACCGCATGCCGGGATGGAATGTGCCGGGTTCGGCCCGCCCCCGGAACAATACGGGAAAAGTATCTGCGGAAGAATGAAACAATGAAAATAAGAGGAATTTAAATATGGAAGCGAAAAAGATTTACTCCGTGGGTACCTTGCGGTACAAATTACCGCAATTGCTGACCGTTTCCGTAGTTATGCTGTTTTCTTAAGTCTGATGCACTACAATCTGACTCCGAATGTGAAACTAGGTCTGCCAGCCAAAATACTGCGTACTTAATGCTTGAAAGATTATTGATTTCATGTTATATTATCTTCATAGACAACCGAAGATTCGAAATGGCTTATTATGTTATTTACCTTTCGTTGTAATCAAGCATTTTGTTGCAAGAGATTTTGTGTTGCATTTTTGAGGACTTTGAGTGGCTGAAGATAAAAAGGCCTTGCGGCGAGAGGCGAGATATCAAACGGCGAGGAGGAATTTCACGTGCCAGGAGCCGTTTTGGGGACAAGGCAATGTTTGTTCGAGGATGTGTAAATCCATGACCCTGTCGGATATCATTGACGCCTTTTATCGGAGATGGCGTTTGATGGCAATCGACGGCACAACCTTTGATTTTCCGGATGAGCAAAGAAGTCATGATTTTTGGGTCCGTCCACCATAATCCTGCGGGAAAACCGCCCGCAATTGCGCATGATAAGCTTTACTTGAAATCGGCATACGTGCGATTATCAGTGCGGTCTATAGGTCTCTCAAGGCAAACAACTTTTTCCGCTCCTGCAAAAGGATATGCTGCTACTTGCTGATCGCGGCTTTGGTTGCTATCCGTTCTTTTCCGGATGCATCAAAACTGGCGCATCGTTAGCGTTTCAAGTCCATGGCAATATGAAATTTGCAAAAGAAAAAAATCTGCCGGACGTTTTTTAAAGTATGTTTTGTCCTGGCGTGGAACAACGCAGGAAAAACAATGGCATTCCTGTTCGAGTCATTAAATACGCCATCAAAGACACCAGCGAAAATATCGCTTGATAACCAGTATTTTAAGTGGAAAACGCTTCGGTTTCGGAACTTGCGGCTCTCTATCGCAAGCGCAGGGAGATCGAATTGACTTATGATGAATCGAAGAATTATCTAAAGCTGCCGGAAGCCGCCTTGCAAAGCAAAAAATCGGAATTGATTATACAGAAATTGTTTGGATATCTATTTGCACACTATACGACTCGCAGCTTAATACATTAAGCCGCACGGAAAAATATGGTCAATCCAAACCGGCTTTCCTTTATCAATGCGCTACGAGTTCTGTACTGAAAAATCACTGCTGCTCATTTTCCCCCTCAAAGCTACAGAAAGAAGAACTTTTATATCTTCTTTACTCAGATTTTCCTGTATGAATTCAGAAATATTTGCCCCTGTGTGAGATCCCCGTCTGCGTAGAGCAAGCCTGCAAGGTGCTTTTTTCATAAGGTCTTGTCTTCACTGATAATACTGCACTGAGCTCAAACAGGAAGATTGAGATGAGTATTTTCGAGAGTGACAGGACTGTAATGTAAAAATATGGTTAAAATTAATATTTGTATCTTGAAAATTCAGAGAATATAGTATATAATTAATAAACAATGATTCAATGATTCGCTTTTAATGTTATGAGGTTATTCCATGCCGATGACAAAATTAAGTCTGAAGACACAAGTCAAAGAATATCTGTTATCGTATATTCGGGATAAAAAACTGCAACCGGGTGATCGGCTGCTCACACAGCGTGAACTTGCTGAGATGCTGCATACCAGTCAGAAAGTGGCACAAATGGCTTTAAACAGCCTGGAAGAAGAAGGAATTATTATCAGGCGACTTGGAAGCGGGAGTTTTCTTGCAAGACGCCATGAGATGATTCCCAGAACCCCAAACGGAGGTCGGAACATCTTTGTCCTGATCCCCAATCTCAGAAATCCGCAGTTTTCTGAATTTGCAGCAGAACTCGAAACTGTGCTCTTGCGTAAAAGTCGGCAGATGAGACTGATGACATTCCATGCTGTCAGTTCTTTCCGGGAAATCGTGAATGTCATGGTGGAAGAAGGGTGTGGTGGAATCATAACAACAGATCTACCTCTTCCATTGAAAAACTTTATTCTTCAGCATGAAATTCCTGCGGTTTTGATCCGTTTATGGAAAATGCGGGATAATCCCCGGAAAGCCACTCATGAGATATTGCTTAATATTGAAGATCAGGCCAAAATACTATCGGAACATTTGCTTTCCCGGGGATACCGCAGGTTTTATTTGGCAGGAGGAATGACAAACTCGGATGGAGAATTGAGTTTCCGTTTTCAGATTATGCAAAAATATTTAGAATCCAGCGGATCATCCGTCCATATCATTCCTGAGAAAAGCATGTCTGAGAATGGATTGAATTATGAGTCCGTTGGAAGGGAATTGGCGATGAAGATTCTGAAACAATACCAGCCATCCTCCGCTGCCGTTTTCTATAATACTGCACGTGCGCTGGGGGCCATGAAAGTATTCCAGCGTCTCGGAAAAAATATCCCGCAGGATATTGCCGTTGCAGGTTTTGACAATATCTTTCCTGCACGGTTGGTAGAACCGGAACTGACAGTAACGGATGCCCGCTACATTGAGGCGGCACATCGGGCCGTTGATCTTGTTCTGTCTCCACATGAGAGAAAAGAAACATTGTCAATTGCACCGCTTCTCTGTTGTGGGAGATCCGTCGGACATCTTGATAAAAAATAAAGGAACATTATGAAACTCACTTGTTTAGGAACTGCTTCCGGAATTGCTACAAAAACACGGTTTCACAACATGGTTCTTCTGGAATCATGCGGGCATGGTCTGCTACTGGACGGAGGAGAACCCTTAAGCACCCTGCTGATTCGACATGGCACAGACCTGAATGAAATTGATGGAATGGTAATTACTCATCTGCATTCGGATCATGCCGGAGCCCTGCCGCAGCTGATCCAGACCATGCAGATTTCTCGGAGGGACAAAGTGTTTCAAGTCTTGATGCCGTCTGAGGGAACTCATCTGTACAAAGATTTTCTCAACATGCTCTATCTGTTTGACAGTGTGCTCCCATTTCATCTGAAAATCGAAGGAATTCAATGCGGAGCAGAACAGGAGATCGGTGTTTTTTCCATTGAATCCATATCGAACGCCCATCTGAAGCGCTTGTCAGAGCTTGCTGCCGAGGAGGGATTGTTGAACCAAGGCCAGAGTTACAGTATCGCTATACATTGCGAGGGCAAGCGGATTGTTTACAGCGGAGATATCAAATCTGTCATGGAACTGCGGCCTCTACTCCGTGAGGAAGCGGATTTGCTTATTCTGGAGATGGCCCACTTTATGCCGGACGATTTTCTGATGTTACTTGAGGATGTCTGTCCCCGAATGACAGTTTTCACTCATTTTCACCCGGACTTGGATATTGAGCCGGAAAAAAAGCTGCATGACCTGTTTCATGGTTCCCTCCCTTCAAAGATTATCTTTGCCAATGATGGAATGGAGCTTGAAATATGAAGAACATTTTTCAATATGATTTACATACCCACACCAGTTTTTCGGACGGACGGAACGATTTGCTTACCATGCTTCAGTCCGCTGAATCCTATGGAATGGCTGGAATGGTTTTTACGGATCATGCCTTCAGCGATGTCGAGGCTGAAAGATTATGGACAAATTATCATTCGAATCATTTACCCGCAAGTAAAGTCAAAATTCTTTTCGGCACAGAAACAACGGTTGCGGATCTTTCTGGAAAACCTGTAGTTTCAGCAGATATCCTCAGAAAATTTGACTTGGTACTGATGGACTGCAACGGGATTCTTTTCCGACAGCTTGCCGAGCTCAAGGCCCCAGAAAACATCGCATCAGTATTTTGCAATACACTGATCAATGCGTGCAGTATTCCCGAGATAACAATTCTGGCACATCCTTTGAACTGCGGTCTTCCTCCCCTGAACCTGTCGCTGGAAAGATTCACAAATGAAATGCTGGGTAATCTGGCGGATGCTTTTGTCAGGCATGGAAAAGTCTTTGAAATCATGAATCAGATGTATTACTGGCACACTACAACATCATTTGAACAGTTCCATTCAGAATATTCAAGAATCGTTCAGATTATGAAAGAGGCTGGGGTAAGCTTTTCTCTTGGTTCCGATTCACATTCATGTTGTGGCATCGGGAATTTTTCATGGGCACACCGGATTGTGGAAGAACAGAAACTTTATGGTGACTTTTTTCTTCCCGAGGCATTTGCAAAGAATTTGGAAAAAGATACCAATTCGCAGCGACATTGATATGAGTAAGTCGGCAAAGACAAATAAGAAATGGAGTTGACAGATGAGAACAGCATCTCAAAAATTATTTCAGTTGACAGAGAAAGAGGTTAAACATCATTCCCGTGTACTTTTCCGCAGATTCATGAAACACAGTCCCAGCCACAGGTATACACTTTTTACATTGATAGAGCTCTTAATCGTTATATCAATCATTGCAATCCTTGCCGCAATGCTTTTACCGACATTGTCAATGGCAAGAGAGTCTGCGCGGAGAATAAAGTGTACCGGTAATCTGAAGCAGATTGGAACTGCATTGCATATGTATGCTGCTGATTATAATGACTGGGCCCCCATAGCGTTGGGAACATCTCCGGCAGATTATGGAAGTTATTATCATACTTGGTCCTGTCGCAGTGTTTTTCCGGAATATCTCAAGCTGAACACTGACATAACCAAAGCACGTCCACAAGGCAATGTTCTGGAATGCCCGAATCAGGATAGTTATACACAAGGCTCCGTGCCTAAATTTTATACGGCAGATGCGGAAGCAACCGGCAGTAAGGTGAAAATTGGATATGGCATGAATCAATTTCTGAATTACATCAATTCTTCGGGTAAAAAACAGGGAATGAAGCTGGGTAGATTTCAAAATCAGAGCAACGTATTTGTTTTTCAGGACAGCTCCAATAATACCACCGATAGATATTATGTGCATAATGAAGCCTTGAACTTTTTTGATTCAAATGCCAATGGGCGTGTTATGTTCCGTCACAACCGGGGCGTAAATATCAATTGGCTGGACGGACATGCTTCCTCAATTTCAAGAAGCGAGTTTATAGAATATACCACGAATGCAAATGAATGGCGCTGGCTACAATACGAGCTATAAACAGCGCCCTTGTCAGTTCATTTATAGCATACAAAAATCAACAGTAAAAAATCAGGAGGTTAAAATGGGAACAAATTTCAGAATCATTGACTTGGGAGTTATTCTCGTAGGAATCGGATGCATGACCGTGGTCTTGACTGCAGGATTCAACTCAAGCAATACTGCCTACCGTATTAAATGTCAGGATAATTTGAAGAAGATAGGAGTTGCTCTTTCCGGATATGCATCAAAAAATAATGATGTTCTTCCCGTTGTCAATGACAGAGACAACTGGAAAAAAATATGGTGCCTTGAAAATTCGTATGTCACTTATCTCAGATTGAAACCTCATGCCGGAACGAGAGCGAAAGGCAATGTTCTGGAGTGTCCGGGGGAGAGCAGATACGAAACATTTACGCATATTGGTTATGTCATGAATGTGAATCTCCATACCGCTGACTCCAAAAATCCCAAACACCGGCGGGGTGGAAAATTGTCTTACTTTTCCTCTCCGTCGACAACGATTGCCGCAACGGATGGCACCATGCACTTACTGGATATTTGGAAGGCAAATAATGACAAAAATAATGTGACACGCGCCAGACATGACAATCAACTGAATGTCCTGTTGCTTGACGGTTCCGTTACCACAGTTCCCAAAATACTGTCAAATCTGGATGGATATGATAAAAAGAACAGTTGGCTTTCGGACGAGGACAAATAACAACAGTAAACACGAAATGGAAGATTTTCAATGAAAACATTATGGATATTGCTGGCATACTGTATGGGGGGATTTTTCTCCGTCCTGTTTGGAGCGAGTGATCCAGACGGACTGGTTGCCGCTTATGATTTTGCAGATGCCCAAGACGGCTTTGTGAGGGATTATGGTCCCAATATCAACCCCGGAATTCTGCATAGTTTCTCCGGAAATCATTTGGATGCATTGGTCAAGGACAAAACAGGAAAAACTGTTTTTAAGGGTGATGGAACAGGAAATTTTGTAACGGTTCCGGATCATCCGGCGTTAAGGGAAAGCGAAAGTTTCACGGTTGAAATGGTTTGTACAATCCATGAATTTCCCAAAGATAGTGCCAATGCCCTGTTTGCATTTGAATCAACCCGTGCCCGTCTTTGGATCAACCCAGATGAAACGATTGCCATGGATAGCACACCGGATGGGAAACCCGACTATTTCTCAAGTCCAAAAGTCAAAGTTGAGACGGGACGAAAACTTCACATTTTTGCTTTCATCTGCGGAGATGAAATGGGTATTACAGTAAATGGAAAACAGCATATCTCAAACAATTATCGTGGTAGTCTTCGCAGAACGCCGGGAGACATCAGTATTGGAGGACATCCTTTTCGGAGCAACCGCTATTTTAAGGGAACCATTGAAATGGTTCAATTCTATAATCGCCGTTTGACCAATGAAGAGATGATAAAACCTTCCGCTGGACACTTTCGTCCTGCGGCATTGCCTAAGAGCGCCGTTTTTTCTCCTGATGAAGCAGTCGCATTTACCATGATGAATGGCATCAGCGAACCGGTTCGTCCAGTTGTCGATAATGATGTCTATTCATGGACAACGCCAGAGGGAACAATTCGGCGAAAAATTGTAAGAAAATCCCTAGACTTTCGAAAACGCCAGTTGGAACAACTCATAAAGCGACAGAAGTTCCCTGCAGTTTATACTAATAAATTGAAAGTTTACCTGGATAACCGTTTCTTTTCCAGTTTTGATGCCTTATATCGGCAACTGCATTTTCATGAAAAACAACTTTTCCGCTATGCGGATCGTCTTCATAAAATGGCTGAGCGTGAGTTCGATGAAAAATTGCTGAGTGGAAAAGATGGTGGTTTGCCTCCGATCATGACGGAACTGCCGCCATTCGGGAAACCGGCTTTCCGTGAGCTTGTTTATGATAAAGCAAAAGAGTTATATGCACGAAATTTCCTGATAGGGCTTGGTTCCTCACACCCCAGAATCCAAGATGAGGAGCAGCTGAATTTTATACTGTCTAGAAATGGAAAGGTTTCAACCATCGGACCGTTGGTTGCAAATTCAACAATCAACAAATGGATGGCAAAGCATCCGGAACGTCAAGAAACCGGTTACAGTTTTTCCGATGGCGTGGCTGCCGCAGGAAAAAGTCTTGAACTGTCCGTAAAGGATCCACACGCCAATCTGTATTACGATCCTTATCAATACTGGCAGGTTCGCGATGAAAATACAAAAGCAGATGTTGCCCCCCGATTTGGCTGGACTTTGGATGAGAAGCACTACACTGTCACTGTTAAAAATCCGGTGGCAGGGCACCGCTATGCCGTATATTATTTTGCAAGACACGGAACAGGATTAAACCTTTCACTGCCTGATCCCGAACAAATCCAATTTTATCTGGCAGACTGGGAGAAGTTTTGCGGACAATATAAAAATAAACTGCTTTTCCACCATATGGATGCCTGCTTTCACTATTTTACAGGCAAACGCATGAAGTGGTGGGAATTCTGGGGATATAACGGATGTAATGCCAATCCAACAGTACAGAAAGCTTTTGAGGAATATTCCGGAATCCGTTTTCGTCCTGCAATGCTGTTTGCCTCACTTGATGGTCCGGCAATCAATTATACTCCGACACCGGAGATCAGGGCATGGATGAAATTCAATCAGAAGTTGGTAACCGACTTCATGAAGAAGGTCTCTGATACAGCCAAAACAAACGGGATCATGTATCAATTCTACTGGGGAGACAAACACCTCGGATTTGAGCCTGACTTGGATGCTTTCCGGGAAACAGGTATTCAATCAATCGCCCGCCCGCTCCAGGATGCTGTGGATGTCCGTTCTATGACGGAGCAGAATGGAAAAGCATTGACATCCGGTCGTTTGGAATGGCTGTTTGCTTATATGATCAATCGTCCGGATTCTATTTCAAAAATACTGGACAACTGGCAGAGAAATCGGCGTGGCGAACTCTTCCGTATCCGTGATATGCACTACTTTGCAGAATTCGCACCTCTGTTTTCTTACGGCGACGCCGCTACTGTGGATCTGTACATGCGTCTTTTCAAACGAATCAACGAGGAATTTCTGCTGATGTACAAGTATATGCATAATCAAAAAGTGTTTACGCACAATCTGAATGTATACGTCATCAATGAATGGGGAAAACAATACTCATGGCGTCCTTGGAAGGATCCTTTTCTCCGGCATTTTACAGATATTCCCGTCAACATGAAATGGATCAGTCTTGGTGAAATTGCTGAACATGGAGTACCAAGTGACGCTGCGGTATTATTGAATTACGGCAACAGTGAAAGCGCCTGGGTCGGAACGGATAGTTGGAAAGACCCGCGCCTTGCAGAAAATATCCGTAGCTTTGTAAAAAATGGAGGCGGCTTCCTTGGAGTTGGTGCCCCAGCTTGTTTTCAGGGAAAAAATCAATTGTCCGATGTCTTGGGTTTTGAATATATTTCCGGAGACGGAGGACATACGCTGAACATTCACACACCGTATGAAAATGCTTTTCTTATGAAGTCAATTCCGGACACCTTTTCTGGAGAACCTTTCCGGAGTGACAAAAATATTCGTCCGGGAGAAAATTTCCGGGTGCTCGCATCTGGGGATGGCGGCAAGCCGATTCGCCCCCTGATAGGAGAAAATATGTTCGGGAAAGGATACTGTGTTTACATTTCCTTTCAGAGTCAAGATTCGGAATATGATGATTTGATAAAACGAGCAATCTTCAGAGCCGCAGGAAGAGAAAAGGAACTGTTCCGCCTTTATTCAAGCAATCCGGCTGTTCAGCCTTATGCATATCCAGACAAGAATCTTTTTGTTTTGAACAATGATACGCGCAAGTCACAGAAAACGGTATTTCAGCTAGACACAAGAATCTATCCGAAATTAGGAAAGAAGATACGAATCTTCAATCTGATCGACAATCGAATCGTTGGAACTTATTCCTCGGAACAGCTGGCACATGGAATTGAATATACCATAGACGGGGGTACGGCGGAATATTTCATTATGAAATAATTAAATGAGGGTAAACCACCGGCTTGAGCCGGTGGACAGTCTAAGTTTGACTTTTTCACCTTGCTTTAATCTGGGGCAGTCCAGCCAAGTGTGACCGGCGTGACGCTGAAATGCTGGCCCGTTTGGCGTGTTTTGATCAGAAGCTACTCCATCCGGTAAAGCATCAGGATATTGAAAAACGCGATGACTTATGTGTCATCAAAGCAAGAGATACATTGGTTCGTGTGAAAATAACACTGATCAGCACAGTCCGCAACTTGATGCGGTCTCATGGAACTGACGTATCTACCCTGACGCCAGAAAATTTTTCCCAATTGGCTCCAAAACTTTTACCGGATGAACTGCGTCCGGCTTTAGAAGGATTACTGATCCAGATCTGTTATATTCGACAGGAAATAAAGAAATATGACCGGTATGCCACCAGTGAAGCCCATCTGTAAATCGTCTAAAAGTTGTAATAAATTGC
>ERZ1034917.823-NODE-823-length-24181-cov-16.486985_pt1 | contig 24181 bp, 16 predicted proteins | sample MGYA00520605_ERZ1034917 | MGnify/ENA primary metagenome ERZ1034917 (study PRJEB33766, sample SAMN09781784) | gut metagenome | biome: gut microbiome | host: Homo sapiens | place: Madagascar | study: EMG produced TPA metagenomics assembly of the PRJNA485056 data... | reverse complement strand
TTGCAAGGCAAAGGTCGGTCTCCATAGCCACTTTCGCGGCGCACAATAAGCGCGGTCAGCGCCGCGAACGCATGTGAGGGAATTACTTGCCACTGGCAAGTAACGAGGAACGGTAGTGACGAAGCCGAACGTAGTGAGCGAAGCCCCCCTGGCGTAGCCCGCAACGCGGGCGATGAAGGGTTGGCCGCCGCAGGCGGACAAGTAAGCGGCGAAGCCGCGCCCGCGAGCGGAAGTGCTCCGCAACCAGACCGGCCTCCGCCACCGGCGAGGGGGTCCGGGGGACGTGCGCGACGTCCCCCGGAGCCATCCGCAGGCCGGAGGTGCGGTGCTCGCTACCCTCCGGGCACCCTGCCTGTTCTTGCGCTCAAAAGTTGTTACCCTCCGGGCACCTTGCCTGTTCTTGATGCAATGACAAGCCAACCATAAAACTCACGCGCGACTGGAAAGCGGAGATGAATCTTACTCCCGCGGAGCGGGAGCAAGCCCTTCGGGCTCCGCACTCCAAGGCTGCCGCACGGCCTTTCCGGGTATTGCTGCAAGGCAAAACCCTTTGATGCAATTATTTCAATTCGCCGCGCTCGCGCATCCGGCGGTATTTGTTCACCAGAAAGAGGTCGGTGGCAACCATCAGCGCATTCAGACAATAGAGAGCGATCACCCAGTCGGGACGATGCAGTTTGTAGATGATGCCGGAGATGTAGCCGATTTCGACCAGCCACAGGAAAATCATGCTCTTGCCCGCCGGATTTTTCACTTTGACCGTCTTGTGGATCGATGCCGGCCAGCTCGCGCCGAAACAGATCATCATAATCGCTTCAAAAATATCCATATTCCTTTACCTGTCACTTTCATAAATCATGCTTCCGCGGCAAGACGCGCCCTTGTATCGGCGTCGATGGCTTCACGCAGCTGCGCCAACAGGGGATCGTCCCTGAAATACTTCTTCCCGTAACCGAGATTGAATTCGTAATCGAACTCCGGCGGATTGCTGCCCTGATTGTGCTGGATGATCGTCTCCGCCTTGTCCAGCGCCTTCACGAACCGGGCCTCGGGAGTTTCGCCCGCGCCGTACTCCCGCCAGAGCTGCAGCAGTTCAGCCGCCTGAGATTCCGGCAACAGCGAAAAAATGCGGCGGGCCGCCTGATGTTCTTCCTCATACTTCTCCGCCGCATCCGGTTCGAGCGCGGCCGAAACATCCCCGGTGTACAGTTCTCCGAGATCGTGGATCAGGCACATCATCAACACCCGGCGCAGGTCGAGCGCCGGAAAGGAGGGAGCCAGCACTCCCGCGAACAGCGCCAGCCGCCACGAATGCTCCGCCGTGCTTTCCTGCCGGCCCGCCGCCGTCCAGGCGGTCCGCAAGGTGGATTTCAACAACTCGGCTTCCCTGATGAAGCGCAGATAATTTTCCAGTGGTTCCATGATGTCATTCTCCGATGTCAGACCTTTACTATAGCATTCCCGGAACGCTTCCACAATTATTTTCACATTTTTTCGTCGATGCCTCTTGACTTTTATTCCGTTTTGGATCATAATATATATCAAACACAGTATATATCCAACAAAGTATAAATCAAATTATTTTTCAGGGGAACCGAACCGTGGCGAAATATCAGGAAATCTGCGACATCCTCGTGACCCGCATCCGGCAGGGGGAGTACGCGGACAGCCAACTGCCGAATCTCCGCCAGCTGGCGGAAGACATGGGCGTCAGTTACCTGACCGCCCGGCAGGCGGTCAACCAGCTCAAAACGCAGGGCATCCTCGCCAGCGACGCTTCCGGCCGCAGGACGCTGGTGAAGGCGGAGCTGGGGAGCCGTCCGCGCGTCGCGCTGATCACCCCCTTCTGGCACATCAGCGAATGGCACCTGACGATCCGCAAGGTGGTGCTGGAACTCGGCGGACAGCTCAAGGTGTTCGCCTGCACCACCAGCACCGACACCACCATCGACGACGCCCTGAACGGCAGTTTCGACCTGATTTTCATCCAACTGCCGGAAACTCCGCCGCCGCGGCTGCTCGAACGCATGAGCAAATGCAGCGACAAAATCGTCACGCTGTTTCAGGACTACACCGCTTACGGAATCCGTTCGCTGGAGGGGGCGCAGATTTCTTCGGTGAATGTGATGATGCAGACGCTGCTCGACCGCGGCCACCGGAGCATCGATTATATCCAGATTCTGAGTGCCGCCCCCTCCCGGGACCTGTCGCTGCGCCGGCAGCACTGGCAGAACTTTCTGGATATCCACGGCCTTGAAGGACGCGCCCATACCCGCAGCGTGCCCGATTATTCCGAACGGCAGTTCTACGCGCTTGAACTCTGCCGGGAACTGCTGGAACATCATCCGCTGCCCGACGCTTTTTTCTGCGCGACGGTTCCGATCGCGGTGGGCATGTACCGCGCCTGCTTCGAGGCGGGAATCCGGATCGGCAAAGATATTTCGGTCTTTTCCTTCGGCGGAACGCAGGACGCAAGGCTGATGACCCCGGCGCTCGCCACCATCCTGAACCCCGAAGTGGAGCAACTGATCCGCGACCTGGTGCTGCAATACAGTCCGGGAGGGAAAAAGAGCGGCAGATTGGTGTATCAATCCGATAAAATCGAGATTTTTGAAGGCGAATCCCTGATGGAAAAAGTCACCGGGAAATAGAAAGGAACGACAGAATGAAAAGACAATTTACCCTGATTGAGCTGCTGGTTGTGATCGCGATCATCGCGATTCTCGCGTCGATGCTGCTTCCGGCGCTGAACAAGGCGCGCGAACGGGCCAAAACCGCCGAATGCCTGAACAATCAGCGTCAGGTGATGCAATCGATGCTGACCTATGCCGGTGATTTCAAGGACAACGTGGTCGTGATCCGCAAGGGGCGGATGTGGTCGGAAATCCTGCTGGGAGCGTGGCTGAAAGGAAACGAGGCCAATTTCGTGCATGAACCCGACCCGAATCTCGCGCCGTACCTGCCGCTGGCGAAGGTACGGATGCTCGCCTGCACCAAATCGGCTGATTACGGCACCGGCAAGCTCGACGAGTGGGGCACCAACGGCCTGTACTACGGCGGCTGGGACAACACCTATAAAACCGAAAAAGCCAATTACGGCGATTTTCAGGTGTGGAATGCGAGCAACGACGTCTACTACAAACTGACCCGCGCCAAGCAGCCCTCGGCGCTGCACGTGTACGCCGACACCGCCCGGAAACGGGTGGACAGCTGGACCTCCGTGCCGCACAACGCCTCCAAATGGCGCTGCGACGCGCTGGATTCGCCGGACTATGGCGGCATCTGGCTCTCCCACAACGACCGCTGCAATGTGACCTATCTTGACGGGCACTCCGGCTCCCTCAGTAAAACCCAGCTGCGCCAGGGAGCGATGAAGGTCAAGAAGATGGTCTCCGGCTCCCTCGGCCAGATCAATCTCTGATTTCCCGGTAAACGGAAAGGACCGACCATGACCATGACCCGATATCTGTCATCCGCCCTCCTCGCCGCCGCCCTCTGGTGCGGGGCCGCCGATTCTCCGTGGGGCATCGCCGCCCACCCCCACTCTGAAATGGAGTGGAAGAATATCGACAGACAGCTCGATATGATGCGCAAGGCGGGCATCACCTCGCTGCGCCACGATGTGAAATTCTCCAACATCGCCCGGAAAAAAGGCGTTTACGATTTCAGGCGTTACGATGAGCTTCTGGAGAAACTTGACGCGGCCGGCATCGAATTCCTGCCGATCCTCGAAGGTTACGACTGGGAGATCGAACGCTTCCGCTCCGACGCGAAGCCGCTCTACAAGCACCCGGAGGAGTGGCGCAAATTCGTCCGCGCCTGCGCCGAACACTACAAGGGCAAACTTAAGATCTGGGAGGTCTGGAACGAGCAGGACGGCGGCTTCTGGAAACCCAATCCCAACGCCGCTGAATACGTTCCGCTGCTGAAGATCGCCTATGAGGAGCTGAAAAAAGCCGACCCGGAAAATCAGGTGATGGTCGGCGGCCTCTGCGGCTGGAACACCGGCTACCTGCGCGACATGTACGCCGCCGGAGCCAAGGGATATTTCGACGCGATCGCGGTGCACCCCTACGGCTGGGGACCGGACCGCAGTGCGTTTCAGGCGAAGCGGATGGCGGAATTCAAGCGGATTCTCGCCGACAACGGCGACAGCGCGAAGCCGGTCTGGATCACCGAATGCGGCGGAGCCACCCACCGCAGCAACCTGCTGGTCCAGCAGCCGGATGTGATCGTCAAGGCGATCGAATACGCCGCCGGGCGGATCGGCGTTTCTCCGACCGTCAACGGCAAACTGCGGATCGGCGCGCCGGTTTCGCAGGAGTTCCCGGACCGGGATTTCGACACGGCCCGCGCATGGCTGCCGGGGGCGGAGATCGTGCCGGTCACGCCGGAACAGCTCTCCCAACTCAATCCGGCGGAGCTCCCGGTGGTGATCGGCTCCGAACACGTGACGATTGAAGGCGCCTACAAGCAGCCGATGCTCGACTATGTGAAAAAGGGGGGCATCCTGCTCGCCTTCGGGGATGTGCCGCTGTACAATGTGCGCGAAAAGAACAAACAGGGCAACTGGACCACCCGTGGGGCCGCCGCCGAACTGCATCCGGCGTTCCGCATCGGCTATCAGGCGTGGTGGACCAAACCGGGACTGCCTAAGCAGACCACCCGCGTCCGCACGCTTCCCGCCGGCAAAGAGGCCGGAATCGCGGAGCTGAAAAACGTCTACGTGACCCGGTTCCTGACCGCCGAAAACCTGAAAAAGGGCGACAGCTGCACTTCGCTGGTGGAGGCGCTCGACGGCAACGGCAACCCGGCCGGCGACGGCATGGCGCTCTACACCTTCAAGGACCGCAAGGGGGCGGTTCTCGGCTGCACGCTGCAATTCGCCGGCGGCTTCACCGAAGCCGAACAGGCCCGGCTGCTGCAGACGCTCTACCTCTCCTACCTCGCTGCAGGGGTGGACCGGCTCTACTTCTACGACTTCCACAACGACGGCCTGAGCAGCGCGGAGCGGGAGAACAATTTCGGAATCGTCCGCTGGAACTACCAGCCCAAGCCCGCCTACCACGCCTACAAGGCGATGACCGAAGCCCTCGGACGCGCACCGAAATTCCTCGAACGGCTGCCGGACCTCCCCGACGGCGTTCAGGCGCTGCTTTTCGAGCGCGCCGAGGGCGGCAAAGTGCTGGCGGTCTGGACCGTCAGACCCGATGCGTCCTCCCCCATCCATTACCGGGGCCGGGAGATCACCCCGCAGGCCGAGGTGCAGTTCCTCGCCTTGTAACAACCGTCACAGCGGGCGCTTGCGGAACTCCCGCGGGGAGACGCCGTAGGCGGCCCGGAACTTCCGGGCGAAGTAGTTGGAATCCGCGAAGCCGCAGTCGGCCGCGATTTCGGCTACCGCGCCCGGCGTGTTTTTCAGCGCCTCCGCCGCCCGGCGCAGCCGCACCCGGATCAGGTAGTCCACCGGGCTCGTGCCCGTCACCGTCCTGAAAAGCCGCAGCAGGTTGTTCGGCGAGGTCGCCGCCAGCTTCGCCAGCTCCTCCAGGCGCCATTCGCGCATGAACTCCGACTCAAGCAGGCTGATGATCCTGCCGACCCGCATCACCGCGGCGAGGTTCTCCGCCGGCGGCGCGTCGTAGCAGCGCGAAATGAATACGATCAGCTCCAGCAACCGCTGGAACGCCGCCAGCTCCGCTCCGGGAGTGTCCTGCTCCAGCTCCCGCTCCAGTTTGCCGACGATCTCCACCGCTTCGGCCAGCTCCGCCGCGCTCAGCTTCAGGTGGTGCTTGAAAGTTTCCGCGCTGCGCACCGAAGGCTCCAATTCGAAGATCACATTGTACCCCGGCAGCCGCCGCAGCCAGCCGAACGGCAGCGGCAGCCTCGCCGGATCGTACAGGACATTGATCATGCTCACCCGGTTGCGTTCCAGAAAGTAGTGCGCCCCGTTGCCCTGAATCAGGAACACATCCCCGAGGCTCACCGCGTACTCGCCGCCGTCCACCACCTGCACGCCGTTGCCGGCGGTGATGATCACCAGCTCCGCGAAGTCGTGCCGGTGCGGCTCCGTGGTCAGGTCGTGCAGGTGCTGCGCCGCATTCGACGCCGCCACCCGCTTCACCGCGACCGGACAATCCGGGTCGCTGAAATAAAATTCCGATTTCGCCTGAAACACCAGTTCCATCCATCCGCCGCCGGTACAATTCCCGCCTGCCGTTTTCCTTTATGGAATATAGCTCCCGACTCGGGAAAAGTAAAATCACCGGAAGCCGGAAATGCCCGGTTCTTTCAGATCCCGCCCTGAACTCAGGCGCAAGGAGCGGCAATCCTGCCGGCATTCCCTTCTCTTCCTGCGGACAATGAACCCGTTACCGGGGCCTGCCGGAGCAGGCTCCCGCCGAACCGGCGATACCCCTCCAGAAAAACTTCCGCCGGTTCCGGCAGCCACGGGTAGACGCGGCGGCTCAAAAGCCGGCCTTCCCTCCACGCGGCGGAACACTCCCCGTCGAAACCTTTCAGCCCCCAGCGCAACTCCTCATCCCGGTATTCTTCCACATATCCGGCCGGAACTTCCATCACCGGCGAAGAGTCGTGCGCGGCGTTCACCACACGGGTATGGACAGCGGCACATTCCAGATCGCAACAGTCCCCCTGCATTCTTCCGGTGCAACGGGCAAACAGGGCATCCAGCATCAGATCGCGGAGCTCCGTGCCGCCGGTGTTGGTCAAAGTCACGCATTCTTCGCCGATACGGTAAGTGGTCCCGGGGAAAGTCCATTCGACGGAACCATGCTCCCCGTCGATCACAATTCGGAGGTCGTTGAGTTTTTCCGGCGTATGCGAAGCATGGAAACAGACGGGGATTCCCTGTCCGGAAACAGCCAGAATGCAACCGTTGTCCGCGCATTCCAGATTGGGATTCACCCGGAAAAGCTGCGCTTTGACGCTCCTGAATTCCGGTATTTCCCCGGGAGCCGCCGCAAACAGCAGCGCGAGGTGAAGATAATGGGCAAGGGCATTGTTGTAAGGGCTGTCCAGAATCCACGCACCATTCTTTCTGAGCTTTCCCGCCCACAGGTTCCGCCGGTAATAGGAATCCGTCCGCGGAGCCAGCCCGATGCCGCGAATCCGCCGGATCGCACCGAATTCCGGCGAATGGCAGAGCGCTCTCATTCGCCGGACCTCCGGCTGGCAGGCTATTTGAAAACCGACCCATACATGTTTCCCGGTTTCCCGTTCCACCGCCTGCATGGCGGCGATGTCCTCGATGACCGCCGCCGCCGGTTTTTCGATAAACGCATTCGCCCCCGCCCGCATCGCCTCAATCGCCATCGGCGCATGCAGATCAATTCCGGTCGGAATGAAACAAAGATCAAGCTTACCGCCGAATTCAGAAAGCATCGCCTGATGGGAATCGAAAATCCGACAGCCGATACTCTGTAAGAAAGCGCATTTTTCCGCCTCCTCCGCCTGATTGATCACAGTTGCCGCGCAGATCCTGATATCCCCGCGTTCCCGCCGCCGCAACAGATCCTCATAATGGATTCGCCCCCAGCCGGAAATCCCGATAATTGCAGTATTCAACATTTTCCCGTCTTTTCCTTCCTGCCAGCCGTGTTTTCACATTTCTCCATAAATTCGCTCAGATAAACCGTTCTTCCTCCATCATGCAGGCTTCTGCTTGCCGCTTCCAGGAATGCCGTGATTTCCAGACTTTCCCGCGAATCAATTGCGGAAATGCCGTTCCGTAAAAACTCCGGCAATCTTCTGCTCAGTTCGCCGATATGGGAAACCCGCCGGTCCTGAAGGCCGGTCAGATGTCCTTGAGCCGTGGTCAGCCGGATGCCGAAATCCGCCGCTCCTGTCCGGTTGCCGCAGACTATCCCCTGCCTGCCGTCCTGCCAGCAGCCGATCAGAATGTCGAAATCCCCGGAATGAATGCTTTGAACGCTTATGCAGCCTCTGCCGAGATAGCTGTAAAGCAATTCCGCAGAGTGGATGCCGTACCAGAAGTAATCGCGGTAATCCTCCGGCAGCGGCATGGGGCCGAACGCTTCGGCGGCCGATATCTCCGAAGAACCGGCACAAAGCCCGCAAACCCCTGCCGCATAACGAATGCTTGAACAGGTCATCACGGGAACCGCGTATTCTTCCGCGAGACGGATGATTTTCCGCGCATCCTCAAAGGAGCACACCAGCGGCTTGCCGATGAATACCGGTTTCCCGAACGGCGCCAGCTCCCGGAACTGCCGCAGATGCCGGTCGCCGTCACTGCTGGTGAGCAAAAACGCATCCATATCCGCCATATCTGCGATTCGTTCAACGATTTCCGTTCCGCACTGCCGCATGATCCGGGTAAATCTGTCAACCCTTGTCCAGCTGTCGCTGAAACTTTCGCTCCCGCCCGGAAACGCCTTGACGATTCTGCCGACTCCCGGCATGTGAAGCGGATCGCCCGGACAGTTGAAGATTCTCGCAAAAGTCTCCACATGAGAGATATCGAGGCCGATCACACCGAGTTTCAATAATTCCATGCCCCCTTTTCCCTACTCTTCCGGTATCGTTTGCCTGCCGACGAGCAGCAATGGAACAACACTGCATAACGTGAACAGCGAACAGAGCGTGAACAGCAGATGATAGGCATTCAGCTCCGCCCCCCACAGTTGCCATGTCCAGCCGGCGGCGCTGACCGCGTGCAGGAAATACCCCGCGCTGACCGTGCAGAGCATTACGGCTACCCCGATCACCACCCGGCTCATCCCGAAATAGCCAGCCCGGCCGCGGGATGGAAAAATCTCCTGTCCGTAGTTGATCGCCAGCATCGAATGCGCATGACCGGCGGCACCGTTGACGATCATGTAGAGAATAATCGGCGCCAGGCCGAACCAGGCGGAAGCCACCCACAGAAACATGCAGCAGGCAATCACCCCGGAAACCGCGATCAGAGGCCGCCTCGAACCGAAGCGGTCGGTCACCCTGCCGAGCACGAGCAGCATAAGGCCGCTGATGACGAACTGAATCGCCAGCAGCATTGAAATGCCGGTCATCGAATAGTTCAGCGACAGCAAATACGCGGTCGTGAATCCGATAAGCGAACTGCGGCCGCCTGACCACAGCACGAAAAAGGCGATATATCCCCAGAACGGCAGGGCGGCATAGTGCAGCCGGGCATTTCCCTTCCCGGCAAACAACAGATTCGCCGGCTGCGGCCGCCGGTCGGAAATCGTGCGGATCAGCAAAACTGCCACAATATGGGAGCAGCCGACGAGCAGCAGCAAAGCGGCATAGACATGCAGTTCATACTGCGGATGCCGGGCCCCCCATTGGGCCGCCGCTCCGAACAGCAGCAAAAATGCGAGTCCGCCGAGCGCCGAGATCAGCCATTTGATGCTGGTAAACCATCCCATCATCGACGGCGGCGTCAGATCGCCGATCCAGCTGGTTTCGATATTGACCTGAATACCGCTGGCGCCGGCCAGCAGCAGGCCGAAAATGACGTAACCGGTCAGACACCAGGGACGCCAGCCCGGTTCAAGCGCCATCAGCAGCAACGCCGTCAGCGCAAATCCGGCGGCGGCTCCGCCCAGCAGTGCAAACGTCATGGCCCTGCGGCTGGAGCCGGTTCTGGCCAGCAGCCAGGCGCCGAGCCACTGCACCAGCGAGCCGACGCTGCCGGCGGCCCCCATGTAACCGAGCTGAACCGCGCCGCCTCCGAGGGCTTTGATGATCGCGGTATGAATCGGCCCGAGGCCGCATTCCTCGCTTTGGTACATGATGTTGCCGATGCCGAATTTCAGACGGTTCCGGTTCTGAATGGCACGGTCGGTGATGCGTCCCCGGTCATCGACCTGACCGGGAGCGGGAGTGCCATCCTGAAAAAAGAGTTTCAAGTGCGACAGAAAGGATTTCATGTTCAGTGTTTCTTTTCGTTTTGCTGGGTCACGGTTATTGTCCGGTGAATGACTCCGGGCAGCCGAAACGTGTCGCCGGCGCCGATCTCCGAAACGGGAACTTTCCCGGCCGTCCGGCGCTCCGCCGGAGCAAGCGGGCGGTCCAGAACCAGCTTCCCGGAATTCGGCGTCCGGCGGTAGACATCCGCGGAGGGCCAGGGATGAAAAACAGAGCCGGCCGCGGCCTGCTCCACCGCCACGATGCGCCGCCACGCATTTCCGATCCGGCAATTATCGCCCGGCAGCAGATTGGCCGTGCCGGACGCGGTGAAACTCCTTCCGTCCGAAGCGAAACGAGGCATCCGCAGGATCGCCTGACGGGCCGGACGGTCGAGTGTCAGACGGGTTCCGCCGCCGGGCAGCGGCGCCAGCGCTTCAATTTTCCAGGTGGATTCAAAACCGTTGGCCTGCGAAATGAAAATCTGCCGGCCGCGACATTCATCCGGCAGATCGGCATCAACGTCGATGACGGCGTTGCTCTCAACAGCCGGATCGTCGCCAAGCCCACCCGGATTGCTCTTCAAACGCCCGGTAATGACGCCCCCGGCGGAAACGCCTGCCGTGCCGAATTCAAACCGCTCTCCTCCGACCGCGACCAGTTCCCCGGTCCGCTTTCCCGATGATTGCGACCAGACCGCCGCACTCCCGTCGAAACGGACCGGCGTACCGTCAAGTTCGGTTTCAAACCGGCCGGGAGCCGTGGCCGTCAGGATCAGATCGGTTCCGTCCGGCCGCATCACCTTGACCGCAACGGCGGTCGGATTGCCGCGCACCGGCAACCGCTCGGCCGCAAGCCAATCTCCGGATGGGACAGCGGAGCTTTCAAACAACGTGACGAACCGGCTCTGCAGATTCTCCGCACCCTCGCGGCGGCGGAGGATTTTATCGACGGAACGGTCCTGGTCCGTCTCCTTCGCGTTTCTGACGCCGGGAGCTTTCCCGCAGTACAGCGTCTCCCTGCCGTCCGGCAGCAGGAGCGCACGCAGAAAGCGGGCCGTGCCGTCCTGCGCCGGAAATTTCCAGACCAGTTCGCCATTCCGCGTCAACGGCGCCGTCTGCGGGGATGCGATATAGCGATAACCGGCATTCCGGCTGTTTCCGAGGCAGGCGGCCAGATGCGGCATTCCGGTGTCTTCAAGAAGCGGCGTGCAGACCTCAAGCATTTCCCGCGGCTGATATTTTTCACCCTGCGCCTGCAGGAAATAGTCATGGCTGCGACCGCCCTGAACTTCGAAAACGTCCAGAAGGTACGGAGAATTCCCGCTCCCGCGGCTGACCAGGAATACGGTGCGGGTCAGCCGCCGGCCGCTGCCGGGATACGCCCCGCGACTCTCCGCCCTCATGATTCCGGCCGCCGGGGTGTCCGCCCACAGCAGCGGATTGCCGCGATGGCGCGTGTGGTTCTCGCCGTCGATCAGAACGGTATTGTGAGCCGCCGCACCGCCGCGCCACCACTCCTCGCGAATCGCGCCGTGACGGTGGGCGGGGTATTCCGGCGCGGAAAGCATCAGCTGGCCGTTGCTCCAGAACAGCAAACTGAGCATATCGTTGTGGGAATGACCATCCAGGCCGCTGCCCCAGTTCAACACGGCGACCGAGGCTTCCGGCGCCCGGCCGAGCCGCAGCGCGCCGATCCCCCATCCCGGATAAACCGAACTGGCGGCAGCGGGCTTTTCCTGCACAATCGCTCCATAGTCGTCTCCGACCGGAATACTGCGGCCATCCGGAAAGCACACATCGGCATATGCGCGAAACGGCAGAGAGGCGGGACCTTCGGCCGGTTGCAGGTCGAGGGCGCGAAACGGCGTATAACCGTATTTTTCCACCGCGTCCTTCCGGATGTCGGAGTAGCCTTTGGCCGCCCTGGCGGTATCCCGGAGGCCGCGTATGAGCATGTTCTGATAAGCGACGGTGCGTTCCCGCATCAAGCCGTCCGGATAAAAATAGTTGGCCAGAAGATTGTAATAACCGTGTTCGCCTTCAATGACTTCATGGACCAGCCCGGCGCCGGAGAGGACCGGTACGCTGCCATCGGCATCCGTCCGGCAGAAATCCGGGAAACGGCCTTCCCGGAAAAGCCGGCCCGCAGAAATGCAGTCGGCATAGGCCGCCCCCATCGGATTGCCGAGCCCGTTGACCTGGCGGATGAACGGCAGCGTCACCTCTCCGATCACCGATTCCAGCAATGCGCGGACCGAAGCGCGTTCCGCCTCGGAAATCGGTGTCCCGGCGGCAATCAGGTCGCGGAAAGTCCGGCAGAACTTCTTCGGAAAGAGGTAATCGCCGAAATGGGTGATCCGCCCCCAATTGCACTGCCGCGGATAACCGGGACGGTAAATCACGCCGTCAACCCGGTTGTAGATGAAGTTGCGGTAATAATCGCTGTACGCGCATAAGATGGCGAGCGCCCTTTTTCCGGTTCCGGGATCTTTTTTCGCCCGGGCCTCCCGTGCCAGCGTCTGGGCGGTATAAAACGCATACAGGCTTTTCACATAACGGAGTTGCGGCTTCAGGAACCAGCGGGTGCCGTCATCGGCAGTGTAATATTCGAATTTCAGCCCGTTATGCGCGAGACTCCGGGACGAAGGGAAACTTTCCTCCGTAACCGCGACGCCGCATTTGCGGCACTGCAACTCCTCCGGCGTTTCCGGCCGCCAGCGGAGTTCCCCGGCGGCACGGCATTTCGGGCACTTCATTCCGGGAACGGTGCCGTCCGGTTTGGTCGGCTGGACGTTGAGCAGCGTCAGGCAGCCGCCGGAGCGGTCGCAATAGCGTTCGATCCAGCCGGGAGAACCGACCGCTTCCGGCCGGATTTCAGCAGCGCGCAACGGCAGCAGGAACAGCACGCCGAGAGTTGCGGGAATGAAAAAACAGAAGCGTGAAAACATACCGTCTTACTCCGTCATTCAGTTCAAATTGATTGGGGCTCCGTCGAAAAGCGCTTTGAAAACATCGGCATTGGATATCTGCTGCCAACTGATCAGACCGACGTGTCCGTCTCCGTACAGGCAGTTGGCCTGTCCCGAATGGCGGCGATGAACCTTTGTCGCCTGCGCAAAAGCATCGTTGAGATAGGACAGCCCGGTATTGTAATTGGAATTCAACGGATCCGGATTGTAAATGGAATCGATGGCGAACATGATTCTGGAAATATTGCGGATGCCCGTAATTTTAGGGTGGGATTTACTCAACGGCAGATTGGAAGCGTAATCCACATAGCGGCAACCAGGGAGATTCAAACTGTGATTGGGGCGCGACGGACAATAAAACAGTTTGCATCCTCCATACTGTTTGCGCTCTGCTTCAGTCATCCGGTAGGGATTGAATTTGGTTGTGGCGGCGTTTGATCCAGAGAGATAGGGGTGAAGTTGCCAAGCATAATCCATGCAGCCTCCTCCCGACTTATCGGAAATGAACGGAAAGTGGTCATTGCAGTCCCCGGCATACAATTGGAATGCGGTTCCGATCTGTTTGAGCTGCGATGTGCACGTCGCCCGCTTTCCCGCCTCTCTCGCCTTGTTAAGAACCGGCAGCAGCAGCGAAGCGAGAATCGCAATAATAGCGATCACCACAAGCAGCTCAATCAGTGTAAATGTTGCAATAGTCGGCCTTAAGCGGCGGTATGCGGAACGGTGCGGAGATGCGGTCGGGCGGCAGCGGGAAGAAAATTCCACCAGAAATTTAATCAATGTAAATTTCTCTGTCGTAATGCGGCGCTTTAGTGAATCCTTCGCCGATTTTAAATGGCTTTGTCTCATTACATGGCTCCTTTTCTGTTTCTATTGATTCAGGTCTACGGCATGCCGTGAGGAACGGGTGGAATGCGGATCCACATTCCGCAGGCCCTGCCGGTCAAACCGTCTGATTGCAATCCAGAATAAATTCGCTCTGCCCGATCCGTCCCGGAGGAGCTTCCCCGGCGGACTCGTTATCGAAAAACTCAACCAGGCGGGCGGCATCCCCCTGAAAGTCTATCTCTATCGCGGCCGGTCTCGGATGGAACTCGCGAAGCCCCGGAATATTGCCGACTCCGAGAATGGCGACCTCTTCCGGAATCCGCACTCCGGCCTGAAGCAGGGCCTGCAGGCAGCCGGTTCCAAGATTGCTGTTGCTGGTACAAAATACCGCCCTGCCGAGATTCATCCCCTGCCGGAGCTTTTCCCGCATATAGGCGAACCCGTTGCCGCCGGCCGGAAGAATGTGAACCTTTTCCTTGCAGACGGGCAGCCCTTTTTCCAGCATCCAGTCGACATAATGGCGGCGGCGTTCTTCAAATACGTCCGTATCCAACGAGAAACAGGAAATATCCCGATAACCGCGCTCATACAATGCGTCAAGCGCCCGGAAAACCAGAGTCCGTTCATCATAACAGTAGAAACTGCAGCCGGACAACTGTTTGCTCCCGGCGCTGGAGCCGTAGAACAGCGCCGCCACCTTGCTCTCCCGAAGCTCCTCCCGGTGCCGCAGCAGCATTTCCGGGCACCGGAAAAAGATAACGGCAAAAAGGTCCTTATAAACGATTTTCAGAAATGGAGAATTTTTTTCAAACTCTTCAATCGTGCAGCAAAGTATGATCAGGTTCGAACGGCTCTCCATCTGCGAATTGTCCAGATGGCACAGGAAGCGGTTCAGTTCATCACTTTTCAGGCGGGACACCCCCGAAACAACCAGAACCTGCCGCACCTTGCTCACCGGCGAAATAAATGTACCGCTGCGTTTCCTGCGGTAAAGCAGCCCTTCCGCCTCCAAACGGTCGAGCGCCTGCACTACGGTAACCTGACTGAGTCCATATTGCTCCTTCAATTTCGCCACCGAAGGAAAACGGTCGTGCGGCTGATAGTTGCCGGACTTGATCTGCTGGCGCAATGACTCTTCCAGGAACATTTTTTTGGAATATATGACATCCGACATACAATCTGTCTCCATACACAAAAAATCTATATCGATATATATTATGGCAGAAAAAATGAATTTTGTCAAGAGTGTGAAGTAGAAATCGAATGATTTTTTTCGTTTTTCTTGTCATCTGATGATTTTTACCGCCTGCAACCTTGTGCGTTTTCGTCCTGCAGGGCGGCGGCAGCCGGGATTCCGTGTTCAATGCCTGAAATGCTACATCCGGCCATGCACTCCAGCCCATGGAACCTCAAGAAAAGATCAGTCATATTGCGAACATAATATCATGACTGTATCATGTCTGATTTTTTATCGTAAAAAACGGTCATATTCTCTTGGATATTGCGCCGGAATCATCCATAATAAAGACAGAAGAAAAATTTCAGATGTTTCAGACGGGAATATGACTGCGTTATGATCGAACGGAACCTGCCATTGAAAAACGTTCCGCGCCGCCTCAGCTCTTTTGCGGCGGACGGCGAAAGCCGGAGCGTGCCGAAATACGAGCTGCTCAAGCGCGCCCTGCTCGACTATATTTCCGAACTGCCGCCGGAGCGGGAGTTCCTGCCCTATGAAAAGGAGCTGGCCGGGGAATTCGGCGTCAGCCGCTGCACCGTGACCAAGGCGCTGGAAAAGCTCCGCCGCGGCGGCTATATCGAAACCTCCAAAAAGAGCGGCAGCCGGATCATCCGGCGCAGCCTCCCGAAACCGGAGGAGTACCGCGAACCGATGCAGAACATCGCGTTCCTGTTCGCCAACAACGAGGAATCCACCGCGCGCACCACCGACTTCCGCTGGCAGCTGCTCGACGAAACGGAGCGGTACTTCGCCGCCGACGGAGTGCGGACCGTCGCATACAACCTGCGCGAAAACGACTGGCAGGCGTGGCGCGATCCCGAAACCCTCGCCGCCTCCCTCGAACAGCGCGGCATCCGCTTCGCCGCCTTCCGACCCGGCGAAGATCGCAAGTTCAGTTGGCGTCCCCACCTTGAAGTGCTGTGCAAACACAATATCAAAGTCGTGCTGCTGTTTCAGGACGGTGCGGAACTGACGATTTTCTCCTCTCTGCTGCTGCCGGGAATCGACTATCTGCTGGTCAACAATCAGGAACCCCTGCTGCGGACGCTGCAGAAACAATTCGCCGGTTTTGACCGCATCTTCTATCTGTCGAACGAAGCTGCCGCATGGTGGGCGGAACCGCGTGCGAAAATCTGCCGTGATTTCTGTGAAGAACGCCGGATACCGTTTGAGCATCTTCATTCTCTCTATCTGCGGCTCTGGGATGACGACTGCCGCCGGCAGCTCCCGGATATCGATGAAGCATGTACCACCCGTTTTCTGGAAACGGCTCCGGTCGGAGAAAGGATCGCCTGTTTTTGTGCAAACGACTATTCCGCAAACAGTTTCATCACGCGCCTGAAACAGAATGGGGTCAACCCGGATTCCTATGAAATCATCGGTTTCGACAACCGGCCGGAGTTCCGTTCTCTCAACCTCTCCACATTCGACTTCGACGCACCGGCACAGGCGCGGGCGCTGTTTGAATGCTGCGAGGAGTTCCGCCGCGCTCCCGACGCCGTGCTGCGCCGCACCCGCGGCATCATGACCTACGCCCGCTTCATCGACCGCCGTTCCGAACAGATTTCATAACCACAAGGAGGAACCATGAAACAAAAATTCACATTAATTGAACTGCTCGTAGTGATCGCTATAATCGCGATACTGGCGGCGATATTGCTGCCTGCATTGAATAAGGCGCGTTCAAAAGGGAAAGCCATTACCTGCGCCAACAATTTACGCACGCTCGGCTACTACGGGTTGATGTACAGCAACGACAACAACGACTGGTTCATCCCCGGCTGGCATCCCGGCACTAAAAAATTCATCTACTTTCTGTACACTTACCATAACGGCGGTTCGGTATGGGCCGGAAGCAATCCGCTCGGCGTCATCATCGCCCCCGGCAGAAATCTGAATCAAATTCCGTTGCGTCCTTTCGTATGCCCGGAGTTTCCGGACGGGGCTTTCACTTCCGACAATCAGGCGTGGTGCTTTGCGCAGAACTGCAAAATTGGTTTCAACGATGCCAAAAATTCATCGGACTCCGAAAAAGCGAAAGTCGCCCTGGTCCGAGGCAATCTGAAGCGTCCGAGCCGGGCTTTGCTGCTGACCGAACGATACGGCCCGGCCGGAGTCGACGAATTTTTCAATCACTCCTGGGCGCTGGTCAGCCTGAAATCCTGTTTCCCGCACTTGAATGCCCGCAACGGGCTTTTCGCCGACGGGCATGTGAAAACCCTGCGGGCGCCGGATTTCCCGTCATGGGACACCGACGAAGGAAAAATTTTCTGGAACACCATCGGCCGCGGCCAATAACCTTACGGAGCCATTTATGAAATCTCTCCTTTTGCTTTTGCTCTGCACTGCGGCGGCTCTCGCTTCCGCCGAAGTCAACCTGTTGAAGAATCCCCGGTTTGAAACAACCGGAAAAAGCGGCCGCCCCGCCGTCTGGCAATTGCGGCTGAATCCGGAAAACCGGGGAAAAATCTCCTGTGAACTACTCTCCGATCCTGCCATACCGGGCAAGGTGCTCCATCTGGCGACGCCCCCCGGCGACGTTCTCAAGGACGGCAACTGGATGTTTCAGCCGGTTCCGGTACAACCGCAGCGCAAATACGTTCTCGAATTCCGGGCCAAGGCATTCGCACACGACGCCGGCCTTGATCACAGCGTGAATGTCGGAGTCAGCTTCCAGACGGCGGATGGCGGATGGATCTCCTATAAAATTCTCAGCGCTTTGGCCAAACACTCCGACAAGTGGAAAAACAGTAAAATCGTCGGCAGGAACGAGTGGCGTCAGGTCCGCTGTGAATTTACCACGCCGCCCCGCACCGGCATTGCCGGATTGCGGCTGAATATTTCCGGAGCGGGAGCCGAGGCCTTTTTCGCCGATTTCCGGCTGACGGCGCCGGAGCAGACGACCCGGCAGGTGCTTGAGCGGGTGCCGGTTCCGGCGGAATTCAAGGTGAAACTCGTTCCGGTCAGTGCCGCCGGCGTGACGATCACCCCGGACTGGAGCATGGCAGACGCGGAAACCGTTTCCTCTGCGACCCGTTCCCGCCTCTGCCTCAACGGCCTGTGGGCGCTGCTGGTTCCGGGGCCGAACGGCGAGCTGCCGCCGACATTGGACTGGGCGTTCTTCAAGGTGCCGGGGAGGCCCGGCGACAGCCGCAGCCCGTTTGAAATCTACGGGAACCGGGCCAACTACCGTTGGAAACAGTCGCCTTTCCGCTGGCTGTGGCGTACCGTGGAACTTCCGCCGGAACTGCCCGCGCGCCGGTACTTCATCCAGTGCGATTCGCTGCAGGGAGGCGCCGCCCGAATCTTCTGGAACGGAACCCCCATCGGCTATCTCACCGATGCCTGGGGCGGTGAAGTCGAAATTCCGGCGGAACTGCTGAAACGGGGTGAAGCCAATACGCTGGCTCTGCTGGTCACCGGCAAGAAGCTGAATGAAACGACCATGCACCTGACGCTGAGCGGCAAAGTGCCGGACATCCACGAACCGACCACATCGCCGTCAGTCGGCAACGTCTATCTGTCCTCCCGCCCGGAAGTCTCCTATTGCGCTCCGCCGCGAATCACGACTTCCTATCGCAACCGGACGCTCACGGTAAAGCTGCCGGGACGGGAACGCGCGGCTTTCTATTCCATTGAAGTCCGGGATGGAAACGGCCAGACCGTACTGGCCGCCGACCGGCTTCAGCCCTCCGGCGGGGAACTGACCGTCCCCTGGGAAACCCCTGCTCTGTGGAGCCCGGAAGAACCGAATCTGCTCTTCCTGACCCTCTCCGCCAGTGACGCTTCGGGGCGGCTGCTCGACCGCTCACTGCCGGAACGTTTCGGTTTCCGCGAACTCTGGCGCGAAGGCAAGGAGCTGAAGTTCAACGGTCATCCGCTGCGCCTGCGTCCCCGGATGGGGCTGTGGGGCGGCGGCACATTCCTGTCGGACGCGTTCGCACGCCGCGGCATCTCCTTCCTGAAAGACATGGGCTTCAACACCCTGCTCCGTCCCGGCAACGAACGCGGCGAAGCGGAACTGATCCGCGCCGCCGACGAACTCGGTTTCTTCACGATCGCCTATCTGCCGACCGCATTGGCCGACGGCGGGCAGTTCGGAAACCTGAAAACCCAGCCGATCGACGACACGCTGCTCGACTATCTCGACCGCCATCAGATAGAACGTTTCCACAACAATCCTTCGGTGATCGCCTACTCCGGTTTCGGTGCGATGATGCCGCTCGACCAGTCGCTGAAATATTCCAACCACCCCGCGCTGTGGGGCATCAAGCCGGTCGACAGCGACCAGGCGATCGAGGAGCTGAAACGCAATAAAGTGACCAACGACCTGCAGGTATTGCGGAGGCAGGCGGCCGCGATCAGCTTCATCCGCGGCATCCGTAAACTCGATGGCACCCGCCTTTTCCTCGGCCATGTCGGCTGCGGCACCGGCGACGGCTGGGGCAGCTTCGACTACCTGAACCACCTGCCGCTGCAGGAGTGGGAGGACTATATCGTACAATGGTCGCGGCACGGTGTACAGCCGATCGGCAGTACCGAACACGGCCACCCCTATCCGATGAGTTTCGTAAACCACGGCGTACCGGACGGCGACAGCGAGCCGTGGCACACCGAATATTGTGCCGCCCTGCTGGGGGAAACTGCATACCGTCTTGAAAGGCCGGAATTCCGCAAACTGATCCGTGATATTTACGATCCCGTTTCGGGGACTTTCCGCACCGGCGCCATACATGGCCATTCCGCGGTCGCCTATACGCACCGGGAACCGGCGGTACAGGAATACTGGGCGATCCACGACCGGAACATCTACCGTTCCTGGCGCCTCTACGGCGTGAATATGGGCATCGAGCCTTTCGGCGAACCGCACAATTACATCCGCGAGGAGGTATTGAACGCGCCCCATCGGCAGGTGATCGCCACCGGCAGGGAGTTCCTGAAGCAGACCGGCGCTTTCCCGGACCGCTTCCTGCAGAACGATTATTTCCGCAAGGAAGCGATTCCCGCTTTCCCGGAACAGCCGACCGGCCTCAAGCCCGCAATCCTGACTCCCCTCGGCGAAACCCTCTACGCAAACAACCATGAATTTCTCGGTTTTGTCGCCGACCGCTCCGATCGCCCCACTGCCAAAACCCATATCTACGCACCGGGTGAAACCGTTGAAAAGAATCTTGCTCTGATCTGGGACGGCCTGAAACCGGCGGAAGTCACAATTTCCGGCGAAATTCGACTCTCCGGGAAAGTGCTGGAAAAAATCCGCCGCACCGTTCGGCTCACTCCCGGCGAAATCCGGCTCTCCTCTTTCCGGTTCGCAATCCCCGCCGACGCCGGCGGCACACTTGCCGAACCAGCCGGCGGTTCCATCAGCGTACAGTTCGATTGCAACGGCAGAGAAAGTACGGATGAGTTCCCGTTTTCCGTCGTGGCTCCGCCCAAAGCCCTCTCCCGGCGCGTTGCACTGTTCGACCCGGTCGGAACCGCCGGCGCCATGAAAGAGTTCGCCGCGCAGACCGTGACCAGTCCGGAAGAACTCAAGACTCTCGACGCCGAACTTGTGATGATCGCGCCGGAAGCGCTGACACCCGGCATCGAACGGCTGCTGCCGAAGCGGATTCCGGTGCTGGTGCTGCCGCAGAAATCCGCAACGCTGGAACGGCTGGGGTTCCGAACCGATCCGATCCGCAGCCGCCGGCTCTTCCCGGATTGTTCGCTGGCCGTCGCTCCTGAACTGCTGCGTGACTGGCGGGCAGGAACCACCTTTTCCACTTTCAGCGAAACAGCGCCGTGGCGGCCCGGCCACAACAATTACATCGGTTCCACCGGCATGGTGGCCGGAACTGTAATCGAGGTTCCCCATTTCGGCAATTATACGCCGTTGACGCACGGCGAATTCGATCTCTCCCGAACCGCGCTGCTCGCCACAGAAGTGAATCAGGCGCCGTGGCTTTTCTGCCAGCTCGAACTGCCGGCCAACGCCGCCATCGACCCGGCAGCCCGCGCTCTGGCGGTAAAACTGCTCGACGAATTCGGCAAAAAACCGGTTTCCCGGCAACCGGTCCGGCTGCTCGGAACGGAAGAACTCGGCAAACGGCTGGAACTCTCTCCGGCAACCGAATCCGGCCTGCTGCTCGCCGACCGGCTCGAACCGGGGCGGGCAGCGGAGCTGGCCTCATTCGTCAAAGCAGGCGGGACTGCTGTGGTGATGCCCCAGCCGGACGAAGTCTACCGGGCGCTCGGCGTTCCGTTCGCCAGAACCTCCGGCGCACTGTTCCCGGCGGAAATACCGGGCTTGAATCTCGGCAATTTTCACTACCGGCAGGAGTTGCCCGTCGTCACGTTCGGCGGCAAGGTGGTACACGAACAACCTGTGGGCAAAGGCAAATACCTGCTGGTCGGCTTCGACCCGCGCCGCCTCGACACGGAACAAGCCCCGTGGCTGATGCTGACGGCCCGCCGCCAGTACCGCGCGCTGACCCAGCTGCTGATCAACGCCGGAGCCGCATTCGCCCCGGCTCAGAAAAGCCTGGAAACACGGCTTTCGACAGTGCCGCGCCGCTACGAAATCGCCCCGCTGGAAGCCTCTTTCCCGCTGCGTCCGGCCCGCGATGCCGATTCAGCCTGGCTCACTCCCGATTACTCAACCGGCGACTGGCAGCAGTTTCAGATCGGCAAAACTTCCACGGGCCTTCCCGACATTCAGCTTCGGATCGCTTTCCGGCTCGACCGGGTTCCCGAAGAACCGCTGCTGCTGGATGCCGGGAGCTTCGACGATTTCGACATCTGCTACCTGAACGGAACGAAAATCGGCGAAACCACCCCGGCCAACACCGCCCCGGAACAGGCGTGGAAACAGCGGCGGCTCTATTCCATCCCGCCCGGGCTGCTGAAATCCGGCGAAAACCTGCTCGCGATCCGCGCCTGGAACCGTAACGGCAAAATCAGAGGCTGGCAAGTCCAGATCCGCGGCCCGATCACGCTGCGCAACGCGGATGGCGGCCTGCCGCAGCCCTATTTCGGCAAATACCGCACCAGTGACGATCCTTATCAACTCAGGCAATGGTAGTTGCAATTGCCGTCACAAGACTGTATATTCAGGCAAAGGAGAAGCCGAATTTATGAAACTGTACCATTCCGATGAGGTCGCGCGGCGGCGCGCGTTGTTCCAGAAGCTGGCCCGGGGACGGATCGGCGAGGTCGTCAACCCGGACGGTTCCGGAAAGATTCCGCAGTTCAATCCGCCGTGGCGTGAGGTGTTCTGGATCGCCCCGGCCCTCTACTGCGGCGACGAAGCCGATATCGCGCTGGCCAACCGGATGATCGGACGCTATTTCAGCGCCCCGCGCGCCTGGTCCAACGAGGTGCCGAAGATGTCCGACGGGCGGGATTTCAACATCTTCCTGTCCACCAGCTGTGCGACACTGCTGCGCGAGTTCGCGCCGCTGGCCACCCCGGAGGCGCGCGAAATCCTCGAATTTCACACCCGGCTGGTCTTCCGCACCTACGCCGGAGCCGCGCAGCCCGACCTCAAGTTCCACGGCTGCAACGACAATATGCCGATGATGGCGACCAAGGGGCTGCTGCTCGGCGGTGAATTTCTCGGCGACGAAGCCGCGCAGCGCCACGGACTCTGGAACCTCAAGGAATTCCGGCGGCTGTTGTCGCGTTCGGCGTGGGCGAGCGAATTCAACTCCTCGACCTATTCGGCCTCGACGCTGTGCAGTCTCGCGAAGATCGGCGAACTTTCGCAGTCGGAGGAGGTCCGCGCGCTGGCCCGCGACTGCGAGGCGCGCATCTGGGCTGAAATCCTGCTCCACTTCCACCCCGGCACCAGGCGTTCCGCCGGGCCGAACTGCCGCTCTTACGCGGTGGACTGGGCGGGGCATCCCCATTCGCTCCAGGTGCAGTTGTGGATGCTCTTCGGCGCGGAGCTTTCCGGCTACGACATTCCGGCGGACCTGTTCGGAGCGGAACCCGATCCGCTGCAGGTGGTTCACTTCGGCGGCAACTACATGCAGAACATCGCCGAATTCTGCGAATTCACCAGCGCCGACTATCACGTGCCGGAGGAACTCGTGCCGCTGCTGCGGGAGTGCGCGTATCCGGCCCGGACGCGGGGACGCTCCGAGTCGATGATGCGCTACGACGGCATGGCGGGCGAATACCACACCGAAAACTATATGGAGCAGGAGTTTTCGCTCGGCACCGTCGATACCCCCCTGTGCGGCGGCGAACAGACAGCCCAGTTGTACGCCACCTACAAGCTGCGCCCCGACGTGCGCACCTACCGGGATTCGGCGAGCATCTTCTACCGCTTCTTCACCTCCCCGGTCGACCTCGACCGGATCGGACATTCGGTAGACGGGAACTCGCACAGCGAGAAGAACAGCTTCCATCAGGGTTGGAGCTACGTATTGCAGAAGCGCAACACCGCCATTTTGCTGAACATCCCCGCCCTTTCCGGCGCGCCGCTGACCGCCCCGGTGCTGAAACTCGACGTGATCTTCCCGGCGCACTACGGGCGCATCCGCCGGTCGGTGCTCGGCGCGGGACCGGTCCAAGAGGGCGCGGCGGGGGAATCCGCCGAAGTCGTGCCGGTTTCGGTGGAGGCGGGGGAGGTGTTCGTACACGTCTGGCCGCTGATCCCGACTTCCGAACCGCGCCGCGCGGCGGTGCGCTTCCACTCCGGGAAGCGCTACGAATGTCTGGAGCTGGTCAACTACGAGGGCGAACCGCGCGAGTTCTCCCGCGAGGAGCTGAAACTCATGCAGAACGGTTTCGTCTTCACGATCGACGCGAAATCGCACTGGGAGAGCCTCGAAGCGTTCCACGCCTTCCACTCCGAAGCGCGGATTCTGGACTACACGATCAGCAACCGCCGCTTTGTGCGTTTCCACCGCCCCGGCGTGCAGTTTGAAATCTGTTATTCTCCGTCGCCCTTCGGCGTGCAAACCTGCGCGGTGGACGGCCGCACCGTCGAGCGCCCGGTGATCGAATCGACCCGCTTCGACGTGACGCGCCTCCCCTTCACCACCGGGGAAGTCGCACCCGACCTGCCGTTCTTCCCGTGGGGCGACAGCATGAAAATGCACAACTACCCGGACCAGCCGTGGCAGATCGGCTCGCGCGGCCTCCCGCAGGAAGCCCCCTACGCCGCCTGCCGGACATTCCCCGGGTCAAAATAAACCCATCCGCCTTCGGCATCGGGATTTCGCTCCTCCCGGAGCGAGCAGGGCGCTTCGCCCCTGCACCCCGACCGG